>Ga0126343_10001920_pt1 | contig 10265 bp, 3 predicted proteins | sample Cyp2metagenome_FD_92531 | JGI IMG/M metagenome (GOLD analysis project Ga0126343, IMG submission 92531) | Coral microbial communities from Lord Howe Island, Old Settlement Bay, Australia - Cyphastrea 2 metagenome | ecosystem: Host-associated > Invertebrates > Cnidaria > Coral ... | reverse complement strand
TAGAAAGTATTTCATCTTCACACAGCATATATCAAGACGACCATCTGTTGAGAGCAAAGTGCCTCTGTGAATACCAAGACAAAGAATTTGCTAAAAATGTCATTAAGAATCATCCCTATCGCTATTCTGAGTATGGCAAATGGGAATTTTTGCGTTTAAATGATGTGGACTGCATCGCAATATCATTTTTGTTAGATGCCTTTAGTGCATTGAATGAGGCGGAAGCTGCTATAGCACAACACCAAAGATCTGAACAGTCCTTTACTGTTAACAATTTGAGTATCGGTTCTTCATCTCTGACACTGTCTGGAATAAAACGTCTCTGTGAATCACTAGAGAAAGAACACTGTCCTGTAACCAAACTAGATATTTTCAATATTGGATTGACCGACGAATGTGTTGATTGCATTAGTGGATTAGTATGTAGAAAATTCACACTACTAAGTATGACGCATACTGATATCCCCGATACCAGTGTTACCAGTCTGTGTGACGCCTTAACGCATCCAAGCTGTAAAGTATCCACACTACATCTGAACGATAATCAGATCACCGATACAGGTATTACAAGTCTGTGTGACGCCTTAACGCATCCAAGCTGTAAAGTAACCACACTATATCTGGGTGGTAATCAGATCACCGATACCGGTGTTATCAGTCTGTGTAACGCCTTAAAGCCTCCAAGCTGTGAAGTAACCACACTACATCTGAATGGTAATCAGATCACCGATACTGGTGTTACCAGTCTGTGTGACGCCTTAACGCATCCAAGCTGTATAGTAACCACACTAAATCTGAGTGGCAATTATCAGATCACCGATACCGGTGTTGCCAGTCTGTGTGACGCCTTAAAGCATCCAAGCTGTAAAGTAACCGCACTATATCTGAATGGTAATCAGATCACCGATACGGGTGTTACCAGTCTGTGTGAAGCAGTACAGCACGACAACTGTAAACTAGTCGAACTAGCCTTAATGGGGAATCTCATTCTGAGTGAAAAAAGTAAGCAATCTTTCATAAATCTTGTTAAACACCACAGGCCAGGTCTTAAATTTAGAATATAAATCGCTACAAGAGAACATAAGCGATATCAACATCTAGAATTTTCATGTACAAATTGTCAATTTTCTGAGTCAAGGAAAAGAGTTTTGTTTTTGATATTATGCTACAGTTTCTTTTAATAGATAAGAGTTAGGTGAAGTTTGTGAATAAGAAAACTCGCTGAATTCCTGAAGTGTTTAGCAGGAAAACGGCAACACTTTTTCAACTTTTGTAAATAAACGTTTAGATTGTGTAGAGACTGGCATTTTGTAGAGACTGTTTTGCTGTTTATAAGATGGAAGGGGAAGCTTATGTATTTAGGGTTTACACGAGGACACAAAGATGTTACACGTTCTTTCCCGTCACTCGTGATTTAAGAATCATTTTCGACACGCGCGCATGGTTGTCCACAAAATTGAACGTTTTCTGCGTGTAGGAGTATTTCCTGCCAAAACGTCAACTTGTTCTTGGTTATTTGCGGCTCGCGGTGAAGATGAACTCCAATGGACCCTATGCAAAAATGGCTGCCATTAAATTATTCTTTTGTTCGTATTCAAAATAGCCTCAGTAACCTCGTTTGGGATAACAAATTCTTTACAATTTTTGTCTCAAAAACGAGGTTAGTGAGGCTAATTTAAATACGAACAAAATAATAATAGAAAGGCAGCCATATTTGCATAGGGTCTATAGATACCATGTTATTTAACAACTGCGAAAATGTGAAATGAACCCCAGAGAGCCTTTTGGTAACGTGACACTGCTTTACAGGCGCTCAATTTTCCCCTTTTCACAGACGGTCGGTAAAAAGAAGGCTTGCGTTTTAAAGTTGCCTTGTATTATGGTTTGTTGTTGTTTGTTTTGTAGCGTTTACCCCGGGGGTGAGGGACACCTATATTAAGAAGACGGGGATGCTCGGCGGAAATTTTGAAAAGAGTTGCTAAGAGGTAACAAGATCCTGTCTTGTGGGCGTGGCTTGACAAGAGGTACCTATTCTAAAGCAATACATTATCTTCTTTTTGCCTTTGGCTCAATACCCTAAAATGTGCCCCAAATGCTTCCGCTTTTTTACCTCTGAGAGGAAAGACGAGAAGCCCAGGCGTTTTTTTTATGAGAGCCCCGTCTTCCCGCCCTCCCTTGGGCACTTACTTAGGAACGTCATGTACAGTTACAGATTGCCGAATATCATGGCAAAGTTAATAGTTTCTAAAGAAGGTGTTTCCTTGCGCTGGCGGCGGGCAAATGAAACACGGAGCTATCTCTTAGCTATTTATTAACTTCAAATTAACCGCCGTAACGAGTTTCTGAACAACGACAACATTTATTTGTACTGCACAGTAACAGTAACTGGTCACCCAAAATAACCACAAAGCTAACTTAGTTAGGTGACCATTAATACAATAATTAATTAACAATTTTTTAAAAAGTCAGTGAAGAGACATATGAGGTTTTGGCAATAGAATTTAACAGTACAAATAAACTAACTACTGAAATAAACTACTATATGTACCATTACATTTAAGAAACAAAGCATAAAAGTTACCATACATAAACCAGATAGAGACATATATGACTAGTACTTAACATGTAAAAGAGACCAAACACTTGTTAGTTAATCTTAGTCAAAGACGATATGTACTGAACAAAACTAAGTAAAGATAGAAATTATATAAAATAAACAAAAATGTAGGGTTTGTAATGGTACATTTTGTGATAAATTGGTTAATTCCAGCCGGTTAATAGAGATTGACAAAATGTGAGGTTAGCTCTTTTTTGAATGCATTAGAAGCTGACTTTTCGATTGCTAGCTCCTTAATAACGAATACAATTTAGTGGCAGCCACTTGAACAAAACAGTTGCTACTCTTGGTCGATCCCAGAGACTTCTGCCCTTTACCATGCAATTACTTAAGAGATCTTACCTTCCAAGCCCTCGGTTAGACTAAGTAGGGCTAACAGAACAAAAAGAGCAGGAAGGAAGAGACACTACGCGGGGGGCCTGTCTTTCGTAACACTCGGGATTATCTCCCGTTCTTCCACCCTCCACCCCTAGCCAAGAACCTAAAAGAGGTCTAGAGCGGTTAAAATGATCTATCTTCATCGTCAGTCATATATGTACTAAAAAAGGAAACTTCTGATGTCAGGAATGTACGCTTGCTACAAAGGATGACGTCAGAGGGGAAGAGATACTACGAGGGGGGCCTGTTTTACCCCTCGCTGGCCAGGTTCGTTTTTCTCCCGTTCATTCACCCTCCGCCCCTAACCAAGAGCCTAGAAGAGGTTAAAGTGATCTATATGTATAGTCAATTAATAAGGTGTACTTCTGGGGTAAGGAATGCACGGTTGCTAGACAGGGTGATGTCCGGTGATCGCCAAAAAACACAGAAAAAAAATGCCTGCACGAGAGCCGGCTGTGTTCAGATTAGAATATAACCTCCTAAAAATACGTTTTCGTGGTTCGTTACGTATTTAGACGGAAGAAAGATTGCGTGACGAGCGTTTTAGTGGTAGGCTGGTAGCTGGAATGCACCTTCTTTGACACCCTCCTTTCAGGTAAACCGGCTGTTTTGTATAGGCTAGCCTAAAACTTACCGATGAAACTTATCGCGGGACATCTTATTTTTCCATTAATTTAAAAATTAGTGGGAACGCACATTCAACAGCCATAGTTTAAGTAAGAGATGCGCGTTAGATTTAGGGGAAATAAGATGAGTTAGGTTATAGTGGAGCGCATTAACCCTATTGAAACCAGCAAGAGCGGGATCTGATGCGCAGACTTGGGCCTTTTTTTTCCGTAGCACTTTAGAGAAACTTGCAAAGCCTGGTGACTTTGTCTGAAGTTTTTGTGGGAGCAATTCGCTTTGTCAATATACCTTTCAACTCTACAAAGTGTCCAAAATTTTCCTCCAAAATTTGTCCCTGAAAATAAGAAAAGTGTCCAAAGTGTTTTACAAGTTATGTACTAAATTCGAAGTGCAGTGTGTGTGTGTGTGTGTGTGTTTTTTTTTGCATACTTCGTTGCTTTTTTCTTTTGCTTTCTTCTTTTTCACAGTCGGACATAAACGCGCTAATGAAAATGGCGCCGCTTAAAATCGCTTTTCTGCCGTTCTGATACATGATCGATCAATAGCGATGGAAAGTATTCAGTGGAGCCATCATTGAAGCGAACTACAATGCCGAGTGGTGGAAACTGAGGACTAAGTACCAGGAAATAAAACCACCCGTGGAACAGTCTGAAAAAGGACTTTGAACTCGGATGCAAGCACAACATCCCTGCCAACAAACCCTACATCAGGTTTAAATCTCAACCTTTATAGCTTACAAATATGATCAACATATCGCCTCTCTTTAGATTTGATCAAATTCTGAACTTCGCTGGCCAATGTTTAAAATAATACGGAGTAGCGAAATTTGGCCGCTTTGCCTTTCTCTATGTGCGGGGAGTAAAATTGTTTATGGACTTCTAGTATTGAATGGCGATATAATCTTGCGTAGTAGGTGTTAAACGGACTAGGGGGAAGCAAAGCGTGGATGGATAGAGGGTAGCTTTTTGTTTCTTTACCTCTTCCCTATTTTCGCCTGCATCGCAGGCTTTGTGAGTTGAGCGCTGGGAAATGTGTCAAATGCGGGCATCATTCCTATTCCTTAGCCGTGAAGAGCGAAGATTTTCTCTCATCGCGTCTGTGAAACTGTAATATCAATTGTAGTACTAATCCACTGTTAATGGTGCAATTCTTTTCCATTTCTCCCTTTAGCGATATGCTGAAGATGGGCAAAAGCAAACCTTGGCCGGAAGCCCTGAAGAATTATTAACTCACCAGAAGTGAAACGCTGGATGTTGGAGCGCTCACTGAATATTTTGAGCCGCTTCGTGAGCGGATGGTGAAGGAGCGAGAAAAGATTGGATACGCCGCTCCTGGATGGTGAGACGAGGACGACGAGGACGACATTATTACAGATGGAGTCACTTCACTTGTTCCAGTCCTGTTAAACACGTTTGCTAGCGCCTTAGTTGCACTCGCTCTGTTCTTTCGTTGAAGCCGTCAGCTTGCTGCGGCTCTGAGTAACTCAATTTTCGGACTGTAGTATGCAGATTATTGTTTTATTTCAGAGTTAGAAGCGATTATATTTAAAGTAGCTCGGTAGTGTAATCGCATGGTTTTTGTTTTTATGTACTATTGTTGCAGAAATTTCTTTGTTTTAAGAATATAAAGTGAAATAAACACCTTACGTTTTCGTTCAGATTAATCGTACTGGTACAACCTACATGTTGACGACTTCCAAGTTATTTTCTGACAATGGTGGCCTGCAAGGCTGGAGGGATTCGCGCGCGTACCCACTAAAACAACAACAAAAAAATCTCGCGTGCGAAATCCTACCAGCCACGCAGGCTATAGTCATGCCAGTGTAAATTCTCTCCTACTGATCTGAAGCTTTTGAGTGAAGTCTAGATCCTGTTACCATATCAATAATAATCAATAATAAATAACTGGAGGAAAATATTAGGCAATAGCGATTTATCAGTGAGAAACTTCACCGGTCAAAAGGCCTTGTGAAGGGAAAAAAGCCCTAGCCTGTGGAAGAGGTTGATTATCTGATAACCCAGTGGGGTGGGGTCAGGTGGGGAGAAGGCTAGGGCGTTTAAGGGGGTATGGTACCCTAAAACATGGTAATGTCCATGAAAAATTCAATTTCTCGGAAATGCAAGAATTAAGACCCTTGAGGACTTGTCAAAAACATTTTGAAACGATCTTACCGAATTTTCTTCTGTCAGATGAGTGTGAAATTATCAGCGAGAAGTTCCCGAAATTGTGTGAATCTGGATTGTTTGTGCTCTGATTCCCACTGATTTCAACCAATCAGAGACTCTCTTTGTGCTCTTCACCCAAGTCTTTTTATATATTCTATTTATTACAATTTAATGACAATAAACAACCTCATCATATGGACAGTCTACAAGAGAGTTATAGACCCCATACAATGGCAGACCACCTAAAAAAAAATGTAAATATACAACAAAAACGTTAAATAAGAAAATGAATAGCTATTGCTAAAACTAGAATAATAAAATAAATAAATTGTAGATTTAGCCATATCTTGATAGCAAGAAGTCCCCTGCACTCTTCTTAAAATTAGAGATGTTAGATGTCTGACGCACTTTCAATGGTAATGCATTCCACATGTCCACGATCCTATTAAAGAAACTGCTTTTAAAAGTGGTAGTTCTAGCGAAGTTCTTTTCGAGTCTCCTAGCAAATTACTGCCTCCCTCTATGCTTGGGCTTTGCTTGGGCTTTGCTTGGGCTTTGCTTGGGCTTTGCTTGGGCTTTGTTTGGGCTTTGCTTGGGCGGCCTGTGCCGAGTTTGTTGAATGTCCTTCTCGGGGAGAGCTAAGTTCTAGAGTTGATGTATGGCGAAGCGAGGTATGGCGGAAGTTTGCAGCTAGCGTCTGAAGTCATAATAACCATTCTATTCCCAAAGGAAGGCACTTCATTGTCAGGTAATTAGTATTTTACGCTTGTTAGTATGCAACTTTTAACCTCTGTTGGTTTTTTACGAGGGTGTATTGTTAATAACGCTAGAAACTCGACCAGCTTGAAAGTATTCCGGCGAGCCATGGTGAAAATCTGTGGTGAAAGAAAGTGTGAATGATCCGATTTCTTCTTCCATCTATGTTTCAAGAACTTTTCCAGCTTTTTCTTCTAGCAAGGAACTTATAGTACAAAGTTTACGAATTGAGTTGAAGTTGGTCAGTCTCTAAGATTTTATTATGGTGAATTTGAGAAAATTATAAGGAGAGATCAAGCGAAGTAGCATATTGAAGGTGCTCTGTGATTTAGTTTGTGATACCTTTGCAGATATTTCATTCTTATTCTAACTTCTACCATTGGCCATGTAGCGAAAATCTATCGATACTAATGAAAAGAACATCCCACAAGTAATTTAGCCTAGTTTGTCTTCTTGAAAAATAGACCTTTTTCGCCTGTACATTTTGTTTTCCCAATAACTTACAGATCACGTGATGATACAAAAAGAGTACATGTAAGCATGAATATGCCTGCATGTACTCTTTTTAATGAACAAGACAAAGGATCAAATCTCCTGGGTATCATCACAGGATCTGTAGTGGGAAAACAAAATGTACAAGCGAAAAAGGTCTGTTGCAAAGTTATAGCTTTCTGTGTTTATGAAATTTCAGACTCTTTGTGCTCTCACCCCCATCCCTTGTCGTAGTTGGTAAGACTTGAATGGTTCCTTTTGTTTCTTGGGGAAGATAAACACAACATAGAGTTTTTAAACCAGCTGGAATATAGCAAACTTATAAGAAAGCAGTTGAAAAACGACAAGAATTTTTTCTTTGCTTGGTTATCAAATTATTCCATTTTTAAACTGTGAAGAAAAACTGCCAATGGTAGCAGGGTTTTGACAGGTCAAAGCGTAACCTCGTTGGACACTGACTGGGCATTTCTGCCAAATAAAAAAATATTTAAACTGGCAATTTGTGACCAAATATGGAACAAGTTATTTATGCAACAGTGGGTCGGCGTTTAAGCAAATGCTGCCCTAAGCAAACGCTGATTACTAAATTGATAAATCATGTAAATTCACAAACAATTGATTCAAATGTGATGGATTGGGCAAACATCACAGAAATACATACTCACCTATCTGCCAAGTGCTTTTTTCCCCTGACAAGCATTCGCTGTAAAAACTTAAGACAGTTTTGCAACCTGGCCAGGAATGCATTCTAGCTCCCCATGGCTGGGCTCCTTTTAGTGCAGACCAAAAGGAGCGTGGCCCCTGGGCACAGAATGTCGGAAGAGATCTTGAGAATGCCTGAAGCCATGGCTGATATCGCACAGTATGGTGGTAATGTGATAATTGTTCCTGTTTCATGGGCATTAAATTAAATGCTTGAGATGCGAATTGCCTACTTGCAATAAATGCTCATGCGATCAGTATTTGCAGAAAATGAGGACGCTAAGGAATAGAAAGCCAGTAAAGCATTGCATGATGGCGGCTGATTTTTTGTATTTTCATTTGGAACTGTACACTGTCATTGCATATTTAACCTGAACAGATCTAAACAGATACTGAACAGATCTAAACATTCGCGAATTTAGAGTGTAAAATATAAATGCACTTTTTACCAGGCATCGTCTTCACCCACGTCATCCCCGTTGTTTAAGCTCCCTAATAGCACGGGAACACATGCTTATTCCCCTGTTTTAATGAAGTGCTACTTGTTAACACACTGGAATTAAGTCGACTCTATGTCGCACCTAATTTTAATTTATTTGACGCGACTTGGACTCAGGGTTTGCCCGAAGCCCTAGTTTCTGTGCCACAGACATGCTTTTTTTGGAAAGGGTGAATGTGCAAATTAGTCATACTTGGTTGTCATGATGACATCCAATTCAAATAAAATTATGCAAATTTTTTATTCAATAGACCCTGAAATTTTTTAGTGGAAATTTGTGAAACACTCTTGCTAGATATTGTTTCATATGGAATTTAACATACAATGTAGTTAACAACTAGAAGCTTGTCTGGTCAGTAGCGTTGTTTTTTTGTATGCAGTTGTTGGTGTCTTGGCAGTCTGTTAGCATTATTTAGCGTTTGGTGCATTCTGTAGCGTTTGATGTAGTTATGTAGAATTTCACATAGTTTACGACCAGGAGCTAGGCTAGTCAGTAGCATTTTTGTACGCATTTATTAATGTTTTGGCTGTCTGTTTATGTTTGTTAGCGTTTGGTGCATTATGTAGCATTTGCAGCAGTCATGTGGTTCTGGAACATGTGCAAATTAGTCATGCTTTGTAGTCACATCACATCCAACTCAAATTTCACTTAATTATGCAAATTTTTTATTCAATAGACCCCAGTATTTTTCAGGGGAAATTTGTGCAAGAATTCTTTTCAGCTGATTTTTAAGTTAACTTTCTGAATATTATTGTGAGTTTTTATACTGACAAGCTGTCCACACAGTTCCCTGCTAGCAGAGGTCTCTCATGACGAGACAAAATGAAACGACAGGAGAGAGACCTCTGCCTGCTTCCGACGAGTTGTTTGATGAAGCCGCCGACCAAATTTCTGGTTGAAACTTACCGGTTTTCAAAACCGGTTTCATTTAATGTGTAATGCGCGTGCCTTGTTAGACTGAACGCTGATAATTATAGAGCCCACGGTAGGTGCTGTTGCTCCTAAATGAACATGGGGACCCCTAGTTTTTATTTCCAAATTTAAGTTCCTACAATATAAACAATCAATTGGCAAAGTTTGTTTCTATTTCAGTGGAATGACCTTAAGCCATTTGAATTTGCAATCAACATTTTGGTGAAGGGTCCACACTTAAATACCAAAATGTCGCAAATGTCCTTTTTAATTTCTGATAACAAAAAAAGAAAAATGGCCAACCACACTTTCTTTTTGTCAGGTGAAAACTTGTCCATGACCTGACAAATGACCTGCTTATAGACAAACATTCTTTGCAGGCTTGTGGTAGTTTATGGATATTTTCTGGAATTGCCCATCACATAATTAAATGTTTCAAACGTTGAAAGATCATTGTCCCTGTTTTCCATCACTTTTACATGACTATAAGATCCCCTTGCCTGGCTTGCATCAGATCTCTTTCAGAGTCAAGTGAATCCAGTTGGTTATTTGCTGATTATTAACCTATTTATATCCTGGTTTTTTTTTTGCAAATAACATAAACAATAAAGACAATAGAGTGTTTATGTCTCGGAACTATCGGTCTGATAGTTGCCCCTTGAAAATTTGATGTTCTTAAAACTAGCATATTTGCCCTTGAAGCTTCGCTTCTTGGATCTACTTGGCTATCGCCTCATGGCTCCACAGCTACTTTGACAATGAGGTGACGAAATGCATGATCACTAACAGGACATTAGCTGTAAAAAATGTTCATTATATGTTCATTAGCCTGTTATTGAGACTGTGACTGCCCTACCCTGCTCTTCTTGAAAAGTGTTCCTGGTCAATTTGTTAATCTCACTTCACTGTTTTTTTATTTCCTTTCAGAGAACATTTTTTTTAAATGTCTTCAACCAAACAAGCAAAAAACTACAAACAGTTGTGTCGCCTTCTGGTTGATGTTGGATGGCAGGTTCTAAGAGAGACATTTGATAGAGTACGTCCACCTGGAAGCCTTCACTCAGTGTTGGCTGATCATCAGATTCATGCTCAATTAAAATCACTTCAAAAGAAAAG
>Ga0126343_10001919_pt1 | contig 10265 bp, 9 predicted proteins | sample Cyp2metagenome_FD_92531 | JGI IMG/M metagenome (GOLD analysis project Ga0126343, IMG submission 92531) | Coral microbial communities from Lord Howe Island, Old Settlement Bay, Australia - Cyphastrea 2 metagenome | ecosystem: Host-associated > Invertebrates > Cnidaria > Coral ... | reverse complement strand
CCCCCCCCCCCCCCCCGGGATTTTTCTTCTGATGAGCTTTCTTACTCGGATTCCTTGTATTGGGGCAGTCTGACATTACCATGCCAAACTACAAAGGTCTACATTTGTTGTAGTTTTGAACACAATGACTGTAAGTGTGTCGTGAATTCTATCTCAGGGAAGTGGACGAGAGCCTGATCCTGGTGCTGATCGAGGAGGACTGAGGGGAGTGGACAAGGTGCTAGAGAGAGAACGTGAACCAAGAGAGCCAGAAAGGAATCACCGAAGCTCCACTGCCCGTGCTCTGCCTGGTGCAACGTCTGGTCGATTACGAGAACCGTTGAGTGCTGCCACACCCTCTCCTGTTGGTAGGTTTGAAAATCTTTACTGCGCCTTTCAATAACATGCAGACTTGAAATTTACTGCTCAATCGACAAAAACCACTACCGCCAGTCAAATGTTCAACGGCCTCTCCCGGCCTCCAACTACTGTCGAGCACTGTTTCCTTGTCTGACCTGGCTCAGTGATTTGATTACCCTGTGCTCGGTAGCTGTCGGAAGCTGGGAGGAACTGCCGAACATTTGATTGTCCATAGAGAAAAGTATATTTGTCTGTTAAGCTTTGAATGTAAGAGTCCGCATGTTATTGAAAGGTGCAGTAATATGGGAACTAAACAAAGGAAAAGGGATTTTTTCTCTCTTTCTTTCTCTCTTGTGGGACAGGGTCAAGTGGGTTCCTCCATTTCCACTTGGATTACTCCTGTAAAGTTCTAGACTGAGGAACTGTTGCCTTAGTGATGACATTTTTTCGTGCCTTGGCATTACACCTTGCATCTTTTAATCGAGACGTTTTCTATTTTTGCTACAAGGTGCACAAAGGCCCATGTCACGTGTAGAAAGGGAAAGACGAATCACACGCCTTCATCGTGGAGCCCCAGCTGAGGTAACAGGCGGGGATCTTCCACGCGGTGATATGTCACGGATGTCTGGTGCCCACGTCCGCTCAACTCCTGTGATGACTCCAACATCTTCAGGGACTGGGCTGAGACGAGCTAGTGGAACAAGACAGGAAAGAGAAAGTGGAATGATGGAACTCTCTGCTGTACGCCACTCTTCAAAACATTTTACGCGTCCTTCAAAATGACTTGAAACTTGATATCAATGGCCTTTTCTTCAGGGAAAACAGTCATTACAGTAGTACATAACATATACGCATTGCTTTCATATCATTTATAACTTCAGTTCCCAAGGAAAGCCTTTTTTGTATTTCCCAGCATTTCTTGGCTTCTTGAGGTGTGTTTTTTCTTGGACTGTGTCTGTATGATGTATACTGACCAAGTAGCACATTGTACTTCTTAGGGTGTTAACTTAGTTTTCTTATTTCAGTTCTCATTTTGCGTGAAATAAAAGTTACAGCCTATAGCGTCATTACTATTTTTTTTCTTTTTTCTCGAGATATTTGGACTTAGAAGAGAGCTGTAATATTTTGCTGTTTTCCACCATCATTTTGTCAATTGTGGTGGCAGGAACACCATCATTAAATGGAATTCATAAAAGATTGTAAAGTGCGTTTGTTTCTATTTAATTTAAAATATTGGACATTAACCTTAAAGCTACATGCAAATCTTCTTAGTTTTTGCCAGTGTGATAACATGTATAGCAACAGCTGTTTGTCTCCCCAAAAACCATTGTATATTAAGACAGCATGCGGGCTATACTAACTTTTGTATATGACTTGAAAAATTTTAAAGTTGAGAGTTACTTGGTGCCAGAGATTTTTCTTGTACCGTTTTATTCTGGTTTAAGCAGATATTATTAAAGTCTGTTCATGAATTCAGCCTATATATTTGTTTGTTTGTTTGTTTGCTTTTCTGTGTGTGCGATGCTGAGTATAATAGAGGAAGTTTTATTTGAAGCAAGGTTATTTTACCACACCACATGGGATTTAATTCCCCTTGTACAACCAACCATGGCTGCTTAAATTATACACTGGAGACTGAAGTTTGTATAAACTGTAAATCAAGACCCAAACTACAAGAAATGCCTCAAGTTTTTCGTGACTCGAGTTTCCAACCGCGGACCATTCTGGTCCCCAGTGGTACTCGTTTTAAATTACTCGAGGAGTCTGGAATGAGAATGAGTGCAGACATTCCCCTAGAATTCCATTGCGCGTCTGTACTGCGAACGTCACCGCGCGCGACTTTCTCGTCAATAGAGCAACGAATGGTCGAAGAATTTTTGGTATGGATTCCTATCTGGGCAGCGAGATTTCGAGTACGCTCCCCTCCTCGTAGGACTGCACTGTTGAAAAACAAGCGACCTTTGTATTGGGAGCAGGATTACCAGACTGAGTATAACATAAGGATGTGAACAGTTGTGAAATAAAGGTCTGAAAAAAATCCAGTATTGAACGGGATTCGGGCCCATGACCTGCGATACCGGTGCAGTGCTCTACTAACTGAGCGATCAAACGAACTGGGCGCTGGTCACTTTGTGAATTTTTTCAAGCTTTCATTTCAGAACTGCTCAAGTTGGTCTTTCCCATATTCACATGTAGCCTTCGCCATCCACGGGTATATTACGAACTGACAAGGTGAACAGCTCCCAGTTGCGCTTTATCGCTATTACCGGTTATTTCAGAGAGACTTTGGGGTTCTGTCCTCGTGTACCGGTTCACAAGAACCGAAACAAAAGACCCAACAATGTTCAACACCTAAACAAAGGTTCGTGAAGAAAGGAGTACAATGGTTAAGCCCTCCGTGTACCGGTACACCAGAACGCAACCGACTTTGGGGCAACTCGAAATGCAACACCCTGACTAAATTCGAATTCCCCGTTCCCACCTCCTCCCAATTGTCTTAAAGGAAACCAACAACAGCGGCAATCAAACAAACGAAATTAATTAACAACAAACAATGACCAGTTCACATTCTCAACCTCACAATTCCCATCCGGGTGGGCTTCATCTTCAAAAAGTCTTTTAGTTCACGGATTCTAATCGAGTTAGATACCACATGGGATGAACGAACGCTGAGCGTCGTATTTGTTTTATTTCCTTATCTGACAGTACTATAAACGAGGGTCCAATCCCATGAAAAGTTAGCTACCGCCAGGGGCTCTAATCTTCCTGCGCTCCTGTCTCGCTCCGGGAGGGTGAAAAGACAAGAGCCCCTGAGCGCGAGGTTGAACAGTTAGAACCTGTTAGTCTGCTGCATGGCGATTTGAAGCTAGACATCGTACGGAACACCAGATGAGAATCGAGTCGAGATATAACTGCTGATCCTGGCAGAGTTCTGCGTTGGACATCAAAGTGCTACTATGACCAAATTCTCGATATCCATTTTTTTACATTTTAGTACACAATAGGTGTGTCCAAGATATCTTGCCAAATTTCTATCTATTACGAAAAACAGAACTCATGTTTTTTTAACCTTTCTTTCCGAGAATTTACGGCCGCTATTTATTTTCCTCGTTCCAAATTCTCTACTTGCACAAATCCCATAATACATCTCTTTTACCCCCCAAAAATTTGCATAGGCATTGTTTTAGATTACTCTTGGGACATGTTCATGTCCCAGGAGAAATTGTAAACGATGAGTATGCAAAATTTTTGGGGGGTTAAAGAGGTGCATTATCGTATTGTGCAAGTAGTGAATTGGAGAAAATGACGTCATTTTCTCAAAAATACGGCACGGGTTGAAATTATAATAACAATTAATGTAGAAAATTGAATGAATTTTTGGGCCAAAGCTTTTGTTATTCTTATGCGAACTTCTACGCTAATTGTTATTATAATTTCAACCCGTGTGGTAGTTTTGAGAAAATGACCTCATTTTCTCCAATTGTCAACCCAGACTTGGAACAAGGAAAATTAATGGCGGCTGTAAATTCTCGGAAATAAAGGTCCAAAATCATGAGTTATACTGTTCGTAATAGATTGAAATTTGGCAAGATATTTTAGAAAGACCTGTCGTGTACGAAAATGTAAAAACAATGGGTATCGAGAATTTGATCATAGTAGCACTTTAAGTGCAAATATTTATTTCTCTCCCAAATCTTATAGGCTGACTCATGCAATAAACTTTTAATCATTTTTCCCTCTGGAACACTCTTATCAGCGAAAAGCACTCTTCTCGCTCTCTCCTCCACAGAGGCTCCCTATGGGAGATTTTTGAATATTGGGAGGGTACGCGGGGAGCGATGGGAAGAGGGACAGGCCTTCTCTCTCTCCCCTTCCCAGCATTCCCCGCGCGCTGCCGTTTTCCCTCTCCCCAGGCCTACGGCTAAGAAGCCTTTACGATCAAAACAGCACGAAAGAGGCCTCTGCGGATGAGAGAGCTCTTCTTGGGTATTTGTTGACTGCTGCAAAGTGACCGCTGTCATTTTTAGAGAGATGGCCAGCTGATTATAGTAAAACTACAGCGGACGTTTGTTTTTAGATTGGTGTCTGTTTTAAGGAGGTCTCCGCATGCATTAAAGGTTGTCGAATATAATACTAATACTAAAATGGGACTTTTTCAGAGCCAGTCATCTGCCGCGGTAAGTTTCTCAAGATAGTAGCGATTTAATTACCTTCCGCCACAGGCTACAAAGTAATACGAGTTGTTTAGTTGCACCATAAATACCCGAATCAAGTATTAGAAACCGTCAAGTGCACGGTACATATTAAATGACAAACAGGCTACAAAGTAATACGAGTTGTTTAGTTGCACCATAAATACCCGAATCAAGTATTAGAAACCGTCAAGTGCACGGTACATATTAAATGACAAACATTTTAAAAACTCATGATCCGCTCGAGAATCAATGCTGGAAAATTTCCTTTTCGACTATTGAACCCTATGCCCCATGCACAGCACCTACAACTCCACTCCACCCATGATAAAGCGGCTACAATAACGAAACACCAAATTATCGATAGTCCTCGTATCCGATTCTTTTTGGAAGATGCGACAAGACGTTAGCTTCACTTTGCCTTAGTTTCCAGCCTAAAGACTAACAAATAAACTCATAAATCATACGAAGCCTGGTAAATAGGTTAATCAGTTTAATTCGATTACCTCAATGCACTTTAAAGCTTTGTAGGTTCAGTTTAAGATCAACCATGTTTGAGAAGATTGCGCTTGACAAATGAATGGAGAATATTATTTGAAAAAATGCTTTAAACCTCTAACTTACAAGATCAGAGAGATTTTCAATGTGAACCTGAGAGCTGATATTCAACTTACATTGCTTAAGTACTGTACAGGACTATATACTTTGTTTTCAATTCCTTACTCTCTCTATATTAACTTGCATTTTCTAAACGCAAGTCTCGTAAATTGTATTGCGTGTCTCAGTTACAATCTTCCACTCTCTCTTATGACTACTTCTTGATCTTGAGCTCAAGTTCCTGGTGGTTTCTCCACTGATTTTCCGTTCAAGCTTCGGTTCTTTTGTCTTCGCCCATTTCTGGCAAGGCGCGCAAAGAATCGCTCGGAAACCCTTTCGAAATTTTTTGTTCATAAGTCCGTAGATGAACGGGTTACAGGAGCTAGAGAGGAAAGTTAAAAATGTACTTATTGCGTCTAAAATTCGCGGGATTGGCTGAATGATGCCAAAACCGTTCAACAAATTTACAATGATATGTGGAGTCCAGCAGGCTACAAACACACAAACAACAACAAGCAAAAGTTTTGTCACTTTGAAATCTTGGAACGTAGAACGCGTTCCTTTTCTAAAACTCGCCGACACACTGTTAACGCTCAGTTTTCGACTGTGTCCTCGAATGAAGCGGAATATTCTGTAATATGGAACGGTGATCAAAATGTATGGCAAAATGAATACAGCAATGGCTAAGATGATTGTGTAAGGAATGTGCTCGCTTAGATTGAAATAGCAAGTTGCTTTGCCAATTGTGAAGACGTAATGCGACCAGCCGAACAACGGCGGGAGAGAACACAGTAGCGACAAAATCCAGGTCGCAGCGATCAAAGCCATGGTCCTGCGACGGGTGAAAATGGAGGAAAACTTAGCTGGCTGTACGATACACCAGTATCTGCTAATACTGACCAGCGCAAGCGACCACAGAGCTTCGAAGAGGAACAAGGCATTCGTGAAGCCTGCGATCCGACAAACGAAATCGGTCAGCAGGGAGCGGTTGTAAATGACTGTTACCAAGGAAACAGGAATGTTAAAGAGGCACACCCCGAGGTCTGCAACGGCTAAGTTGCTTATGATTGAATTTGTTACTGTACGAAGGCGCCGCGTCCTGCGAACCAGGTAACACACTAAAAAATTCCCTGGAATACCAGTGAGAATAAACAGGCTCATTCCCACCGCTTGAATACTCCTCAGCGCCAGAAAATCTTGGTTATTTATGCGATTAAACTCTTCTGTCAAATTCATGCCTGGTTCTGTTTTGAAAATTCAGCACGTTACGGAAATTATAAAGTTAATTCCCGTCAGTCCGATTAAACACAATTTCAATTATACCTTGTCTTTGATTGCAGTTATATAGTTGCCTTTCAGTAGCTAGAAGCGTTAAGGAAAGAAATGTTAGAAGGTCTTCTCCACTGCCGATTCACAGTTGTGTATTTCTTGATTCTTTCTCGTCCAACCTGATCAGTCATCAAAGATGGTTTCCTCAGCTAGCTAGAGGTCTTGTGATCCAGTTGCTCACCTTTAATCCAATAATAAAATGACTTCACGAACGCTCAGCTCCTGGGTGATAAGCTCTTTATACAGTTTCAGACTTTCCTATCGCCGAAATAGAACAGGTCTTGTTCCCCGGCTGCGCTGACGCTATAGAAGAGATCACTTGTGAATGTCTTTTCTATAACTGAGCGCTATCGCTAAATTTTTTTCGTCGACTGTAGCAAAAACAATAGAAAATCAGCCGTCATTGTTGCGTGGCAGATGTTCTGACGAGGTTAGGCCGAAAATCGACCCATCAATATAATTCATGGTGATTTACAACGTATTTTACGTTGACTCAAAGCGCCGCGAACCTGCGCGATGCGGTGTTTAAGATTTGTGCTCGTTCATTTTCTAATCACCGAGAAATAAACGAAATCTCGTTGAAAACTGTTTTCTTTTCTGCGGGAAGAGGCTCCGCCGAATTTGCATAGGCATCGTTCAGTTCCTGTCTTTTTTCGCCTTGGTTAATGAAGACTTTATTTCGGAACAGCTGCCATCACTGATGTTGAATTTCATTAACGAGGGTAATTTTCATGGACCTTTTAGCATTTCCATCTTCAACGCTCTCATATAACCTCTTGTTATGGATAAATAATCAGTCTGAGTTTCCATTTGCGGAGATTCGATTGGTTTATAACATCGTTGCTGTTTTTTGCGTTATATAGATCAGTAAAAATTTCATGGCCTTTTTCCCTAAAAAAAAAACATTAAAAAACACGTTTCTTTTAATAGATATTCTTACACCGAAACTGCGATGAACGTCAAAAGAAATACACATTGTCAAAATATTTCTAACCGCGTGGTTGAAATAAAATCCAATTATGAATAATATGATATTCAAATTGCTTGCCCTGTTATAAAAGAACAAATATCTAAAGCTGGCCATCTAGAGGAAACACTTGGCAATAAATATTACGGGACACATGCAATCACAAACTTTAAACGCGATATAACATTAAGGTCTACAACAAAGAGTAGCAAAAAGACATAATTCATTACACAAGTGAATGCTGCGCTATGAAAATAATAAACCCAAACCCTTCTTTCCTTGAAATGTAGCCATTTATAAACTTGAAAATTAAGTTACTCAGATATTTATCGATATCGCACCAACTGAGGTATATGCTTCCGGGATGTATGTATTCGTGCACGTAGTTAAACTTGGCCATATTAATTTTTAACGGAGGTGGACTAATTCGAAGAAAATATTCAAGAGCAAAGTCAGCCGAGACAGCAGAAGCAGCTGATATAGAACTGAGCCGCACTAAAAGTCTTACTTCCACGACTTAGTGATATGTATTAAGGTGCAAAGTTGACGTGCGGCAAAATTGTTATAGAGACTGAGTCAAACAAAGTGTAAAAGTGCCACGTAATTGATCAGACCTAAAGCTGTAAAAAAGAGCTGTCGACATTATCTTGATGGCATTTGGAAAGCTTGAAGACCCGTTAGTTCCTCCTAAGACGGACATAGCTAATTGTTTCGTCTCAAAGAACGTGGGTGAAACTCACATAGCACTCTTGGACTATGCCATGCCTTTCAAGTGTGCTCACTTTTGATATCTTAAATTCTTGAGTTGTGTGGACAGGACGCGTGCAAATTACTCATATATATCAAACTTGCTCTCAATTTTGTAAGCGCCGTAAAGGGCTTTTTTTCTCCGAACTGATTCTGAGTCAAAACCAGATCACTTTTTTATCTTGTTCTTTTTTATTTAGATCGCCGAAACAGTATCTTCGTTTTATTCTCCTAAAATAGAAAAAATTAAAGGAATCTCATTTTATAGCAATAAATAGATAATATGCTAATACGTTCAAACGTGGTAAAGAATTCTTACCAGTGTTCTACCCAGCGATGTCTAAAGGGTTGAAAGTTTAGAAACGTTGGAAGCAATTCACATAAAACATTAACGGACCAATTTATCTTAATTAAAATATCGTCACCACGCAAGGGAAATTTCGGAAATGTTCTGTGGTTCTTCCCAGTGTGTAGGCGATGTGTGGGCGAAGGTTCCACCAGCTGTTGTTTTACAGAGCGTTTCTACTGCTTGCTGCTTTGCCTTGCAAGGTTATTGTCAGGCCAACAGGAAATTGAAGAAATAGATGTCATTCACCAACAAATAATTCGGCACTGTCAATCAGATTCATAGCTTTTCCGACTCGGTTTTAAACAAACAAAACCCTACTGTGCCGTCAGAAGCAGCTAGCTGCGACACCGAAGACAGGTTGCTTGATTTCTTATCTTTCCCCATCGCTCATTCGCCTCAGGGAATCGCTCCCTTATTGAATAAATAAACTAAAAGCAATGAATTATTCCACTGCATGCACTCGGGACATTTCCTAGTTATGTTAATTATCCAGTTTAAACTGCTAGAAAGTTAAATTCTGAATACGAATAAAGTGGACTGGCCTTTCATTTTCATTTTGTTAATCACTTTAACCTAGAAACAAAATGTATACGCAGCATTCGATTCTTTCAAAGGTATAGGTTTATCATTGACGCCGGGCTCTGCACGGATCAGACCGATATTTTTAACCTTAGGCACAGCAGTTTAATTTCCAACAAAATATCGACAGAGGATAAATAAAATATGTGATCACGCCTAATCAATAAAGTCTGCGAGTTGCGGGAAAAAAATTCATGGCTTCAGTATGACTGCGGGCAATAATCACCAAATTGACTTCTTACGCGGTTAGATTAAATTAAATGCAAAGGTTTTCTTGTTGCAGAAGAGAACCGATTTCCGACCTGCGCCTCTCCTGCCCCTACAGAAGCTAAAAATTAATCAAGTTAGTAAAGCTATACCGTATATCCTTTCAGTTTCAAGATCTACAAGTTTTCCCATAATACACGAGAAGTCCCGGGCTCTCTTTCGCATTAATAGTTCGTCGTGCGTGACGCGAAAAATCCCAAGAAAAAAAAATGGCCGTGCGAAATCCTGGGGCGAGACCGTAATAAACCTCGAGCGCTTCTCGCCCCCAGAATTTCGCGCGGCCATTTTTTTCTCGCAGTTTTCATTGGTGTACGTGTCACACCCACGGACTTAGCAAAAGACGGACTACTCGCAGTCTAAAGATCCCTTCATTTGATGCGTAGTTCTGCCAATTTTCCACAGTTAGGCAACTCTGAAAGATAAACAAGAATGAAAACTCAAGGGTAGTGGAGGCTCTCTCTTGAATCCAAAACTCAGTTTACTTCTGTTCCCGGCGCGGGTACTCCTTTTTAATGGGCATTCTAGCAGTTTATAGGTATGTGCGGCCCAAAGGGTAGGGTTTTTCAGCCGCTTTGGTCATCAATAGGGTATTGATTTTGGCCATTTTGGTGTGTTTTGCACCGACAATCCCCGGCGTAAGTCTTTGGGACACTTGACAAAATGACAACTGGTGATGGTTTATTCTGAAGTAGAAAGTTATTGAATGTGCGGAGGCCCCCCTCCCAAAACAAACAATGTTGGAATGGTGGGTCTTCTTTTTATGAATCACATCAGCATTGTGCGTGTGTATGTGTGAGGGGGGGGGGGGGGGGGGTGTTGGGGGGGGGGGTGAAAAAAAACTAAAAAAGGGGAAGGAGAAAAGGGCCACAAACATTTGTGGCAGGGTGTTTTTTTTTTT
>Ga0126343_10001918_pt1 | contig 10266 bp, 8 predicted proteins | sample Cyp2metagenome_FD_92531 | JGI IMG/M metagenome (GOLD analysis project Ga0126343, IMG submission 92531) | Coral microbial communities from Lord Howe Island, Old Settlement Bay, Australia - Cyphastrea 2 metagenome | ecosystem: Host-associated > Invertebrates > Cnidaria > Coral ... | reverse complement strand
GACAGTTGCTGAAGGAGTGGTCACTCGTAAAGTCTGTTATCATTACTGGTATTATTACTGGTACGGGACAATAAATTGCTGTTACTATAGTAACAATATAAGAGTCAGGAACTGTGGAGCTTTTTTCGTGTATGAGTTACAAAAGCCGCCTCGTTGCGATCTTCGTTATTGTGGTAACGCCAGCGGTGCAGGTACGTTGCCTTGTTTGCTTCTTTGAGCGTGTCAATCAACAATCAGTCATCAGGCAATCATCATCAAACAAAGTTTAAACACATTTTCCATTGGTGGTTCATTGCTATCTTAACTTTTCGAACGTAAAGTGGCTCCAAACACCTGCGAATAACAATAAAGCTTTCTCTTATTAATCTGAACGCAACTCTTATTGGTGTTATGTAACAGGTGCGTCAAGAGAAATTTCAACGTTAAGGAATTCCTACCGTATTTGTAGAAATATCAGAATCATTCTCATCCTCTGGTTCTTTATGATAAATAACCAACAGATATCCGCTTTCATTATTACCTCGAAACAAGGAAATATTCCCTTTTTCGCTCTCTGAACTCCAACAGCGGTTTCCATGACAACTTGAGGCGAAGCTGACTTGACTTTCTTGTAAGAAAGCGAAAAGCGTCTCTGTTCCACGCTCACAATTGTCGTTGTACTGAGGCAATAATCACCAAATGCAACGTAATGAGCTCCGACTTCTACAAACACACTAGAAGAACTAGTTAGGTTAAATTTAAATCCCTAGAACTTGGCGTGATTCGAGAAGTCTGCGTAAAAACATGGTGGTCCATCAGGTCAACGTTCATCTCCGGTTTCTTAGACTACAACGTTTAATATAGAGCTCTACTACCACCTCGATGAAAAGGTAGTTCACCACAAGCTACTCCTTCAGCATTTAATCACCACACTCTTTCATCATGCTATTACTTTTTAACTCTCCCGCGTGCCGTACATTTATTTCTCGAGTCTCACTAGGTTTCGTTATATATTAAATAACTACTATTCAATAAGCAATGCAATTTTGTCGTTTGCTATAATCAACTGATGTGTTCTTACTTTCAGTGGATGGATGTAACAATTACACAGTCCTGAGTGAAGCAGACCGCGCTCAAGGACAAATAGTAATCGACGACAGCAACTATAGATGCGACAGGGATGACCTGGCACCAGGTTGGTATCGCTTTCAAGGAGCTGCCGGAGATCAGATGGCAGACAAATGTGTTCCCACGAAATACTGCGGTACTCATTATCCAGGTTGGCTGAGTGGCTCACACCCGACAGTTGCTGAAGGAGTGGTCACTCGTAAAGTCTGTTATCATCAATGGTATTATTCCTGGAACGTGCAAAACAATTGCTGTTACTATAGTAACAATATAAGAGTCAGGAACTGTGGAGCTTTTTTCGTGTATGAGTTACAAAAGCCGCCTCGTTGCGATCTTCGTTATTGTGGTAACGCCAGTGGTGCAGGTAAGTTGCCTTGTTTGTTTTTTTGAGTGTGTCAGTAAACAATCAGTCATCAAGCAATCATCATCGGTCATCAAACAAAGTTTAGACACATTCTCCATGGGTGGTTCATTGCTATCTTATCTTTTCGAATGTAAAGTGGCTCCAAAGACCTGCGAATAACAATAAAGCTCTCTCTTATTAATCTGAACACAACTCTTATTGGTGTTATGTAACAGGTGCGTCTAGAGGAATTTCAACGAAAAGAAATTCCTACCGTATTTCTAGAAATATCAGAATCATTCCCATCCTCTGGTTCCTTATTATAAATAACCAACAAATACCTGCTTTCATTATTACCACGAAACAAGGAAATATTCCCTTTGTCGCTCTCTGAACTCCAACAGCGGTTTCCATGACAATTTAAGGCGAAGCTGACTTAGCTTTTTTGTAAGAAAGCGAAAAGCGTCTCTGTTCCACGCTCGCAATTGTCGTTGTAGTGAGGCAATAATCACCAAATGCAACTTAATTAGCTCCGACTTCGACAAACACACTAGAAGAACTAGTTAGGTTAAATTTAAATCCCTAGAGCTTGGCGTGATTCAAGAAAGTCTGCGTAAAAACATGGTAGTCCATCAAGCCAACGTTCATCTCCGGTTTCTTAGACTACAACATTTACATGTATAGAGCTCTACTACCACCTCGATGGAAAAGTAGTTCACCGCAAGCTACTCCTTCAGCATTTAATCACCACACTCCTTCACTGATCATGTTATTACTTTTTAACTCTCCCGCGTGCCGTACATTTGTCTCTCGAGTCTCACTAGGTTTCGTTATTTATAACTACTAATCAATAAGCAATGTAATTTTGTCGTTTGCTATAATCAACTGATGTGTACTTACAGTTGATGGATGTAACAATTACACAGTCCTGAGTGAGGCAGACCGCGCTCAAGGACAAATAGTGATGAGCAACAGCAACTACAGATGTGATAGGAATGACCTGGTACCAGGTTGGTATCGTTTCCAAGGAGCTGCCGGAGATCAGATGGCGGACAAATGTGTTCCCACGAATAACTGCGGTACTCAGAATCCAGGTTGGATCAATGGCACACACCCGACAGTTGCTGAAGGAGTGGTCACTCGTAAAGTCTGTTATGATCGCTGGGCTTCCGATAATGGTTGGTTAAACGACTGCTGTCTCTATAGTAACAATATAAGAGTCAGGAACTGTGGAGCTTTCTTCGTGTATGAGTTACAAAAGCCGCCTTCTTGCGATCTTCGTTATTGTGGTAACGCCAGTAGTGCAGGTAATTTGCTTTGTCTGCATCTTTGAGTGTGTCAGTCAAGTTGAGTCAACAATCAATCATCGAGCAATCATCACCCTTAGCCATCAAGCAAAATTTCTAACATTCTCCAAGGATGGCTCAGTGCCATCTTAATTGTTCGAACTTAAGGTGGTTCTAAGCCCCTGTGGATGACAAAAAAATGTTTCTTATCAATCCGATCGCAAATCTTCATTGGTATTACATAACATGTGCGTCTAGAGAAACTTTCATATTAATGAATTCTTTACGTATTTGTAGAAAAATCAGAATCATTCCTATCTTCTAGTTCTTTATTATGAACAACCAACATATATCTGCTTACATTATTACTACGAAACGCGGGATTTTTCCCTTTTAGTTCACTCTCTCAACCCTGACAATTTGGCGCAAAATTTAGGTTTCTTGTAGGACAATGAAAACCGTTTCTGTTCCACGCCCTCAAATTTCAATGCGTGTTTGCTTTTAAGAGTTAAAAAAGTCTACGTCAAACGTGGTGACCCATCAGGCCGACGTTGATCTCCGATTTTTCAAACTACAATTATTTATTGATCTCTACTCCTCCCTGGTGGAAAGGTAGTTCACCGCAACTTACTCCCCCAGCATATAATTATAGTAACCTTCATTAAATAGAGAATAATACATGGACGCGCGGAGATTTGGAATTTATTTTCGAGTGTTCACATCGATATCGAACGAGTGAGCGCAGCGAACGAGTGAGATATCGAATGTGAACACGAAAAGATAAATTCTATATCTCCAAGCGTCCATATATTATTCTGTTTATTATATGAACATACTATTAACGATGTTTTTGACGACTTTCCGAAGATTTCCGACCACTTTCCGAAGATTTCCGAAGCTTTTCCAAAATTATTCCGAAGGCTTGGTGAACGTCTTCGAACATTTTCCGAAAATTGCTGAAGATTGACGAAGGTAGCCGAAGATTTTTGAGGAGGTGCCGATGATGTTTCGATCATACAACACGACCTCTGACTACTTTTTAAGCGATTATGTAGCTATAGCAACGGCAATCTTCATACTTGTGACAACAACTTGATATTTTTACACGTAAAAATATCGTGTTTTTACATATGAAAATATATTGATTTTCTCAGTGGCAGAAATCCTGTTAAAACACTGGTGTTTATATCATAAGATATTTTTTTAACTACTCTACGTGCCGCACATTGCAACAGCATAGTAGATGTCATTCTGTTTCTTTTGTGATGTACATTGCTGGTGCCAAGTTTGAAGAACACTGCTGAAATATTTCTAGAGTTATTCTCGATTGAATGTTGTAATGTTTTCGTGGAACCACCTATGACGTCATCACTTTTTCTCATTTTCATAATACAAAAACGGAAATATCTTCAAAACGAAACAAAGCATATGCCAAAAAGGAAAACACCATTCTTCTTTACTTTCAAAAGCCATTTAAAAAGGCAACAATTATTTTTTTCTTCATCGACATTTATTGTTAACGTAGCCAACTGATATGTCCTTACTTACAGAGGATGGGTGTAACAATTACACAGTTCTGAGTGAAGCAGACCGCGCTCAAGGACAAATAGTGATCAACGACAGCAACAATAGATGCGATAAGTATGACCTGGTACCAGGTTGGTATCGTTTCCAAGGAGCTGCCGGAGATCAGATGGCGGACAAATGTGTTCCCACGAATTACTGCGGTACTCAGCATCCAGGTTGGCTCAATGGCACACACCCGACAGTTGCTGAAGGAGTGGTCACTCGTAGAGTCTGTTATGATCGCCGGGGGTATGATCGCTGCTGTTACTATAGTAACAATATAAGAGTCAGGAACTGTGGAGCTTTCTTCGTGTATGAGTTAAAAAAGCCGCCTCGTTGCGATTTTCGTTTTTGTGGTAACGCCAGTGCTGCAGGTAAGGTGCTTTTTCTACTTTTTTGAGTGTGTCAGTCAACAATCAATCATCAAGCAATCATCATCATAATCATCAAACGAAGTTTGGCACATTCTATAGAGGTGCTTTATTGTCATCTTAACTTTTTGAACAATAAAACTGTATCTTATTAATCTAAATGGTATTTTGCAACATGTGCGGTAGAGAAACTTCCATGTTAAGGAATTCTAACTGTAGTTTCATTTATATCAGAAGCACTCCTATCCTCTAGTTCTCAATAATGAACAAAACAACATATATCTACTTTCTTTATTACTCGAAACACGGTATTTTTCCCTTTTCACTCACTGTTTTAGGCCTAATAACAGTGGTTTCTATGAAAATTTGGCGCAAAACGTTTACTTTTTTGTAAGAAAGCGAAAAGGGTTTTTATTCCACGCTCTCAACTGTCGTTGTATTGAGAGAATAATGAGCAAATGCATCTTCTACACCGAAAAACACACTTGTATAACTAGCTGGGTTTAATTTAAATCCCTAGAGCTTAATGTGTTGGCTTTAGTGATTCGAAGAAGTCTGCGTGCAAACATGGTGACCCATCAAGCCGATGTTCATCTCCGTTTTCCAAGACTGCAGCTCTTTACATATTTCCATTTTTCTTGGATGTAACACTATTTAACCCCAAGCTCCTCCTCCAACATTTAATCACAACACCCCTTCATCATTTTTTTAACTCTCCTGCGTGTCGTACATTCATTAGTTGTGTCTCACTCGGTTTGATTATTAATCGTAAAATCTCTACCATTGTGACTGGCTCAAAAAACTGCTCTTTCCTACTAATTCACTGGCCAAGTTGTTATCGGAGGGTTTGCTATTGGACAGTTTTGTTATTAGACAGTTTGCCTTAGGACAGTTCAGTAACCCAATTATATTCAATGCTGCAGTTACGCGCGTGCGTGCATGCGAGCGTGCTTGCTTTGTCTTTTGGACGCTTCATAAGCGGTGGGAGGCACAGTAGCCTTAGAACATTTTTTCATGACTTGGCTATTAGTTTTTCTTTTCTCAGAAATTGCAATTTTGATGATTGATTAGTAATAAGACTTCGTGTCGTCCAATTAGGTTTGTAATTATATTCGTGATAAACAAATCGGACTTCCGCTGTGCGGTCGTCAGGTTTTGTTATCACTCCTATGATAATATACGAAATGGACTCCACTAAAGACTATTACCATTACTTATCACTACTGTTCAGTTAAAGTGCGTATGAAGTAAAAAAATAATTGCTGCTCATTTGAAAGGCTTTTCAAAGTAAAGAAGAATGGCTTTTTCTTTCCTGGAATATCTTTTTGCGTTTTAGAGAATTCAAAATTTGTATCAAAGGTGATGACGTCACAATTGGTTAAACTGAAACAGCACAACACGCAATCGAGAATAACTCTAGAAATGTTAAAGTAGTGTACTTCAAACTTGTCACCAGCAATGTACATCACGAAAGAAACATAATGACATCCATCGTTCCTTTCCAGTTATCCCGCTCGTTCTTTTTTAACTACGACTAAAATGTCCAGATTTTATCTTAACAAGGATCATCCACTCCCACCAATCTAATGGGGAGAGTTAAGACAATATGAGAACCATATGTGTTCCGAGCAAGACCCTCTGGCCCACTTTAAAAGGTTGGGGCCGAGAGTCAAGAGAGTTGCCATGGCAACCACATATTGGTTGCCATTGTGTTTCTTGTGTGATGTACATTGCTGATGCCAAATTTGAAGAACACTTTTTAAATATTTCTAGATTTATTCTCTATTGAATGTTGTGCTGTTTTAGGGAAACTACCTACGACGTCATCACTTTCCTTATTTGCATAATACAGAAACGTGAAGATCTCCAAAACGAAAAAAGACATGCCAAGAAGGAAAACGTCATTCCTCTTCACTCTGAAAAGCCTTTCAAACAGGCAGCAATTCTATTTTTACTTCAAAGGCACTTTAAGAAATACAGTTTTGTTGTTACTGCAGTCAACTGATGTGTTCTTACTTACAGTGGATGGATGTAAAAATTACACAGTCCTGAGTGAAGCAGACCGCGCTCAAGGACAAATAGTGACCAACGACAGCAACTATAGATGCGATAGGGATGACCTGGTACCAGGTTGGTATCGTTTCCAAGAAGATGCCGGATATCAGATGGCGGACAGATGTGTTCCCATGAATCACTGCGGTACTGAGCAACCAGGTTGGCTCAGTGGCTCACACCCGACAGTCGCCGAAGGTGTGGTCACTCGTAAAGTCTGTTATGAGGGCAGGATTTTTGACTGGTACAGCAGCTGCTGTTTCTATAGTAACAATATAAGAGTAAGGAACTGCGGTGCTTTCTTCGTGTATGAGTTACAAAAGCCGCCTATTTGCAGCCTTCGTTATTGTGGTAACGCCAGTTCAGGTAAGTTGCTTTGTTTCCTTCTTTGAGTGTGTCAGTCCACAATCAATTATCAAGAAATCTTCATCATAATTATCAAACAAAGTTTAAGAACATACTCCAGAGGTGATTCAGTGCCATCTTAAGAGCCACTGTCTGTAAATATGGAGAATCCTATGACTGGTGGGAAAATTCGGATTTTCTTCAACTGCGTCAAGAAGGCCCTTGGTGAACTATTTTTAAAAATATACTTTCAAAGTTCCTGCGAGTTCACATTTTTTGTAAATGAAAGATCGAAATGCCACACAATTAACCAATATGGCCAATGTAATTTATGCAAAATTACTCATTTTTAACAGGCCAGTACAGAAAGAAGCGAACTTGCCTGGATTTCATGTTAATATAGCCTGTAATTTACACTTTTATCATTCTTTTGAGTTAAAAATCATCTTAAACTAAATGCGTTTTGTCTATTTTTTTTCCTTTTGAAAAATACGGCTATTCGACTTTACCTTCCAATTTTTCAACTGATATTAGAGGGTCATAACTCTTCCACTATGCGAATCTCTCAATAATTAAAAGGTTCTAAGACAAGAGCTGTGCCAAGGGTATACCATATGTAAATGGCTATTTTGGCTCGTGAAAATGCGAATGACAATAAGGCTGAGTGTATTTTATTAAGTTGCCTTGTTTGAGTGTGCCAGTCAATAATCCGACATCAAGCAATCATCGTCGTCAAGCAAACTAAGTTTAAAAAACGTTCGCCAAAGGGATTCAGTGTCGTTTTAACTTTCGAAGTTAAGGTAGCTCTGAAGCACTCCAAATGACAGTAAGGCTATTTCTTGCAACATGATCACAACCCTTACTGGTAGCACGTAAAATAGGTGTTTACAGAAGCTTCCATGTTACGCAGTTCCTACCGTATTGGTAAAAATATTACAATCCTTCCTATCCTCTAGTTCTTTATCTTTAAATCCAACTTTTATATCGGAGAGCAGGGATGGCGCAGATGTGAGAGCGCTCACAGGGCCAGGTACGATTCCAGCCCGTTGCCCTATTTGGGCTGTTTTTTATTTGTTCGCGATTTTCTCCGAGGGTATTTCTCTGCAGGGTTCTCCGGTTTTCCTCCCTCCATAAAAACTAACTCATCTCAAAATGCCAATTCGAACAGGATGGAGGACCCGCATGACAACCAGTTAAGGCCGATGAGGCTTCCTCCCTAAGTATCTGCTATCATTATTTCAAAAAAACACGGTATTTTTCTCTTGTCATTCTCTCTATAAAGGGTACCGAGAGCGGACGACTTACGTACTCTCCATTGTCTCCAACTCTGTGCGTTATCGTTCAGAGTGACACAAAAAGTAAGGAGCTTGCATGAGCAATGTCGACGAAGACCAGGACAACGCCTAGTCAAAGGAGAAGCTATGTTTTATCGGAAATCTCGCGATTTTCTAGATCTGTTCAGTGCGCCTATCAGTAGCAGAACTTGCTTAAGTTAAATATATAAGGCCAGAGTTCAATGCATTAACAATACAAGAAATTAGCCGCCCACTTTCGCGTCCTCTAAGATATGTAGAACATAGACGTTACACCTTGTTGTTTTTCGGAGAACGGGTAGGACGTGCACAGCCATGGTTCTGCTTATAAAGCCTTTGGTTTGGAGATGTTCTCGTTGTCATTGCTGTCGTGGATTGCTCAGGGTCGCTAGAATTACCAAATGTTAATAATTTAATTTCAGTCACATGGGGACATCACACTTTTTGTACAGCAAACAAAAAAATACCAGAGGGTCACTGAAATTATTTTTTTCCTATTAGGCACCATTTATATCGTCTAGGGTACCCCAGACAACCCCTGCACTCCCTCCACCCCCCTCCCCGAGTTACCCAGGCTGAGGTAGCTTTAAGCTCATTTCTTTAAAAAAGCCAACCAACCGTTCACACGAGGATCGCGAAACCTTCCGGGGGCGAGACAACTCGGGTGGGCGAGTTGTCTCGCCTCTGTAGAAAGAGTAACTGGCAAGAGGGACAACTTTCCTTCATATGAATGCTTTGGCTCACTTCTGGCTCGCTTTTTCCTTACGGGGATAACTCTCGGCGTGGCGAGTGTCATGAAATACCTAGTTTTAGGATTTAAAGCAGAAATTCGTAATTCGTTTCAAAAGTGAAAATTAACTCGGCAAAACCACTGTGATCGAATGACCAAGGAAAACCTCGAGGAAAGAGGGAACAGCGACTACGTTTTCACATATCAACGCTCGATAAGGCTGCTTCAGGGCAGGGTTGTCTCGGGTACCCGAGACCATCCATATAAATGAGGCCTTAATTAAAACACACCGGAATTACTGGCCAGGTGAAATGGAAATCCCTGCAGCTTAGCGTTTTTTTCAAGAGATTCGTGAAAGTTTGTGTCCAAGTTTGTGTGCAAGTTACTCCTACAACACTTAACCACCTATACCCATTCACTGGGCTATCTTTAAACTTTCCTGCTCGAAAAGCTCTATTTGAATCTTGACGCACTCTGTTTTGTTATTTGTCACCATTGTTCAGCTAACAAACGCAGTTTTAACGTTACGTTAGTCAACTGATGTGCCCTCTCTTACAGTGGATGGGTGTAACAATTACACAGTCCTAAGTGAAGCAGACCGCACTCAAGGACAGATGGTGATCAACGCCAGCCATTATAGATGCGATAGGGTTGACCTGGTACCAGGTTGGTATCGTTTCCAAGGAGCTGCAGGAGATCAGATGGCGGACAAATGTGTTCCCAGGAATCATTGCAGTGCCAGCTATTCAGGTTGGCTATATGACGCACACCCAACAATTGCCGAAGGTGTGGTCACTCGTAAAGTTTGTTTTTCCTCGCCACGCTACTGCTGTGATTGGTATGACGCGATCAGAGTAAAGAAGTGTGGTGCGTATTTCGTGTACGAGTTACCGAGGACGTATCGCTGCCCAGCTCGGTACTGCGGTAGCGGAATCGCAGGTAAGTGTCTCCGGATGTTTTGAATTACTTCAGTAAGCAGCCAAAACATCAAGTTACAGTAAGGATCTCTGTTTACGCAACACGATTTTATTGTTGTAGAACCGGTTTTGTTGATGGTTAAATTAATTTTATTCTTTTGAAGAAAAGGTGATTGTGGAACAACACTTCCCACTAGACTCCCGAGCAAGAGAATCGGGGGGGGGGGGGGGGGGGT
>Ga0126343_10001917_pt1 | contig 10267 bp, 3 predicted proteins | sample Cyp2metagenome_FD_92531 | JGI IMG/M metagenome (GOLD analysis project Ga0126343, IMG submission 92531) | Coral microbial communities from Lord Howe Island, Old Settlement Bay, Australia - Cyphastrea 2 metagenome | ecosystem: Host-associated > Invertebrates > Cnidaria > Coral ... | reverse complement strand
TATTTTAAAATTTGTTTCACTTTGAGTTTTAAAGACCAAAGTTTTCATTCTTTTTACCAAGAGATGGCCATATTTATCAAAAATGCAAGATATCAAAACTTGGAAAAAACCTTCCAATAAATTCTTCATGACATTCACAAGAAATTCAAATCTTTGTCAGGGCTGTCAATAAGGGCCCTTATCTGTAGCCCCTACCTACAGTGTACAGCCCTTGATGTTACAGATAGTTGATGCAATTCACTTGTGAAAGTAACAAGTTTGTTATGGATGTGAAAATCAACGCTTCAGTGTACACGGTGAATCAAAACTTAATGACAGCACCGTTCTCTGACCAAATCGAATATTCTCCATCACCATTACGTTTTCCAGGGAATTATTACTGATTGTTTCCTAACTTTGGTAATGATTATTGATCAGATTAGTGAATGAGAAACTTGAAAACTATAATTAAAAGTATAAATTACCTGTGCTATCCAATCGCAGCCTCTTGTTGTTATCATTCTGTACACCGTCAGCTGAACCTTGCCTCTTCAAGTAATCTTTTCCTTTCATGGCAGCAGTTTGTGGCTTATTTGTTGCTCCAGCCGTCGTTCCTGCAGGTACTCCTTCATTTTTGTCATCAGGAATTTCAATGTCATCTGCTGCATCAATGGCGATCACTGTTTTTGAGGAAGACGAGCGTGAAGTTGTCAATGATGGATTCTTTAGGCTCATCCAAGTGTCCTGTATCCTTTTAAATGTTGGAAAGATGTTTATTCCAAGTATCTTGGCTAGTTCTGGACCGATACCATTTCGAAGGATTTGTACGTATCTCTGTCTTGGGAGGACAAGCCTGCTCAGTAATTTTTTACCAAACAGGCCAAAATCATCAATGTGCTTGTCCAACAATGCTGGCATGACATATGCACGGAAGAAGCTTGGATGGGCATGACAATCAGCAATGATAACAGCATTGGCAGCATCCTTAGGTTTGTGATAAATATACTGTTTCATATCTTGATCTGAGTAGTTTTCCTTCCTGGCAATTTTCTTGGCCTCGACTGACCTCACTTTTTTGACAATTCGACCCCATTTGACCGCAAATGGAAGACTGAAATCCAGCATGTTAGTTTCGTCAATCCCATCTTCATCATCATCATCATCACCAAGGTCTAGATCTTCAAGGGTGATAAATTTCCTTTTCTTCTTAGCTGTGTCACTTCCTGGTTGTGGAGTTGAGTTTGAGCTCCCAGCTGAGGTGACATTGGGGCTGCTCAAAGTATTACCTGATGATGAAGCTACCTCAGAGGAACTAGCTTTTCCACTTTCTTTGACTCTACTCTCGGTATCTGTACAACATTTGGCATTTGTTCCCTCATCCTTGTTGCTCGACTTCGCCACCTCTTTGACTTGGTCACTGTCCTTTTCTAAGGATGTTTTCCCCTTGTTTACATCTTGATGTTTGCTAACATCACTCTCTGGTTTATCTGTTACCATGGGGACATCAAGTTTGTCCTTGCTGGTACTAGCAGTTGTCACATTACTACCACTGTCAACATCTATAGTTTCTCTCCTTACTTCAACTGCGACATCAGCTTTGTTTTTTGTAGTCTCTTGTTGCTGGCCTTCTTTTGACTTCTTTTCAGGATCCATATTAGATTTGTCAGTTTGGTCACTGTCCCTGACAGACCCTTTTTCATTGTTTACCTTTGCACCATCCACTTTGTTTCCAACTTCATCTCTTTTCTTGACAGTGGTTTCCTCAGCTTGGCCTTTCCCACTGCTAGTCGTGGAATTGTTTCCTTCTTCTTCAACATCCATTGCAGCAATTTTGTTTCCTCCATCAGAAGGTTTCTCAGTAATTTTATCCTCCTGTGTTGCGTCAGCAGGTACACTGACACTTCTCCCAGAGGCCTCAGATTTTTTTTCAGCATTTGCATTAACTACTGCATTGTCTTCTTCACTGGCAATATCAATTAATGGGTTTTCACTTTCCTCTGAATGCTCTTCTTTCCTTGATTTTAGCTCTTCATCATTGCTGCAACATTTGGTTTCACTCTGGTCATCTACCATTATCACATCAGGCAACTGCAATTTTGAAGCGTTGCCACCATCACCGATCTCCATCGGCACTGATGTTGTATCTTTGGGGCTAGATTCATCAGAAATGTGTCCTGCACTTTCAGTCTGCTTGGGCTGCTCAGACGGTTGATCATCTCTGGATTTATCATCAGAAGTTTTTGCACTTTCACATTCTTCAGCAGATTGCGGCAATGAACTTGATTGTTTTGGTGGCTCAGCTTCTTTCTTTTCACCTTCTTTGCCTTCACCATCTTTGCTTGGAAATGACTTTTCAGGAGATACTCTTGATGATACTAATGAAGTGGAGGGGACATCATCAAACTCTTTACCTGACTCTGCAGACTTCTCTTCTACTGAAGGGGAATCATTGGCCTTCTTGTCTTCTACTGTTGTTGTGTCATTATCAGTAGCTCCAATGCTGGAGTCATAATCATTAGCTACGCCACCATCAGTACCTGATGTTCTTGTGGTTGACTTTTCAACACCTGTGTCTAAACAAATGCTGTCAGAACTTCCTGCATTTGGACAAGTGTCTGTGGAGCTTTCCAGTTTCTGGTCAGTGTTGGGTGCATCTGATGGCAGTGAATCTTTATTGCCTTCTTTATCAGCTTCAGGAGTGGTTTGATCACCTTTTGAAGAATTACCTGCATCTGACACTTTTGCAACCACTGCTGCTGGTTTGCTTCCATCCTTACTGTTCCTTTTAGACACCTTGGCCTGATCTCTACCTTGCGGCAACAAAATCAACTCCAGCAATTTGGCTTCCACCTCCCTTCTGAAGCGCTCAAACTCTGTGAACATTTTGAAAGCGGAAATGCCGCCAGACTGAACTCGCATGGATTTTTGTTCCAGTAACTCAAAAAGTGAGATCATTTTGGACACTCGAGGCTTAACGAGATCTAAAAATTCATCATCAGGAAGACGTCTAATAAGTTCACGTAACCGCGCCCTCCGGTGCGAATCAGCAATCTCTAAAGGCAAAAAACTGTCACATGCACTTGATGCCTTCTCCATGGGAATAAGAAACTTGTGAGTAGGATTGAAATGGTAATGTTTTCGAAGTGCTGCTCTGTTTGGGTAAGCCTTCTGACATGTAGGCAAACCACATATGTTATTATTTTCATGGCATGCCCGACAATATCTACAGCATCCCCCAGCACAAAAACTGACAGAAGAACTTTTACCGTTTGTCTCAGCTGGTTTGCCTTCTGGTTTTGCCGCAGGTGTGTTGCTTGAGGTAGCAGGTGCTATTGAAAACTGCACAACCTGCGTGGGTACCATTACTGGAGGCATTTTTGAGGCTGGTAGGGAAGATGCAGTGTACTGAACAGCTGTGTTTGTTGGACTAATTAAGTTCACAGTAGTAGTCTGCTGGGTACATGTTGATGTTACTGGTGTAGCTGGCAAGGAATTGCCCTGAGAGGCTTGTACATGCAGTGGCATCCGTATCAAAGCTGTCTGTGTTCCAGAATTAACTGGAGATTGGTTTGGTTTAAGGAACGTCCCTGATCTAAGAACGATTAAAGGGGTTTTTGCAGTGCTAGTGACAGTGGTGGTTTGCTCCACAGTTTTCGCACTACAAGTTGTATCTAACATTGCAGAAGTTGGTGCTTGTGATTTATCGGGAACTGCAGAATTTTGTGCTGGTACTTCTGGCGTGGGCAATACTGGGGAAGGAGGTGGAGAATCTGAGAATGGCTCATCAAGAGAATCAGGAACTGTTACAGAAGGGGAAGCTTTGGATGTGGATGATAACAAAGATGAGGAAAAAGATGGAGGGCTGTTTAGTACTCTTTTCTCTTGAAGAGCTTTAACGAGGGCATCTCTTGCCGAGTTCAATGGAGACTGATTAAGAGGTGCAGCTGATGACGTGACCACACCAGAAGGTAACTGATTTCCACCATTCACAACAAGACTATTAGCATTAGTTACAATTTGTGACCCTGTGGATACAGAAGACACTATTGTTGTAGCCGAGGAAACATGATCTCCTGTTCTTGAATCTGAATGTGACGGTAGACGAGGTGGCATTGGTGTTGTAGCTTGAGGATGCTTTTGTGCAGGCTGCAGTACACGCATTCTGGGAGCTTGCGTTAAACTTGCCGGAGTCCCCTGAGGGATTGGTCTAGCAATACTCAGAGCAGCTAAAGAACTCTGTATGGCTTGTTGAAGCTGACTTACAGTCAGAGGAACAGATGTCTTGGTGACAGTGGCTAATGCTGCTTGGATTGCTTGTTGTAACAGACTTGCGTCTACTCCCTTTGACTGGCTGATTATTGCAGCCAGTGCAGTCTGAAGAACTTGCTGAAATTCACTGGTGTTAAAAGGCTCAGTGGCTGGCAAAACAAACCGAATGTTTAGAGGCTTTGGCCCTGAAGGAGCAGCTATTTTTACAGTTGAAGCCTGCACTTGAGATACTGGGACTTGTTCTGTTGTTAAAGGTAAGTTTGACGCAGCTGTCGCAGGATGACTAGTATTGAGTGCTGTCATTCTAATATTGGGTGCAGCTCTTACAGTTGAAGCCTGCACTTGAGATACTGGGACTTGTGCTGTCCTTAAGGGTAAGTTTGACGCAGCTGTCGCAGGATGACTAGTATTGAGTGCTGTCATTCTAATATTGGGTGCAGCTCTTACACTTGAAGCCTGCACTGGAGATACTGGGACTCGTGCTGTCGTTAAAGGTAAGTTTGATGCAGCTGTCGCAGGATGACTAGTATTGAGTGCTGTCATTCTAATATTGAGTGCAGCTCTTACAGTTGAAGCCTGCACTTGAGATACTGGGACACGTGCTGTCGTTAAAGGTAAGTTTGATGCAGCTGTCACAGGATGACTAGTATTGAGTGCTGTCATTCTAATATTGGGTGCAGCTCTTACACTTGAAGCCTGCACTGGAGATACTGGGACTTGTGCTGTCATTAAAGGTAAGTTCGACGTAGCTGTCACAGGATGACTATTATTGAGTGCTGTCATTCTAGTATTGGGTGTAGCTCTTAAATGAAGTGGACTTAGAGAGACCGGCTTTGACGGTGTAGTGGTTCTAGAGCTCCTTGTTGTGGCTCCGCTTAAAACTGTTTGCGTGCCGGTGGCTAAGGATCGAACATCAACAATCTGCGGACCGCTGCTCACAACACCAGAACCAGGAAAACTGACTGTACTCTGGGCACTGGGAGCCACAGAAACTATTTGCGAAGGCATTGATATGGGAACCACCGGGTTTTGAAAGCTGGAAGGCTTTTTTGCAAATTTTGGTTGGTTTGTATCTGTTGATCGAGCTGATTTCAACGAGCTGATGACATTTTCCAAGGTCTGCCTCGATCGCCCCGTCACAGAACGCGCTGCTTCCAAAGATTTTGACTTTGCGATTGCAAGCGACGTTGGTGATTTCAGTGCCCTTGTCTTTGCTCGAGGCGCCTGCTCGAAATCACACTCTTGGAGAAGGGAGCTGAGAGAATACGAAACTTCACAATCCTCGTCTGACTCGGGCTCTTTCTTCACGGTGATCATTCCCATGTTTCGAACGCGAAGATTCACGGTTTCCGCCTTGTTTGCTTTCGTGTTCGTATTTGCCGCGAGACGCTTCGCGCCATTTTGATTCGCTGCATGTAAGGCCGTTGCATTCCTGTCCGAGGATGTCGAGAAACTTTCGCTTTGATGGCGAAACAGTCCCGATCGATCGCTATAACTGACCACGTCGATCTCTGGAGAAGCGGGGCGCTCATCCATTTGGTCGAGAAATACGACTTACCGACCGTTGTTTACGGCGATGTTTTGAATCGATCGAGCTTCCCCAGCTCTCCGACCGTTTCCAGTCGTAAATATCTGACCACAACTTGATAGTTCCACGGCTAATCCAGTTGCATGACGAGGCCTCGATGATACAAATTGATTTTAGCCGTGTATTTCCAGAGTCTCCAACCTGCAACAGACACGAACACTGGTGAAAATCCCGATTAGTTTAATCCATCGCCATGTTGAATTCGACACAGAGTCGCTTTCCCAAGAACGAATTGTGGGTCCCAAGCGTGTGTTCCTTACGTCACCAGCAGCGTGTTGAGGGGATTTTAAGGGGGCTCTGTGCGTACTTGCACAGCAACAACGTGTAATTATTGCGTAGTAAATGCTTCAGAAATGACAAATGTTCGAGAACCAATCGAACTTGAGAATTTTCGACTTATTTTGCCCACGTGTTGGAGATACGTTCGATTTTGCCGGTTTTTGAAATGAAGCGATTGGATTCCGAGCCACGGAGTTAGCCGTTCTGACGGGCACGATTTCAAATGGTTTTAAAATTTTCTTCGATTAAGGAAGCCGAACAGGGGATTCTTCAAAACACTTATAAAGGTTTATGCAAAAACAAGCGATAGCTTGAAGTTTTTGATCCAGCTATCGTAGTACGAGGCGTCGAATCAAACCTGGGTTACCACGAGTTTTGCACAAATAAAATTTGCATATGCATAATAATAGGTATCAAATGACAGTGACCTCCCCGGGCAGAACAAGAGCTCGGAAATTACTCTTCGTTGAACGTTTAAACAGGTTGCCGGGCCGAAATATTCCGCTGTTGAGTTTTGCATCAGCACGCAAATTGAAGACGCGCAAAATTCACACTGAAAATGTGTCGCAAGTCTTAACTCCAGCCAGATCGATTCCATGTGTTTTGACACAACATTAATAATAGAATCCAGAACGAAACACTCTTACAACGTTCCAGCGCAGCTTTTACACGTCACCTTACCCTTTTGCGAAATGAAAGATTTATGGTCTTTAATCGTAAATCTTATACTACAATCGAAGTTCGTTAGATCGATGGTTCGGGGTTTTACATTTGAGATAACGCCTGCTTAATCGACGGAGCGAAACGCAAATAGGGGCTAGGGAACCTGGCCGGTTGCAATGTCGCAATCACGCGATAAAGGACCTTTGTCGTCGTAAATAAACACAGCCGACAGCATTGTGTTCATACCTCTGTCATTCGCTTAAAGCGTACGGAAGAAAACTGTGGGACTGGCTCGCGTTCATTCATTAAAATCTTACCCTCTTTTTAGCTACGAACTTCCATAAAATGGCTGCACAAAAAGCTGCCAAAGAACTACACTGAAATAGGTATTAATTTTCATCGCTCTACTATTGAACTAGCCGATAAATTTACATGTCCGAACGGTATCTCTCTTATTACGCGCTGTCGGGAAAAGCACATCGCCGCTAGATCAGAAAGTTTGTTAAATGGCAATGTTGCTCACAAATTGAGCGAAATCTGTTTCATAGCATGCAGTAGTTGTCGGTTACGGAGGTTCAGTGATTTCCCTTCAGTAAAACAGACTTCTTACCGGTATTTCAGTTCGTTGCAATGAGTCGCGTTACGTACCTGGCTTGAATTCTCGCCTAAGCGAGGCTTGTTGAATTCAACCCGAACATATTGACACTAAGTTTCTAACGACAACAGTGAAAACACACCGTTATTAGCGGAATATGTTACTCACTGGTACCTTGTCCGAGCAAAGAAGTCATTTCTGAGAAGATGGCAGTTACGAACAGATATAAAGCTGTTCCAGAACGAGGTTGATAATTACCTTCAAACCTGTTTCTCGCAAGACGTGCGTTGAGTTTGGTCGAGCACTTTAAAGCAACATTAACACGGGCGACCACACGTCGGGGTTATGCTTTCCGAAACGAAAAGGCCGGTTTCGACCAATAGCTTATCGGACGGGCAGGCATTGACTACATCTTCGGAGATTTCCGGAAGTCCTCGGAATATTTTTGCAGATTTCTTTTTTTTCGAAGGACCCTGGGACTTGCGTGTGGTTCAGCGTTCAAAGAATGAAGTGAGCTTTGGTGAGCAGGCAAATTCAAAACGTGACTGCCACGATCAGTTCAAAATTTCTGTGTATCAAAATTTTGGTTTTTGCGGGAACATAACAAAACAAAATTTAATTGCCAGGTGTCCGTTCGGAATTCGGCGATGGCCTGGGGCAGAGGCATACAGGCGGTTATGGGTAATAAGCTGGCCATAGACTAATTGACTGGACAGAAATTAAAGCTGAAGGGAAAAATAATTTCAAGGTTATTTCAAAGCAAGTGGGGAAAGCATAATGAATTGGATTAAGTCTTAAAGCATTCTCGCCTGGTTCAAGCGAAAAGAAACTGCAAATAGTGCGAAACAACCTCGTTCCTACGGCAGGGGTAATTTGCCGAACGCCGAACGCTAAATGTCGAACGCCGAACACAGAATGCCGAACGCGAACGCCGAACGCAGAACACAGAACGCAGAACGTCAAACGCCGAACGCCGAACGCAGAACGCAGAACGCAGAATTTCGGTTAGCGGTTTATCATGTGAAACATGTGCTTTCGGGTTCGATCGCTCTGCTGAACGCCACGCCGAACGTAGAATTTCGGTCAGCAGTATATCATGTGAAACATGTGCTTCCGGAAACGTGTGCTTTCGGGTTCGGTCGTTCTGCTGCAAACATGGCGGGCAGAGAGATCATCCATATCTCGGACAAGTAAGTCCTGTTTTACCCAATTACATCTCTTTACTGCGCTGCTGTACTTTGTGGAGTATAATAAAAGCTGCCATTCTCAGTCTAAAAAGAGGGGTTAAAAAAAGCGGTTTTAAAAAACGTTAAGTTAAATTTTCAGTCGCATTCTTCAGAGAAAAGTACTCGGCAAGTCACGGAATGCAAATATATGGGGTAAACTCTTCATCTTTCAAAATCAGAAAAGTCTATAAAGTCTGATGAGATCTGAGAGCTCTCCTTCGTTCCTTGCTTTATTTAACAAATGTTTCTCCTTTGGTCTGTTCTTGCAATTACGATTACAGGGAAGAAACCCTCCTTGGATACCAAGGGGCAGTTACTTTTAAACATGCGACGCTTCATTTCTTTGCCCGATTCAGATTTCCTCCCGTCCCGACTAACTGCCCTTGGGTCTCCGAGGATGGGAAGAAACCGACACAACGGAACAATTGGGTAGTACAGGACTTACTTGTCCCAGATATAGATGATCTCTCTGGCCACCCTGTTTACAGCAGAGCGACCGAACCCGAAAGCACACGTTTCCGGAAGCATATGTTTCACATGATATACCGCTGACCGAAATTCTACGTTCGGCGTTCTGCGTTCTGTGTTCGGCGTTGTGCATTCGGCGTTCGGCGTTCGGCTTTCGGCTTTCTGCATTCGGCGTTCGGCAAATTACCCTGCTGTCATTCCTAGGGCTTTTTGCTCTTTCCAATTTCTACGTAAGAGAAAGCCCTGGGAACAAGGTTGAACGCGAAAGACTGAGTGAAAGATTCGCTAGCCATACTCAAGACAGAGTCGGATTGGCCACCAACAGAATGGTATTGTACATATATGATATATACAAGGAAAATGTATTAAAGAAAGAAACGATCAACTGGCCTTCGCATGGAGAAAAGACAAAAGACTGAATTCGAAAGAGAAATATTCGCGAAATATGTCCTATTTTTACGATAACTGCAGAAATTCACGCGCGCTCATTGGCTCCCTTTTTATGGTCAATATGCGGACAGACACATGGATTTGAAATTCGTGCGACACGTCAGCGAGCGCGAACGGGAAATTAGACAATTTGTTATCGTAAAAAACAAATTGATGTTAGTTTTTAATCCGTCTGTCCTGTTATTGGCAATGAATTTCGTCATAACATTGTCAAAGTAGTCTGCGGATCCACTCGGCTCTCGCCCCGTGGATCCACAGCTACTTTGACAATGTGATGACGAAATTTATGATCAATAACTGGACAGACGCATAAAAAACTGACGTCAATTTGTTAAATTCAGTTTAATTTATTTTAAGTTTCTGAGGCAGAGGGCCCACACTCGTTAGTCACGATCAGTCTCATGTTATGAGTCACCCTTTCTAAGGAGCATGTACGTAAACAGAGGGTAGTCAGGCGGAGGTCGCTGGAGCACAGTGCTTAGCTGATCTACCGATCTGACATGATTAATCTATTCGAATTAAATTTCTATTTATTTTTCTCTTACTGTCTTATGTGCTTATTCGTATAGCTGGAAGTAGTTCTAGAAATATGATTTTAATATGATTCTTAATCATTCTATTTCTGTATTAATATTTTTGATTTTATTGTACGAAGTATTTGCCTTTTTTTTTTTTTTTTATTTTTTTTATTTTACTTTTTTATTTTTTTTTTTTTTTTAATTTTTTATTGTTTTTATTTTTTAGTTCCCC
>Ga0126343_10001916_pt1 | contig 10268 bp, 2 predicted proteins | sample Cyp2metagenome_FD_92531 | JGI IMG/M metagenome (GOLD analysis project Ga0126343, IMG submission 92531) | Coral microbial communities from Lord Howe Island, Old Settlement Bay, Australia - Cyphastrea 2 metagenome | ecosystem: Host-associated > Invertebrates > Cnidaria > Coral ... | reverse complement strand
TATGTTCGTTCCAACTTGTGGTCGGTAAAAATTGAGCCCAGCGGAATTTCTGGTGTTATAGGAGTGGGCAGTTGATGTAGGTGTTAAAACGTTATGGAAGATTGCTGGAACAGTGGATGGATTGTTGTATAATTTAAATGCCAGTGAGCAGATTTTGAATTTACCAACATTTTCAAATTATAAAACTTCAAGGATTTGATAATATGGTAAAGAGGGCTCTTGTCTATTTGCAAAAAAAAAAAATACTACAGATGCATCTATTTTGTTTAGTACATATCTTATTTAAATTAATACCTTTGGCTTCATGATGCTCGCGCCTGTGTAGCAGATCCAATGAAATGTTCCCGCTGCTCAGAGTAATCTCTGACTGGTCTTCCTGTAAGCTTGTAATGTAGAACTGAGCCCTATCAATTTTGTCCTCCTTTTGGAAACGTAATCGTAACTGCCGAACCTAAATTAAATGGAAAAATGTCGGTTTTAGGTGGCATATCATTTGTATTATTTACATTTTGCGAGGACAACATTTAAATTCGATACACTCTTTCCATTTTGCACACAAAATGTTATCTACCTGCGTTTCGGGCAAGGTGAGAAGATTTAAAAGCTTCACATCAGTAAGTTCCACGCAAGCAACCTCTACGAACGTGTCCTTAACCATAGCAAAGGCCATTTCCAGGTAAGCAGCTCCAGGCATCACAGCACCTCCCTGAATAAGAGCGTGATCCTTTAAAGTAGGAAAACGATAGAGGTCAATCTCAGTATCCCAGCAATGTAGGCCTGAATACGGCTCGGTCATTTTCACTTGTGCTAGAAAGGGATGGGCTCGCTTCGCTGTGGTTTCCTCAGCACCAATTGGGGGAATTATGGTTTGAAGCGGAATTTCCCTGTACCAAAATTTCTTTTCCAGCCATGGGTAGTTAAGGGAACGGACAAACCTGGCTGATGGATTCTTCAGTACAAGAGACCAATCTATGGACAATCCCATTGTATAAAGACTACAAACTGTGTTCTGAAGGAAGCACCGGTGTTGGTCTTTGACAGGTACTCTTTTGCGAGGAAGAGTTGCAACGACAACTGGAGTTTCTTGCTTATTAAGATTCTCTTGACCAGCAATCTGTTTCACGTAGTGCGCTAAAATGGGCTGCGTGCTGATCTCAATAATCTGCTTGTAACCATCGTGAATCAGGTGCTTCATTGCCTGATAGAATTGGACTGGACAGCGGATATTGCGCCACCAATAATCGCCATTAAACTTCTGACCTGAGAGAACGTCACCCTCAACGGTAGAGTAAACAGGAATTTTCGATAATTTAGGGGTCAGCTTGACACGTTTCATAGCTGCTTGAAAAGCCTCTCTGATGGTTTCCATATGTGCACTGTGAAATGCACGCTTTGTTCCAAGAACGCGCCAGAAAGTATCTTTGGCGTGGATTGTTAGGTGTTGACCCAATGCTTCGATTGACTGGGCTTCCCCAGAAACTGTGACGCTCTTTGCATCATTAACTGCAGCGATGTCAAGTGTAGCACTTAACTTCAGTTGGTTGAGTAATGCCGTGGCATCTTCCTCGGACATGCCTAGAGCTGCCATACCACCATTATTAGGAGATTTTTCTTGAAGAGTCGAGCGAGCCATCACCAATTGAACAGCTTCTTTGACTGTTATGATCCCAGCAACACAGGCAGCTGCAAACTCTCCCAAACTGTGACCAATGACGGCGGATGGATGGATTTTCCAGGACATAAGCAGACTTGCTGTTGCGTACTGGACGGCAAAAGTTGCTGGTTGTGCAATGTAATTCTCCGAAATTCTTGAAATGTCCTCTGGGGCCATCAGCTCGTCCATAAGCGACCACTTCATACCCATCTCATTGAGTAAATTACTCACCGTCAGAACAGCTTCTCTGAAGACAGCTTCACATTCAATTAACTGTCTTCCCATCGCATACCACTGAGAGCCCTGACCACCAAACATGAAAACGAGCTTTCCATCACTGGACTTCACGTCTGAGTAGGAAACCAACCTATCCCAACCCACGGAGTCATCAGCATAGTCTGCTAGAGAATTGGATGCTTCTTTAGTTGAACCAAAAGCAAGGGCCAGACGATGTGGGAATTGACTGCGCCGTTCATTCAAAGAGTAGCATAGGTTTCCCACACAACGCTCATCCATATCTCCTACATTATTCTTGATCCATTCTGAGCATGTTCGTGCCATCTTCTGTAGAGCTTCTTTTGAACGTGCTGACAAGGTGAGGACATTATTTAAGCGACTAGCGGCCATTTCCTTTGAGCAGTGTTTTGACGTTACTTCGCGAAGGATAAGGTGTACGTTTGATCCACCAAAACCAAACGAGTTTAAGGCTGCTATTCGCGGTTTTCCGTTTTCCGTTATCCACGGTTCAGTGGTTTGTTGGATTACAAATTCGTTTTCTTCTAGCTTAAGTTTGGGATTCAGCACGTTTATGTTAACAGTTGGCACGTATTTTTTCTCTTTGATCATCAAAGCGACCTTGATTAGCCCAGCAAGACCGGAAGTAGACTCTGTATGATTGAGGTTTGACTTTACAGAACCAATCCTTAACTTACGTTTGGAGGTTGCCGTTCGCCTGCTGTAGGTATCAGCTATGGAGTCAATTTCTACCACGTCTCCAATTGCGGTACCAGTGCCATGCGCCTCAAAGAAATCCACATCTGCTGGATCCACTCCTGACCGTTCTAGAACCCTTCTAGATAGTTCAGCTTGCATCTTTGAACTCGGAGCAGTCATTGGTACAGCATTTTGCCCATCGTTATTCATTCCGCAGGCAACGATCTCGCAATATTCGTCATCTTTGTCATTTAAAGCCGCATGCGACAGCTTCAAAATAACTGCTGCAAAACCTTCTCCTCTCCCATAGCCATCTCCAGAAGAATCAAAGCTTTTACTGCGTCCGTCCGGGGCAAGGAGTCCACCTAGGCTGGCCGACATTTGAAACATTTCACTTAGGATAACGTTGGGCGCACAAACGATGGCTATGTCGCAATCGTCATTGTGCAGGTTGTCACAGGCTATTTTGAGTGCAGTTAAGGATGACGAGCATGCCGTGTCTACCACCAGGCTTGGACCCGTTAGGTTAAGACAGAAAGACAGCCTGTTGGCGATAATAGACAATGTGCTTCCTGTCGAGGCAAACGGGTCCATAATGCTGTAATTTGATGGATCTGATGTGAGTTTTGAGTAATCCAGATTCATCACGCCGACAAATACCCCCGTTATGCACTTTTGAAGATCCTCAAGTCGCATTCCAGCATCTTCAATGGCCTCATACACCACTTGTAGAAGAATACGTTGCTGAGGATCCATTCCACGGGCTTCCTGATTGGATATACCAAAGAACGTGTTGTCAAAGTTCTTTATTTCTTCTAAGTAGGAGCCATTGAGAACAGAATGGCGTCCTGTAACAAATCGCTTAGGATTGTAGTATTCAAGGAAGGCCTTATGTTGCTCGGGTCTGTTCTCGGGGTACACAGTAATCGAACTCTTTCCCTGCTCAAGTAAATGCCAAAACTGATCTTTGCTCTTTGCTCCTGGAAATCTGCAGCTGATGCCAACGACTGAAATTCCAGGGCGTTTAGACCTGATCTGCTGTATATCGCCATTTCGTACTTGCAACGATACTTCGTCGTTTTGTTCCTTGGGGGGTTTTTCTATGTGGATGTCATTTTGTGAATGAAGGCTGTGCACCAACTGGAGGAAGAGAGCAATTATTGCCGGGAAAATAACAAGAGCGTGAGTGACCCCCAGAATAAGGACCAGAGGGACTAGACGATGGAAAATTTCAGCTAGAGTTGGGTAAATAAGCCCTAGTGAAACTGATCCAGATATAGTTATTAATGCTTCAGTGATTACAGGCCACCCGACTAAGCAGAGGGCCTCAACCATCTGACCTCGTATTTTTAACTTTGCTGAAAATACGAATGAACTAGCCACCAGATTGCTGAAATTCAGAGATAGTACCATCGTCATGAAAAGTGATAAAAAGGAGATGTGATTCAGATGAATTCCCCACGCTTGCATCATAGCTGCTGCCTCTAACACGAGCAAATGAAATGTTGCTGCCAGGAAGAGACTAATTCCTAGACTTGCGTTTGAGAAAAAAGAAAACATGAACACTACCACCGTGGCAGTTATAAAAACTGTGATGACTACTTCTCGTTCCAGCAAGAAGAGGTCGTCAAGATCAAAAAATCTCTCGGAGACTGGTACTGCTTCCAGAGAAGACTGTTCCAACAAATATTCTCTAAGTTTCTCCAGTGATCGTCTGTCTTCTCGAAATCGGTTATGTAGTTCTATCGTGAGATGGATTTGAGATGCCAGAATTCCAGATTGAGACTTCGCATTCCCGAAATGCAAGTCTTGCCGAAACGGGCCATTGTGGGTTTGATCGAGGAAAAGTTCCAAACACCGGTAGAATTCTGAGTTTGAGCAGGTCATGTTTTGATGTTGTTTCCACTGCCGAAAGGCAACCATCCAACAAACTAATTTACCCTCGTTGAAGGAAGCCTCTTGCAGTTCCACACAAAAGTCTACTATTTGATTCTGCACCGTGATTTGTGAATAGTCAATTTCCTCCGCGAATATGATGCTTGTATCGGTTTCGTTACGGAAGTACTTTAGTTGCGCCTGACTGAACTGTTCGAAATGATCAAGTTGGTTGAGTGATTCGGTGGTGCTCGTTCGCTCATCAGGTTTTAAAGCAGACAACACACACAAACTTAAGATACAGGCAAGAAGGAAAATTGACAAAACTTTTCCACCAAGGGACGTTGTTATACGCATAAGGCCTTTCACGATGCGTCGGAGTTTCGATTTTGGGCATTGCACGAGTCCTTGTTCTAAGCTCCCAACGCTAGTAATTGAAGATCTTCTTCTACTGGACTTGGATTGCAGACAAGGCGTGTTCAATTTCTTCAACCTTCCTTCAAAATACATCAACACAATGACTGCTACCGCAGAGGATGCCAGTGAAACTAATACATAAGATACAAGTGATGCCACGAAAAATTCTGAGATGACATCAAAGGAAGATTTGATCGCAATCCCGAAAAGAACAGTTCCACATAGCCCAGAAAATGCAGTGACGAGCCCGGCTCTAGTAAAGCAGCAGCTTACTCGGTGTTCAAGTGATGGCACTGTTTTTTGCCGCTCCCATTCCACAAGCAACAGTATTGTGTTTGACGCTGCTTTTCCCAGAAACAAAAAGGGAATAAACAAGGTAGTTGGAGAAAGAGACATGTTGGTCATTGAGACGATACCCACAGAACAGGTCATGGGAAAAACATAAGATGAGATCATCAGTAACACTGTTGCTAGGCAACTGAGATTCTCAGAGGAAAGGATTATGAAGGTAAAGACAAGAAAAGCCATTACAACGGGTGTAACATAAAGTGGCCATAGCTGCATTCTCAAGACGCTTTCCAATGCGTCGTTTCTTGTTTTTCCAGTCTTGAAGTAGACTTCTGCACATTTCAGGCGACGTCCCAACGACAAGAGGAGACTCTCAAAAGATGTTTCAAAGATGATAACTGCTTGGTTTTCTTCTTTTGTGGTTGTCTTTTTAAGGAAGTAAATAAGTTGAAGTGCGTCAGCCCGACCAGTCGGTGGATCTGTATTCTGTTGAACTTTAAAATTACTTAACAATCGCTTGAATGAAGAATTAAAAGTTTGACCGGAAGAGAGAACGACAGTGGAGTTTGCCAATTCGCCAACCAGAATGGAAGAAAGGTTCTTCAAATTTTCAAACTGAGAACCGGCTAATTCGAGAGGACTGTTAATGATACAGTCATGGTCAGCTGGTTTGTGCTGGGTTCTTGGAAGCAATTCCCTGGAGCATATTTTACTGTAGTCACTAATGTTTACTATGGTCTGGTGGACAAGAACGGCATCTTTCAAACAATCTTCACTCAGGATATCTTGATCATGTTTTGGGACCATGATGATCTGTTCTTGGCGTGCTTCAAGAAGAGGAAAGAACTGTGCTGCTTGATGGAAGTCTTTCCTGGATTGGCTGTCAGCCGCAGTGAAGCGCTCAACAGAGGGAAGCTCGACACGAAAGCGAATGAATCCCAGACAGCTTACAGTGACAACCACAAGCGACAGGAGAAGGACAACCCATGGTTTACGAGCTAGAAAGAATCCCAGTTTCTCGAACGTTTTCTCGTACGCGAGGAGGGGGCCATAAGATAGTCGTCTTAGTCCTGTGACGATGTCCCCACAACCAAAGCTACGCTTTTTACGGGTCGGGTGGTACGACCTAGACGCAAAAATGCGATTTTGATTAAAGGAGAAGTGCACTCAAAAATAGGCACTTTTTTGTTTTCGCCAACGGAAAGTTAGTACAGTGATCGGTCACTCACCAAATTTTTAGCTTCCAAAGCGCGTTTAAACCATATGAAATCCTCGTCTAAAGTTGCACGAAAATCGAAAATCAACGCCGCGTTGTTTTTCGATTTTCGAGCAACTTTAGACAAGGATTTCATATGGTTTGAAAGCGCTTTGGAGGCTGAAATTATGGTAAGTGACCGATCATTATACTAGCTTTTCGTTGGCGAAAAGGAAAAAAGTGCCTATTTTTGAGTGAACTTCTCCTTTACCTTTTTTTTTTTTAATTGAAAACCCTTAAATTGCCCCTTTTTTGTTAGTAACTGTTCTAGTCAACTATTCAGAATCACAAACTCTTTTACCCTATTATCAAGTCAGCGAGAGTCAAGGATAAGACATTCATTTTCGTGGCTATTGCCTATAGTAGGCAGGCAGCCACTATGTTATCGGTCATGCAAGAGCGTGAGTAAGGTTGCATTTTTCTATAACTATTGGATCTTGTGACTGATGATCTAACAGAAATCGTTACAAGGTTCGGAATCGCAAAATGTGCTATGAGTTTTGCACAACCAGTAATCGGAGATAAACCGGTTTGATTTCGGATTTACACAATAGTGCAGAACGATGAGCAAATTTAAGCTGAATTCTACTTCTCTCGGCAGTGATCGGCTGTATTAATATCGACTGCAACCACAGCCATTGTGAGGACAACTTTTTGGTTTTTCCATGTGATCTGGAGTTATGAGGCAGGATCTCTACTTACTATATTTTCATGCTTTTCTCTACAAGCAATAAGGCACAGCATTCAAACAACGTGTCCATTGTTTTTGGTAAAGAGTTTCTCTGATTTTTTTTTTGAGCGCTTGAGTATAATTTTCGTCAGAAAACTAAAACGTTCCGAAAATCAACAGGACAGTCTACGAGAGCCAGCAATGATGGCCGTGTTAGAGCAGTTCAGCCCTTTGAAATGCATCATGTATATATGATCTGGCAATTCACATGGCTTGCGTTAAGTAAAAGATGCTCTCAACGTAAAAAAAAAACTATCAAACAATACTTCTTAGGGCAGTTTCCCCCAGATTATCGAGACATAATTGGCTTTGCATTACTAAGCTTCACGACTGGCCTAAAAATTCCGAGCCACTTTTCTGTCCAATTAGAAGAAAGATCAACTAAACACGTTTTCCCACGTTTAGCGACAGCTCAAAGCATTTACTTCGATTTTTGATTGGCTCAGTGTACTGATTTGAATGTCTTTTGTGATTGGCCAGGCTGATTACTTTTTTTTGGTTTTAGGGCGGTTTTCAATTGAGTATCGAAAGTAATCAGGCAATAACTTTAGCTTTGGTTTTGGTTTTTACTTTGGTTTGAGACTGGCTGAATAGTGTAACTGGTAAGTAAATGGTTTGGTTTTGATCTAAGAGACCTTTTCTCAATTCAAGTTAAAAACCACCCTAGAGTGCAGATATTAGTCAGAACAGTCAATGAATAAGTTATGGTACACGACAACAAAATCGACTAAAAAATTGATTGTATTGCTTCAGATGAAACTGACTCTACTAAATGACTGGTGGGGGATCGGAAAATGCAATAGATACAGTTCAAGCAGGAGAGAGCCACTATTTTGCAGAATTTAACAGTTCATGTGTTCAACGAGTACAACTTGTGTAAACACCAATTAATCTACAGAAACTGGAAAAAGGAAACGTACATATGATTGAAAATAATATGCATTAACACAACCCTCACACACTCAAGAAGAGGCTACTTAGAGGCATTACCGAATACAAACCCACAAGTGTATATACAATTACTTATACTTCAGTTGGCCATGGCTATATAATACTGAACAACTTTTTCCATTTCTTTAAATGATAAGTTAATATTCCGGGCAATAAGGGACTCAATGAGTATACACGATGCGTTTTGGCATTGAAACCTTTCAAGGAAGTTTTGGCATCCTGGCATTTTCGAGAAAAAATATAGTATTTATCCAACAAGAGAATGTTGTTTATTAAAGTAGAGTCATTCTGGACGTCAAACGTCCCAAATATATCAGATCAAGTTGCCTTAATGAGGCCCTGTGTAAGGCCGATTTACACGGTACGACATTTGCGTGCCAAAAACAAGGTACAAACATGTACATTTGCTTGGGAAACCGAGGAGTTCACTAAACAACAACTTACTACTAGAGTACCTCACCGCCTTGTTTAAAAATGTTAGCTTTTCTTTCAGAACAAATCATCCTAATACATATACATGTTTAGCAGAATTCTACTTGAACTGACTCTTCGCATTACTAAACTGACTCTTTACATTAAATACCCTTGTCCGCCTCTGAATCACATGTTGATCCAGCGTTATCACATTGAAAACCTGGCCCTCAGGGAGTCTCACGAAAAATGCCACACGTTAAGTGATTAATCAGCCATGTTGCCAGCATGGTTGTCCTGATAAAGTAGTGGTCATCACACCCTACTAGTGAACAGGTACGAGAAGCATAGTCTAGCAGGAAGAAGAAAGATTAAGCCGTTTCTTTCTTTAAAAAATGGCTCAGAAAAATTTTTTTCGAGCAGTCGGCATTCGAGGGAGACTGAGCCAAACGCAAAATTAGTCTTTGCCAAGCCCAATACACAAAACGTTTCTGAGATTAATTCATTTAATAAATTCAACTTTTCTCAGTCTCAAAATAAGTGTTGACCTAATGACTGATGTCGCGAATGCCAAACAACAAAACATCACTTCTTAAAATAAGTAAATAAACACATAACCTTGCTTTCCAATGCGAATGTTCCAGTCCGTTTCGAGGCACAGCAGCAAGCAAAGTACAGCTCACGGCCAACTGTATCGCAGTTCAATTCTGCTTTCGCTGTAAGTTTTCATTCCACGAGAAGCGACGCTCGAGTCAAGTTTGACAGTGGCGTGTTTGCCTTAACCAATCACAATTCTTCGCCAACGCATAGCAACCAATGGGATTACTTCATTTTGTCTAGATCATAGATACGTGAAATAAAGCAGCTTTTATGCGTACAAAGTTCAATTCTTCATGTTGCCGTGCATCTGTATATGTCCAGTAATAGATCACAGAGGACGTCAAAATGTGGTAAGAACATCAGTGACACACTCGGCTATCGCCTGGTGTGCCACTTTTTTGTTCTTACCACATTTTGACGTCATCTGTGATCTATTGCTGGACAGATGCACGGCAACATGAAGTGGAACGGACAACATGACGCATTGCAATTCTGTATGATAATTTGCGGACTTCATGCTTCATCGAGCGGAAACCAAAATAAGCCAAATTTGCGCGCAAACTCGAGGTTTCAAAATGTTTCAACAAAAATCAACCGCAAAACTAGGGTGTTTCCCCAAAATTAGGGTGTGTAGAAAATCAATCGTGTTCCAAAGGCTTAACCCGGCATGCGTTGAAGAAAATGAATTTTCTAGGCACAAGAATTCTCTTCGTTTCCAAGAATTTCAAATAAGATATCTACAACGAGATTTCTCAGGGTCCCAAATAGCGGTTTCGTGGAGCCATTGAGCCGGAGCCCGATCATTTCATTGCCTGGAGACCTGATCTTTTTTAGATGCGAGCCCAAGGCCCCTGAAAGTTCTGTTGTGGAGCCCGGAGCCCAAAGTTACAAAAATCAATTTGGAAGTGTAACCCTTGCATTCTGTTTAGCAAGTTTACATTTTATTTTTAGTATCAGCTATGAACTTCGCGGAATTTATTCTTGCTGACTGATTAATTTAGACGGTTTCCGAGATATTTAGAAAAAAATTGTTAGTTCGTCTGTTGTGATCGTCCGGGTGAGAGTAGTTCTGAAAAGAACTGTTGTTGGTGACTGACGTTTCGACAACCTGAGCGGAAGTCATCTTCAGAGTCAAGTGAATAGTGTTTGTCAGT
>Ga0126343_10001915_pt1 | contig 10268 bp, 6 predicted proteins | sample Cyp2metagenome_FD_92531 | JGI IMG/M metagenome (GOLD analysis project Ga0126343, IMG submission 92531) | Coral microbial communities from Lord Howe Island, Old Settlement Bay, Australia - Cyphastrea 2 metagenome | ecosystem: Host-associated > Invertebrates > Cnidaria > Coral ... | reverse complement strand
GACACGGCGTCCCTGAAAAGCAGTACTTTTGTTTTCATTTATTTCCATTTTAATAAGTAGTTAGCTCAGTTTGTTTAGATTAGGCTTTTAATATTTGTATCTATTTTTATAATGATTATATAGCTTTAGTTTTCACATTTGTAGGTATTTTGCTTGTATACGACTGAGGGAAATTACCGTGTATAAATAAAGTGATCTATCTATCTATGAGCTGGAGGGCTTGGTATGGCTTGTGGCCTCTCCACCTCTTGGGGCACTGATTCAGCTACTGGTGGTGCCTGTTCAACTTTGGTCAAGGGCAGGGGACAAGGATCGGAGATAGATACCTCAGTGTCAGGAGATAATTGTTTTTGGGACTTTAGCTGTGCGATGCATGTGTCGGCGGTTCCTACGCTACACCCTTCCGTATAGTCAGTAATTACTTGGTATGAACGCACACCAACTTATTTGTCAACCATTGCTTGGGCCCATTAATGACTATACTTGGGTGGATGGATACGAATGGTTCTCCCTGGTTGAAGTGGACGGAGTTCTTTACTGCTATTGTTGTAATAGAAGGCTTGTTTGTTCTTTTGGGCATGAAGAAACTGGGAAGTGGTGTCAAATTGGGGTTGTGTAAGTAGTCTGCCAGCAGTAGGCAGGAGTGTTTTGATACGTCGGCCAAAGAGGCGCTGAGCTTGAGCTGCTCCTAGTGCTTCTGTGGGCCCGGTGTTGCGGAAGTCAAGCAATCCCAAGTAGGGGTTACCGCCAGCCTCTAAGGCCTTAAGCATGATTCGTCGCGCAGTCTTTAAAGCGTTTTTCGCCTTGCCATTAGACTGCGGGTAGGTGGGAGAGCTTGTGGCATGACGAAACTCGTACAAATCTTTGAACTTCTTAAATTCCTGTGAGCTGACCGGGGGGCCATTATCGCTTACTATCTTGTCCGGATTCCATGTCAGGCCATATGAAGCTTGAGGTTTTGAATTACTTCTTTGGATGTCTTACTAGCAAGCTTTACGACCTCAAAGAAGTTTGAGTAATGTTTAGCGGTGACAAGGTTGTCCTGGCCCTGGAGCTTAAAGAGATCAACAGCAAGAACCTGCCATGGCCTTGATGGTACTGGGTGTGAGATCATGAGCTCTCTCTGCTGCCCTTGGTGGTATGTATTGCGGTCTTTACACTTAAAGACATATTCTTCAATCTCTTTGTACATACCAGGCCAGCAGAGAGCTTCCCTGGCTCGTCTCTAGCATGCCTGTACTCGCACATAACTGGAGTGTAGCTTTTTTATGAGTTCAGCTCTAATTTGAAACCGTATGACGACACGGTCACCTTAATTGAAAATAACTCGTTTGTAAGTTCTTCTTCGAAAGGAAAGTAGTAAAGCTGTAGACTGGAATCGATAAGTTCTCACTGTCTAAACTTCCCTGCTAGCAGAGGCTCTTTTCCTGCTGTTTGCTGACCGGAGAAAAGAGACATACGCCATGGGTCGAAAATGGCTTTGATTTAACCGCCGTGGGCAGTCTTGGACGGCTCAGAACTTGGTAGACTATTCCAGTGCCGTATGATTCGGATAGAAAAAGAATATTTACACGGATTACACTTTGCTGGTTTAAGATAAAGCTTATCAGATACGGATGGACACCGCGGGTTGAATTGCACTTGGAAAATTAAAAAAAGGTCATCAAAATTTAGTTTGTTCATGTTAAATACAATCTTGTAGCATTCACCTAAAGAAAGAAACAGTCTGCGTGTTTCAAGTGTAGGCTACTTCAGCTTCCTTAAACGATCTTCAGTGATTCCATCTCACCGCGTTTTGGACCGAGGGCAAGCCGAGAGGCTCTTCACTGAAGCTTTCTAACGCTAGCACATCTTTAACTTAATATGGATTCCAGACCGGGGCAGCGTATTCTAGAACTGGGCGCACAAGAGATTTGTATAACGTAGAGAAATGCACCGGGATTCGACGACTCCACTGTTCTGTGAACCAAACCCAAAAGTTAACGGTCACGTTAACCTGCATGTTCACTCCAGGATAAATCCGAAGAAACCGTAATACCCAGTCCTTGACGTGCCCAACTGGTACAAAGGGAGGGAGAGATCCCGATTGTGTGTAATACGTAAGACTTCACATTTATCGGGATTAAAGCGTAGTTGCCATTTAGATGCCCAGGATAGTGGCTGGTCGACATCAAGTTGCAGAGCTTCACTGTCTCTAGCTATATTTGACAGTTCTCTGTATACTTTGGTGTCGTCAGCAAACAACCTTAATGTCGAAGAGATATTAGAAGTTATGTAATAACCCAAGTTATTTTTGTATTTTGATTGGTTCATGTCTACGATCTATTAGAGGACAGATGCACGATTGACGTCATCATTACAAAGTTTTTCTTCTGTGTTTTGAAATGGCGGAAAGTTTTGAGATTTTAGATAATATTTTACACGATTGGGCAAAAAATAAGTACAAAAAAAGTATTGTCGAGGCATTGAACAGGTACGAGAAGCATAGTCTAGCATAGTCTAAGAAAATGGCACAGAAAAAATTCTCCAACAGTCCGCTGTTGAGCGAGACTAAAACAAACACAAAATTGGTCTTGGGAAGCCTTGAACCATTGCTTAACAAAGCCAATAAACAAAACGTTTATGAGATTGATTCATTAATAAATTCAACTTTTGTCAGTTGCAAAAAAGTCTTGACACACAGCTGATTGATGTTAGGAATGCGAAACATCAAAACACCACTTCTTAAAATCAGATAAAATAAACACATAACCTTGCTTTCCGATGCGAATGTTCCAGTCCAGTTTACGGCACAGCAGCGAGTAAAGTACAGCTCACAACAGCTCACAGCCAACTGTATCGCAGCTAAAAGGTGTCTCCGATACTATATCAAACTGATTTAAGAATCACCGACCACAGAAGACACAAATTTCCACCGAATCGAATGGCCTCTAGGCCTAGGTTGACCGCAATCGCAAGTTTTCCGAGCGTATTTTTCAACTCCTGCAATATTCAAGGCAACATCTAAGCTTTTCGGCTCACTGGGCTGATCTGATGACAAACACTGACTCGACTTTTCCAGCATTCTAGATTTCGCAGTTTAATTCTTGCTTCGCTGTAAGTTTTCATCACTCTAGTCAAGTTTGACAATGGCGTGATTTGCCTAAACCAATCACAATTCTTTGCCAACGCATAGCAACCAATGGGATTACCACATTGATTACCTCATTTTGTATAGATTATAAATGACGCCAAATGGCTTTTTTTGTGTCTGTCAAAATGGGGAAGGCCCCATTTTCGCGCCTTATTAAAGCAGCTTTTATGCGTACAAAGTTTAAATCTTTATTATTTAAAAAAAAATAAATTCCATGTTGTCGTGCATCTGTCCAGTAGTAAATCACAGATGACGTCAAAATGTGGTAAGGACATCAGTGACACACTTGGCTATCGCCCCGTGTGCCACTTTTTTGTTCTTACCGCATTTTAACGTAATCTGTGGTCTGCTACTGGACAGATGCACGGCAACATCGAATCTATTTGTTAAATATATCATTGACGTAAATCAGAAATAAAATTGGGCCCAAGATCGTACCTTGGGGAACCGGCTCCGAGACCATGATCAATGGTCGCCTCAAACAACAACTCGTTGTTTGCGGTCAGTCAAGAAGCTTCGAAGCCAACGTAGTAATGAGCCGTCGATCCCGTGGCATTTTAATTTAAGCAACAGCCGCTTGTGTGGCACAGAGTCAAACGCTTCTGCGAAATCTAAAAACACAGCATCGGTGGGTCTTGATTTATTCGTGAAGATGCCCAGTCATCAAAGCAGCGCAGCAACTGAGTTAGAATTGATTTTCCCTCTAGGAAACCAAATTATTGGTTTGGGTTGAAGACATTTAGGGCTTGCCAGAATTTAACTAAACGATCTTTAACAATCTTCTCACTGACTTTACATACAATAGTGGTGAGCGAGATTTGACGATAATTTTACTGTAAAGAGTTACTGCCGTTTGGAATAACATGGACGATGGAAAGATAGAAAAAAATGAGTGACGAGTAGTTCAAAACCCTGTTTCATTTTTAAACGGGCGTGACACGTTTGTGCGCTTACCGAAAGAGCATAGGAAACCTCTTATCTCTGTTATCTACCACATTGCTGTGCTTTTTGCACGAACGGGAAAGCTGAAAAGTCATCGCTTAAGGCGCTCATATCTCACCAGCTTGAGTCCTGCCACACACTTGAGCTCAAAACTGTTAAAATGAAGCTGGAGCGACGATAAACTGAAGGAGCTCAAAGTCTGTTTGTTATTTTCGTCACGCACTACGAGCATCGCGTAATGGCTCGGTCGCCAAGCCGCGGGGCATGCTGAATACAGCCATTTTCGACTCATGGCAGAGGTCTCTTTTCTCCCGTCAGCGAACAGCACGAAAAGAGCCTCTGCTAGCAGGGAATGTCTAAACGTCTTGGTGTAGTAAAGTCACAAATTGGATTCTGGACAACTGATGAACAATCTGAACGTGTTTTTTAATATCGTTTTCTTTTCAAGCTTAACAAAACGTGTATAGTATGTATATGGCGATTTTTGACAGTTTAGAGAGAGAGAAAATTAACAAGCTATACCCAAGCAGTTGGTTTATTTGTCACGGTGTGCTATCTGGGTTTTATTTCATTTAATAATCAAAATGAAATTAGAGTATAACTATTAGTTTGAAGGATTTTCAACCACGGGTTCCCCGAATTCCGTGACTATTAAAGCTTTCCAAATACACGAGGCCATCTACCAACGCGCCATGCCGATATTAAAATGTAAATGGCCGTCCATACATTGCTCGACATTTGTGAGACTCAAATGAGACGCGGCATAATTATGTAAGTTGCATATTTTGCTTAAAATTTACAGTGGTGTTTTCTGATTTTCATCCGAAAGAAAACATTTTGTCGCAGGCTTTTCACCAGGCAACACGGAGATCTGAAGTTTAAGCTTCAGGGTCTACTCATAGCCCACTTAGTATCACTGAAGGTTTATAAATTGCTGAACTATCCCTACGCTACTCCACAACGGTCTGGATTAAAGAGGAAAGGCAGAGTTCATGGGAACTCGAGAGTACATGCCCCGATATGTAGCTTTAATTTTCCTGGAGAAACACTCTATGAGTAATAACTTTGATAACTTGAATTGGTAGATGCTGTTCGGCAGGCCAAGGAAACGGGAAGATGCACTTTTCTTAGCAGTTCCGTTCATGTAGGCCGTGAAGTTTATTACTCAAGAGGGGCTTTTCAAGGGAGGTGTCTGACATTTTCCCTTCATACCTTAATAATTTTGTATTTTCTCTCCTGTTCTTCATTCATTGGATATTTCCCAAATTCTCCACAGAAACGTTCTCTTTATTGATGAAGATCAAAAGCAGATAATCTCTCATGAAAATAAATGGTGTCTCTGACAATTTTATTTTTTTATCATGGGACATGATTTTCTGTATAAGTGACATTTTATATAATATTTAAGTGATCCCTCAAGACAAGACTAGAAGAGACATTTAAGTGATTCACAGATACTTTTTTTCTAAAATACATTTGCAGAAGCCAACGTGAAAAAAGTGAACATGCAATAGCTGACTCCATACGTCTTAAAATTAATCATTATATTTGCAGATGTTCCTCTGATATTCTGCCAACACTTGCACTGAGTACAACCTGCTGTTTATGTTATCGACGACAAATTGTTTCCAGCTTTAATGCTTCTTTGTCATTTAAAATGAAATGACTGGCTTCCTTCCTTTGTTGTCACTTTGGCTAAAACACAAGTCCTCTTTAAAAAACGAAAAAAAAAACTATACATGTAAGTAAATGATGTGATGCACAGAAAACACAGAATTAAACAACTCTTTTGATCTCAGTTTAAATTCACTGACAATCCAAATGAAACACTAATTCCTGTGTACCAGAAGCTTGTGATGTCATATTTACTTTAGTTCCACGCCTCAAAATGTGGAAAAACCAAGCAAAAAATAAAATTATGCACTTTCCGAGGAAGAGTTAACAAGAAGTGTTCTGAAATATGATGGTTATCCTAGCGATGGCGGCAGTTGGCTCACAATAAGCCAACCTTGTCTTTTTTGCAAATCTCTTTTAGTGGGGGTCAGTTTCAATGAAAGAAAGCTGAAGGCTCGATCCTAATCTGGGTCCAAACACTCACCTCTGAAATGTTTTTATCATTTTCAAGCAAAGTAGCGCCTATGCTCACATTTACCTTTAACTTCTAGCAAATATTTATGCATTTTCATACATGCGTCTCGTCTCTTCTTTAGGGCTACTAGTGAGAGACTGTTTTGCTGTCAAAGGCCTCAGTGTTATTACTTTAGAGATGAATGGGAAGGTGTGATATATTTGCAATTGTAACAACGAACATTAAAGTGAAGCTAACCACCAAATTTTGTTCTCTTTTTAAATCGCCTCGTTTGTCTGAACACAACTGCGAGAAAAATTATCGTTTTAGCTATTTTCGTTAAATTCCTATGAGTTTTTGAAGTCCGTAAAATTAGCAATTTCCTTGCCATGACCGAGCAATTGCGAAGAATGGGGCGAGTTTGTATGTGAAGTCATCGTAGGACCAACACTGTTTTACTTCTAAGAAGAATATTTTCGAACAATAGTGTGATTCAAAATCTTTGTATAAAACAAGGATCACAGGTTCTCCGCTTCTCTAAAAACGTAGGATTTTCATGGCCTGTACATTTTCCCTAGCTTCTAGTGCGAAGCTCGATATTGTCAAGGTAGAAATTAATTCACGAATGGTTGAGATAAGCTGACTGACTATTCTGACTATTCAATTCAAACGAGCCCTAGTGTCCCAGACCAAGCAAACTATATTGTGGTGAGATAATTATATTGCAAATTATACGCATCAAGTTTTCTTTGTTCTTGAAATAGAGAGCTTTCTAAACGAATAATCAACCTCACGGACATCCTACAACACGACAATTGAGATAAGTGAAGCTCTGAACTGCAGAACTAGGCGTTTATTTGTTGATATCATATACAACCACACGCATACAGTACATAATTGCTTTGTTCTTTGAGCAATAAAATATATCTCGGTTAAAACTTAAAACGAATCAAGCATTGATTTGATAAGTATACGAGGAAAGTAAAGAAAACTATTTACATTCGACTTCATCGACGGAGCAGGGCGGGCACCCGACGACAGTGCTTTTACACGCTGTTTTAGGCTATGTGGAGTACATTCGTACTTTTAAAGGTCTGTTGATTTTAGGTTAAACTGAAAAAAAATTATCTGTTCGGATATTCTAGGGAAATTTAAGTATTCTCGAATTTATTAGGGCTTTTTTGTCCATTTCCCGAAAAACGTAGGTCTTATCGCCTTAGTTCCCTTTTTTGGGTATCCAAAACGACCAATCCGAAAACAACAGACATTACATTCCTCATTTCACGAAAGTTTTAGTTGATATTCTTTTAAGAAAATCAGCGGGGATTGAGGGCCTTCGGAACAGATAATTCACCGAAGCGATCTGTCGAGTGCCCCTAGGCCTGACACAGATTGCAGCGCCCAAAAGAAGCTAAATGAGACCCCGGAAGAAGGAGCTTGTTTTTGACGGAAACGCAACACCCGGGTTATTAGCGTGTGTAAAAAGACTTTTAATTAAAACTAAAAAATAGTGAGAGAAAAATGTTTTCCACTCGATAGATTTTTTTCAATATTTACTGCAGTCAGATAATGAGTTACTTGTGCGAGAAATACAAAAACAATTGGGGGTCACCGTCTTCCTTTCAGATATGAAGCGTGTGGAAAACTACGCTGATTTTGACGAATTGGCGCCCGTAATTAAGCGTGGACTACGGGGGTTTATAGTTAAAACTGATCGAAGGTGAGTCAACGGAGGCAAACGATCTTAGTAGTATAGTAATTAGCGGTACCAGACCATTTTTCCAAATATGTTCCCAAATCTTGTTTTATAAAATATCCGACTCCATCACTTTTGGTTTTTTTCCAATTTTTTTACCAAGTCTTTTTTCACCATTTATGATTCTATAGATTTTATTAAAATATCCGACTCTATCACTTTTTACCAAAACCTGCAATCAAAACCTGCAATCAAAAATGGCCCCTTAGCGGTACCAGACCATTTTTCAATTTTGATCCCGTATTTTTTTGTCAGCTCCATCACTTTTTGTTTTCATTTTTTTTGTTTTTGAGATCTGGATTAGCCAACTCTATCACTTTTCTAAAATCTGTTCACAAATCTTTTTCCTATTCTTGGTTATCTAATAGCTGACTCTATCACTTTTTATCAATTTTTTTTACCAAGTCTTTTTTCACTGTGGGGGTTATAGCACATTGATTCATTAATACACATCTTTTGTACTAATCAACCTTTTCTCAAAACCTCTCTTTTAAATTCTATTTTTTATTTTGTCTTGCACAACTACTGGATTATCTTGTCTAATTTTTTCACGTTCATCAGAAATGTAATCAAATGTACAATTATGATAATCTGTATATCTATGTTTTAAACAAAAATTACCACCACATTTACACTTGAATATAACTAGTCTATTTTTTTAACAAATATCGCATTTATTTTTCGCATCTTCCATTTATATGTATATTACATATTATTTGCAGCTTTTATGCCTATACTATAATTAGAAATATAACTATTAAAGTAAAAGTAAAGATCCAATCTGGTGTCATAGTAGATAGAAATTCATGAAAACATGATTTAAATTTATTCATTATATATTTGTAATACAAATTATTTTTGTACTACTTATTCTTTTCATCTTTTATACTTTGTATGATACAGTCTTTGAAAGATCCACGTTTTGATTCTATTTTTGTTTCTATTTTGTTTATTAATGATTCATTCATGTCTTTTATCTCTTGAATATAACAATTTTCACTGGATGATGAGCTTATTGAAATATTATCACAAGAATCATAAAAGTTATTTATTTCATCAGTCATTTGTACTTGTAAGAAATTAATTATTTCACGTAATGATTCACCTTCTTTTCTAAGTTTTTGTTGTTCTTTTTCTAAAAGTTCTAATTTTTGTTCCATTGTATTATGTATAAATATTTTATTTTTATGCCTATTCTATCATTGGAAATATAGATTCCAACTTCAAATCTTACTTGAATAATCTTCTCCAATTTTCATATGTTTCATCTCCCCCCATTTTTTTATAAATTATGAAATTTAATGCAATCTTATTTATGGTCTAATTAAATATTTTCAGATCATTTATTTTTTTTTTTCATGTATTGATTTTTTAATATTTGGGTTATATTCAGGTTTTAGGTTTTTTTCAAGTTTGTTTTTTAATTTAATAAGTTGATAAATATCTTGTTGGTTATATAAATCAAATAAGTTATTAATATTAATAGATTCCTTTTTTTTATTTATCATTTTGGTGATTTGATCTTCTATTGTATCCATCTTATATAATATATTATATATTATATTTTATATGGGCTACTATAACATGAATAATCATAGATTACTAGGTTTTGAAGCTTCAGAAAAGAAAAACAAAATGTATAATGCAATATTATTATCTAATACTGGCAGTTTAATCAAAATTCCATTTGGAGACAAAAGATTCGAAAAATACCAAGATAAAACAACAATGAATTTATACCCCCATTTAATTCATGGAAATAAAGAAAGAAGGAAAATATACCAACAACGGCATAAAGTATTTTTAAAAAAAGGTTATTATTCACCATCTTATTTTTCATATTATTATTTATGGTGATTTGATTTTTAATTCTTTGTTATGTCTGATATTAGATAATGAATTTCACTTCTAAAATTAAGTGTCTTAGTTAATATTGAATCATTTAAATATTGTAACTGCTTGAAATAATGTTCTTGAAATTTGAAATCTATAAATTTTGAATTATGTATTTCTATATTTAATACCTCAATTTCTGAGTTAATGTCTTTTTCTAAACTTTTCATAATATTTTGTGTCATTTCATTTAATCTTACTAATTCTTCTTTTAATATCATTTATAATATGTCATAATATTGTGAGTTTTCAGGGTAGTCAGTGTTATCGAATTTATCTTTATCATTCCAAAAGTCTTTATAAACATCTTTGGCTTCTATTTCATAAGTTAAGCTGTCAGTATCAGTAAATAATAGCTTAGCTTTGTCACCATATTTATTTTTAATATAATTGTAATGGAAATCATACATCAAAGTCTTGCTTAGATCTAATATACACATACCAACATAAGCGGGTCTATTTAGTGTTAATGTTTC
>Ga0126343_10001914_pt1 | contig 10269 bp, 10 predicted proteins | sample Cyp2metagenome_FD_92531 | JGI IMG/M metagenome (GOLD analysis project Ga0126343, IMG submission 92531) | Coral microbial communities from Lord Howe Island, Old Settlement Bay, Australia - Cyphastrea 2 metagenome | ecosystem: Host-associated > Invertebrates > Cnidaria > Coral ... | reverse complement strand
TGTCAATGAACAAATATCATCAAAGAAAACAATCACCTGTGGCGTCCCTCAGGGCTCAATCTTGGGTCCATTGTTGTTCTTATTATATATTAATGATCTGCCCGAGTGTTTAAGTTCAAACACTCCATGCATGTATGCGGATGATACCCAGATCTTCTCATCATCTTACGATGCCAACGAACTTGTCATCAAACTAAGTTCTGATCTCGCTCATGTCCGCAATTGGCTTATAGAAAACAAACTTCAAATGCACCCCTCTAAGTCTAAATTGATGTTTATTGGCTCCTCGTATAATTTGAACAATAAGAATACTAAACAACCTGTTGTGGTAAACAACACACCCGTATCAAGAACTGATACACATAAGTGCTTAGGAGTTCAGATAGATGAAAAACTTAGTTGGGATAGTCATATTGACATGATTTGTAAAAAGGCTAATTATGATATTCGTTCCGCTGATATAATCCAGACCCTCTCTTGGGACACACTTGATGCGAATCGGCTTCGTGCCAAATCAACATTGATATATAAAATGTTAAATGACGACACCGCGCCCAACCTTAGAAGCTCCTTTGTTAGACGGAATGTTGATCAGACTGATTACCATCTCAGAAATAGTGCTACAGATCTGACACTTCCTAAACCAAAGAAAGAGTTTCTAAAAAGAAGTTTTGAATATAGCGGCGCAATGCTTTGGAACCAACTCCCAAATGAAGCAAAACTAGCGGAATCGATACATTCATTTATTAAAACTTAATTGAGTCATGTCAACACTGAACTTGGTTTACAATATATACTTGGTTAATTATAGTTGAATTTTTGTAGTTTTAGACCGACTCATTATTAATCATGTACTTAGTTTACCTACGAAGTTCAAAATAGCTAAATTTTTATTATTTTAGATATACGATAATATTAATCTTGTATTATTAGTTCTAGTCTCTTTTTATGCTTGTACAAACACGCCCTCCATGGAAACCAGCTGAGTGTTGTTGGGGTTAGCGTGTTGCTTTGATTTAAATAAAGTATACCTACCTATCTACCTACCTACCTACCTACCCCGAGTAGTACGACTGGTTCGCACCCAAATACGCCCCAGGTTTGACACAGGCCGAGCTTTCGCGGATAAATCAGTCAATCAAGGCTTTCCTTTAATGCATCTTGGGCGCACAGGTGAACGTAAAACTAAGAAGCAGCATACTGGGCTCCGGCGGCCGAGCGAAGGAGGCTCAGAGCGAGTTCTTAGTACTGATGGAAGACTCGATCAGGCAGCCAGACCTCGCCCAGAGCGTGCAAAGGTACCAGCTCGCGGTCGATCAAGCGAAAGTCAGGCTCAACCTCGCCGTGGCTCCCGTGACGTGGCTAATGCCGGCAAACATGATAATAGACACAGCAAGCGTGGTCGCGTACAACAACAAGCTAAAACAGGCAGTCCCCGGGACGAAGCTCGGCGTCATCAACGAGTTAAACATAGACACAAAAAAATCAGCGCTGAAGCTAATGGAAGGGGGGGGGGGGCCTCAAAAATAAACTCCCCAAACAGCCACCCTTCTAACCCGGTCCACAAAACAGCTCAAGACCCGCGGCCACCAAAGCGTGTACGTTTTACTTTGCCTTCAGACGAGGTGGGGCAAATCAAGGCAACCTTCAGAGAGCCGCAGCATGAAATAAACGAAACCGTGCAGCACGAAACAAACAAAACCGCCGTCATTATTGGCGTGGTAGGAGTCGCTGCTTTACTTATTCTAGCATCGCGTTAACGCCGCCTTTTTATGTATTTTTCAAAAATGAAAACCACCGCCGCCAAAATAAGGAGCCAGGTGTGTTCAGCGAGGAAGCCAACGGCCTTGGCAGCGGTGTTGAAAAGGAAGTGCGCGACCTGGCCAATCAGCCTCGGGCAGCAGAGAGCCAAGCTTCGCCCCGATTTCTTTTAGACCAGCGCCCATCGCTTTGCCGGTCGCTTTCAAAGCTTTGGTAATCGAGCCGACAACCGCCCCAATCGTGACGCCCGCGGCAAGAAGGATAGCCGTCACAGTAACGCCGTGTTATTTGAAGATTTCTGTGATCTTTTCGCGCAGAGGCATGGTGTCCTCTCTTTCCGCGACCTGAGTCTGCAAACGCGCGAGCTCTTCGTATCTTGCCTCAAGCAGTTCTTCTGCAGCTTCTTTGTCAAATAACGCGGCGTTATCATCATTGATAATCGCCTGATCTTCTTCATTTTGTCGTATAAGGTAGCTTTCTTGTTCTTTTAGCGCATCAAAAGATCGGGTGCTATTGAATCTTCTTTCCAACGAATTCCTTGTCTGCTCTTCTTGTAAAATGCTTGCTTGATGGCTTATTTTGATTTTTCTTTTACCCATCTTCGTAATTTTTTTGAAGCTGTTCGTTTTCTTTCTGTTTGGTTTTCAAATCATTTTTTAACACTTGTTCTTTTCTTTTAATTTCTGCCTTATCTGCGGCTGGATCGTCTTCAAGCAGGCCTTTTTTGAGACCTCTAATTCTATACGCCGTTTTAAATCTAGTTCTTTTTCTTTGGCCTCTCTTTGTTGAATATAGCGACCTTCATCCTGACGTATTTTAGCCAAGATTTTTTGCTTTTGTCTGATGTCTTCACTAGTTCTAGCGATGATTACATCACCACGTGGCCCAAGGGCTTGTTTGACATAGGTCATGTTCAATGCTTTTTCCTGCAAGTCGCTTCCGTCTTTTAAAAAGAGAGGCGTCTCGCCGCACCTCGGGCCAAGAACAACCAGCTCAAGAGGGTTTTTTGGAAGAATACCGTATCGGCCCTAGCTTTTTAAAATCGACTTGTGGGTACCGGTTTTTGATAAACCGTCTTGCATTTTCAATCTGTTGTTTTTTTATCATCTTTACTCAAAGGCTTTTCTTTTGTGTTAGGGATTTTTGAAATGTCAAGAATCCCCGTCGATCTGTTTATTCCCAATTCAGTGAGACTCGCACTTAATCTAGACAGCCTCTCACTTATTTCTTCCGTTGTAGCTGTTCGTTCACCGCCGAAAGAGGTTTCAGCATAAGAAGGAAGACCGGTCTGTTCGTGCAGCGTCGTTTGCATCTCTATCTGCTCACCACCATGATAAGGGGTGGACGCCTGGCCAGGCTGAAAAGGCTGGGTCCTGTTGGCCTCTTGTTGGGCGGCATCGTTGTCGTCATCGTCGTCGTCGTGGTAGTTGTCGTCGTAATCTTTAAGCAGATGGGCAGTATCATCATCGTAACCAAAATCGCCGCCTTCCGCCATTTTATATTTTTTAACACAATTTTTTAAATTAAAAAAAAATATATTTCAACCAAAAAATTCAGGGAAGCAGAGAGGTGCCCAACTCGCTCAGCGCCAACCACACAAGTAAGACTTTGAGGGCAATGAAGGCCCCTCGCTTTCAAACGAATAACCTTCGAGAGATCGGAAGCCAGCCCCGGCGAGACGCTGTACGTCCACGTGCCGAAGCCGAATGAAAACGAGGTCCTTGTGCCCGGCTCGCTGGCGCTCCGCTTCGACATCGACCTTTCTGGCGATCACGCCAACAACTTTCTCGTGCAGAACGTAACACGGGCCCTTGTCAGCAAGATGGTCGTGAAATTCGCAGGCACAATCTTGCAAGACATGCTCGGCTATGACATCTTCAAAATATACGAAGACCTGTTCTTCTCGCAAGAACCGCGCGACAACATGCTGCTCGAGGGGATTCAGAGCGAAGATTTGTGCAAGATCCGCTCAGGCTCGGGAGACAAGAAAACCTCGGGAGTCGACACCGAAAAGAAACTGAACGAAATCTAGGGGACGAAGTACCGCATCAGGCTGAACCACGAGATCAGCTCTGCTCTGCGGCTCCTTCAAAGGCAGTTTTGATTATGTCGTTCTCATCTTCCCGACCTTTGCCTATAACAAGACGCTGTACAGGTTTGCAGAGAGAGACCCGCGCTCTTACGTAATCATCTGCGAGCAGCAACAGGTTGAATTATGGCTGAAAGCGGCCAGTTTTTATTTCGAAGGCACCAACACCCTCATCGTCCATGATGACTGCACCGCGTCAAAAGACGTCAAAGGCCGGACAGGGGAGCTGGTCAAACTCGGATTTTATGCGCGCCATTCTGGCACAAGTGTGTGGGTGCTGACCCAGCAGCTTTCAAGCATCGCGAAACCTTTTCGAGAGAACGTGGCTGCGATCGTGCTGTTCTATACGCCATCGGCCAAAACTACGAAGACAATCTTTGAAGAATACGCGGGCGAGCTTTCTCATGACAAACTCAAGCAAATGATTGCAAAACTCAAAGAAAACAAGTTCGCCCATTTGATTGTTTCGCTGCGCTACCCGTTTGAAGCAGCACTTAGGTACCAATGGACCAGAAACATTTCGAAGAAGCCGAGCAAATCTTGGGGTGGAGACAGATGCAGCCAGGCACTTACATATTTGTTGACAAAGAAATGCGCGGATTTAGCAAGTGGATGAAGCCAATCAGCGTCGTGACTCTTAAAGAGAATGTAGGAGCGCTGCCAATCAAGTACTACGCCCCGCCTTTACTACACTATGGGCTTGAAAGCCGACCAAACACGCAGTGGATCAAGTATGAAGGCGTGGCTGTATCCCAAAACGGCTACCAATACCCTGTCTTCAAGTATGCTTCTTGAAGCGTTTTGGTTTAATCACTGAATTGCACCATTTCACAAAAAAACAGCCTTGTTTGTCATTTGAAATTAAAACTAGACTTTTATAAATGGCTGAATAAAGCGACCCCGTGATGGCTGAAGTCATGAGCCAGCTGGAGGCTGAACCAGCAAGTTCGCCTGCTGCAGCTCCTGGTCCCGACATTCCACCTCACCGCGAGCAGCTTGCGATTCTCGTTTCCACAGGCAAATGCAAAGAAGCAATCGGCGTGAATCTGACTCACGACCAGGTTGAGTGGCTGGTATTGTGGCTGGCATTTCATCCCCAACCCATCTTGACCCTCTCTCCGACCAGGCCTCTATCTCACCTCTCACTTCATCGACGAACTGGTTCATCATGTGGTTCAGCGTGTCCATGTTGTGCTCAGTCAAGACGATTGGTTGCATTCGATTAAAATAATGCTCCATATGCTCAACCTCTCCGTTTCAGTTCATAGAGAATCTGACAAGAAATCCAAATTGCACTTTAACACTGTTTACCGCTTGAACTTCATTCCTGCTGACGTTGATGAACTGGTTTTTTGTCTTTTGGAAAAACTTCAAGATGTCCCTGTTGCCCCCGGAACCCTCATTTTCCACAGGCGAAGCCATTGATTAAAGTTGTTTCGCTCTATCTCAAAATCAAGCCTTCCCCTTGGCCTGATAGGTGGCCTCATCATCCGATTCTCTTCATTCGAAATCGGACCATAAAACATTTCAAGAACATCTCTCGAAAAGTTCGCGGCAGCCATGCTTTCTATACAGACATAATATTTCCTCAATAGAAAAATAATTCTGTAACGCAGCAATTGCAAAATATTGCGTGGTGGCACCGCAGCCTCCCTCCGCCCCCGCCATAATGGGGGCATTTAAAGGCGGGCGGCTCCACACACATTGACAGGGGAGTCGTTCTGTAACACCTTTTCGAGGCCCCTACCGAGGCTTTGCGAGCTGGGGGGGGGGGTTTCAAAGGTGGTGATACAACCCCCCCCCGTCTATATGTGTGAAACTTTTTTCCAAAAAAAATCGTCTTCTACTTCCAAACTTTTTTTCTTCTATAAATTTGTTCTTTATTAGACTGAAAATTGTCGCCTTGCATGAACACCTGAAAGCGAAACAACAATTGCGAACGGGCCTCTTTAATTGTACTTAATTACGAAGCTAGATTTTTCACACATAGAAAAAATAATAAGATGCAAAACTCAAGACCAAGCTCACATTAAAAACGACTTACCTTCAAAACCAAAAGCATGGGAAACTAGAGCCTACGCTAACAACCAAAATGGCCGACTCAGACTACTGCGCAATGCAATACTAAGGAATTACTAAGGAATTATAAGAACACGTGACTGACTCTCGTATCCCCGTACAAAAATAAAGAAAGAGATAAGTAAATCTATGCCATAATGCGGCTGTAAGCCATACAAAAATGGAAATAAATTGAACTAATCGATAGGCAGAAAGTATGATATTTATCGACTGTGTCGTTTTAAGTGTCACAGTACAGCTAGAAAATAAACGTCCACTTCAATCATCGTCAACCACTTGCATTAGGCTTCTCAAACGTGGCTGAAACAAGACACACCGAACGCGGGTCCGTGATAGGTGCGAAACGGTAGCTACAGGCACCAAGACTCGCTTTGAGAAAGAGGCTGAAGTAAAACATCAGCTCAACTCCTCCATTAACTCAAAGGTATTCGAGCATCAAACTCCTCATCAATTATAATTTCTTATGGTGTTTTCTCAGAAACTAAAGTTACCGATGAATTTTTTTGAAACTTTGCCTGAAAGTTCTCTACTCAGCACTGTTCCGAAAAAAGCGATAAAAATAATAGGTCACCATTCTCGGTTAAGAGATATGATTGGTCTGTCTTACCCCATTTATGCCTGTACTCGTGCTAATCACGCACATTATTCATTAGTTCATGTTACATTTTGCGGTAGCTCGAAACGTACTTCATTACAGTAACACTTGGGAAAAAACTTGACATGTAGAAAGTGTCGAGCACATAGAACAATATCATATAAAATTTGGGGATAAATCACAACATTTCAAACGACGTGGACATAAAGCGTTCGTAGAGTTGATGTTTTCCTGGTCATAATTTGCATGCTGGAGTAACGGTTTTGAGCTCACTTTCTTCAATATCTTTTTTTTCCGTGCGACAATTTTTTTGTTTATTTTTTTACTTAAAGACGATAATATAAAGAATATTTTTATGTAATTAAAAATATACATACATACATACATACATACATACATACACTTTATTGAGCTTCCCTGAAAAAGGGCCTTTCAGCATCAATATTAAAATATTAAAATTAAATAGGTCACTAAATTAATTTTTAAAATTCATAAAACTATGTACAACAATATAGGTCACCATGCTTGTTTAAGAGGAAATGAGCATTTATCTCGCTATCGAGCTTAGTTTGAGGAAAGTCTTATAAGTTTTGTAAGCCCACGCGCTCATGTGCGCGCGCAAATGACGCATTTAGCCTCGCAGTAGGGATGCGCAATGCAATACTGAGGAATCACCTTAAAGAGTGGGAAAACAGCTGTAAAATTTCTTTGTCTCCACGAATTCTATGACAATTCCAGGAGCCTATGACAATGATAAAGGACGTTCGCGCCCAAAAGTTCTCACGCACAGATTTTCTTTAAACTTGCCACGAAGAAAGGGAATGCTAAACTATTGCCAAAAAGGCAAACAAAATTGGGGGTCACCGACTTCGTTTTGGGGAGAACATGCCTCAAAAATATTCTAAATCTGAAAAATCGGGCATCGTTAGCTGATAAGGCCACAGTGTCTGTAAGCCTGAAAATGTCGCAATTAGATCTTTGAATTGAAATGTTCTCTGTCAAATGTTGTTTAAGTGGACCTCTTAAGTGAATTTAGTCAACTGGTGAGGTTCATTAAAGATCAAGTTCGAATTTAGCGACCATAGTATCACGCACCTTGCAGTTGCAAGAGGCAGTATTCGATGTCCCGTGGACAGAAATTTTGAAATTTTTTTAACTTTCCACGCTCAGTTTTTGTTCATTTAGACAATGTGTAGCTCATTGTAAATAAAATCTGTTTCTGAAAGAAAAGTAGGGCTCATCGAATATCCAAGATCGTAAAATCCACGCAAAGCTGCAGCAATGGCCATCTTCCCCTTCGTTGTTTGTTTTGTTTCTTAATATAGATAGCTCTGGCTTTGTCCAACACCGGAAGTAAGCGATTCACGGACTTCCCGTCAAATCTGGCAAATCTGATTGGCTAAGAATATGAAACAAATACTCTGTGCATGCTCAGAAAATCGGGTCCGGCCAGAGCTGTCGATCCCTGCCGCAGGTCAGAATGATCGTGGGCTCCGGGGACGAGAATGGGCGCGAACGTCCTTAAAAAATCCTATTTTGGAGTATTGGAAATCGGAAACTGGTGTTTTAGTTTTCGTCGTGGAATTTGAGTTTTGGAACTTATTTTGGAAGGAGATAAACTTGGTAAACTTGAAAAGCTTAATCAACTTCTTATAGTCTCACTTACCTTGTTGTAAAACCAGATTGAAGACTATCCGATATCCCCTCTGTTCAACCGTGTCGTCTGATTTAAATACTATTTTCACTTGGTCTCCTGTCACTAGAAGATTTTTGCCGGTCATGTTACCGCAGTAGAAACCAAACATTGCTCCCATCCCGTCGGTAATATTCAAAATGTCTTTGCTACAAAGAAAGGTAAATGATGTTTTAGAGCAAAGCACTGGACGGAGTAACTTGTGACACTAATGAAACGTTCCAAAATGTGAAATTCTAATTAGTAAATAGGTGTTCCCTGGCGATAAGAAGTGTCTTGTCGCATCAACAATTGATTCGTGCTTAAGCGAGGATTCTTGAATCATGATGTACGCAGTGAGTTTGGAGAGCACAAAAGAAGCGTAAAAGTTCCTCGAGGTTGAAAGAGAGCAGCTTTACTTGCTAAATGCATTCCAAACAAAATGATGTGTCCGAGCATGGAAAGCGATCGGGGGAGGAAGGTTCTTCCTATAATGGCGAGTACGGAGAGGCTCTGCCCGAAATGGGTGCCTTTTTCAAGCTTCGCGTACATAAAAGCGTAGGAATTTGTAAGGTGGGGTATATGAAAAGTCAAGCCGTATCGCTTATTTTTTAAGCCCCACCAGCAACCCATGATGGGCTCCCGGGACTTCATGAAAATGTCAAGGATAAGTACCGATGAGTATGAACAAGGATAACCTTACCTTGCGAGTTCACGTGTGTCTTTCCTTGGTTCTCGTGCATAAGGTTTCCAGGCCTATTGATTGCAATTTCGGTGATTATAGGATACATAGAGGACAAAGCAGTGAAGCTAAAAACCTCCTAAATTGCAATAAATATGCTTAGAAACCTCATGGGAACCAAATCAGAAATAAATCGTTATTTTGAACTGTCTTAAGACCTGAGCACTACTGTATGTACAGGTATGCTCATTTGTAAGCTTGGGTGACCTGTGATTATACTATAATTTAACATAGCCCCCGAGCAAGAGTACAATTTCATATGCCCCAACCCCTGGAGCAAATGTCCACCTATTGTCCAGGAGAAAGGTACTGCAAATTAATGAAATTAGTGCTTACCACATCAAAAGAAAGGTTGCGTTTTCATAAGGCCGATTAACTAGCTGAAAATTCTTTCTAGGTGTTAATTTACTGACCAACATTTGCAAGTTAAACGAGACATCGGTTTTCACTGGAAATGTAACCCAGAATTTAACCCGCTGATTCAGAAGATTCAAATTACAAAAGCGCGCAACTTTTAAAACATGACTGAGAGAAAAAGCGCTTTTGATGACTTCTTTCTATTGATTCTAACTTATTTATGCGAAGGAGATCGAGAAGGCATTTTTTCTACAGGATGCGGTTTATGTCCCCAGAAATGAGGAAGAAGTGACAGGATATAGTAATGCAGGAAGTCGTTCTGCACGGCGACGCCTTGTCAAAGGTAGGATCACTGGCCGAGGAATTAAAGAGAACCTAACGAGCTGTCTTTGATTTAGTATTTCTACAACAAGAAAAGCCACGTAAAAATGAAATCCACAGGATCATGTTCTCCTATTATCAGTCTCAAAGCACTGATATTCATTTCAAGTAGACAACTTGATTTCTCTCCGTGGCGCATATTTCGTGGTGTTGTGAGTAGCCTTTAATTGATGACAAATATCTGCTCTAAGCAACAGCTAATTGACATTATTCTAACAAGGAAAGTGGGAGCAATCACTAGAGTTCGCAAAAAAGCCATAAGCCATACATACTGTTTAGATAGGAATTTCCGAATTTTGGCCATTTCATGAACATCTACTAGAACACAAAAAACATTTTTAGATCTAAAACTAACTCAAAAGCAACAAAACATATCTACCGAAGTATTTCCCTATCCATTTAAAGTATAAATTCGGCCAAAAGAAGCACTTGAGACATTAACTCTTTCCTATATTTTCAGAGCTACATTCTCACGATTATCATATCGAAAGAAAGCAGCAGACGAAAATTCAACGCATAAGTTCCCTCAGTTTATGTTTGCAGGTGTTAAATAGAATCCAAGAAGTAAAAATTACTACATACAGGAGCGTAAC
>Ga0126343_10001913_pt1 | contig 10270 bp, 6 predicted proteins | sample Cyp2metagenome_FD_92531 | JGI IMG/M metagenome (GOLD analysis project Ga0126343, IMG submission 92531) | Coral microbial communities from Lord Howe Island, Old Settlement Bay, Australia - Cyphastrea 2 metagenome | ecosystem: Host-associated > Invertebrates > Cnidaria > Coral ... | reverse complement strand
TACACCAAACTTGGGGATTTTGTAAATCTCGGTGTGCTCTTTCAGACTATGTGGATCAATAGTTGCTAATCCCATAATTTACAGACTCGTACCTAGTCCTTCCCGGTATGAAATCAGGCAATCCTCCAAAGTAAGTGAACAATCACCCTAGCAACGACAAACAGAGCGGTTAAAATTGATGGGTAATTTACCCATGGGGCCAAATTATGCAAGATGTTATCAAGCTGTGTTAAATCTTTTGATCAGTGATTGTCGCCTAAAGGATAACTGAAGTATTCACAGGGGTATCCAGAGGTTTACATTCACCTCAGACAGGGGTATTGAGGGGAAAATCGCAGGGGAACTCTCGCAGGGCTACCTTGTTCCCAGGGTCTCTCATCTTCCCTCCCCCGAGAGACCCTGGGAACGCCGTTGGATTCGAGCAGGATTCTACGTTCGTCTGGAAGTTCAAAGTGGTTACTAAAATACTTGAAACTTTCCAATACTCTTGCAATATCATGTAGGAAACAAAGCGAAAAGCACCTAGTACATCTACAGATACGTAGTTACCATTTTGTGTGGTTTTGAATGTTTACGTAACGCCGCTATGCAGAAGGAGATAGCTTCCGCTTCGCCTCCAGCAATGGTTCTTCAAGGAAGACCACCGGAACAGTATCCTTGTTACAGTATCATTCAGGGCGTAAATAGACTCGTAAATAATCATCAATAATCATTCGGGCTTGATCACTCTGTGAGTTATAAGTTTATGGTAAAAGTGAGCTTACTTTTCTGTATGCATGGGAAGAGAGTACTTCCTCGTAGTGCTATGGGGTTACATCGTCACAACTCGATTGACTACGATGGGATCGCATTTTCAAGTGAATTACTAGAATGGGGTTGCACTTTTAAATTTCTGAAGTACGAAAATCTTAACAAGTAGCTGTAGGGGTTTAAAAATAGGGAGATCTGAGGTGAAAGAGTTGATACCGTTCGTCATCCAGCTAAACAAAATTAATGTGGAAGTTCATTTTAGGATGGACTGGTTAAGGTCATTCCACTGAAATAGAACCTACACTGAGATTTTTGTCAAACTTCGCCTATTGATTGTTTGTATGATAGGACTTAAATTTGGAAATAAAAATGGGGGGTCCCCACGTTTGTTTAGAAGTGACAGCACCTTGTTTATACCATATAAATCCTTATAAATAGCACCATGATTGCTTGCTAAATTCACGTTTCCGACGATTGCTTCTCGCTCAACACTGAGAATTGGCCCATATTTATTTTACGTAGAGAAATTTACTACTCAATTCAATACAAGAGAAAAAAATGATAGGTCACCGTGCTTGTTTTCGAGAAAATGACGATTTACCTCTTTGGTGAGGTCCAGCCGCAAAGAAAAAGCCGCCATTTTTTAATGCGCGAGTGCTAATCATGCTTAAAATTATGCGCAGTAGGGATGCGCAATGTAATACTGGGGAATAACCTTAAAAAAACTTATAAGGCAGATGCATAAACAGGCAGTGACTTAGTTGGTGTTGCAAAAATCGCATTTGCCCAAAACTGTCTAAGATGGGGTCTATGAATAATTGGCCACAGAAAGCCTGGTTTTCACTGGTGACGCAAGCATAAGCGCAAGCATAATGCTCCATTTTCACACAACGCAAGCGAACACAAGCATAAGCGCAAGCACAAGAAAAAGGAAAATTTTTGATCCTTGTGCTTGTGCTTGTGCTTGGGCTTATGCTTGCGTCGCTAGTGAAAACCAGGCTGAATAGACCATAACTGAGTAGGGGTCCTGAGAGGCCAGGGAAAGTATGCAGCAAAAATTACCCAAGTACCCCCCTGGGAATGGATACTGTATTTTCCTAACCATGTGAGGTTAATTAAGATATTTTTAAATTCCTTAATTCATTGATCTCAGAACTGCCCGTAGAACGCCTTCATCACAGGAAAGTAAGGGTAAGTCTTGATTATCTGTGGATTTAGCTTAACATTGTTGTGAAAAGGGATGAGTGGACCGGAAAATAAAACCAAATGGATGAAGGAAAAAGTGAGGTGGGATAAAACTGTTGGTGATCGGGATCACGTGCACTAAAGGCATTCACGGTTTAGATTTGAGTGTCAACTTATACCCGCTCCCAACCCTCATTCAACACATGATCAACATCCTGATTGACACTTGATAGACATCTCAATCAATAGCTTGTCAACAGTCTATCAACATCTTGATGAACATCTGATTGGCACTTGGTTGATAGCCGGTTGATAGTCAGCTGAGTGTTGACCAACTCCTATGTATTGATTGACACTCAAATTGGCATGTCTGCAAATATAAGTTGACTCAGAATAATGTAGGTCGTTTTGTGTTCAGTTCTCAGCTTCTTCTCAACATAGACACAGCTAAAACAGTGGATGTTTTGTTTTTCTGTATTCTACAGTTTATAACTGTTCTATTCATATTTAGTATAAATATGCTAGTGTTCTATCACTAATGTTGTTCACTGTTTGGCTAAGCTACTCACTGTCTATTTAACAAATAGATTCCATGCTGCTGTGCATCTGTCCAGTAATAGATCACAGAGGACGTCAAAATGTGGTAAGGAAAAAAAAGTGGCACACAAGGCGATAGCCGAGTGTGTCACTGATGTTCCTACCACATTTTGACGTCCTCTGTGATCTATTACTGGACAGATGCACGGCAACATGGAATCTATTTGTTTTATGTAATAAAGAAATAAACTTTGTTCGCATAAAAGCTGCTTTATTTCACATAAGGCGCGCGAAAGTGGGGCCTTCCCCATCTTGGGGAACACGAAAAAAGCCATTTGACGCCATCTATGATCTATACAAAATCAAACAATCCCACTGGTTGCAATGCATTGGCAAAGATTTGTGATTGGTTTAGGCAAATCATGCCACTGTCAAACTTGTCGAGTCAGTTTTTGTCATCAGATCAGCACAGTGAGCCGGAAAGCTTGGATGTTGCCTTGAATATTGCAGGAGTTGAAAAATGCGCTTGGAAAACTTGCGATTGCGGTCAACCTAGAGGCCATTCGATTCGAATTTTGAATGGAAAAGAGCGTTATTGATGGTGGAAATTTGTGTCCCCTGTGGCCGGTGATTCTCAAATCAGTTTGCAATAGTGTCGGAGAAACCTTTTAGCTGCGATGCAGCTGTTGTGAGCTGTACTTTGCTCACTGCTGTGCCGTGAACTGGACTGGAACATTCGCATCAGAAAGCAAGGTTATGTGTTTTTTTGACTTTAAGAAGTGATGTTTTGATTTTTCGCATTCCCAAACATCAATCAGTGTGTCAAGAATTTTTTGCCACTGAGAGAAGTTGAATTTATTAAATGAATCAACCTCAAAAATGTTTTCAGTGTTTATTGGGTTTGTTAAGCAATGGCTTACCAAGACCAATTTTGTGTTTGGTTGTCTCGCTCGACTGCAGACTGCTCGAGAATTGTTTTGAACGTTTTCTTTCTTTTTCCTGCTAGACTATGCTTTTCGTACTTGTTCAATGCCTCAACAGTACTTTTTTGTACTTATCTTTTGCCCAATCATGTAAAATACATGTATTATCTAAATTCTCAAAACTTTCCGCCATTTTAAAACACAGAGAACAAAACTTTGTGATGGTGATGTCAATCATGCATCTGTCCTCTAATAGATCATAGGTGAGAACCAATCAAAATGTGAGAATAACTTGGGTTATTATATATTAATCTGTGATAGATAGCAAGTATCATAGCAGTGTGCCCTTGCTAACAAATGGTGGCTGGGCTACTCTTGGGGCAGAAAATTGCACTGAAGTGAAGTTGGGGCAGAAAACTGAATTAAATCCATTTTGTGAGTACTTGGACTATAAACAACTGTTGCTGTTACTGCACCAGGGATAATTGCTACGTTGAAATACACATATAGCTTAACCTGTGTGGAGATTTCATAATTTAAATGTAAATCAAGCAGTGATTAGAGCAAAATTGTTTCAAAATTTGTTTTACGAATAGCTAGAGATGCTGAATCTTTATATTCTGGAAAATTGTTTTTTATTAACACTTCTTAGAAACCCTGAGTCGTTTTGGTCACCAAAAGGGGGAGTAGGGGCTCCATGCATTGCGAGTAGAAACTGGAGAGAATGTGACAGCTTGCTTTATCATATGATCGCTCTTCATGAATCAGACCTAATATACAGAATGCTGTGTTATGTGAAGTATTGAGTTTTGAAAAGGATCATGCCTTATATTTTTATCTCATGTACAAAGATGTTGATCATCTTCAGAATTAGAACAGGATGGTGCACAAATTATTTTGCTTGAAAGCCTGCCAAATATGCAAAGTTCATGCTCATTCTTTCAAGAGAAAAAATGAGCCATGTATGACTTTAAACTATGAAAACACTGGCAAAAATCTATGTCTACTGACTTAAAAACAAACTATGATGTTGTGATGAACACCGTAGATGTGGAAAAATGAAGATTCTTATAAACAGGACTTTGAAAATGAGGTAAACAACATGCATGTGGACAAAGAGGATCCTCCACAAAGAAACGCGAATAGTTAATATCTAAGCGCAACTTTTGTGTTGAAATACCTTGATTCTTTTATTTGTTTTTATTGTGTTCAATCAGCTTATTTGTTAAGTGTGATTTGATATTGGGGTACGAAGCCTGAGTAAATACTGTAACAGTCCAGTTTGGAGAAAAGTCACCACCCTTTTGGAGAAACAAAACACTGATTCTGTAACCCCAGGGTACCAGCCACTCCACTTTGAAAAATCCTTGATCTGCCCCGGAAACTTCACCTCTTGTGAAACATAGATTCTCAGAGGCCTGTTGAAATATGTGAAAGTGTTATTTCTAGTGAGAGTTAGGGTAATGTAGCTTCCTATGCAGATGGTCTTTGGGCTAGTTACGAAATCTTCTTACCCAGGAAGGACCCAAAGATTGTGTGCATGGAGGCTAATGATAATGCAAAATATCTAAATCTAGGCACTATTAGATTCTAAATGCCTCCATAGGCTTGACATTTAGTTATCAGCAACTACTTGTGTCCAATGTGATCATTCCACACATTGGAGTGTTAGTTGTTGAATTGTCTAAGTCAGGTCAGTACAACCTTTGGAACTTAAACCTTCACTTAATATGTTCAAAACACAATAAGCATGCTAAAACCACTGTCCACTCAGTGACAATACAGTTTGGATAGTTATCAACAACTAGCTAAACTAGTGTTTTCCTGACATTAGCGAAACTCAAACATGTCTAAATCAGTTTCCCTTCTTCAGAATTGGAAATTGCTTATGAAATAATTTATCATTTAGTTGTCAACAACTCATCTTGCGTAACTTCTTTTTGTGTTGTCAAATTCACATATAGTTGTTGATGACAAATCTATCTACTTTATGTCTGTTTGCCGTTCCATTTAGACAAATAGGTTCCTTGCCCTACATCCCTTCACTTACACAGGGAATTCGGTAGATGAATTAAAATAGTTAACTGATTTAAGAGCCATTCCTCTTGGTTGACCCAGTTTGATTGGAAAGTGTCGTTCTATTTTCCCTGGGTATTCCTGCCAGTCTGATTGGTCAATAATGGAAAGCTCCCCTGGATTCCAGATTCTTGTTTCCAGATTCAGTGGTGCCTAAATGCAACTGACTTTTTCCTAATGTATTTGGTGACATTTAGGGCCAGACGATTTCAATACAACACTTCAACAGGCTTACAAGGTGAATAGATCATAATGTTATGCCATTAACACCTGCACCATAGATTATTTAGTTTGTGGGGGACACGATGGCCTCAATATTTAAGTGCACCAGACTGAGTGTTCTGGGTTCGAGCCCTGGCCAGGGACGTTGTGTTTTGATTTTAGGCAAGTCACTCTAATTCCCCACTGTACCTCTCTTCATTGTAGTCTTTTGACTTTGGAAATGAAAAAATTCACAAGTCGCTTTTTTTGCATAATTGCTTTACGTCTTTGCAGCCAATGGAGGGTTGGAAAACTACATCTTTTGCTCTTTGAATGCATGCTTCATGACTGGAATGAGCTGTTGTGGTCAGTTCTGCTTGTGTGGTTTTCAAGATGTTCACTCACTGATTCTTAAGTATGATACAATTGTGAACTCTGTGTAGTGTTGTTTCTTCTCTAAAATTCCAGTTTTGTCTGATGTACACTGGCAACTTCTGGGTATTCTTAACTGTGTCTGGATGGCTGAGCCTTGCTTGGTAGTCATGTCTGTGGCAATTTCTCATTGCTTATCTTAATTTTTCATTTTTTTGTTTGCCAAGTGAGGTTTTGTTCCAAAATTTGGCTCTGTTTGTTATATTATAAAATACTTTTTTGTTTACATAATTTTTCTTTTTGATTTCTGAAATAGTTTTTGATTCCCAAAATTTGTCTTTTAATTTCCAAATTGAGGTTTTGATAATTTCTCAAAAATTGTCTTTTTAATTTCTAAAGTGAGGTTTCCATTTTCTAAATGTGTCTGTCTGATTGTGAAAAAGGTGAAATGGATTGACGGCAACTGAGGCCTGTTCCAGTCTATTTTGATGTTCTTCAGTGTTGATACATGAGAGGTCGGCTCCTTCCCACACATTCTCACTGGCGGTTCATTATTATGGAAGGAAAGATTGTGTGACGAAGTTATTCTCCTTCATTGCTGTATCACGCAGTTCCTTTTATTACTGTAACTATTACAATAGTTGAGTTTCACCGATGCTGCACTAAAACAATGGAAAATTGGAATACAGGTTTTAATTGATCCAAATTATGGTACTTTTATCTTAGTGTTGTTTTAATTTGTTTATTTATGTAGTTCAAAGCACAAATGCCATACTTGCCACTGGGGCAGATGTCTGTCCAGACTGATGAAAGAAGTGTAGTAACCAGTGTTGAAAATCGACATGAGAACGCAGCTCAACCATTAACGAATGCCACAAGGCTTGCTGCAGATAGCGAAGTTACTGAAGAAGTTGATCAACAAGTTGCAAAACCCAAGTCAACCGCTGAAGCTTCTGAAGAAAAGCTTCTATATCGAACTATCTTCAGTGCAGGAATTTACTCTATCGGATATACTTACACTTGCGTAGGTGACATAGCAAAGCACGGTGTTACCGAGAACCCTGCTGAAACACACACAGTAGGTGTGTATTAATTTTTGTTGTCTGTGTTCTCCGTACCATCACTCGGCCAAGCTACTGTAGAATTTGAGTGGCTTTTAACTGGACAGTAAGTGAAACACAAGTGCGGCATTTGAATCGACAGTCGCGTTTCTGCAGTACTTAATTGAATTGAATCCAAAATGGCAGAAGTGCGATGTATGGACCTGTCCAGGATCAGTGATCCAGGATAACTCGGATCGGTACATCAAAGGAACCAAAGAATAGGCCTTTTGCAACAAACGATCACACGGTAGAAAGTCCGCCATGCTGGAGGACAAACTCATTATTATTCCCGCACTGGGACATTAAAACAAAGGACAAGCTTGACTGGTTGAGGTCTCTTTGTTTTTACGTCCCAATGCGGGAATAATAATGAGCTTGCCCTCCAGCATGGCGGATTTTGTACTATGTGATCGTTTGTTGCAAAAGGCCTTTCCACTTTGGTCAAGGATTCATCAGTTCCATCAGGAAGAAAGGTTATGTAAGTGAAGTAGCGTAATGATACCTGCATTGTTAGTACTGTTTGTATAATTATGTAGAATTGTGCTTTGTAAATAAAATTAAAAAAAAATGTTTAGAGCGATCTTGGATCACTGATTCACTGATCCTGATTATACTGAAAGAATGCACCCTTAGCCTCTACGTAAAATGTTTGGCAAGTTGAAAGGATTTAAGAAAGACGCAAGCGACTAAACTATCGTTCTTTGTAGAAAATGTACGGAAAATGGGCAAAAGAGGAGTTTTTCAAAATGTATATAGATTTCATTTTATTTGACGCCGTGGGTAGATGTTGCATAACATCATGTACCAAGAAAAAGCTAACCAATACAAGTAATAGGAGCCTAGCAGCCTGGGGCACCCAAGAAAATGATTTGGGCGCCTAAATTTTTTGCCGCAGCTCTAAGCATAACCTGTTGCGCTCCTAACTTCTCGGATTTTGCCCTTCTGGGCTTCTTGGAATATTTGTTAGGCCACAGCCTTGCTTTAGGTCAGTGACTCTCGAATCCTTTCAATATGCCGACTTTAATGAGATGCTAAAATTCGCATATAAATGCTGTCGCATATCAGTGATATGACAGTGCATAACGACAAATTCAGTAACTTAATATTTTTCTTTCCACTTCAGTACCTCCAGAGATTGCTGTAAGAGGACGTCTGGCTCTGGAAGCCTACAACAAAGCCCTTGCTGAAGGAAAGACGTTCGACAAGAGGGTGCCAGTCATGTTGATTGGACAAGATCGGTCAGGAAAGACCAGCTTAAAGAAGTCCCTCAGGGGAGAGCCTTTCAATCAAAATGAAGAGAGCACTGTAGGGATAGATGTTGATCCTTCTTTTTTCCAAGTCTCAACTGAGATTTGGAAGGCAGGGGAGAAGGACCCAGAAACAAGTTCGAGGACATCTGTTTCCTATGAGTACCATGCAGCGCGAGTCACTGTTGACAATATGGAGCAGGAAAAAAGGGTTCTGGAGGAAGAGATTCGCATGGCAATCAGTGCTTTTATGTCAGTATCTCCAGCTTCAGATGTGTCTAGCACAAGTAGCCAAGACCCAGAATCTCAAGGAACCTCATCGAGGGTCTCAGAACAAAAGAACAACGTGTCACACATACCAAAAGATATAGAAAATGAGATGTTAAAGAGACTGCAAAACGACCATGAAACAGAAGATGAGGAAGGCATATATTCAGTTTTGTAGGACTTTGCTGGGCAATTAGTTTACTACACAACACACCCACTTTTTCTTACTTCCAGAGCGATCTTTCTTTTGGTTCATGACCTTAGCCAAAATCCTTCTGGAACAGCCAAGCCTGTTGTGAAACAAGGTGTATACAGGAAATTTGAAGATAGCTTTGGAATGAAGACTAACATGGACTATTTAGATTTCTGGTTGTCTTCTATCGCTGCTCTCGCGTGTCAAAACGAACGTGAGCTGATAGGTTCTAATTCTGAGGTTTTGCCAGAGAAACTTCCCCCAGTTCTTTTAGTTTGCACTCATGCTGATAGGCCTTATGATGGTGGTGATCCTAGTACACTGGCCGGTGAGTTATTTGAGTCTCTACAGAGCAAACCATACAAAGAGCACCTGCATGATGTCTTTGTTGTAGATAACACCAAGTCAGGTCTTGAATCCGAGTGTCCAGAAGTCGTTCGCTTGCGAAATGAAGTTCTTGCTATTGCCAAGGAACTGCCGCAGATGAAAGAGGCCATTCCAATCAAGTGGTTAAAGTTTGAAAAGGAACTTCAAGCCGCAAGCAAAGAGGGTCATAAATGGATATCCCTTGAAACTGCAGCAAATATTGCGTCTGAAAAGTGCAGTGTTGTGGATAGTACAGAATTTAAAACATTACTGAACTTTTTGCACGACAAAAGAATTTTGATTCATTTTGATGACACTCCAGAGCTCGATGAGTTTGTGGTGTTGGACCCACAATGGTTGATTGATGTGTTCAAGAAGGTAATAACTGTCAGGCCTTACGACCGTAAAGGTAAACAATTCACAGAACTTTGGCGCAAGCTTGAGAACAAAGGAATTCTGGACGCAAAACTTCTGGAGCAAGTTTGGGGTCCCTTGTTCGACGACAGAGCAACATGTGAGAGTCTTCTTCAAATCATGGGGAAATTTAGCTTGCTTTGTCCTTGGCCTTCATCGGATTCTTTATGTGGTAAGCAGTACCTGGTGCCATGCATGTTGAGGACATATCCACCAGAGGATATCATGAAGTTGGTTGAGGTTGCATCGGGACAAATTCCTCCTATGTTTCTTAAATTTGAATCTGGGCAAGTTCCGCCTGGTCTTTTTCCTCGACTTGTGCTGTTGTTCTTGCAGTGGGGCACCGAAATCTCCTTGCGCCCAGAAAGAACTAAACTGTACCACAATTTTGCCAGATTTTTCATCTCTGAAGAAGAAACCTGGTCTGTTATCCTTCTGTGCCTTTCCTCTTCCATAAAAGTTGTTGTTCACCAAGAGAATCATATACATGAGTCAGGAGTAGAGAGCTCACTGTCAAAGATGACTTTGTGTGCAGATGCTAGCCATGACACTTATGATGTGACCTTTCCTTGTAGAGTGCGTACACAGCTGGGAAAGATACTCGAGTCAATGCGCAAGGAATTCTGCTGGCTAAAG
>Ga0126343_10001912_pt1 | contig 10270 bp, 9 predicted proteins | sample Cyp2metagenome_FD_92531 | JGI IMG/M metagenome (GOLD analysis project Ga0126343, IMG submission 92531) | Coral microbial communities from Lord Howe Island, Old Settlement Bay, Australia - Cyphastrea 2 metagenome | ecosystem: Host-associated > Invertebrates > Cnidaria > Coral ... | reverse complement strand
ATGAATTTCGAGCCTATTTTAGCTTTAACTAAAAACAGAGACGCTGACTATAAATATTTCTAACAGGTTTTACCTTTTAATTCTTAACTTCAATTGTACATATGTTTTAGTATTTTATTTTTTTCGGTAACTATTGTTTGCACGACCCCACCAGCAATGCTGATATTACTTATCGTGCTAAAATAAAGTCATCATTGTCATTGTCATTGTTTCCTGTGACTGATTCGTTATACAAGCAGGCCGACAGGTGCAGGAAAACGTGAGACCGACAAAGCACATGGTCTATTGCAATTACGTCATTTCTACCGTGAAGAATTTGCCCCTGAAGAATTTTTCGGGTGAGGGGGGGGAAATTGGAAACAACGAATGAACGTCCAAAAATTCCAAGAATGTCAATTTCGACTGAATTATGAACGCGTTCTTTGACGAACGCAAAAAGCATATTTGCACCCCTTCAATTATGATTCCTTTTTCCATTTTTGAAATGAATTAGCTATTGTGGTGGGTGTCCTTCTTCTTTTGAAAACAAAGCGTGAAATCTTTTCGCTTGTCCATGACGGGCAAAGACAAATTCGGACTACCTATGTTGACTTACGCTGTGAATGTTCCCCCTTGAATGTTCGCCCTTGAAACAGAGATAAGACTTGCTGAGGTGACTGACATGAGCCCGCCAATCTGCTCCCCCGCCCAATTTTCCATTTACCAGTCATTGAAAATAATAATGATAATGGTGATTAGGATAATAATTGCTTCACATTGCTACACATCTTTCAATCACTAATTTTATTTCATGATATTATGGCTTTGTACAACATAAAAGGGGATGTGTAGTTAGTAATTATCAACACATCACTAATAACTACGAAGTTCGTTACAACAGTCAACAAACCAGAAACCCTCTAAAACTTAGTGATGTAAAACATGTTTTTGCCACACATTAAAAAGGGCCTTTTTTATTTGCCCAAAGTTTTACTCTATTAATAACACATTGTTAAGCATAGACTATAAGAGACACCTATAAGGATTCATTCATTCATTTGAGGCTGTTTAATCATCAGCCTAACTTTTATTTGTGACGTGTCGAATTAATCTTTTTATAGCAGATATAAAAAAGGGTTGAAGCAGTCTGATCCCGGCAGTTGCCAAGGCAATAGGGACTTTAAGAAAACCACAAAGGCAACAGCAATGGGAACGTCACTTAACAAAAGATTTCATTTGGAGAACAATTTAACGTTAAATCGGTGAGCCCCAAAATTAAAACATTACATGCCTAGCAGGATTTTAGTAATATCCTACACATATTTCTTGTTGGTGTTTTTGCTGTTCACACCCTACATGGAACGTTCTTTATACCGTGTAGTTAAGGTATAAAATAAGATCCTCATACTATCTTGTTTAATCCCTTACAAAGTGTGTAGTAATCACACGAAACCGGTCAGATAAATAAAAGAGTCAACAAGATTCGTTGCTCTGTGCTGCTCACTAGTACTTTTTAAAAATATTATAGAAGTTAACATTCAATATAATAACCGTATTTACTCGTTTGAGCCCCACCAAGAATTAGTGCCACATCAAATATGGTTGGCAGCGAGGAGGAAACTAACAGCATTGAAATATTGACATAGTGTAATTCTTTTCAGTTTCAAAGGACTATTGTTCTAAATTCCTTCATATATATATATTTTTTTGGTCACAAATGTGATGGTTGTTGAATTATTTCCGCTCTATAATGAGCGGCACGCACAAAAAAAAGAAAACGTGGCGCTTCATAGAGTAAATACAGTAAATTTAAAAACAAGGATGACCTAGTTCAAGTAATTTGTTTTAATTGTTTTGGCAAATAAAAATCCTCTTTGGGAAAAAAGGGGAGGAGTTTTTCCTCGCTTTTTAACCTAATTGCCTGTGCGCGATAATCACTTAGCGCCTCCCTGCATTTAGACTCAATAACGACCACTGATGGCTTACCCGTATTTTCCTTGACCGATTGGACCACCCTATCATACTTTTCCTCGTCTATTATTCTTAGTTCGCATATGCCTATAAAGTCTCTAAGGGTGTTCCGAGGAACACCGAAAAGTCGCATGGCCTCCGTGAGAGAGCACCGGTTTTCTTTCATTGTTCTTAGAACGCCTGAATACCTTTCATGGATTCCTTGTAGATTTGATCCTTCGACCAATCCTAGAATATTAGAAAGAATAATTTCTAGGTCAGAATTAATTATCTTTCATTTCTCCAATTTATCAATTTTTAAAATATTTATAAGCATAAATTAAAATACAGCTGCGGTCGTACAATTACTTTGTTACAATTAGGAGACATTGCGCGATAATAGTGTGCTAAAAAAGTCGAGAGCGTTACTGAACGTTGCTTTTTTACATACAGTTTCTGTTCTTTTTTTGAATAGTTGAAACAACTCCGTAAGAAATTTTCAGCTATTTTTAAGAGACGCACTATCTTTTCAGGAAAAGCGCTTTTGGATATTCTTCTATAGTCTTAGCCCATTTTGTCGCCATTTTGGCCATAAATAGGGCATCGATTTTTGTAGTCCCGTCTTGAATTTTTTTTTTTGTTTTTAGAAGAAGCTTCTTCCTCATTGTGTTTCTCTTGTTCTATCTTCGCTTCGCATTCCTTTCCCCAGTTTAACACTTGCTACGCAGGCTACGTAAGGCCAGCAGCAAAAGTCCTACCTAACTTTTTTTAGTGTTTACGGTAGCTCTCTACATGCCGCAACGGCTTATCTCGCGCTTCGGTCAATGGCCGCGCTCCCGGGGTTATTGAAACAAAGTTTACGAAACATAGACCAGGGTATAAGAATAGGGTATCAAATTTTGGGTAGATTTTGGTCATAGATTTTCGCGTCCAGATGTGTTCGTGCCACTTTCTTTTCACGATTTTTTTTTAAATTTGAGAGTTTAGAGAAAATTTCATGTGATGAAGTACCATACGTGAACTGTTTGAAAACGGAACCATTTACGAAAATTTCCAGATGTGATGATCTCGGGAAAAAGAAAATTATATTAGCGGAAAAAAATGTAACGTATTCAGTCCAATGACCAACAAACCTCGAACATTCTTCGAGCCCTTGTCTTTTTTTGGCTCCTCAGGCTTTTGCTCATCCTCCTCGGTTTCGCTTAGTTCGTCATCTTCGCCCTCATTGTCTTCGTCTTTGCCCTGAAAATGTGCCCCTAGAAAGCAAACAAATGTCACACAAAGGAACTTGTGAGCGCGACAACTGCCATCATGTTCTTGGTTTTGTCCGTGGAGGCAAAGAGTTAAAAAAAATTCCTGCCGTCCAAGCACGCTACAACCTACTAATCCCCTACTAATCCTCTACATTCAAATGTTAAAAATGGTTTTCCACTGCTGTTCACATTTTGTTGTTTTGCCTTCCGCCAGCACTCACTTGCACACTGAAATTATTGGTGATTTTAAAAATAACGTGTTTTTCAGGCTCTGTTTTCAGGTATAAAGGTTGTGTGGGTGTGGCTTAAATTCATTGACACGTGTAGCAGGGTACGATAAAATTCTCGAATACTCGGTCATCCAAAATATAGGGGATTTATTCATGTTCTAGACATAAAAAAAAACATGAAGTTTAGCCTGAAGACATAGGTAACTGCTGTTTACTTGCGCCCACTATCGCGGTAATACACCCTTCGCGGTTACGTACTCAAAATTTGCCAAAAACGGTGCAAAGATACCTTTTCGAGAATTGTTTTTCTTACCTTCTAGATCCTCAATTCGTTTTTGCATCGCGGCTATGGTAGCTTGATACTCGGCCTCCTTCTTTTTGTACATTTCATCGGATTGCCGAATCCGTTCTCTGGCAGCTGCAAGGTCACTTTTCATCTCTTTTAACTTTTTGGTGGAATCTGTTTTCTCACCCTTCCCACCTGCACCTTTAATGGTTTCGTCTATGCTGTAAGCAAATGATACAAATCAGTTGACTCATTAATGCCGGTTTCAACGGACATGCCTTGATGAGTTTTAAGGTCTGTTAATAAAACAAATACTAATAAAACTTGTATAGCGCTGATATCAATATATCAAATTGCATCAGTCTGTTGTAACTGATTTGTTGTGTTCCCAGTTTTGTTTGTTTGCTCGATACATACTTTCGCTGCACATATTTTTTTAGTCTGTTCTAATCTTAATTAACCATGACGCTTCATCATCATTATCATCATCATCACCATAAGGTGACTAGCTTCGAAACGTAATTATTTGACTGTTTTATTATGCCTTACCGATCATCCAGATCAACGGCTTCCGCATTACGTTTACTGGTACTCGGTGCCTTGTCTGCACTCTTCTTCTCAGGAGTTTCAGTGTCCAAAACTCCACGTACTACACTAGAATCTAAACATTGGCACCGCGTAATCAAGTCGCCGCAAAAGCTACATTTGTTCGGGCAATTGATGAGTGTGTGCCCATCTGACAAACCACATATTCTGCAATTCTTCTTTCGCGACGCGGCCATTATGAAAGGGAGTTCTGCTACTAGATAACATCACTATCACGCTTGAAGATATATATATATATATACTTGCATAAAGTCACCCTTGGAGATCATTTTATGACGTCTTCCTCTTTGGAAGTGACAATTGCCAGAATACTAATTGCCTTTGTAAGAAATTTTTTTCAAGTTGTTGCCTACAGTAGTTAATTTTTATTTTTGTTTGTGGAAAAATAAAATAATTACAACATAATAAGTACCGAAATCTCGTAACAAAGTATTTTAGTATGCTTTATTATTTTTTATTTTACTTTGTTTCATTTTAGGAAAATCACAAACAGTTTTAGTAGATTGATGGCGATTGATGCGGCCAGTAGTAGCTATTTTTTGGTTTTAATCCTATTGATTTACGCCGACTACAAAGTGAGATTTCCGGATTTCAAGCGCCCAGCAAGCGCGCTACCTAAAAACACGCTGCAGTTTCTTTTGATCGTTATAGTGCATGGGTGTTTTTTGCATTCTACACCCCAATTAGGAAACAGCGAGCGATGGGGCGGACCATTTCACTTTCGATTATGGTGGGATTAAGCAATTTCCTCCTTCCTGCATTTTTCCGACTCTCCGAAGATAGTTGATTTTCTTCTCCTCTCGCATTGGCACACTGCGTGTGAATTTAAGTTTACACGTGCAAGTGTTTACTCTTGTAGGTTTACAAGTTTTCGTCAGTTTGTTACCCCACGAAGTTGCAGCTTAAAACACGTTCCTCAAACCAAACGTTCTTTTTTTAAATTTAATCTTATCTTAAACTTTATCTCAGGAAAAACAGAAACCTCTAACAAGCGGTTTCAGTGCATTGATGAGGCCGATTGTAGCTCTTCATTGGTTTTAATCCTACTGATGTATGTCGACTCCGGCTTAATAAAAAAAATAAGATTTCTGGATTCCAAGGGGGTGCGACAGGAAAACGCCCGGTAGTTCCTTATGGTCGTTATAGTGCATGGGTGTTTTTTGCATTCTAAACCCTAATCAGGAACAGCAAGCGATTAGGCGGACCATTTCACTTTTGATTATGGTTGGGATTAGGCAATTTCCTCCTTCCTACATTTTTTTGGACTCTCTGAACATAGGTGATTTTTTTTTTTCCTCTCGCATGCATTGGCACGCTTCGTGTGAATTTAAGTTTACACGTGCAAGTGTTTACTCTTGTAAGTTTACAAGTTTACTTCAGTTTATTACCCCACGGAGTTGCAGCTTAAAACACGTTCCTCAAAGCAAACGTTCTTTTTTTAAATGTAATCTTATCTTATATTTCATCTCAGGAAAAACAGAAACCTCTAACAAGCGGTATCAGTGTATTGATGAGGCTGGTTGTAGCTCTTCATTGGTTTTAATCCTACTGATGTATGCCGACTCCGGCTTAATAAAAAAAATAAGATTTCTGGATTCCAAGGGGGTGCGACAGGAAAACGCCCGGTAGTTCCTTATGGTCGTCATAGTGCATGTGTGTTTTTTCCTTTCTACACCCAACCCTTTCTGAGCTAAGAGTTAGGGCTTGTGCATGCATGGTATTTTCCTCCTTCCTGCATTTTTGCGGCTCTCTGAACATATATGATTTTTCTTCTCTCCGGCGGCGGCAATGGCATGCCTCTCATCAATTTAATTTCTGAAACCTTCAGTTTTTTTACCCCATGTTGTTGCAGCTTAAAACTCGTTCCACAAAGCAAACGTTTTCTTTAATTCTATTTTATCTTATCTCATTTTATTTTATCTCAGGAAAAACACAAACATCAAAGAAATGGTTTCAGTATATTGATGCGGCCGGTTGTAGCTCTTTATTAGTTTTAATACTACTGATGTGTGCCGACTCTTAATCCAAAGAGTAAGATTTGCGGATTGCAACGGGGGGCGGAGTGAATTAGCGCAGCAGTTTTTTGTGTTCGTTAGAGTGCGTGGGTGTTTCTTGCTCTCCACACCCTAATCAATAAACTAGGAACGAGGATGACCATTTTAAAAGATGAACGACAAAAGCCCTACGCAAATTACGTTTACGATAACTGTGTACGTACCGCAACGGCTTGTCTCGCGCTTCGGTCAACTGCCAGGCTCTCGTGGTTTTTGAAACTTAGACCAAGGTATAAGAATAGGGTTTTAAGAATAGGGTATCAAATTTTTGCTAAAGTCTTTAACAGGGTAGATTTTGGTCATAAATGTTCGCATCCAGATGTGTTCGCGACACCTTCTTTTCACGTTTTCCTTTCAATTCGCGAAATTCCCCAAAAATTCCGTGTAAGTTAAATACAATGGTTACAAAGGAGGAAACTTTTGAAAAGACGTGCCAATTGTGTAAATTGTCGGAGGGCAATGCGGAGCACGCGCCACTCACATAAAGTACCATATATGAACTGTATAAAAACTGAACCAATTATGACAAATACCAGATGTCTTTTCTGCTCCTTCTCATTAGCAAGCCTTGTTATCGAGGGCAGACTGCGATCTCTGAAGGATTTTTGCCATTCGCGTTAAGTAAAAATATCGCTACTAGAATGCCCAATTTTTTTCGTGATGAGCTTGGCCCTCTCATATTTGGAATTGACAGAGGCAACAAATTCCGTGTAATACAATGGTTACAAAGGAGGAGACTTTTGAAAAGACGTGCCAACTGTGTAAATTGTCGGAGGGCGATGCGGATCACGCGCCACTCACATAATGTTGATGGATATATTTGGTGAGTATTTAACCCAAATTTTTTCTGCTACATGTTAAGAAAATATGAAAAACTCAGACAAAAATATATGTTGAAAATTTCAACAGATGTCTTCGATGTCGACTTGCTTCCTCAGTAAGAGCAAATTCATATTTTGCTGGAAGAAGAATTTCTTTAGGAAGACATTTGCACTTTCTTTGGAAATGGACACAAATTGATTCCTTGAAAGTAATGGAGATTGAAGGGATAGCATCACGTAGAGTTTTGGTCAAGTTTGCGCGAAAGTGCCGCGAGGTTTCATGGGAAGCACTAATACGCCACCCAATCCCACAGTTAGGCGGCCCAGGCGTAATTATACAAATCGATAAATCAAAGTTCAACCACAAGTTCAAGGTAAGTAAACAACAAAATTGCAATTGTCAAGGTTTTTACTGGAAGGTGACTGAAACACCACAGGATTGATACAAGTAACATAAAGAAAATACGTGTACATGCGAGTAACATACAAGTACCTTACCCCTTAAGCACGCTAGGATATTCCCGCTTACTTTAGTGAGGAAGCGTTACAGGAAATAAATCAACAAGATGACACGTGATAAGGAATAAGGACCAGGAAGGACATGCGTATATCCTAGCAGTTAAAGAAATGTAACGAGTAACTTGACAGTTCTCCTAAAAGTCACTAAATTTGATATCTTTACATCGTATTTAGAAATTTCGCGAAACGTTTTATTTCGCGATTATTGAGTATTGAGTCTTTCGAAAAGCAAGAGATAATTAGGAAGCTTCAACTGAAAAGCAACAACATCCGAATTGCTCACCCTAAAATATCCTGCGCATTTTACACTGAAAATGTGTGCCATCAGGAAATGTACCCGTCAAGAGATTCAACTCGATGGCTCGCATGCATTGTATTTCGTTCATGTTGTTTGTTTTTTTTTTGCAGAAAGCATATCCGCTAAAAATACATACGATAGAGTACATCAACCCTAATTCACTTTATAATACAGTGACCCACTGATATTCTGCACCTGCTACCAAATAGTCTTTCTTAATTCTTCTTTATATATTCAAAATGTGTTTCTTATTACCCACAGTTTCAAAGGGGGCGTCGACCCCGAGGAGAGAGATGGGTTCTTGGGCTTTTTGACACACAGTGTGACCCTGCTCGACCATATTTACAGCTTGTCAGAAGGCGAGACGCACGTACTCTTTTGTCCATTATCCAAAGACACATACAACCAGGCTCTTTGGTTTACACAGATGAATGGGCGGCATACAGGCAAATGCAAAGGGTCTTGGGTTTCAATCATCAAGCGGTTAATCACTCGGTTAACTTTGTAGATCCAATGACCGGTGTCCATACGCAACACGCAGAGAGCAATTGGTCTGCAGCAAAGGACAAATTTAAGAAGATGAAAGGGAACACAAACCCTAACTTTCTGCAAGAATACCTAAGAGAATTCATGTGGAGAAGATGGCACGGTGAGCCTCACCCGAATGGCTGTTTTGGACGGTTGATAGAGGACATTGCAGAACAATATCCAGTTTGAATATATACAGAGTGGGGGAGGGGAGGGGGGCTTTATTAAAAATAGTGGGAAAACACCGTGACAGTGTCCCTTAAAATTTGAAGATCTAATGTCATCATTTATTTGTAAACTATCAGTGTCATTGAAACCAATGGAAATGTATAACTTTTTGGATTGGCATGAAATACATACATCTCTCACTCACAGACTCATCGATTGACCCGTCCATAACATACTCGACGCACATACTAAGAGGTTTTTTTCAAAAAAGCCATGATCTCTCTTTCAAAGACAACGTTGCGCAAAAAATATTTCCCCAAACCATAACCTATACCGCTGCATTCATCTGTATATGGGAGTACCCCAGGACCGAAACCATGACTAAGAACTATTGCTCACAAGATATGCACCTACAACATCCAAATTAAGATTCCAAGTAAAATATTGGAGGAAAGGGGAATTGTAATTCATCTGAAGCTATTTTTTAAAACAAAATGGCAAAACTAGAAATATTCCACCTGACCTTTTTAAGAAGGGATCTTGAGTTTCTCTGTCGTTAGCGTGGTATATCACATCTTTTTTCAGCTTTTTTATACACTGACTGTGTATTTGCTGTTTTTAAGAAAATATACTTGTAGCTTGCCAATGCTGTAAATGTGTTTTTTGGATTCATGTATTTTTGAAGTGATTCTCGTGACAGTGTCCTTTTAAGTCCACTATTCACTTGGTTTTAGACTTGCTATGGAACGTTTAATTACTTGTTATTTGATTTCTCGCTCATTTTTTATATATTTAGCTGTTCAGATTAAGCAAGCTTTTGTTTCGTTACCGCTGAGAGGAATCAATAGAATGTAACAGGAAATATTGTGATAGAGAATAGGAAAAGCCATTTTGACGAACAATGATGTATTTAACCAGGTACAGTGGCACCCCGATATAAGGAAATGCCAAGGGAGCAGTGGAATTAGATCGTTATATCGAGGTAGCGTTATATCGAGACTCCCGATATAACGATATTGCCGTAAAAGAACCTAAAATATCGTTTCATCGGGCTTAGCCTGCGTAGCTTGGCGGTTTTTAAGCGGGGAAACGGCGATAACAAACCCCAAAGTCGCGAGGAGCCTGGGAGAGGGACAACTCGAGACTTCGCCGCTCGTTTTCGTGGCTTCGCCACTTCACTTGCGCTTGAAAAATAGTTCAAACTGCCAAGCTACGCAGGCTACATCGGGGTAAAATACTAAAACCGAAATAACTATTAAATGACAAGGAGGACAAAGAGGCATCGTAAACTGAAAGCTGTTGACAGAAACGTTACAGATTACTGTACTTGATTACTGTAATGTAATTGTATCAACTGCAATGTTTTGTTTAAATTGTATCTGTGAACTGACACTGTAATATTGTTATAAAGGGGAAGATTTTACGCTCAGTGCGCTAAAAACACATCGTTATATTGGGAATATCGTTATATCGAAGATCGTTATATCGGGGTTCTGTCCCATACATTTTACTGTAACTTTTGCCGGGACATAGCATATTTATCGTTATACCGGGGATATCGTTATATCGAGGATCGTT
>Ga0126343_10001911_pt1 | contig 10272 bp, 4 predicted proteins | sample Cyp2metagenome_FD_92531 | JGI IMG/M metagenome (GOLD analysis project Ga0126343, IMG submission 92531) | Coral microbial communities from Lord Howe Island, Old Settlement Bay, Australia - Cyphastrea 2 metagenome | ecosystem: Host-associated > Invertebrates > Cnidaria > Coral ... | reverse complement strand
TGTATTTTGTTGGTGTTGGTTTTGTGGGAAGGTTGTTGAGTGTGGGTGGGGGGGGGGGGGGGGGGTGTGTGGGTAGGGGGAATTTTCAGCCTGCACGAAATTTTTTTTTAATTCACTCCTTGTGCACGAATAATTTTTACGGTTGAAACCCTCTGCCCGAATTTTTTTTTTCAGACAAATATTGCCTTTTTCTCAGTGAAATCGTGATTCATTATATTTTTGTGTTTTGTAAATTATTCTACATTCATAACAGATCAAAGGATGCGGGCCACTTTTTAATCTTGTGTGGAAGATCTTTTCGAAAATTTACTAACAGGAGGAAGTAACCCTGAGTGGACGGCTTCACTGTGCATTTTTTTAGTCCCTGCCCTCTGAATTCCTCTGATAAAAATGGGGTGTCGGGCCCTACAGAGCTCCTATCCAGGATACGTGGCAGGCCCTAGAAAGGGAGGGGGAAAAGGGTAAACAAGACCGCGGGAGTATTGGGAGGGGAGGAGGAGGGAACCAGCCCCGTGAGGAAACGTTCCCTCACGCTCACGCGCTTCGTGCGCTAGTATTTTCCTCCCTCCCCTTCGACGCCTGCCAAGCAGGTTATAAAAGTTTTGTTCAAACTAGTATATCTTCAAGGATCTGCCTCTTTCGTATAGTACGATAGTGGGATCTTTGAATATTTCGCAAAGCAATAATCCTGTGTGTTTAGGAGGACATTTCACTAGAGTAGAGCTGTTAGAGGTTATAGGACTGAGTGGTTTCCGCTGTTATGCTCGTGCAATTTGTAGAGTTGACACCTCTGTGTTTTCCAGGTGCATTTTTTTTGGCTCATTTGTACTGCAAGATATGTATTAGGCTCTCCAAAGATCAGCTCTGGATGGACAAAGTTTGAAATATTCCGTAAACAATTTGGCTACTTACATTTTTATTATTACGCCGGGCCATGATGTTTGATTATCTACTGTTGCAAGTTATGCTGCTTAACTTAACACGTGTGTCATATTAATCTGGCTTCGCCAGAGATATATAACTGTAGTTTTCCTGGTAGAAAGCTATAACACTGTCATAAAGAGACGTATGTTTCTTTCATCAAAATTATCGAGCTTTGGCTTCCAGTTAATTCATTCTGACACTGCAAATCTAAGCGGGACCCTGTAAGTGTCACACGCAAGTCTGTGAACTGCTTTGCGTATTCTATATGATATTGTGTGGTTTTGTTCAGGCAAAAGCTCTGAAGTTAGGAGTTCTTCCTACGATTGCTCATCCAGCTCCATGTTGTGCTCGTCACTGCTTTAATTATATGCGATGTTGTTATGTTTTCTTGGGACTGTTAATAGTCCCTCTTACAGTAGCAGGTTCACTAAGCCTTGTCGCTCAGGCAATAGACCATTTTCGATATTTTGTCTTATTCCCCCAAGCCACGGAGCCATGTTAGAATATTAATATATCGAAATTGGTCTGTTATACCGCGATTTCGATCCTTCTGGATCTCATCATTTGCCGATAGCAGCCGGGGAGTGATGGAGACCAATGCTCGCTGACACTCCACACCTGACGTATCTTTAGAAATTATGCACTTGCTTGGCGGATCGAAAATGTTTGATTGTGATTGGTAGTTTTGCCACCAACCAATGGTGGGCATAAAGTCTTCGATCCTATTGTAAACAACTTGACACTGTGTTTTCTATGACGGCTATAATGCTTATTTTTTCTAGCATATGTAGTTTGAACTTAAATCCAGTAAAGCATAAGAAAGTTAAGTGTTTTTATTAATAAATTGTTAATAGTTTTTGTTCATATTGTGCCGGCCTGGTAACATGATATTGTTGATTGCTGAATGCCATTCCTGGTTATTGTGGTATGAATTAATTTATGTCATCTTACATTTGTCATTTCATGCAATGTGAGGAAAACACTTCAGTACGTTATTAGATGTCTTTACTTTTTAAGGCGGGGATCCACATGAAAGCCGTATTTTGGCTGGGTTTTATGTTTTTAATGCAAATATCTCGAATCAAGAATCAAGAATCTCCATGCTCATGCTTGGTGATTTTTAGGTATATTTGGAGATAAATAGTTTTTCTCAAAGGATTAGTAAAATTTATGGAAATAGGAAATTTTGAAGATTTGGTGTTGTTTTAAAATTAGAATTTTGAAGTAAAAATTGGTAGATACACACCAACAGTTGCCCACCAACCTGTGGTGCCATTGTGGAGTCGGGCAACTGTCTGGTGGTGTTCCATAACCTTTTTGTTTTCCTTTCAATCTCTCTTTAAACTTCTTAAAATTTCAATTAAATTCATGTTTACCCACGCCTTAATAATAATAATATAGCAGGGGCTGAGGTAAGGCTACAAGAATATTTTGAACAAAAATTATCTTTATAGACACTGGCAAATTTTATATGTTAAATAAAAGTCACAATTGGACCTTCCTTTTGCATGAGTTTTTTTTTCTTTACCTTCTTCTTTGCACTGTGGCGAATTTTTTTCTTGGCATTTCCCCTTGCATGAATTTTTTTTTGTTTTTTTCCCCACCTCTCCCATCACTTTTTTAATGGTCTGTCCCTATAAATACTTTCGCAGATATATGCGCTCCACTGGCTCACGATCGAAAAAAGGCAGGCTGGATGGACGATTTGAGCGCTCGGTCGTAAAATTTCGCCATTCATGAACATCTGTTTTCTTCCCTCAGGATATCCATTCCCTCAAAACTGCAATACACCACCCGTTGTGTCTCTCTCCTTTCGAACCTACTAAAGTGCACTTAAACATGTCTTAAAATTTCCAAAATTTTCTGTGCACCATTTACATCAAGCCAGTCAAACTACAAGGGAAATCAAGCCACGGTTCCTTTGAACTGATTGCACCTGGAACCCTAAGACAGTAAACAAGTTGATACATTGGCTATGGTACAAGGGGGCTGATGACCCCTCCTCCCCACCACACCCCTCTTCCTTCACCCCATCTAGGGTTTTGTTGTAATGAGATACTTAATAATCACTTTTGGTTTAATAGAAAGATAGCCCTTAGCTTGCTCTTGGATTTCACAATTTTGTCGGAAAGATATAGAAAATAATCCAAGATCATCAAAATGTCTGCAGGTCAAGAACGAACTGCTACTGAAGTTTTAATTTTCAGCGATTGGCGTTAACTCATGTTTTAAACTCTCTGGGGCTGGGGCCCCAGTCCCCACCCTGCCTTTCACTCACCCTGAAGGGTTAACATAATTAATGATGAAGCACGAAGACTCCAGTTAATTACATCTAGCATCTGCGAACTTTAACCTGAATGATATTGCAGTGTCTAAAAACGTAAAAGACGTTAACAAGATGTAACGTTTTTCATATTTACCTGTAAGCCTGCTGTTTGTTTTGCATAGCCAGGAGCCTATTATCATTACTATTACCCATTATGGGCTCCTGGCATAAACATATGTTTGATGTTGGACCACCGCCGCATGTAAATTTAACCGCGGCCATTAATCATTGAACAATTATTTCAGTTTTTATAGCACATAATATTTGCTTGCGCCGTTATTTACTTGCCCAAAGACTATTATAAAATAATCTTTTTGTAGCCCGTCTTCCAGTGACTCAAACTTATAGCTACGTACGCGTACTGGAAATTACTTGAAATTGAACATTGTACAGTAAACAACTGCGACTTAAGAAAGTTAAAAAGCCTTGCTTTGTCTGGAAATATCGTTACGCCTGGTACGGGGTTTCCAATGAAAGCACCTAGTCGTTAATTGCTACTATGGTCAAAAATGTCACTTCCATTTTTTCTTCAGATTTTAAAACCGTGTTTGTTTGACACCTGCCTGGCAAAATCTTAAGCTTCGAATATTATCCAAAGACTTTTTTTTGAGTGCAATTTAAGGATTTCACGGATTGCCATTACATGCGATCAAGCCTGGCCGATTGGACCTCAGCTAGCTCAAAACTAAAGCGTGTAAACGCAGCATGCAAAACAAATTTGAAAAGTACGACAGTTCGAAACTCCCCTGTTGCATATTAATTTAGGAGCGTACACATGCACTGCACTTTTAAACTAGTGAGTCTTTGACGTCATCCTATCCTCGATACAACTCTCTCAAGATTTTAAAGCAAGAAATGGCAGACCATGAATTATTAGGAAATTTTCAGTCAAAATAAGCAGATGTCTTTTTGAAATGCAGGCTTAAAACTTCCGTCACTTATTAATGGTTCAGTTACATAGTTTTGAAATACATGTACAAAGAAAAAGAAGAGTTAATTCTTGGTCACAGTACCACTTTAAATGGACTAATTTAAAGGAGTCTTGCTCTCCGATCCCCTATTAATACATCATGCCGATCAGTGGATATAATTCTCACTGGCCTGAATATGATTTAATTGATCGACCTAAATGTTAATTTGCAATGCTGGAATTTTCTCAAAAAAGGAACAGGTGTTTAATAGGGTTTCCATTTCAGATACAGTTACCTTTGTTGTTCGATCATCTACCACCTAAGAACCATTCGAGACCTATTTTGAAGACGTTTGTCCTCATTCTCACTGCCGGTAAGGAAATGAATTTTTGTTTTGTAAGGCTCATCTTATTCATCTAAGCGACTGCAAATCAATGATTTTCTAAGAGTGGAAATTTTTTGCGAAGGCCAAAAGTTTGTAAGCCATTAATGTAAAGTGGTTCGCTCTGACGAAAGGGCTAACGCTCGACTAGCAACGTCAACTTTTGAATCTCTTGACGGCGGCCAATTCACATTATCAACCCAGTTGATAAAACTACGTTGTCTTGTTATACTCTCCAACAACACAGTACCACAGTTTCTTCAGTAACTTAACTTCTCCCTTCTGATGTTAAGTGCGTTGTGTCATCACAATATTCCAATGAATATTGCATGTGCCAGAGCTAGATGGATGAGGAAAAACACAGATTAAAAAACATTCTGTAGAGTTGAATATTATGGCCAAAAAAAACATACATTTGTTCTTAATAAAGTTTAGCTTTCATTGAAGAATCCTCTTCAAAGTTAGACATTTTCATCGAGATTATTGGATTTTATCGCGGCTGAACTTAGACTCATATTCCCTTCTCTGGAATATTGACGGAAAAGTAAATTGATATGAACCTAGTTACAACGGGTAAAATCTGTGAATTCGCTGACCACTTGTAAGTTTCTGATAATGAAAGGTTTTGAAAAACATTTCAGAATTTAAAGTAGCGAGATAAAAGCATGACGTTTCGGCAACGACATGTCACCATTATCAAATGCAAATTATCAAAAGTTAGTGAACGTTGTATAGAATATAGTGAGTGAGAAAATACTTGATTAAAATAAATGAGGCGGGAATAAACAAAAGAAAAAGAAAAAAAGACCTACCAAAAAGGACCTACCAATCTTCACGAGCAGTTTACCACCTTAAAGAAATACCGCGGAAAGTTTGAGTGCTTTGTTCATAAGATGCTTTAAGTAAGGAAAAAGAGACCGACTCTGAACAGTCAAAATGACTCCATTCCAGCGAAACTGTTTATCTAAAAAAGTTTTTTCTCGTTCCTTTGTTTATTCCCGCCTCATTTATTCAGATGTAAATTCTCAGTCACTATTTTCTATAAAACGCTCACTAACTTGATAATGATAATGGTCACATGTCGTCGCCGAAACGTCATGTTTTTATCTCTCTACTTTTTATTCCGAAATGTTTTTCAAAACCTTTCATTATCAGAAGTTTGAAACGCGATAAAGATCTTGACTTAGCTTGTTCAGACGACTTCAAAAGTTAAGCATAAAGCAGATTAACTTTGATGGAGCGATTGTATTTCTCCACCTTTGCCAAAACTTTGGCCCGACTCCTACTTTCGCGAAGCTCGATGAAACTAAGGCTAACAAGTGGAAACAGTCCTCGGAACGGTCACTGAAAATGTCATCGCAGAGAAACTACGCCCCAAATTACAGCAGACCGCATCACTGAAGAAGCAGCTTAGTGAGGTTTACAGCGAAATCCGACAGAAATGCTTTTCTTTCCGTTACCTGTGCATCTTGAAAACAATTGTCTTGGTACTCAAGAAACACTTTACCAAAGGATGACGATCACACGTCTGAAATCTCCCGGTTATTGAACAGAGATATTGATTTTGACGAGCACATTCAAATGTCTCATCCTATCGCCTAACTTTCTTTGATAAGCTCTTGCTTTGCCGAGGTTTGAAGTTTTCGATTCCCCAGCCTCGAGTATCTGCCATAAATATACAAGCCGCTTTGAGAAAACTTATTGGAAATTGGAACCAACGCTTCCTGGCGACAAAAAGGATTTAGCTGCAGCGACCCTTCAATCGATCACGCTCAACTAGATCGAAAGAAAAGGGCCCAAACCACCTAAAATGCTGCTGAAATCTATCAACAAACTCAATAAACGGGATGACATGCTGATCACTAAACCAGACAAGGGTTCAGGCGTCGTTGTCATGGATAAGTCCGATTATGTTTGTCTCGGGTTTGTGAAGCATCAATCAACGACCCAACCAAATTGACGCCAGTCGGATTAGAGAGACCTCCGACGAGAGGAAGACCTCCAAAATACTACCACCCTTTATTCGAGAACTGCATGGTCTCCCTAAGACCTATAAAGAACGTCTTGCCATGTGACCCATTTTGTCTGCAACAGATACGTACAACTACGCTCTGGCAAAGTGGTTGGATGCGAAGTTGAAACCCTTATCTATGAACGAGTACATGATATCCGACATCTTTCAATTCTCCGAAGAGACCCAACATCTGCAAATCGGTGACAATGGTTTCCTGGTGTCGTATGACGTCACAGCCCTCTTCACTAACGTTCCGTTAGAAGAAACTATCCAGATTTTGGCAAAGAAAGCATTCAATGGGGACTGGCTCAGTAATACGCACAATCCTAACATCTGTGAAGAAGACCTAATCGAACTGCTCACAATTGCAACCCAAGATCAACTTTTTTGGTTTAACAGCCACTTGTACGAACAAATAGAGGACGTTGGACTCACCATTAGGACCACTAATGGCAAACACCTTTAGTGTTATGTGCTCCATCGAGGAGAAACTTGCACATGACAACAAACTTCCCAATTTATACAAAAGATACGTTGATGATACCTTCGCGCTAGTACCTGACATTACCGCTCGGCTGCTACCGACTTCCTTTCAGTTCTGAATGATGCGCACCCGGCAATCCAATTTACAATCGAACAGCTGTCAACAACAGCTTACCCTTCGTGGGCATGGTAACCACCAAGACCGACAACCACCTTAACACCTCTGTCTACAGTAAAAAGACCAACAAAGGGCTTTTACTCCTTCAAGAGTCAGAGCCATAATTCTCAGATGTGCGTGCAAATCTAAAACGTCACAACGGTGTTTACATACTGTCATTTAAACACACCTATCGACCAATGAGAGCGGGTGTAGCAGTAGTTCAATTTTAGAACTTTTCATTCAACACATTCATGGAAATTTCAAAGGATATGCCGCACCAGTAGAAGATCAGCATATAAAGCTTTATCGTTTTTTAGGGCAAAAGATTTATAACTATTCCGGCTTGAGTTTAGACGATGTTTTCGTTGCCTTTCGCGTTCTCATGCATGCATAGCACGATAAAGAAAATTGCAGTGGTTTCCATCATAATCATTTTCTTTCTTTCTCAAATTAAATTTTCTAAGCGTAAAATGCTGCTTTGCTCTACGAAAACTGGTGTCCGGCGCCGAGTCTTGTGCTTTTACTTTTATTCCCTGAATTTGATAAGAATAAGCAGGTTGATCACGAAGGTACAATCCATTTCCTACCCTTTGACAAAAATTTTTCATGATTATTTCATAAAAGCAATAGAATTCTCTTCCTATAAACCACAAAAAGAGTGGTCCCTCAAATAACAACTCTTTTCCCAAGGGTTAACCTCCGCCTGATTCATAAACAAAACAGCTTGCAGTCCTCCTTTCAAAATTCTGAAAAAAATCTTGATGCCGCATCCATCCTATCCTCCCCCCTTCTTTATACGTCCTTTTTACATGTACACCAAAGGGTCCGAGTGGTCTTATTTCTGCCAGTTGTATCCTGAATGCGTCGTTTCACTATTTCACTTGCTTCTTGGTTTGACTTGGTCACCGTAAGTATTTGCATTTTCTCCCGATGTCGGGATTGTCTCGGATATGACCTTCTTGCTGGTTTTAATTATCAATGTAATATAAACCACATATTAACGAACCTAGGCAAATCGGGCACAACATCGGACCGAAATTCTGCATTTTTATCAACCTCTTGTACTTTACCGATTGGACGCCATTTTGAAAACGTGACGTCACACTGGCAGTGACGACTCAACCCAGCCTTTTTTCCTTGGGTGCAGAAAAGCGCCGACTTCAAATAGAACCAGGGGTGTTAATTTGAAAACTCAATCTTCTAGATCCGATGTCATTTTAACCCCGCATTTAATCAAGACCTGGCGCTAAATCAAGAAGATACCCTAGTTTAATCTAAATAATAAAAGCAAACGGACGGTAAGACATTTTGAGACAGCAGTAATAGCGGAGCTCCGGTCGCCGAGCAGAGCCTCATACTCATATAGGAAAGAAAATGAAACCCATGAGTTGATTTTCTCATGGTTATCATGGCTAGCGGTATTGCTCGTGGGCGCGTACGCACGACGACTTAGTTGCCCATCATGGCGGCCATATCCCAAATAATAGGTTCTCAGAGACATGCTGCCTCGCTTTACCGTGTAAGCTGGTGTATTTCTTTGGTATTGGACATCCATGTTATGATCAATTGACACCTGTCAAAACAAGGTATCCACTGGCCAGTATCACGTGACCATATCGCGGACTCAACTTAATATCTCATCGAAGTCACGTGTTTTTTGAAGTTGACCGCTGACTAAGTGCAGGTTTTCCATTCGCGGGCTAATGTCAGACTAACATGTTGAAAACAGGGCAGGATTGTTCGGAAGCCGATTAACAGTAACCCATGATTAGAAATCAACCGAATTATAACTTTTTCGTCTATACAAATGTTTTTTGTTGCTACAGAAAACCTCACCTAAAAGTTACAAAACTAAAAGAAAAATTCAATCTTTCCCAGGCTAGCTTAATCGGGCCATGAAAAATCCGGCCCGGGAGCTACGCTTTTAAGCTGGCCTAAATCTATATGCTAACTGTTTGCTGATCAATAATTGTAGGTAGAGGTAACCATGGCAACCAATAACACATCATTGGTAACATTCGGACCAACAGATTCCAATCTTCAGATTAACAAGGAAGAAGGATATTTCTGGTGTTCGTTATTTATACTAGAGGGAATTATCATCCTGTTACTAAATATGTTTACGTTTATCGTCTTTGCCACAGACCGACATTTACGCAAACGCAGTACATACCTGCTAATCAACCTTTCAGCTGCTGATATCGGTGTGGGAGGACTTGTTATCCCAACTGCTGTATTTCGTCGCGGGAACACTTATGGGCTTTGGAATGTTGAGATGACTCATGCGTGGTTCATTTCCACATATGGAGTTGACACACTGTTTTTTGGATGTTCTCTTGCCTTTTTGGTCTCCATTTCAGTTGAGAGACTGTACGCTTCAAGAAGTCCAATGAGGCATCGATCTATGACAGGAGTGGCATACAAGATTTGGATGACTTGCATATGGGTATCATCTTTCATTGTCACAAGTGTGATAGTTTGCTTTTTATTCTATGACATAATCGGGTTGCAGATTTGGTACTCCGTAGCTTCATGGGTCTTCATTTCGCTTTTAATTTTAACCTTCAGTTACTGCGCGATATTTGTCACAGTTCGATGCAGTAAACAACTCCAACACGCTTACCGGGCCCAGGTGAGGAAGGAAAGAAGGCTTACAATGACGCTGTTTATTGTCACGCTTGTCTCCTTGTCAGTGTGGATTCCGTACGTGTTATTCACCTTCCTGGAGTCTCATCTGTCTCGCACATTTTCTGAAGAAACAATGTTACGTGCACGAGGCGTTTGTGAGGCACTGTCCTTTGCCAACTCCTTTGTGAATCCGATACTGTACACGATCAGGATGCCTCAGTTTAGAAATGCGAGTAATAATCTGATTACTTGTGTAGGAAACTCTAGAAGTAGACAGATAACGTCATCGTCGTTGGACATTGTAGGAGTGGACAAGGGTGAACGGGTGGCTTCATCTTCGCTGGACACTGTACTCTGATAATGGACAAATAAATTAGGCTGGACAATCTCCTAGTATACACTGAATAACGTGGGCTGCACATTCTCTCAGATTGTTTTTTTTTT
>Ga0126343_10001910_pt1 | contig 10272 bp, 6 predicted proteins | sample Cyp2metagenome_FD_92531 | JGI IMG/M metagenome (GOLD analysis project Ga0126343, IMG submission 92531) | Coral microbial communities from Lord Howe Island, Old Settlement Bay, Australia - Cyphastrea 2 metagenome | ecosystem: Host-associated > Invertebrates > Cnidaria > Coral ... | reverse complement strand
TAATAATAATAATAATAATAATAATAATAATCAAACAGGTTGCGAATAACTTACAAAGCTTTGAGTCATTGGACTGGTAGAAGAGTTCTTCAATGGTGTCGTTTTCTTCAATATATCTGTAACACTTTAGTTGTTTATAATCCGTGAAGTTCAGTTCCTTTTCCTTAGAGCGCATATGAATGCTACCGTTTGGGAGATGCATGTAGATCTAGGAGAGTTATTTAAAAACTGACGAAATAAAGTGACGGAAAAGTTATCATTTGAATTAACAAATCTATGGGCAGAAAAACACGAAATATATGCAAACAGAGACGGATAATCCTGAAGAAGAGCAGCCTGACATCGATAATGTCTTTTAGCCCTAAAAGAAGTTTCAAGATCTTACCTCGTAAATCTTTCCATTGTGCCCTTTCGCTCGATAAACGTCCACATCGGTGTCGTTATCAACTTCAAATAGGGCATGAGTCATATTTCCCTCGACGCTTTCCTGTGGCAAGGAGATTTATTTAAGTAGTTAATATGTTAAGTGGCATGGTGTTTGATCTCAGTAGCTATACGATGAGTTCATAATAAAGGAATCTCACTTTTTTTTGGGATGAATCTCTCACATTTTGTTGCAGTAAAAAATCATATACCTATATTGAATACGACTAGACCTCTGCATCCTTTTTTTCTACCACATTAGACTTAAAGGTTTTCGATAAGTTTTCTTTTTGTTTTGATTTCTTTTTAATTTTTAATTTTTATTTTCTAAGCCATCTAATTTAACTTTCTCTCCTATCTAACTTAACTTACTGATTTAAGGGTAGCGTGTTTCAGTAAATGCCTCGGAATCATGTCCCCTTCAAGATCAGTATAAATGCACTTTGTTGTTGAATTTCCATTCTCTGGAACAATAAAGTACTTTCTTTGCTGCAATACAAAATGTAAGACCGAATAATCAAGAGGTAATTTAGTTATGTAAACAAACTACTTTACCAGACGGTCGAATGGTATCTTCGTGGATTTTGATGTGCCTTCATTAATGCAAAGAGGCAATTAATAGAATGAATAATAATGATAACTTAATTAATGTGTTAGTTGCTTTATCCGAGGGACAAGCCTCTGCTAGTAAACGGCATTACTCAAAAATCCCCAGAGCACGTTCCCACCCCTTCACTACCCCCACTTCCCTTACAAACAAACAAATAAACAAAACAAAAAAACGATGGTGCCAACTAAAACCGTAAACGCAAAAAATTTGGAGTGGACGACGACCTTCCCGGTGACGGCGCTGTCAGCAGCTGAATACTCAAGATGAAATGGTGTTTAGCCTAATAAAAACGAACATACAGGTCAAAAAATCACCTTTTAATTGGTACCTTTGACTTTCCTGGTGCAAAAAGGAGGATTTTTGTACTGTATATTTCTTATTTGATGTTTACCTCTACACCTGGGCTATTTAAGAGTATTTGGGAGATTTTTTTTTGTTTGTTCGTTTGTTTGCTTATTTTTTTTTTCGTTTTCTGTCATAACTCCGCTAGACATGACATCAAAACTCACTGAATTGTAGTCTTGTATCACGATTTTTGTTGAGTTGTTTCGCGTGCCGTTTGCTGTTTTGTTTTCTTCGTAGGACATGAGACGCCTTCCATATAGGTGCGGTGATGCCGCCAGATCATTTAATGAAGTGAGTTGGATGAGGTTTCTCTTATAATCGATCATAACATGGAAAACTTCTCCTTTGCCGTCTTCAGCTGTAAATGTCGCTTCTCCTTCCATAATTTCCGGTAAATCTGGGTTGGAATTAAACGCACCCGCTGCGTAAGCTGACAAAACAGCAACGGCTGCCAGTAAAATGCCAACCAAAACTGCTGCTGTCCTAGCAGCCCGTGTGGAAAGACACTTCTTTTGCTTGAATTCGACTGCACAGAAGTAAAATTGCAAAACACATTTATTCAGAAAAAGATAAGTAGCCTAGCGATGCAAGGAGAGGATTAGTGTAGAAACCTGACCAAATTCTATATAGAAACTAAAAACCTCACCCTCTCACGTGACATACACCTATATAGGCCGTACATGGGAACTCCCGTTCCTTCCTTCCCCTCCCGGATTTAGGACCATTCTTTTGCTCTTGAAGTTGCTATTTCGAGTAAGGAACATTCGCAAACAGAAGTAAGATACTCTTCGCCAATTAAGAAACAAATGTACTTGTACGTCCGTTAGACCCCTTAAACTGCAGGTTGCTCGTCATCTAATTTAGCTGGAATGCAGTGATTTGATATGAAGCTTTTGGGGTTACATCTTTGCTAACTTCCAGATGTCTTGGAGCATTTCGATCTTTCTACAGTACAGCTGGATGTCGGGCTATCAGAACTACAAAATGAGAGAAAAGCTGTAACTACAATACCTTGATGATCTGCATTGTCACTTCTTGGCTCTCTCTGTGTCGTGTTTTCCGCCATAACAACAGCAGGTTAAGGTGAAATAAGACTTAAGGGAATAAAAAAATGATGTCAAGGGATAATTGAGAAAAACAGCAGCGTAACGGAACTATCAAATCAAAAAGCTCAAAGTCGTGAGGCTATGAACTAGCTGATAACCTAAATGTTATTTACTTTAAGTAAGCACCGTCGTAGCAGTAGAAATTTATAGACAGAAGCACGTTACCACTGAAAAACTTGTGGAAAATTAATGTTAACAGTGTCGGGTGCGGGAAGTATCTTCAGCAAATCAGGTAGTCCATCTTAATAAGTGTGAATTTGATCGATCGTATTCTGCTGTCAAAAGCAATTAGACATCGTTCTTAGTTACGATGGCAAATAATCAGAGACCAATTTGGGTTGCAAATTAATGTCAGGTATAAACAAACTTCGACGGAAACGTTCAAATAATTGGTTTACAAGTTGTAAATTGGCCCCTTCTGATTCGATGCTACGTCCAAAAAAAGCCTGCCCTTTCATTCCGAAGTTGTTAGCCTTAAAAGTAAAAGAATACAAACTTCCTTAAAAAATATACAATAAAGTGAAGTATAATTTGATTCCAAAAGAAAAAAAAAGAAATTTATCGCCACATATTGGCATCAAGGCAGTTACCTCCATAACAGGTAATGTAGTCGTTGCCATTCATACCCGTGAGACAAATTCAATCGAGTCCATGCATGAACGACATAAAATGACAAAAGAATAATTATTAAAGACGGAGAGGAAAAAAAAAACTTAAAGCAAGCAAAAATAACCCTTGATTTGTTGATGGTAGAGATAGTGGAAAAGACTACATGAGCTTTAGGCGTAGAACGGGCTGGGTTTACTGTTTAGTACTGATCGCATGACCCGCTCCATAATCTGGAAGGCCAAAATTTGTATCTTACGACCAGACCCAAACAATTTCCCCGTGGTATAATGCCTCGTATCATTTTCCCTTTTTGCTCTGGTGGGAGATGGAGGAGATGGGAGGGGGGGGGGTTGGGGGGAGGTCGTTTACCAAGGATAATTAAAATCACTGTCCCAAAACATTGGTCGTTTTCCGTTTACCAAAAAATTCCCGAAATTTCGGTTGGGATGTAAATGGAACAAGACTTTTTGGTTGGTTTCACTGGAAAGTTTCAGGAATGAACGGAATCTCTGAAAAGGTAGTCCCGTTTTCCCGGTCATTCCAATTGGAAAATTTGTGTGCCGTTTACAGATTTAATTTCTCGTCTTTAGCTTTATTGTCTTTATCACCAATTCCATACCTTTCGCTGTCTTTTAAGCGGCCAGGCGTCCCTCGGCTCCCTCGAATGGAACCTGTGGCAAATGGAGCCCGCTCTTCCCAAACGAAAATTCCTGATGGAAATTTTCCGCAATTTTTTTTTTTAAATGGAAAACGCCCATTGTTTCAAAACATCACTTATGCGCAAATATACAATGGGGTAAAGAGCCTGAGATAAAAACTAATTAGATTCTTGACATCTATTCAATGCAGGTGTTTATTTTTGCCCGCATAATAAATGCTTAGGTCTATCAGGAAGAAGCTTCTTGCATTCAAATAGTGTACATTTTACACTCATTTCCCGTTTTCGAGCATGCACGACCCGCATTTTTGAACATCTTTTATTGAACTACTTAAAAGCCCAGTTACAAATGCCTCTCGATTTTTAACAAAACGTCATTTGATTACTTGAAAGTCCACACTTAAATATGATTTAACTTAAATTTTCTTTAACCGTATTGGTATGGAAAGTGTACATATCTGATATTAGAAAGTATACTAATGAATGTCACAAATAGGCGATTTGGAGGTCTTATGTTGTAGTTATAGACTTCAGTTTCATCATAACTCAAAGCATACGAAGTCAACAACAAGGCAGGACTGTAGATTGTCCAAACTGTTCTGAGCTGACCTCTGATTTCAGACGCTGGAAATCCACAGAAGTTGAAAATATAGATCTCATGAAACGATGCAGCAACTGTAGGAAGAATATGAACGGTGAAATGCTGAAAATCTCGAAATTCTGCAATCCCTTGTCCTTCTGAGAGGCAAACCATGAAAACTACCCAGGCGATGGCATTTATGGTGGGAAAACACGTTTCACAAACTATTTTGGAAACGTTATCGAAACACGCAACATAGCTTAGCAGAAATGACGAATAGAACGCAGTTTGTAAAATACAAAACCACGAACAAAGATACTTAGTGTCTGGCGATTGCTTTTCAAAAACCAGTCGGGAAAGTACACAACACAACGTAGCAATGTAAAGACAGGTCCATATTATAAACACGATTTCCGCAGCGGCAGATTTTCTGCGGCTTATTCTAATTGTTAGTTGCTTTGGTCGTTTTTTGACTAGTGTCTCGATCCCTGCACAAGTCAGGGCACAAAACAAGCAAAACGTGTTAAGGTAGATCAGTTCAGACGTTGCCAACATGGTCGCATTGGGACTGCGCCACGACTGTAGTATCACTGTGTGTCCGACCTCACTGGGTGTTTCTTCCTCTCCTGGTGTGCATCTACACAGCGAAATATTAACCTCATCAGTAGCTGCCAAAAGGTGGTAAGATTGCTGGCTTCGGGTATCTCTGCGTGCATCGAGGCCTGAAATATTGATTCATATTTCTCTTTTAATCGGTATACGGACAGTTATGCGTCAAAGACATAAACCGCGTTGAAAATTAATAAAACTGGAAAGTCAATCAAAACGTGAGGCTTGTGCGTGGGTGCAATTTTAGGCAAGGAAAGTCTGTCAACCGGGAAGTGTTTGTGAGCATTGGTTGGAACATGACGGCTATCGCATTTCTAGCCGAATAAGACAAGCAATCCAAACGAAGATTTTAATTTGCACAAGACACATTAAAGTAGGACGCGTAGGTTATAAAAGACGATCATTTAAACCTGGGAAAAATAGAAACGACCATCTCTGATTTCATTAATATTATTTAAACTAATTACCTTAGAAGCAGTGCAAGCCGAGCTTCCTCTTGCACTGGACTCGTCATGGTATATCCAGTTATTATGAAAGGCCGGGAGTTTAATTGAAGGCCAAGTGAAGAAACTAATGCAAAGAAGTCCAGACAAATAACGTTCTCAAAGGAACTAAAGTTTAGGAGGCTCGCCAGTTCAGATAGGAAATTTGATTGCACAAGGGCCTATGAGATAAAGTAGGAATGATGAGAGCGCCCTAATTTTCTGACGTTTTAACCCAGTTGAACAGGAACTTAACACGACAAACGAAAACTTGAGTGCGAAAACAGTGTTCGCCTGTCCGAGAGAAAAACGCTTAATACTTAGTCACGTGATCTGTATCTGAATTTTCTTTCCAGGCGTATTGCTGCTCATTGCTGCTCAAGTTGTTGCTTTGATGGGTCTCAATGCAAGGATTCCATCTATTGATAATACGGTATAAATTTCTAATTTGTCAGTCCACGTGACAATTAAAAAGGTATGAAATGAAGAAGTTAGATAATTTATAGAATGCAACTTTGCAACCCAAGGGTTGAATTGCGTTACATTTACAGTAAAAAGATTAATATATACATATTCCACTCTGTAAACTGCCAGTCGTCATGGGTTATTTACATTAGCGAGTGTAACATCTGCAATCTACAGTACATAAGCAAGAGCGAAACAGCGTTTAATCTTCGCTTAATTAAAAAGGTATGAAATGAAGAAGTTAGATAGTTTATAGAATGCAGCTTTGCAACCCAAGGGTTGAATTGCGTTACATTTACAGTAAAAAGATTAATATATACATATTCCACTCTGTAAACTGCCAGTCGTCGCTTAAACAACCACAGAAATCATATTAAAAGGGAGTCAACAGTTGTGAACTTACGGAACACTTTCTACATAATAAACGAGCGCAATAATTTCGATAATAACGTGATTATTCCACTAATAGAACAGATCAGAAAAGACAATATAAGCAATGAACTGAAAAAAAGATCTCCTTAGACACCGGGAGATATTCTGGCAAAAGAAACTGAATTCCACGCAGCCAAATGGACCCAACAAGCGGATTGGCTAACCATTCAAAAAATTGGAGTGACCTTTACAAAGTTCTGGGTACACAAATTGTTTTTAACATACGTTGTAAGGGTCGCTAATTACCGCAAATTGGTAATTTATGTACATACACAATTATGCTATACACTTAAGCAATTTACGGATGACATTACGGGGAGACATACGTCACAGTGGCCGAGTGGTTAAGACCGATAATCTGGAGACCCAGGTTCAATTCCTGGATGGACCACATTTTCACTCACTTCTTTAGTTGTATAATTTCTGTTCCTTCTTAACTTGATATATGTATAGTTTTCAATGAAGAAACAGCGACAGCGAACTACTAACTGATCCTTTTTGACTGAAAAAACATTTATGTGCCGTGAGTGGGAATCGAACCCGCGTCCCCCTGGTTACTAGTCAGGTGTGCTAACCACTGCACCATCACGACAACCCTACTGACAACAGAGCGATCGGTGAGGTTATTGGTGAGCCGAGGGGTTCCCGGGCGTTTTCATCATTCAGGAACAGGACATTCATCGGATCATCCAAGGATGATTCATAGGCTTATATAATTTGCTGGTAGCCTATGAATCATCTCTGGATGATCCTTGGATGCTTCGATGTATGAATACATAGATCTTCATAATGACTAAGTTAGTTACTAAAAAGGTATAATTCTTTACATCATGTAACCTTAAAGTGCCTATGAAATAAAAAAAAATAATTGCTGCTTATTTGGAAGGCTTTTCAAAGTAAAGAAGAATGGCGTTTTTCTCTTTGGAATATCTTTTTTCCGTTTAAGAGATATTCAGGTTTTTGTATTAAAAGTGTTGACGTCGTAGGTGGTTCCACTAAAACAGCACAACACTCAATGGAGGATAACTCTAGAAATATCAAAGCAGTGTTCTTCAAAACTTGGCAGCAGAAATGTACATTACAAAAGAAACATAATGACACATCATGTTGTTGCCATGACGACAGTTATGCCGTTGGTTCTGTTTTAATTATGACTAAAATTCACAGATTCTATCTTAAATAAGGATCATCGACTCCCACCAATCTAATGGGGAGAGTTAAGACAATACGGGAACCATTTGTGATCTAAGGAAAACCCTCCGGCCGACTCTAAACGGCTGCAAATGAGACTGGAGCCAAGAGTATTGCCATGGTAACAACAGAGTAAGTGTCATTATGTTTCTTTTGTGATGTACATTGCTGGTGCCAAGTTTGAAGAACTCTGCTTAAAAATTCTAGAGTTATTCTCGATTGAAGTTGTGCTGTTTTAGTGAAGTCACCTATGACGTCATCACTTTCCTCATTTCCATAACACAAAAACGTGAATATCTCCAAAACAAAAAAAGGTATGCCAAAGAGGAAAACGCCATTCTTCTTTACTCAGAAAAGCCTTTCAAACAGGCAGCAATTATTTTTAACTCCATAGGCACTTGAAAACAATAAAACTATTTCGAAACGTGTTTGTCTTAAAAAACGGAGTGGACTGGCGACCCTTTCTGAGATTATAATGATTAGCATTTTGTGAGGGCTGTAAATTCCTGAGTTTGCTGTCTTGAAGAAACTAGTCTCGTTACGTGTACAGTCTTCGTGTATAGCTCCAGCTTACCTAACAAATCAGGATAACAATTCCAATCCGAAGAGTGGAAAGGGATGTTAACATTATTGAGCTAGGAATATTCAAATATCTAGCTAACCGTATCAGAGTTGGTCCGGTTGTGGTATTGAAGCTTAGCTAAAAAATGTTACTCAGAGGCGGCCTCTCACAATGGGAAAAAAAAGAAAAAGAAAAAGGAAACGGAGAAATTCAAGTGTTTAGTTTTGACGCGACGACACAAAACAGTATCTGGCTCGGCTATGTACATTTTTTCCATTCAACAATTTACGTACAGGAAATGTAAGCAGGATTTTAATGAAGAAAAAAAAGTAATAAGGCAAAGCAAAACAAAAACAAAATGCTTTTGAGTTAGAAAATGTAGTCGTTGTTAGAATAGAAACAGGCTGTGAAAGTTAAATGCAAAAATTGTTTTGGTTTCCTTCGACTAGACCGAAGTAACAAATCTATATTTCATGTTCTTATTGTTGGTATGCAGATTCGTTGTCATGTAGGTTACGTGGTCAAGAAAGTGTTTATGTTTCACTATATGCTGGTTGCAATAAGCTATGCTACAATTATTTACGCTCTATTAATAAACGAGGTAACCCTCCTACAGAAGATGTATCGTTTTCTTACTTGTATTAAGGACGTTCGGGCCCAAATGTTCCTAGGCACAGATTTTTTTTTTACACTTGCCACTCTGAAAGGTAATGATCAACTTTTACTAAGAAGGCAAAAAATGGGAGGTCACCGACTTCGTTTTGGAGAGAACATGCCCCGAAAAATACCCTAAGTCTGAAAAATCGGGCTTCACGAGCTAATAAGCCACAGTGTCTGTAAGTCTCAAGAATATTGCAATTAGATCTTTGAAGTGTAATGTTCTCTGCCAAATATTGTTTAAGTGGACGTATTTAGTGAATTTAGTCAACTGGTGAGGTTAATTTAAGGACAAGTTCGAATTTAGCGACCATAGTTTCACCCACCTTGCAGTCGAAAGATGGCAGGATTTGATGTTCCGTGGACAGAAATCTTTAATTTTTTTAACTTCCCAAGCTTAGTTTTTGTTCATTTCGGACAATGTGTAGATCATTGTAATTAAAATCTGTATGTGGAGAGAAATGTGGGAATCATCAGATCGTTTTAAAATCCACGCAGCTGTAGCAATGGCCACCTTCCCTATCATTGTTCAATTTTATTGCTAAACGTGAGCGCTCGATGCATGGCGTGGCGAGTAAATTTGCGCGCGCAGTAACGATGCAAAGTAGCAATCGGCTCCAAGAACTTATTTTGTTGCCATTTCACTGCAGTCAAGAAGGTATAAATTTTGCTCCCGACACATTATAGTAAGATGCGTTTACTATGAACGATGGTCATTGAAACGGCTCTGAATTCATCTAATTACCGAAGAGGCAGTGCCAGCTGAGATTCTAGTTAGACTTGGCTCGCTTTTAATATACATATATTATGAAGGGCCAAGGTTTTACTTGAAGGCCAGCTGAAGATTCTTATTTAAAGAAGTCCTGTCAAATAAAGCTGTCAAAAGAGCTAGAATTTAAGAGACTCGCCATTTGAGATGGGATAAATGTGACGGAATAACTGATAATGAACCATAATAAAGAGAGAGGCTACGAATTATAGGGGTGCCTTATTTTTAGTAATTTGTTAATTTATTTTTTTTTAAATATTAACACAGCAACTTTACGCGAGAGACAAAAACTTGTAATCGAATGCATTGCGTTCTTGACACTTATCTAAATTTTCTTGCCAGGCAGTTTTAAGTGGTTATTGCTTCGTTGAGTCCTACAGCAAGGATTCTAACTGTGGATAACACAGTATATAATTCTAATTTGCTAACCACGTAAGAATTAAAAAAGGTGGGAAATGGTTAAGAAACTAGCATCTTTTGGTGTAACGACTTGTACAGTCAGGCAACTTACCTGGAAAATCAGGATAATAAATCCAATAAAAGGGTGGAAAGGTAAGTACAAAATTATTGAGCTAGGAATGTTCAAAATCAGTTTTAACAAGAAGATCATAGATCTTAAAACCGCGCTTATAGAGACTTAACCGTTTCCTCAGCCCTACATTCGCAACGCAGTGCACATTCCAACGCAGTCCTTGATGATTCATTGATTACTGCACAAACCACATCATGGCTCTCATCCGTTGTGAAATCTCTGATGACGTATTGGTCTTAATC
>Ga0126343_10001909_pt1 | contig 10273 bp, 5 predicted proteins | sample Cyp2metagenome_FD_92531 | JGI IMG/M metagenome (GOLD analysis project Ga0126343, IMG submission 92531) | Coral microbial communities from Lord Howe Island, Old Settlement Bay, Australia - Cyphastrea 2 metagenome | ecosystem: Host-associated > Invertebrates > Cnidaria > Coral ... | reverse complement strand
GTTAGGTACCAGCAAATTTAATACTGTGGGTTACCCTGGGATGGACTCAGCATCCCATCCAGGGGGGGGAGTAGAAATACCTTTGAACTACTCAATGCTACAGAAATTGGAGATATGTACCAGTCTGATGGGCCACGTGGCCCAGACAACCTTACCTGTGTAGACACATGCACTAAATTATTTATCTCAAAGACTAATAGTTACTGGAAGTGTTAATCTGTTCAACTACTTTCAGTGGATTGCAGAGAACAAAAATGAAATTGAATGTGGCATGAAAGAGCTCTTTGGCAAAGGAGAATTTAAGGCAAGTGCAAGGGACATATTTTGCATCGTTTGTCAACATTCCTTTTGGTATTTAAAACAGCTTTTAACTTTAATACAAACAGCCAGTTCTTTGACCATAACTCTGTAGAAACATGGTATGTTTTCTAAAAAACTGCACTGAGGTAATCTCACATCAAAACAAGTATCAGTATTGTAGGACAGAATATTCTCTGGAAAACCCTTTTACTGCATGTAAAGGGTCTTCTTCAGTGCTCTAATCTTTCACTTCAGCAAGGTTCCACAAATTAACGATGCTCTTTTGTGTATTTTCACTTTTTTGTCTCACAATGGAGTCACTTTAAGATGTAGATCGCGACCTTTCAACTGCTATACTGCTACTCTTCATCAGGTGATGAGCTCAATTATTGCATGTTGCAATTGTTGCATATCGCAGTTGTTGCATTTCGAAATTGTTGCATGTTGTGACCTCATCACCTGAAGAAGACTAGCAGCGTAGCAGTCAAAACGTTGAGATCCATATCTTAAAGTGACTCCATCGTGAGACAAACTAGTGAAAATTCATCTATCCTATCTTACACAACAATGAATAATGTACACATCTTTAATGACATTGAATATTTTATGCTTTATAGATAAATGTTCATGGTGAAGGAGAACAGTGTGGTGAATGGCAGGGAGAAACATGGCTTCTTCAAATTGTAAGTGGATCAATCTGTGCCAACTGCTGTCACTCCTGGGTCTGGTCTCCCAGATACGGACCAAATCTCTCAGTCTCCCCTCAGGGTCAACAAATCTTGTGAGCAATGTAAAGGAAAGTGCATATTGTGGACATTTCAGACATATTTTGACTGACATTTGGCTTTGTGGTTGGAAATTGTTTGGAAATTTGATGTATTTTTGTAGTTGCATTGGTGGAGCTAAACAACTCCATTTTTAGGGTCAGAAAGTAAACTTGGGGATCCTAAGGATTTCAACTTTTTAGGGTTGATTTCTCTATTAGTGTCAACATCACAGATACATATATTCAAATGCTCAACACCCAAACATATTGTGTAACAGAGTGATTCTTTTTTCCAGGAAGGAGATGCTAGTGTGACAGTCAATGGTGAAACAAAGACACTTTCCAAAGATGATGTCATCCTCATTCCATCAGATTCCAAGTAGGTGACCAAAGTTGTCTTCACTCCTATTCAGTCACGTGATTTCTGCTGTGGCATTGCATACATAAGATGTGTTCTACTGATTTTCTAGACAGATTATGCTCAAAATTTCGTGGAAATCCACTAAATGCCAAGACAACAATACACCTCCAGTTTGACTCCTAAAAAAATCCAAATCCAAATTTAAACTGTTTACATCCATCAACAGGCACAAACACGTAAAATTGAACCAATAGGAACAAAGACCATATACTTGTGCACATGTGAAGGCGTAAATATCAAGTTCTTTTAAAATTTTAAACGTATCTCACATACTTTTAAAAGGTCTCAACAATATGCCTTAAACATATTTTAAAATTTAATTCATGAATCGTGATGAACATATCTTTCAGTTGCTTTTCACACATCTCATTTTGTGCATAAAACCCTTTGCCACCCTCTCCCTTAGCCTAAAAACATCGCCTTACTTTTGCCTGTTGGAATAAAAGCCAAAAGTTCCTATACTTGCAGGCTACAAGCACATAGGCTTAGACCTCATGTAACACACGCTCAAATGTCTTCTCTGTTGTCAGGTACACTATAAAAAGGTCAAAAGGTTCCATTGGTATGAGTGTTATCATGGACCCAATGGCAAACAAGTGAAGAAAACATTACACAGATTCTTTCATGACCCACCTCCACTGACCTCGACGCTAAACCAACAGCATCCAATCCTGCAACAATAGTTGCATTATTTATAGACGAGTTTCACCTGGAAGAAAGATAAATTTTTTAAGATCATGAAAATAATAATAAAAACTGAAGTAACTTAACTTTGGAAAAGGGCTTTGTGTCGGGTTTTTGTTCAAATCTGACAGGGGTATATATTTTTCTATGAAAAAAATATGCCGGTACTACAACATTTTATTTCTCTCTTTGTAAAAGAGCGTGTGATATTTTATTGCTTGCTTGGATTTGGTCAGTAGAGATTAAGGTGACGAACAAATAAAGAAAAGTATTGTTACAGATGTCTTGTGTCATTGTGTTAAAGACGCTGCAAGACTCGATAAATGTAATGCTTGATCGGTATTGATTGTGAAGAAGCCTGACAATCAACTACACATCGTTAATTTCCCAAGAAAATATGTGCAGTGATTTTATTTAAAATTATGTTTCTAGTTAACAAATTGACGTCAGGTTTTGATGCTTCAGTTCTGTTGTTGATCAAGAATTTTGCCATAACATTCTTAAAGTAGCTGTGGGTCCGCAGGCAACTTTGACAATGTTATGACGACATTCATTGTCAATAACAGGACAGAGACATGAAAAACTACGAAGAAAAAACAACATTTCTTAATCTATTCAATTCTTTCAATTTTGTGAATCTGTGGAGGGAACTTCACCCTAATGAATCACTGTTCACCAGGCACCAGAACTCGTCAGCAATTCAATGTAGGCTCGATTGCTGGTTGACTTCAAAACATCTGCTTCCAAAAGAAACAATGCTATATTATTACTCCAGTTTCGTTTTTTGACTATTCAGCCGTCTCGTTCATTATCCAGTCATAGGAATTCATTAGGTGAGGACCTGTTGTTTTCAAATTCAGTAACTCACTTCTGAACGATCATTGGTTCGTGGAGGGGTTGAGTAAAAAAATTCCGGGGTACAAGGAAAAATACAGCTACTTGCAGGATAAAAAACTCTACTGGGATATGCTGAAAATGGAAATCAGAATCTTCACAATATGTTATTGCAAACAAATCGCAAGGAGCAGAAAGAATGATGAAGCTGTGTTAATGTGCGCGAACCCTGCGCAGGCCGAGACTAGCAACATTTTATGAGGTAAAACTGAAGGTTACACAGATTTCAATGCACAAGGCGCCATGATTAGGAGTAAACCAAGATGGCGTGAGCAAGTAGAGCGTAGCACTCGTTATTTCTTCAACCTTGAGAATCTAAATCGTTTCAATAAGCATATTACAAAATTAAAAGCCGAAAATCGTTCTCTAGTTGGGGAGAGTGAATTGAAACGAACAATTTTAACGATAGTAACGAGCATTTTCAAAGAACTCGATCGAACGCGATCTAACAATAACCCCCATTTGTTAGTTTTCTTAAAATCAGTTCCATCTGGTCCAGCAAAGCAAACTCTTTTCGACACATTAGCCAAACTTTGTAACTTAGGATTTAGATACAAACCATTGCGATATTTTAGGGCACACGATTTCAGCTTTCTTTTACAAGGATAAATAATAACAAATTTTTCTAACCAGTTTTTCTTTCCCTCCATTTTTTTCTGGGGAAAGCGGTAAATTTACTTTTGAGAGGTGTGAATAGGCTAAACAATAGCGGAAACAATATATGACAAGAAAGGTTTATTATTTCGATGCTCCGCCTTCTTCAAGTTGATGAGCGAGGTCATTTTCCCTACGGGAAAAAGCGCGCGTTTATTTTAACCAATGAGACTCGCCTCCTCGAGTATTTGAATACATGATACTTGGCTTCACTCTAGAAGCTAAGTTAGGCCCCGTCCACACGTATCCAGATATTTTGGAATCTGCAACTTTTTCTTTCCGGATTCAAAAATTTCTCCGTCAACACGTAGCGTATTCAAATCGAATTCTCCCGTCCACACGTATGTTATCCGGATTCACTCTAGGACCCAAGGTTCCTCTGCACTAAGATGTCTTCAGAGTATGCGCCGTAGAACGAGATTGTGGCGGTAAATTTGCTTCGTTCGCCCGGCACGTGCTTTCAAGTTGACCGCCATATTGGTTTATTGTTCGGTGAGAGACTGAACGCGCTTTTTACGTCGTCGGATTCGAAAACATCCGGATTCACCCGTCCACACGTTTTCGGATTGGCTGCGGATATATTTTTCCCAATCTGGAGAGCGGATTTATTTTTTTCCGGATTCGCTGTCGAATTCGCCGGATACGTGTGGTAGCCGTATCTGGAAAGAAAAAGTTGCGGATTCGAAAATATCCGGATATGTGTGGACGGAGCCTTAGTTTCAAGTAAGCACTTGACTTCAGTTCACTTGAAAATCTCAAGTCGCACTTGATAAAACTTGGCTTCACACCTGATGACAAAGTATATTACTTAAAGCATTTTCGCAGTAAACATGATCAGTCATAAAGATATCACAAATGCGGTTGTTCGGCAGTAAGATCGTGTAGAAATGCATATGGTTGCTTTGTTACTTAAGAGCAACGCAGCAATAACAGCAACACAAAGGAACAAACGACATCTTCTGTATTTCTGTAGAATAGCCCTACGACGCGGTTTTCGGCGGCAAGAAAATGCTGAAGGGCTCAGTTAGCTAAACTAGAAAATGCATTTCCGCGTGACTCGTCATATGTTCAACAGAGTTTTTTGAGTGCAGAGAAATAACCTGGCTGAAACTTGAAACAGCAGCTGGTGTTTAATTTGCAGAAGAGCATTTGGTGTCGGACGATATGAAAAGCGATTGTTTAGGCTGTGTATGAAAATGAAATTCACGTTGTTTGTCGGTCTGTTCATCGGAACTGTAGCAACGCTACATATGGCTATTTGTATCAGTTGGCTTCCCTTTCCTATTGGTTAAATGCGTTCTCAAGTGTGGTCAGTGTAGACCATACTTGGCAGCTCACTTCGGCTTCTTTGATCTACGAGTGTTTCTATGGACACCTAGTAAAGTTCAAGTAACATTTTACCCCTTCACACTCAAAGTAAGTTCCAAGTGCACTTAGATTATACTTACAAGCTCTAGTGTGAAGCCAAGTAATAAGCAATGGTAATAGTAGTGAGTGAAGTCTAATTCGTTCTGTTATGACAAAATCGGACGACCGCGCAACATGATTACAGACCGAATTGGACGACACGAAGTCTTATTACCAATTAATCATAAAAAATTACAATTTCCGAGTTTTTTGATGTCGTGAGTGCTTGATTTTACCCTGCGAGAAAGAGGTTCCTTGCTCTTTCTCCTCGGTGACAGACGAGAGGAACCTCTGCTCGCAACCGAACGATTTCCTATTTCCTATCGCAACCCGGCGAACGATTTCCTTCCTGTCCTTGAAACTAAACGCTACCTCCTCTTACTTCGCGGGAACAGCTTGCGACAACTTCGGAGCAAAAAAACTTCAGTATGTCGGCAACTCCTGTTCCAACAAAAGCCTATAGACTGAAAGTTTCCAAATGCTGTTTGATTTGCAAAGTAAATTTAACAGCAAACAGCAGTTTCTACCGCACCACCATGGTCCACCATGTATGCCGGGTTGTCAGAGAATCTGGAAAAATTGTTGCGAACATCAATTGAGCCTCGCGACACAAAGTATGTTTGCAAGAGCTGTTGTAGAAGAGCAGCTGAGAATTGCTTATAAAGAAACGGAATATTTTGGATTCATTGGACTCTGACTTTCAGGCAGTGATACTCTGAAGCGGCTGTCAAAGGAAAGTCCTAAACGTCCTATCAAGAAGGCAAGGCCGAATACCACGGCGGCGAGATCCAAGAATCGTGCGGTTGCGAGCACAGGTTCCTCTCGTCTCTCACCGCGAAGAAAGAGCAAGGGACCTCTGTCTCGCAGGGTAGCTTGATTTAAAAAACAGCTTTGAATGCGATCAGAAGCATATCACCTATGCTTCTGATGCGATTGATTGATTTAAACTAGAACTTTGAAATTGATTGGCTTACCGATAAGAAACTGTCCAATAACAAACTGTCTGATAACAACTTGGCAAGAGAATTAGTGGAAAATAGGAGTTTTTTTAAACCAATCCCAATCGAAGGAATTGTAATTTTTACGATTAGAGGCAATATGACAGACCTAAGATATTTCATGAACAGACCTAAGAAAGTAGCAATAACAACAGTAACAATAACAACTAGCTTACGTCCGCTGTAAACATTTGATTTATATCATTTAAACCAGTCCTGGCAGTTTCTTGGAGCTGGTGATCCTTTAACTTATCACATTCTTTTAAACTGATGGTAGTAAACTTCTAATAATGGGTAATTAATTGTTGTTGTTGCTGTTGCATTCTGCGTGATAAACGCAAGCTAGACTAAATGCAAAATTTCAGCGAAATCGGTGAGGTACGTGGCCGTGACCTTTTAACATTACTTGAATCTTAAACATGATTCTTATTACATTTTGTTAATCCCCTGTTTATAGGACATCTAGTGTCATCATTGTACACTTTATCTGAGCTGGACTGAAGGATGAAAACTATCACAAACCTATCATTACCCTTGAAGGCCCCGTTCAGTATAGATTAACAGAGCTCATTCAGAAAGAACTATTACCAATGTTAGACATTGGGGAATAACGGTAACATGAAAGTACTTACTTACTCCATGGTAAGTAATATAAGTTGTTCCTGCCTCTAGAGGCTTTAAAAAAGCCATAACGTTAGCCTGTGTTGAAGCTGCAATGGCAACTATCTCTATTGATCTGGTAAACCCTGACTAATTTTATATACCAGGAGAATGAAATTGCCCCAACAACGATAAAAATTAGTGAAATCCTTAGCCAGTAACAAACTGGAAAAGCTACGCACATGATTGAAATTGCAAATAGTATTATTATCAATAAAGAATGGGATGTAACTGAAAATCGAATAGGGTGTAATCTCCAATATGAATTATCTAAACAAGACAGTTCCTTATGTCCTTTTATAAAGTTCATCAAAGCGTTTCAAGCTATGGCAACCTTAATTAAGGAGTCATAGGTAAGTTCCTGGCACAGTTGAGCTAAGATCACCACAGATGTGTATACAAAACAGGTAAGCTGCTGTGCTCTACTCAGACGACGACGACGACGTCGACGACAACGACGACGAAAGCGGTGACAGCGACGACGACGACGACAACGATGATGATGATGATGATGATATGATGATGATGATGATGATGATGATAACTTTATTTAATCTCGGTTGAAAATGCGGCTTGCTAAGCCTCTAACAATAACAAATGCTACTATACCGAGAAAAATAAAATAAAAACTATATAGAAAAAAAAATTAGATAAATTTATGAAGGTGTAAATATAAATTAGGGTAATAAAATTACAAGTTCCCGAGTTTTCTTAACTCATTCCTGAAACGGGCAAATTCGGCCACTGATCTTAAATTATCAGGCAAGGCATTCCATGCCTTAGCAGCAATGCAACAAGTCAATTTGAGGCCAGTAGGCTTTTATAGATCATGCTAGCACAAGCCATAATGAGCAGACCAGATGTAACACATGAAAGGAAAATGTTAGGGACAGTTTGACTGATACTTGGCTTCACACCAGAGCTTGTAAGTATAATCTAACTGCGCTTGGAACCTACTTTCAGTGTGAAGGAGTAAAATGTACTTACTGGACGTTACTTATTAGTGACCATGGAAACGTTCGTGGTTCAAAGAAACCAAAGTGCACCACACTTGATGGAGAACACACTTGACCTATAGGAAATGGAAGCCAACTGAAATTAAAGCATAAATAAGTTGATTTAGTTTTTATTTAAGCCTTCTCAACTATTAATTTTATAGGATGAAAAAAAAGGTGTTGATGTTGCCGTCCTATTTTTCAATTACTTCTACCGGTTTGATCAGTTTTAGAACAAATCCTATCATGCACGCATACACGATCGAAATTTTCCTGTGCACACATTTAGAGGATTTCAAGTAATAAGGTTTACAATTGCTTATTTTGCTATGATGTTCTTTAACCACGAGCTGATTCACGGACACAGGCTTGTATTGTATTTCGAAATTCGGGGTTAAACGCAAAAGCGGAAAACTCCAGCCCCAGAGAAAACAAATGAACGGTAGCTACCGGTTTCGCCCCATAGCGAGTACGCCCCCACCGAGTTCACCCCATATCGATTCAACTTGATCAAGTTCGCCTCCAACTAGATCGAGTCACATATAGAGATTATTCCTCGTTCTTTTATCCACTGCGCTATAAGGTTACTGGTGGCGAGAAAACTTCGAAAAGTTGGGGGCGAACTCGAAATAGAAAGTTTATAGTGGGGGCGAACTCGCGATGGGGCGAAACCGGCAGCTACCCGAATGAACACTGCTTGCAGCACAAGTATGCGAACAGGCTCCCAGTGAGCCCGAACGAAGCTGTGGTGACCCGATCGCTTTGCTCATACTTTTATTTTGCGTTGGTTAATTTTGTTGTTCATCCTTACCGGAAGCCTGTTCGCAGGCTAGGTCTTGACGCAAAACCGGAGAGCAAAAACCATGGGCGGATTCATCACCCGAAAATATAAACAAACTTCTTCTCATTCGCACGTCTACTAAAGGCATGTGTGTGAGCATGGTTAATAAGAGAATGGTTATGAAACCCGACAAAGTTCTTTGTTGTAGGTTTTTGTTCGCTTATTTGGCCTTGACCGTGCACTAAACACAATAGTTGTTTACTCCGTACTGAGGAACTAACCAATGGGAACGTATTGAGAGTTACCAAAGTCCAAGGTGAATTAGGCCAAATATGGAGTGTTACGTAATCCTCACAATAACTCACGGCTTCAAGTGTTTAATTTCACTTCCCCTATGGGACATTGTATAGCTTATAAGGCTCGGTGCGCGTTTAACAGGTGGTCTTCTTAAAATTGCCTTGGACAAGTTAGAGCCACCGTCTAACAGGCAAGTTTATTTTTTATCATTATTGTGTGCTGGGTATGCAGGCTAGTTATGTCGTCTCGCGTGTATTTTGTGATTTTAGGTAATTTGTTTAAGATTTTCTTCTTCTTGCCTTAGTGCACTTCGAGCTAATTATCAAAGCCAGGAGCTCACTAGCGGCTGTCACAGCATTCAACTGACCATTCTTTGTTTTTGCTAGTAGGGAGCTTTAGATTTGACTACGAGTACGAGATTGAGTACGAGCACGACTTTCGATTTTCAAATCAATGACGTTTCCGGAGCCCTATTTTCTCATGTTGGTTTTAGGCAGAGAGGGTAGTTCATGGGATGAAATGGGTATGTATTGTGATGATGTGAAGCGTGCAAAGTAGAATAGAAAAGTCGTTCTCGTACTCGATCTCGTACTCGTACTCAAATCTAAAGTCCCCTATTATCTTACACAAATCTGTCATACAAGGTTACTCTACAGACAAATCAAAATTAAAAGTAGATTGAGAGTAAGCCTGATATAAACGGTCATCACGGTCTTATTCCTGTTTGGCATAATGGTGCAAGAATTAATTTCGTTGAGATTCTTGGTTCTACGGTATGTGCAGGAGAGATAGATTTAACTAAATATACCTAATTTTTTAAAACCAATGAAGCATCCAATGCTATCTAAAAGTGTTTAATGTTTAATGTTTAATGTTTAATAATAGGCCACTAATTAAGAGAATCGACGTTCACTTCAGACGGCAATTAAGTATTTTTAAAGCCCATTTGTTTTTGAAGTTTGTGAAAGCTGAAAGAGCTTCACCAGCCAGATGTCTTTCCTTAAAAAAGAAAACGACTCGTTCGGCGATACATCCTTTTCCCCCGTGTTTGCAAACAGAGAGTGTCGAAAAACAGGCTTGCTTTTCCGTTGAACAATTAGGCTGCTCGCAGGCTCACGTTGGAGCACAAGCGAGAGCGGCGTAGTCGCCAGCGCGAAATCCATTGTTATTGTTTATTATACATTGCAAATATACAAATCCTATTCAGTGTGAGAAATTCAAGTAAATTCTATTTGTGCTTATAAAAACACAGGGACAAACACATCAAGCGAAACCATTCAAGTGCTGGAAACCATTTAAGGCCCTGTCCACACGTATACGGATATTTTCGAATCCGCAACTTTTTCGTTGCGGATTCAAAAATTTCTCCGTCCACACGTAGCGTATTCAAATCGTATTCGCCCGTCCACACGTATC
>Ga0126343_10001908_pt1 | contig 10275 bp, 4 predicted proteins | sample Cyp2metagenome_FD_92531 | JGI IMG/M metagenome (GOLD analysis project Ga0126343, IMG submission 92531) | Coral microbial communities from Lord Howe Island, Old Settlement Bay, Australia - Cyphastrea 2 metagenome | ecosystem: Host-associated > Invertebrates > Cnidaria > Coral ... | reverse complement strand
GATGACGACATCCCTAGAACTTTCGGCACCTTCGTAGCCGTGTGGGCAGACAGAGCGCTGACAAAGCGGTATTGTATTTCACCAATCAGTAACGAGTGACAAGCCGAGTTGAATTGCACCAATCACTATTGTTCTATAATTAACCGAGTGGTGATCAATCGTGCGTTGCTTTGAATCCTGGTTACTAGTATTGGCTAGCAAAGGAATGATTATGTCGGATGTTCGAGGTAAGCACAGTTCTACAGCCTTTGTATATTCGAGATGGAAGACTTCATGGCATCTCTTTCAAGGTTTGAAGTTCACATTTAGCCTGAGATGCCGTGACACTGTGGTGTGTTGGAATTCAAGAGTGGTCGATCATGAACTGAATGATCGTTTCTTCTTGTGTTCATATACACATTGTAGTGTTCGTTTTAATCGCTTCAGAATGTTCCATATCATCTGTCAACAATTCGAACTCGTAAAGAACACAAATTTCGTGAACACATGTTCGGCCATGAAAGTTAAATAGGAAACGTACACAGCGGTACAACGAACGTTTTGTTATCTCCCGTGTGAAATCTCTGTAACAAAGAGTGATTTGCCGAATTCAACTTAAAATGGCGTTCCGGTATATGACGAGGAAAAATTATATTCGCTTTCAAACCGTCAAATTTGGAAGCATAGGTATGATTACAATCGTTTGAAATACTTCATATGTTTACACAGAAGCCGTTATGAGCTGGGTTCCCTCTCCTCCGATTGTGTACTTTGGCTGCCATATGCTTTGTTTAAATTGATTTCATTTCGTATTCTGTATGCAATCATTGTTTTCAAGGTATTAACTAATGTACGTCATTTAGTTGTTAAATAACTCATAATTGTACCGTGGAAGAAATTTTATAAACCTGATTTGTGTTTGAGCTCGGGAAAGACAGGAAAGCTTCGGCTTGGTAAGGCTATTAACTTCAGGCTATAAATAATGTTGAATTAGCACTAGTGTGGTTCATTAAGCAGAATTTAGATGCAAATTACACGTAGAACATCAATAATAGTCAGATTAAAGTCATATAAATCATTGCCGATTCGGGTCAAAAACTACATTAAATAAAAGCAAACCAAGGTCGTGTGTTCGCTGACGACTTGATATATGATTAGATGACTGACTGGTTTTGATTCTGCTGAAATTCTTTGTGTGATAAGGACTAATAGCCAGTAATAGGATACAGGGGCAGGGCAGAATCCTTGGCTTTTTTACAGTTGCAGAATTCTTTAATAAGTATGCGAACGAGTATTAGCCGTCGGACCTTGTTAATGAACAATTTGGTCAAAATTTCTCGCTATTATTGTTTATTACAAAGTCAAAAGAACTGAAAAACCGGCGCCCAAGGAACGTCACTTCCGGTAGCAGTAAAAGAAAAGTTCTAAAATATTCAGATCCAGAGTTTTATGATTTTGTAAGTGATGTCTAGACAGGAATGTTTGAATAAGTTTCTGAGTATAACCTCGGGGCAAGTTCTTCAAATATCTGTGTAGTTCAAACTTTCGAGTGCCTCATACAAACTCCGGCTCGTTCGCGAAAATCAGAGATTTTCAGAATTATGAGATTTGGAAGAGAAACGCACTTTCCCGGAATCGAAACAGCCGAGTGAGCATTAAATGTTCAGAGATTACTGAATAACAAAAAGTTCTTACTTTGGTTGGTATCCGACCTCAGTCATTTGAATTGCTAACTTCCTAGCTTGTGAAGAGATTAACGATGACTAAATCACGAGGAAAAAGCCTTGTCACGTTCGCTTTTCGCGCGATTGGTGATCCATGACTGCAGGAGAGGATTCGGAAGGGTGTGAAACGCTTTCGCGCCTGCCTTGCTCCAACATGTAAAATGTGTGGGTGATCAATTATTCTCTGGTAGTCCGGAGCCCAGCTGTACCTCACGCATTTCGCACTGAACTGTTGTGATTTCAGACAGGAATTTTCACTTGTCTTTCATACAGGGTAATTGAGACTCATTGTAGAGACAAGGTGGTTTCATATCTTAACTAGATTCCGGCCAGAGCTTGTAGATTGTTTGTATAGCGGAAAACTGACGAACTGACAAGAATATATGCTTGCGTCAGAAAATATCGTATTGAGAAACCACCGGCGAAAGAGACGGCGATGACTGTATTGGTGTTCGTGAAATCAGTGCTAATTCAAGGTCGACTTCCAGTATCGCGTAAGTAATTTATGTCTTGTGTAGGTAAAATGATGAAATATAGAGAAAAAAAGCGATGGAAGCGGTTAGGTCTACGAAATATTTTCAACGGAGGCAAACTGTGCACACAAATTTTTCGTTGTCTTACTATAAGGACGTAAATCTTGAGACAGAAAGAAATTAAAGCATTATCAAGCGCAGACGGACATGCGACATACTTTTTTTAAGAACTGTCACAAATTACATGCTCTTCAACACAGAGCGAATTTGGTTGAATGCAACACTGCTTCTGTTTTGTTCTTATTGTTTGGAAGGAATCTATTTAACAACTCCCGTTGATAATAAAGCCGTCTTGTCGGTGCCTCTCGTCTTAAAGATTTGATGGCAAAAATATCACAAGAGTTTGGCAAGATTTAATATTAAGCTGCCTTAATACTTTGAGATGTGAGCGATTGAAATTTCCGGAGACGTTACCAGTCTTACCAGTATAAAAGTAGAGTACTGATGAAGTGTCAATATTCTCCGAATATATAAGTCGATGAACATAATCATCACCTGGGTTGTGATGATGCGCGGAGAAGTTTATTAGTTCTTAAAACTTTTCTGATTTGCATTAGTAAGTGCAGTTTTCTTCCCTTGTTCTCTTTCGAGTGCTTGCCAAGATCGGCCGAAAGAAACCATGGAGATTATCGTGCTTTGTTAAGTAAAATCACTCGACATTTATAAACAAAATAGAAGGGAAGGCTGAATGGAACGAAAAGTAGATGCCTTAGGCGATTCTAGAAGACAAGAGTATCTTGCGGTTTGTTTTACTTTCCATTCCACCTCTTGAAAGCGCCATTATTGGTGTTGATAGACCGTGTCATAAAGTCTAATATTTTTGGCAGTGTCGTCAAGGATTACTCACGGCGATTTATGAAATAGTTAAACCTTGGATTGAATGTGCTCTCTGTTTAAATTTGTTTTCAGTTACTTGATATACGGTTGACCAAATATAACGAAAGCAAGCAGCGCACAAACCATGTCGTCTTCGTCGCAGAGTACTTTCAGAAGCCGGAGTAAGACTCTGCCTCTACCAGCCAGCAGGGTGAAGATCGAGAAAAATATTGCACAGGAATCGAAATCAAGGTCGCCTCTCCCCTTCAGAAGGTTAGTAATCAGACTTATTAGTATGTTGTAGGTTGAAGGCTTCTTTTGCTTCGTAGATCTTTGTCTAAGTAGAGCAAAACGAGAAGAAAGTAAGATAACCTGCGATCAAGCGTCCCTTCGCAAATAAAAGAGAAGGGACGCCTGATCGCAGGTTAAAAGAAAGAGGGCCGCTCGCCCTTTCTCTTATCTCGCGCGTTTTCTGCGGCTGCTCGCAGCTGGCGATCTAATTTGAATGTTCTGCTCCAACTGAATAGTGTTATCCGCGTTGTTGTTTAACGTTATTTTGAAGACCCCACTGTTATGTCTTGTAAACCGCAGCCCCAAGGCTAGAGGTCTTGTTTAGTTAGGTAAAGCAGTAACATGAAACTAGTAATAGATACGTTTAGCAAGAGACGAGGAAATGCGACAGGTTTAAAATAAGCACTGTAAGGCAATTAAACTTGTCGCTGAAATGTGTAAACAACACTGTGTTTGAAAAAGTTTTTTTTACTCTCTTTCTTGAACTTGTCAGTTGCCTTCCTTGAACAAACAGAACACTTGAGAGATATTCCCGCCTACCTTGATGTTGTACAAGGCGGCTTGCGGAGGGTCCCTTTGTTATAACTTGTAAACCACAGAACAAAGGTCTTGTTTATTTTCCTGTAGGACAAAGCCATGTAAACATAAAGCTCTAATCCTAAAGTTCTACTTTAAAGTACTTTGGGTCGTCACGCTTTTGTTGGCGTTGTGTGACACTGCACTCACTGACAACGTCTGTTTCCGAAATGTCATTCTGACTCGTTTTTACTTTACAGATTGGCAGACTTATTGAAAAGGAAAAAAAAGCGTGGGAAAGGAGATGCGGATTCATTAAACTCCTTGCCGTTAGAAAGACAATCGTGGTTTCATGGCAAAATCACCGCCGACTTTGCGGAACGTTACCTGCGCCGCGATGGAAACTTTTTGGTTCGTGAGGACCCAGCCAAGCCTGGCAGCTGCTTCATTGTAGTGCGACACAAACGGTCGCCTGTTCACATACCTTTATGCAAGGTCAACTCGTCGAAAGGAACGAGAATCAAGTATAGACTGGAAGATTCCGACAACAGTTTTGATTCCATAGCTGAATTGATCAACTATCATGTCACCCAAAGGAAACCGTTATCAAATACTTCAGCTGTTATCACCCATGCCGTCAGTAGAGACGCAACTCTGTTATCTTCTGACGATTTGAAAAGTCTTAATGTAAATCAGCAAAATAGATATGTCTCTAATACTGGCCCTTCCAATCTTTGTCCACCGAAACCACCTGGGACTGGGCCTTTGCGACAAAAGAACATCGACAAGATGGGACGCAAGAACAGTGACCCAGGGTTGCATCTTGAGATTAATCACAATGGAAATAAAAGTCGACATTTTACGGTCGGCTCCTTGGAGAAAAGTGGTGTTTCTTTATCCCCTGAAAATTTACCATGGACAGTTCAATCGAAACAACGTGAGAAAATTCCAGAAGCGTTCCTTGCAAAGTCCACTAAGGAGGAAAATATTTCAGAAAGGTTCTACGAAACGCCACTGGGAGAAAACGAAAGGGAACTTAATGAAAAGGACGTTGTTGAAGAGCGAGATCATTTTTATGAGGACCCGAACAAAAAGGACAATTCGGGCACCGATTATTACAAACCAAGTGAAAATGGAAATGCTTCGGTGTCAATTGATGAAGGGAACAGAAAGGGAAACTGTGTTACACAAAACTATGGTGAGAACGTTGATAGTTGTTACGACAAACCCGGTGAAGATTGTTGTAATGGAGATTTCTACGATACGCCATCAAATGTGGAAAATTCTGGAGAATTTTATGACAAACCTTCTAAGCAATTCAGCTTAGGTAGCCTGTCTGATAACAACACAGAGAGCCAGGAGAATCTTCTTTATGACCAGCCTAGAGGAAGCAGCGATGGTTTGTATGACAGACCCAAGGGAAGCGACGAAAACGTGTACGACAAACCCCCAGCTAAGCCAAAAAGAATGGAATCATTTCGTAACTCGGATCCAGCAGTGTCCGAGAAAGTGAACAAGCTCCGTCCTCAGCTGAAGACGAGATCAAGCGCGCCTGCATTGCGAACTTTCACAGGGCTGCCTTCCAGTGGCCGCTCAGAACCACGTTTTAATGCCCTCCCAGAGAAAAGGCATTCAGGTGCTGAGCTGTTGGTGAGGCATGCTACGACTGGTGCGATGGCATCTGATGGAACCAACCAAGAGGCGGACGCCTGCTACGATACTCCTCCATCAAGATCAAACAACAGCCCATCCTCGTCAGGATCTGACTTTGTCTCGCTTGCCAACCAAGAGATATACGACGTACCAGCAGATTTAAGTTCTTCATCAGAGCAGGTGCTGACCTCAAAATCAACCTCCGATATCAGTGATCAGACACAAAGTCCTAAGGATAAAGAAGACAAGTCCCCGCACAGGCCTATGGACAAAAAGGGAATATTTCTAAATGTGATGAAGAAAATTGGCGAAAAACTGCTTTTGCCATTCTTGGAGAGCGATTGTCTCAGCCTTGCTAGGCATATGACTCGTGTGGATCTGGTATTTCAGTGGGGCGAGGAACCGCATCGCCAATCTTGGACCATTGAGGATGGGACCGGAGGGGCCAAAGGACTGGAGATTCTTACGCTCCCTCAAGGGAGGGACAAAAGGGCCCAGTTGCTGGCAAGGTCAGCCTTAACTGGATTTTGGTTAAGCTTTTTTTTAAAACTGTGTACTTTTTATTGCTGTCTCATTGACACTCGATTTTGAACCTGAACACGGAAAGCTCCAAATTGCAAATTTCTCACCTGTCTTAATGAAAACGTGTGGCTCTTGCCCTTAGTAATGATTAGAACCATCAATCAATGGACTAATCAAGTTTTTTAGTTACAGTGGTCAGTCTTGAATTTGTACGTTTTATTATTTACCGGCCTAATGTTCAGGTGGGCGTAAACGGGAAAGGGGTAAGTAGGCGAAAAATGTCCCCTCCTTCTATCTCTGCTCTCGTTCTCCCTTCCCATCTCCCCCGTTTCACGCCTGGTACACAGCCAGTTGTTTTACCTACTACTAGCACAAGAACGTGAAAGAGCGTTATGATAATTCGTATGGGCCATCCCGTATACAACAACTTGATGCGCGACCTTTCCTTTGTAGATTTACTAACGTGACCCACTGGGTTGCGACACTGGTGGTGGCAGCAGGTGACCTTGGTACCAGAGGTAAAGTGCTCAGCAAGCTGATCGAGCTGGCAGACGTACTGAGCGATAAACTTGGTAATCTCGTTGCCTTCATGGCAATCATGGAAGGACTTGCCTTACCACAGGTATTGCTTTAGTTTGCTTTTGGTAGTTCTTGTTACTCTTCTATTCCTTGGGCAACAGTAAACTGAAACGTGCTGGGATTGAACCATAGCTAATAGAAAAGAAATATTTAAATTAACAAGAAAAAATTAATTCCATTTATTTAATTAATTGAATTTGATTCGGTTTAAATTGTTTATATCCACTCTTTGGGCTCCTTATTTTTTCGTTTGCAAGTGAATACCACAACTTTCCAAGCTGAGAAGATTACTATTGGTTGTTAGATTTGGAAATCGTCTATATAAGACAATGTAGAAATAACCATCCGTGGAAGGTTAAAAATACATGTACTGAGAAATGGATAGACTGTAAAACAGTCGTATTTTTGCGACTGACATGGACGACGGTCACTATTCGAACGAAAGGTCTGGAGCGATTGTAAAAACGGCGAGGAAGAATGGGAAAGACGCCCTATGGGCGCGTGAGGTTCGCAGCCTCACACGCGAGGATCGCGCCTTCCGAAAACGGACTGTTTTGACATAGTTTGTTATACCTTGCCTGTGTCCCCAACTTCTACTTAGATTATGTGTGTTTCGTTGTGCACGCGACTAAAATGTGGTCCGTCTCTCGTTAGGTAACACGGCTCCACCACACCTGGTCATGCCTCCATCACCAGAGCTGCTCAACAGCAATACTCTACCACAGCACCCTTAAGCCATTAGCTGGGCTCTTAAGCTCGGGGGCCCCTAGCCCTTTTCCCGGAGTGTGCCTACCTTACATCATTCCCTTGGTAAGGTACATGGAGATGACCCCAGATGAAATTCTCAACGACTGGGCACACGCTGAGGTGGACCTCGGGTTAGAGACCATCATAGCCCACTTGGACTCTGGCCGCACTCTCACACAGCAACTTGACGAGTTCCGTGGGGAGGCTGTTGCTCGGCTGCAGACAGACGAATACATCGTAGATTGTAAGCTCTTGGAGTATTTTCGAGAAAAGTTAAATGTGGGGAATGTGCTAGGGCTTGGCCCTGATCCAACAAACAGGACAAATAAATTAAGAACGTTGCTACAATGGCTTTCGGAAAATGCAGAACATTCTACAAGTACCGAAACCTCAGGGACTTCATAGAGAAAAGGACTCTCAGACACAACTAAAATACCTCTAGTGATCCGTGTAACCGATTTTAAAGATGATTTCCAGTTCTTACTACGCAGTCTCAACACCCTGATGTACCTCAATCGATAGAATGCGAATCGATGTTATTCGTCACGAACCACATTCCATATCTTTGGGACCTTTCAAATTCTTTTTCTAACCACTTCATTGATTTTTACAGCTGCAAAGTCGTTTCATCGAGTTTTTACGAGAACTGAGAACGCACATAAAGCTTCGGGTCGCTTCGCGTCCATAATGGCGGTTGACATGAAACTTTGAATTTACTTCGTGTAAGTAGTTGCGAAATGTTGAAACTCTCGAGAATGCGCTTTACAGACTGCAAATCATCTTTAAATTATCATAACTGCTTCATTCCCAAGCCCAAAAGATATCTGATGTCTTTTTTGCAAAAGGCGCTCAGTTACGATATTTGGAGTAATTTAGTTCACGTTCACCATTACTTTAGATTGAAGGAAATCTGCAAATTCAGTGTCGTTTTCAAAGATAGAAAAACACCAAAGACCTAATAATAAAATTTAAAGGAAAAAGGATGGATGGCTAGGGATGGAAGAGATTGGCACGTATTACAATCGACGAACTTGAAAAATTTAGACACCTTCTTAACTCAGTTACGCGAAACCGTGACGTAGCTCATCAGTCGATCAAGACAACTCGGCGTAGTTGATTATTGTTAATTCTCATTACCTGTTACCTTGACACTGTATTGATGTTTAAGGAGAAAATAGGCTGATGATCGCTTGGGAATGACTCTTATGTGCGTCTATATTATCCTGTTTTAGGAAATTTTGTCAAGTTTAAATCAGTTTTTGAGCCGCGTTTATTCGTCAGATCTCTGGTCTTCAATTTTGGTGCTTTTTAAACGGTGGTTGTTTTTTTTTCGGTCTGGTAGTGTGACAAGTCTTTTGCACTGTATATAACTCGATATAAATAGCGAACAACGCTGTAATACCGGGTTTTATTCTTTTGACCATTGTTCGTTCGGTGTCTTAGTTAATTAAGAATACGTAATGAGTTTATAGTTTTAGTCAAAGTTAAGTGGTAACAGTTATTTAACCACGATATAACGAAGACTTCATGTTATGGACTTGTCGTACTGGGTTCGACATCGAGCCTTGTTAGCCGGTCAGGTCGCTAAATCGTTGTTTCTTTAGCGTCGTAGATAAAATTGTTAAATGTGTTTTAGGTCGACTAGAGCACGGAATGTAAAGCAAATAATGTCTTAATGTTGCGAACGCGAAAGTGTTGTACACAATTAGTTTTCAAAATGCTTGTAAATATTTGCTGTATAGACTGAAAAGTAAATTAAAGAGCGGTTTTTATTAATAGTTTCTGAACTGACATTGAATTGGAAAGTTTCCAACAAAACGCAACATTTCAAAAATATTGACCAGTATCGAAAATGACCAAGATGTCATTTAGTAGTATAGTGTCTTTAACCAGTGCCCTCTACTACAGTTGCTTTAGCTAATTAGATAGTTTAATCCTTCACATGTCTGCTCAGTTTTACAGAAATTCAGTTGTTTGCTTTTGTCCCAAAGTCCAACCTGAAGTCGATTCATTGATTTTTACTAGAAAATACCTTAGCTTTTTCAACTCAGTTAGATTAACGAGGTGAATTCAATTCTTCGCTTCTTTCATCCTTCACTTCATGTTAACTTTTTGTGAATCCGCTGACAAATGTGTTTGGTTTTCTCAGTCTCATACGAACTGAAGTCACTTCCAGGAGAAGTTGAAGTTGTTGAGGTGGAAATGAAACGATTTCCTCACCGAGGGACTATGTTTTTCATTGGCAATGTCTCATTTGTTATTTGCATTTCTCACATCCGTACCTAATATCTGAGCGCAGAAGTATTCTTCGGCAAAAGATTTTCACATTAACGTTGTCATTAAGTCTAAAGCCCCGGCCAAACGATCGCAACATGCCAACGTAACATATCGCAACATTGTTGAGCGCAACATGTTGCGATCGTTTGGCCACCGTGTTGCGATATGTTGGGTGTTGTTGGTTCAAGTTTGAAAATGGTCAAGTTTGAGCCAACAACACCCAACACGTTGCAACACATCGTAACAGGGGGGCCAAACGCACACAACATGTTGCGCCCAACAATGTTGCGATATGTTGCGCCAGTTGGCATGTTGCGATCGTTTGGCCGGGGCTTAACTACACTCCACTGGTGGAAGAGAAGACAATGAATATTTTAAAAAATTTGCGAGTTGCATGAATTTTCGAATGATTAAAAACTTGATCAAAAATTTTAAGGCCGGAGGAGCATTCGAACGCCACTGTTATTACTGTACTTTAAATAGCGAAGTGATATGACCAAATGCGTTGGAAAATAAGGCCCGGTTCAGACGCCGTCACTTCACATGAGCCGAATCGAATGCTAATAAGGGAGAACAAAGGATTTTACTCATTTGCATTCGATTCGGCTCATGTGAAGAACGGCGTCTGAACTTGGCCT
>Ga0126343_10001907_pt1 | contig 10276 bp, 5 predicted proteins | sample Cyp2metagenome_FD_92531 | JGI IMG/M metagenome (GOLD analysis project Ga0126343, IMG submission 92531) | Coral microbial communities from Lord Howe Island, Old Settlement Bay, Australia - Cyphastrea 2 metagenome | ecosystem: Host-associated > Invertebrates > Cnidaria > Coral ... | reverse complement strand
CCATTTTATTGCTGAAGAAGGTTATAGTATTTTAACCGAAACGTTCTCACACAAAAAGTTTTTTAGTCAGTGACAACAAAAATATTTTATTTCTCATTTTTATCATGCCTGACTACAACTATAATATTTTTAAACAAAGCATATCTCCTGAACCATTTTTCTATCCATTTAAAGTATAAATTCGGCGAAACGAAGCGCTTGAGACATTTCTTTCATATATTTTCAGAACTACATTTTCACGATATCGAAAAAAAGCAGCAGACGAAGATTCAACGCATGAGTTCCCTCAGTTTATGTTTTCAGGTGTAAAATAGAATGGGAACAAGAAATTAAACTAGTGAGATAATCTCAGATGGTGCAGAGTGCAATGTACAGCTATGACGCAGTAATCATAACACAGCTCGTATATAACGCCCGGCTGCCATTCACTCTTGGTTTTGTACTGACCTCCCTAGTCAGCTACGGATTTTGACGAGGAGACAATCTTAGCAGTGTCAATGTTTGATGTGTGTATTTTCATTCACAGTCCAAGAGTAACTTACAACTCTAAAGTAGTGTTTTACGTCGATTTTTGCTCATTTTAAATCAAATTATACATTTAAGTACCGAACGTGACTTCTTGACGTTCAAATCAAGTTTTAAATTCCAGATATATTCATCTGATATGGATACTAGTTAAAAAGAGTGTTTTAACATGTTTATTATTCAAGCAAAATGCTCCACGTTCTCTGGTCCCCCCTGCCCCCCTCATGGGGTAGAGTCAACGTGAGTAGAGTCTCTGCAGAGTCCCACCCTCACCGGTCCACTCGCACGAGGAGCCTCCAGCACCTCTTCCATGTGACTAACTTTAAGTAAGAGGTAAAAAGTCCTTTGCCTCCCATTTGGGAGGCATTTCTTAGACTCGCACGAGGCATAGCCTAATTTTGGCGCTAAGCTTGTTTTCGTCCTATAATCCCATGCAGTTGCTGTTTTTAATTGTAATCTTGACAGAGGTGTTAAACTTGTGACTTTATTCACATCTATTAGCTTGACAGTAGCTACAGCTTGAATGACCTTCAAAACTTTCTCTTAACAATCAGACCACTTATATTGAATATACACACTGATATCCATTAATACAACTGAGAAGCGTTTCAACGAGTTGTAATGAAAGTAAACATCGCTACTTGACCGAGTCCCATCAGAGACTGATAAACTTTATGCTTTCAGGAGGTACCACGGCTACTTGAACAGTCTCCGGGTGTTTTTGTACAATTTGACAAGGTTTAATGCACTTACTCGGGATAGTTTCGGCTGCGGAAATGACATTGTAGTACCTTTGCTAGAGACATTAAAGGAATCGATGAAATAAACGTGCTGGTGTAGTTTGGAAACAACAGATGATCTTTCTTGTACCAAGTAAGGAGTAATTCCAAAAGATACCCATCTTGCATGAAATGTATCTCTCACCTGATATGCAGTTGACACTAGCGCTTAATAGTCTGCGCGTGCGTTTAGCGTAAATATTGGTTTTTGTGGTAAAGAGAAAAGTACCACAGGGAGAGTATGGGGCTTTCCAAATCAAATATATAGCGTTTTGAAAGTTGCTAAGAGGTAACAGGTACGTACAGTTTTCATTTTACATAGTGCTCACAAGTACCTACCCCATCTTACCCGTTTGTTACAAGCCTAATTAATTAATTGAAAATAATTGATTATTCAAACATTTAAGTTTACACCTTATTTCTTTATTGAATTATTGTCATAGTGCTTTAGCGAGGTCAACCCCCAAACCATCCCAATAGTGCACTCTGCACTAAAAACTACTACATACATGTCACTTAGACGCGATTTTGAGCTCTCGTTGATTCTTGGATTGCGAAATGTCCTGTTTTGTGTCATCTGTTCCGTTGAATTGCTTGGACACGAGGTTTAAAGAGAATATCCATTGCCATCTCGCTTTTCATCATGAGAGACATCAACATCTGTCGAGAAAGATACTCAAAAGACCGTTTAAAATCCAGGTCCGGAAGAGCAATCACTGCTGTAAGAGTTATAACACACAGATTTCAGAGATTTCTTTCTAAGCCCACAACAAAACATTCCGCCATCTTTGACGATATTAAGTAGTACAATTTGCATCACCACGCATGAACTATCTACCGAATTCGCAAAAGTTAACCGCTGACTTTTCGGCGTTCAAGTCAAAGATTACGAAGAGGTTTGTGATCGCTTCAAAGAGAAGACCTGTGCTTCGATAAACGGTCAGGCGTTTTGGAGGGGGAGGGGTGGATGTGGAAGGGGTAGGTTAGTGCCACGAATGTTAAGTGCTCGGGTGATTTCAAGTCACCCGATAAAAAATTAGTGTATTCAAATTCTTTTGTTCGGAGTAAGTCGTTCTCACGTGAGCGCAAGTTGCTCGCGTGAGCTTACGTACCCTCAGGTCACGTGTTCCAAACATTCGCCTGGCGGCCATGTTTACTGAGAATTGAGCACATGGAATCTTCTGTACTTTCCAGCTTTCGATAGTAACACTAGCGCAGTCTTAGTTAAGTGTATAAGATGATGTGAATACCTAGCCTCATCAAATGGAATAAAAGGGTAGCTAAACATCATGCTGTAAGTTGGTTCGTCCAATTACGAAATTCAAACGTTTACAGTCGAGTTGGTCTAATGTGGAACTGTAATGCAAATAATGATTTTTGTTGGAGAAATGGCCCACGTTTGTCGCTCTGTAAGTAAAATATTAAAGTGTAGATTCAGTTCGGTTCAACTGACTTTGGATGACCATACTTTTACTGCTCAGTGTAAAGGGGGCAGGTACATAAGTCGAATCAGATCAACTCGGATCGCTGATTTGAAAAAGAATAGCTCCTATTGTTGTATGACTCGTTCTTGAATAGAAGCTATTCTTATTCAAATCAGCGATCCGAGTTGATCCGGTCCGACTTTTGTACCTGCCAGCGTGACTACAAAGAAGTGAGCCTCCCACAAATATCTTTCTGTTTTTTTCTTTTCATATTGATAATCTGGAACACCTCTCACTGTTGTTGTTTATTCATTACACAATGTAGGTCTTCGGAATATTTGATTGAATGATATCATACAAAACTTAATAAGCTAAAATGAAATTATTGCAGTATAGTCATTTGTTATATCTTCCCATATTTCATATATTTCCTGATGAGACAGGGGCACCCGACGGATCGTATTGGTAAATTATCTGTTCGGAAGGCTTTTAATTCCCTCTGATTTTCTTGAGAGACCTGTCACCTCGGACATTAGTGACACGAGAAATTTAATGCCTGTTGTTTTCGGATTGTTAAAAATGTCGTTTTGGGTGCCCAAAAAAGGTCAGCTATCGTTTTCGGTAAGGCAACAAGACTTAAGGTCTTCGGGAAATAGACAAAAAAGCCCTAATAAATTCGAGCATAACTCTAGTTCCCCTAGAATATGCGAACAGATAAAAAAATTTTAGCGCAGCCTGGAATTTAACTATGGAGCTTTAAAAGTACTTCAGAGAGCCTAAAACAGTGTCTAAAAGCATTTGAGAGAAACTTTTTTAGCATTTGATAACCAAAAGCAACTTAAGGCGACTTAGGGCGACTTAAGATCCCAGAGTACGCGTTACGTGACCGAAATTAGTCTGCTGGAAAGCTTCACATCAATTATGTTAAAAGCAACTAAGAACATAAGCAACTACTACAGCTGTATTTAACAACAACAAGCCCATATACAATCAAAGGAAGCAAATGCCTGGTCATTAAACTAGCTAAAAGATAAGACATGAATAAAAATCTGTTCGAAGGCTAAGATTAAAAAAACTGTCATGAAAGCATCCAATGCGATTATGCACGAGGTGCCTCATGGTCAGTTTTGGCAAATGTTAGTGGAGATTGCTTGAGCTTCCAGTGAAAACGGTCTTAATTACAATCATGACTTACCGCAATTATTTTATGCAGCGCATGAACATTTTCGAGCAATTACACGCGACTGATTGCTGCCATCAGCGCCACGGATACGAATTTTTATCAACGACGACCCCACACACTTGCGTACCCTGAAGTGTAAGAATGAACTGATACAACCGGTAAGAGTAATATTCTTGCAAATGGGGAATATTTGGAATCCACCACTTGCCAGCTGGACCATCTGGTGGGTACCACTGTAACATGGGTCTACATGAGACCTCTTCTGTCTCAAAATGGGACTGGCTTCCTTCGGTTGGATCATGTTATCTGAGCTGAACTGAGACTGTACTATTTCATAGCTCTGTGAGTCTGGTTCTGATAATCCAAGGACATCAGCTAGATTCTCTTCTCTGTCAGTTGTCCTCTCATTTAAGATTTTGTCTAATTCTTCCTCAGCAGCTCCCTTGTTGCTGCTAGTCGACGTGATAGCTTGGCCATTTCCATTGTGAAGAAAAACAGTAAGAATAACTGCAATAAACTGCGAACCAAAAAAAAGCACTGTGAGATTAAAAGTCTATCTATTATCGAGAAAGATCGACACCTAACCTCTCCTTACCAGACCAATACACTGTCAAGTACGCAGGTGATGAGAAATAAAAAAATCGTCAAGTAAATAAAACTAACTGTGTTAGCTATCGACAAATTCTTAGACCTGTCATTCGAAGAAATCTATGGCAACCTGTAAAGAGAACTATTCTTCTAATACCTAGGACCCACCGGTTATTTTTTTTACTTTGACAGCATTTTTCGCTGAGAAAGTAAAAGAGGGGAATAAAGAATAGTTTCCTCTGTCGACGAATTTTTAAAATATTGTGCAAAGTATATTATCTGAATCAATTCAGACTGACAAATCATCAACAACAAGGACGATTTCGAATTCTTACCTTGACAATCTCCATGGCTTATTTCTTTCGACTTAAATGTAGCTTTTCACTAACTTTAACTTGTAGATTTATGTTGTCTGCTGGTACGTAACGGCTTGATTTGATATCCAGGTAGCTAACTGCCCCCTAAAATACAATTTTAGTGGTCCTGATTTGGACTTAAAGCAAATAAATAGACGGCAGGATGTGGAGAAATCCGTGACAGTCTCCGAACGCATCGAGTTCGAGGGCTCTTGTGGGCTCGGGAATCAAGGGACATGCGCGGAAGTATCAAATAACACTGCAGTGGCGAGCGGTGTCCAAGCAAAAATCCTCGCGGTTTTTTCGTCCAAATGCACAATGCTTTCACCTCAGATCTTCTCTGGAAAGGGAAAAGTAAAACAATAGTAAATGAAAAATTGACGATTTTTATCGATTGGCAAAAATCAGTCATGTATCACTATTCGCGGATGGAACCCTTGTTTTATCACGACGAAAAACACAGGAAATTTTTTCTTCTTTTGCATGTATTGTTCTTGGTCGATACTTATGGAGCCAACGCGATTATTGCTGTGCTACCAGATGTTTTTTTTTTTAATTTCTTGCTTACTCTGTGGTTTATTCTTACGTTTCTTTCTTAATGCGACTAAATGAAATCATAAAAACATTAATTTTGTTGTTTATTTTGCTTCATTTTGCTTATGGCGCTGCTAAAACGAGACTAGCCGAGGGTTGCACACCGCTGCTTTGACCGTAACTTGTTCTTCCTCTATTATGAACTGCATGCGCTGAAGCTGTAGATCGATAAAGGGACCAAACGTTCCTGTTATAGTTTTTGTTTCTATAGTATTTTGTTGATAATCGTAAAGCTATAGTTATTGCATGTTATGACGGCTGAATGACTCAATAAAACCATGCCGACAACGACAGCAGTCTTTTTCGATAACAATCGATAATAATCGACAACATTCGAAAGTCGATATCAGTCGAACTCACGACTTAATTGATTTTTCGATTTCTATCGATTGGTGTGGAATGATATCGATTGCTGTCAATTGATATCGATTATCGCTTTATCGATTAACTACGCCTGGACATCATGTCTAACTGTTTCAGAGTAACTGAGCTAAGTAAAAATTGAAGACAACAATTAAACTCCAGCTTCTTTGTTTTTCAGTTGAGTTCTCCTCGAGGAGAGACGCAACAATTTACATGTAGAAAGACCAGTTGGAGTGTCCCAAATTCTACTTAAACCACTAGGATGTCTACACTGTAAAAATAATAGAAAACTTTATTTAATGTTTTAATTTATGTTTGCACATTAATGTTTTGGAATAAAAACCGGCCTGATTAATGTACATGTAGTTCATTCAATTTTGGTTTCCTAGTTAGTTCAATGCATTAATTTCTATAAATTCAATTGAAATTTCGGTTGCTGTCATACCACATCATTCATGGATATCAAATCAAGCCCGGCGTTACATACCAGCAGGCAACATATATCTACAAGTTAACGTTAATGAAAGAATGTAAAAATCACTGAAATGTAAACATTTATATGAGCTAAATAAACATTTTTATAATTAATCTTATAGAAGAGCTAAATAACCTAATTTCTTTTCTATTCTGTTGCAGAACCTAAGCAATGTGCAACCAGATCTACTGAGAGGTTGATGAGAGCTGTAAATACTTTACGGGTTTCAGTACTCTCAAAACTAAGACATAACAGTAGATGTAATGTAGTGATTGACCATGATTGCTTTTAAAGCTTGTTTCATGGAGATGGGAGAGAGGCCAGGGAAAAGGGGTACATTTTATTATATGAAGCAGACTTAGTGGCTTTAAACTCCTTGAAAATGGGATTTAGTTTGTAACTCCAGTGGGGACTGGGGTAAGGGTAAAGGATGCGACTAATTTTAACAAAGTTTTGTTTTTTTTTTAAATGAAGTTTATTTTTTTACTATATTTATGAACAATAGTAACAATATTAACATTACTGAGTACACAAACAGTTTCAGTACATAACACTAAACTATAGTACATTACAGTTCCATTTTTCAAAACCCACAATACAAGCATTATACTACTGACTACAAAAAAAGAGAACAAAGAGAGCCAACCAACAAAACAAACAAACAAAAAAATTACGCTTACCTAAACAAAAATGAAACAAAGCAACACGTTATCAGTGCATATTAAATAATATGTTGAAAGGATTTTTGAAAAGCGGTAAGAGCGTTGTTTTTAAATGCAATTTCTTTCTGTCTTTTTAACTTTTCTTTTATAAGTATAAGAAAACTGTCGAAAGAGAGCTTTTCGTCGAGCAGGCAGCTGCAGTATATAGAAAATGTCGCAATTAGAAGCACGTAGTTCAAAGGGTATCTATGTTCGATCCGTTTTCAGGGGCACCCAACGGAATATTTCAGTAAAATATCTGTTCAGATGGAAGGTTGCCTAAAAATTTCGGAAATTTTTTCCTCAGTGGATGCTCTAGACTTGTCAAATTTTTCGGAACATCATTAAGATTCCCTAACATTTTCGGCATTGATGCGCTCACTTTTAGCATGTCCCGTGATTTTCGCACGGGTTTCTTTGTCCCCTATAATTTTCGTCTGAATTAATTCTATTCCAAAAGCTGCTAAAAGTTTCGGTGGGCATTAGAGGCCATCAGGAACATAGCTAACGAGACACCTTTACCTTTTTCTTCATATTTTGCTGATATTCCCTTATCGGAGAAGTTTCTTTGATCAAATTATTCGGTTTTTACCGTAGTAAAAAAATCCCTACGCCAAAGTGCACGCAATCACTCGATCGGTTCAAAAACGCTGGTAAAACTAGTAAAACTAGTAAAGGAGGCCGGAGTTTCTTCTCCACGTACAGTTTATGTTTATGTTTTGTCTCCAAATGTGACCTCAGAACGGAAATACATATGAAGAAAAGCCTATGCTCAATTGTCTCCGTAAATGCAAGCAGTGCGTATGTGTATTCATCACTTCGCCTTCCCCGCCTCGTAAAGAAAGCCATATATTAGGACCCATCTTTATTTCGTTTGCTTGACCTTGTTTACGTTCTCACCTATTGTTTGTCAGTTCTCAAAAAAACCTTGCTGTTTTCAGTAATTAAAGCCTTGAATTTGATTGAAGTGCCCGGATTTCATTTGTTTGTTCAGTAAAGAGATGGACATCTAGCTTGCTTCGATCAGTTTCAGAGTTTGTGGAAGCCATTTAGCCGTCGTCGGCGTCTTGTCAGCGCGTGTAATGATTTTAACTTCCGCAGTTTTTCCCCATTTTTTTTCGCGCTGTATATATGGGTTATTGATCAAGTGTGAGGTAAAGATGGCTGGGTATCGGCCAAGTTCTTTTTTTGCGTGTTTGCAGGTTTTTAGCCCCATATTTCGCGTTAGAAATATAGGGTTATTGAACAATTGTTCGCTCAAGATGGCTGGATACTGGCCAAGTTTTTTTTTGCAGAAAACATTAGGCCAATAATCAGCCAACTTGACCGAAAAAGCTTGGTCAATAAATTATTTATTCTATGGCTTTCGAAGAAATTTTTCTTGCCGAACACGGCGGGCATAATTCAAGATTATACACTTAATGTAAGGTCCCGAGGGAAACATCAGGACTCGAGGGAAAACAAAACTAACTAGTTCCCCGAGGGACCATACATTAAGTGTTTTGTTATATATCTAGACTTTCCCTCAAACAATCACATAGCAAACACAGACAAACAAAGCGCCGTGCGAGCAACAACTGCGCAATTGTATTCCGGTCGAGATACATTTGAATTTGATCAGGGGCACGTGACCAAGAATCAACCAATCACAGAGCTAATTTTGTCGAGTGAAAATCTAGCTATATAACAATAATACTTAATGACTGGCCCTAAGGGAAACAGTGACTTTTGTTTCCCCTCGACCTCAATGTTCCCCGGGGCGAAGATGGCTGGATATTGGCCTCCTTTCAGTAATATACAGCCATCTTCGCCTCACACTTGGTCAATAACCCATACATCTTATCCGCTCGGGTAGCCAATCACAGGGCAGGATTTGTTTCATCTTGCCCGCTGAGCCAGTTGTGCTTTGAAGGATGGAACCAAGCATACAAGCGCGGGAAATTCGGGCAATTTAGCGGTTTCCGGCTCAGCTCCACGACGGTTTACATTGTAATGCAAATGATAAATGATAAAAGCTGTATGTGAAAAGAACTTTTGAAAGGGTATTTGATCAATTTTACTTGAATTTGTCAAAAGGTGCGCAATTTTGCAGTTTCTAGTAATCAATGTTTGTTCATAGATTTCCGTCCAAGCTTTCGTCGAAGAGTGCTGGATTTTCCTCCAGTTATTAATGGCGGTGAAGTTTTTAAGTAAATAGACAAGTCAACCATACAATGCTATTTATTCGTTTCTGACGAGTGGGTCTTTGAGAACTATTCAGCCATATAATTTACAACAACTTAAAATTTCAACAGTAAACGAAGATATTGCTCTATCCACTATAACATAACGGATATGCCCAGGATTGAACGCCAATGAGATTCAAATTACTTATATGTATCACTAAGTGTTTTAATTCAGTGGTGAAAAGTCGCCAATATCCACACTTCCGACAAAATAGTAAGTAATATGAAAATGTCAAATAACCCCGTCAAATATGAAGTACTTATTGAACAATACTGGCGTTCAATCCTGGACATAAGTGAAACATAAAATTCACATCTCATATCTTCTCTCCATCGAATAAAATCCTCTATATATATATTGGATCAGAAAAATAGCGTGAAAACCTTAAGGAGTGCAATGAGAGCACACAATGAGAGTACACAGAAGTATCCACTAATTTATGTAGTATCCACTAATTTATGTCTGGATGAAACGGTTGGCCATTTTAGTAATGCCTGTGGGTTGAATTGTGATAATGTTTGATAAAAACAGGAATTGTGCAGATATACCATCTTCTTTAGATCGTGTTGTAGCTGATTTTCAGCAGCATGAGGCAGATAAAAATACAGAACGTCGTCGTTCACTTCTTGGTCTTTCCGGCTCGAGGCAAACTGTGAAGCAACTGTGCACATGTACACGTACAAAGTACTCCCAAAGCTAGTTTGGTATGACAACAGAGTGTACACAGGAAGAATTTTGACATCGTCACTTTCTGCAGGTTTTCGTTCTTTGACATTCAAGACGAGAGCTTCAAACGTCAGATCATCTATGGTAAGTCGTCTTTGAGATGTTGCAGCTTCAACGAAAGATCTTACGTATTGGATGAGGGCGTTGTAGTTGTCGAATTTAAGTACCACAGAGGAGCCTTTGTCGTCGACCATTCTTCTCGAATTTCTTGCGTGGGAATCTATCACATGCCATGTGGAATAGTTTTGAGCACATGCGATAGTGTACTCTAAAATTCTCAACAACAACCCAACAGCTCTTTCTGTTTGACATTTTTGAAATATGTCCTCTAATCTG
>Ga0126343_10001906_pt1 | contig 10276 bp, 2 predicted proteins | sample Cyp2metagenome_FD_92531 | JGI IMG/M metagenome (GOLD analysis project Ga0126343, IMG submission 92531) | Coral microbial communities from Lord Howe Island, Old Settlement Bay, Australia - Cyphastrea 2 metagenome | ecosystem: Host-associated > Invertebrates > Cnidaria > Coral ... | reverse complement strand
TAATTCGACGCCATATTGTGTTCCTTGTGTGATTCATAAAGAGAGCTTGGGCTGCCTGTGCTTTGAGGTTTGCTCGTGTGTCCCAAACATTAATTCGATCGAGCAGAGCACAACTGACCAGTCAGAATGAAATCCGTGTTCACCGTTTGTTAGCTCGTACAGTAATTTCCCGCGCGTACAGCCTGCGTAGCAAGCGTTTCGCACGAAAGGGACTACGAGCAAAGTCTGGCTGCTCGAAAACGACTCGTTCACTGGGGTGGCTGACAAGCACGCGGTCCCTCGCTCGCCCGACCACCCTCTGTACTGCTTCGTCGTTTGTTTATTTACCCTAGGCAGAATGCAGAAAAAGCTTCTTGAAGGGTAGCGCGTGCTACGCAATATTTTCAAACTAAAATTAGCACATTAAAGGACGCCAAACAAAATACATATGGGCATGAGGTCAAGATGGCTGGATATTGGCCAAGTTTTTTTATGTTTATGGACCGAGGCAGAAGTTCGTAAATGCAAGTTCGTCTTGTCCGCTGACGGAGTTAGCCATATGTACAGTATTGCTTCGAAGTTGGATTAAGCTACTGCCTATAAAATGACTGCAAAGCTCCACAGAAATAGCTAGAAATCTTTTTACTACCTTTTGATCAGCCAAGCGTACGAAACGTCCACCGAGTCTTCCACGGACCTTAGCAAGCACTAAAAGCGTTTGAAACCTTCTGAACTCAAGCGTTAAAAAAAAAAAGATTGCCATTGGAAAAAAGGAAAGTGCTTTCCTTTGCAAATTCCTTGTACAGTAAGACATCCGTTTTGTCATTGATACCGCGGAAGCGCAGTCGAACCTCCCGTAACGGTGAGCTCTCTGCAGTCCCTTCCCTGAGGGGAGAATTTGGCGATATTAGTAATCATAGAAAATCCAGCAGTTTAAGTCCAATAAGGTCCAAATAACTATGGATAACTAATTGGATAACTGTGTTATCGTGCAACACCTTGTAGTGAGAAATACCTAAAGATCTAAGTAGTTTATATTTACGAGCAGAATCACCTAGACTGACAAAAATGAACAATTTAAATTGTCCTTCGGTTACACTACCGATGGTGGACCACCGGATTCCACAAAATCCGGCCGTATTGCATATATTGCATTATGTTTTTGGATTGTGTGTGCTAAGTACCTGTTGATCTCTCCAGGTTTTTAAAGAAGTGCTTTCCCATGCCAAAAACGTATTATCGCAATTCATTCCCTGTTAATTTTAACTCTCAAGAAGGGCAATCCGGCCACTAAAATTCGTCTCAGCTACCAAAACAACCTCTCGACCATGTTGACAATGTCCATTTTACTAACGGTGCCGATTCGTAACTCCAATAGGCCATTTCCGAATTACCTTTACCCTCTTCCTCAAAGCGAGTCTTGGTGCTCACCTTTCATATGATTATGATATTTCATTCACATGGAAATTAAATTCATTTTCAAATGAAAGGATGAGCACCAAGACTCGCTTTTAGGAAGAGGCTAAAGGTATTTCGGAAATGGCCTATTAAAAGGTCAGCATACTTGATCCATATCGCGTGCCGTTGGCCTCTGTTTTATTAAAAGATTTTACTTATACCTGCTAAATCATGTTGCATCCAAAGAAAAATAGGTGTCATATTAAACTTTATTTCCCCACTATCTATTTCCCCCTCTATCCCTGCAGGTGCCTGTTGTGGAGAGCCAGTTTGACTGCTTTTTAGCAAGCCTCTGTCGCAAACGGAAATTTCTCCACAGCTAGTAACCTGCGGCATGTTACTTGTTAGCGTCTGCGAGGCGAGCTAGTGTCTAATTGACTTCTCTAGTTCTCGCAAAGCAGACCACAAGTTTGGCAATTGACCAATAAGAGCGAGCGTAGTTTCTCAGCTATTTTATTATGTACACATGTACTTGTAGTTAGTTGCGAAACACGGCGCGCATGAAAACAAAACCCCGTCGTGACGATGTAAGCCATGTAATAACGTCCGCATTGTGAAATTTTCCTCCGAGTCTCAATCTCTGTGTTTTCGGTTTGCGACAGCTGAGTCACGGCCTTTGGAAGAATTGAAGGTAAGTTTTGCGCTCGCACTTAGAAAATCAGGCGAACACAGTCGCTGTTAAGCGTGCCTTGAAATATTTAAAATCTGCTTATCTAGCTAGCGGTGAACAGCGTTGGGACTCAGATGATAGTGCGACGGATAGTTTTCGCATTGTGCTTGGTTTTCTACTGCAAATGTGTACAATTTGTACTCGAATTCTCAAAACATAAACGGCGACGGAAGATTCTTTGTTGCTGGAGCTGCCCGTAATACTAAAAGAATCTCCCAATCCGCGGATTACGCTGGCAAAACGCATCAAAATTCCAGTGTTCTGCCCGACTGCACCAGGATTGTTTTTCGTGAGCCTAAGACCACTAAATCAGCGATTGGAACTCTGCTGGTTAAACTTCGATAAAGCATCTAGACAGCAAGGCTCGCAAATTGGACAAAATTTTGAGAAACTCGGCGTGTGTTTCCTTAGAAACAGAAGAGCAATATGCTCCGACAACGAGGTGAAGGTCGTGTAGCGAAGTTGCTTCGGTATCAGTTACTGATCAAGATATTTTAGATTATTTTATAAGCAGCGTGCCTGATCGGTTCTCGATAGTAATTTTTAGGGAAGCGCCCATAACAGATTTTGGAATCTTTCATATGAACTTTCTTCCGATGGTATTCATACATGCAATTTTGCATAGTATTCATGCATTCAATTTTGTGTCGCTATTTGCATCCCAGGATTTGCATGGATGGAGGATAGTTGATGCATGAAATTGTATGCATAACCGCGCCTTTTCACATGGTGTTACCGGAGCCATACTTGCTTTTGTTCCAATCATCTGGCATTATTGTCTGCTGGCCACCGGAGCAAAATCGCTCTTTATTAGTATATATGTACATAGGATGCGTTAAATCCCCGACGGGGTGGGGGGAGGGGAGGAGGTTTTCTCCCATAAAAATTGAGTGGGAGCTGTGTGGCCCACGATGTACCCTACCCTATTCAAGACCCTATTCAATACCCTGTTTATGGGCCGACTCTTATTCCTGTTCCAAACCTGCCTTATAATAATTAGATCTCTAGTGCAGACCAATGTTAAACTACCGTAAACATAAGGGCTTTTGGTGATCATGATGGTCTTGTCGAATACGCTGTAAACGACGCTTTTATTTATTTATTTTTTTCATAACAAACGATACCCAATACAATATTGGAGTGCAAAAACCATGCCCTATCTATGACCAAACTGGCAAAAAGTTATAACTTAAACGGCTGAAAAAAAACGTATTCCTTAGAGCCGCACATACCTACATAGCCCGTATGAAAAAGTACCCCTGGGGACGCCAATCTCCGGCTAATTCGCCTGACAGCCGGCTTACGTTTTTGGAGCTTACGTTCGAGCACAGGGAGCCGAGAGGACCCGACGGGACTCTTATGAAGAAAGAACGGAGGTGCTCTTCATAGCTTATAGATGCTAAAAAAGCGGTTTTGGTTCACCTTTGGTGTTCAGCTTCGACAGGTCCACAGCAGCAGTTTTCGTGGTTCCTTTTAGAGTATTGAGCCGAACCTAGAAGTATTATGCGTGTGGATGAACTATCGCTCTTGGTGCGTCGTTCAAGACGCATTTCCAAGGATAATTCCTCTTGACGTATAATGCGCTTTGTACTTGTCGCATATCCAGACGAACTACAAGGACCTGCAAGTGTTTGCCCAAGTTCGTCCAGACGGATAATGCGTCTTTAGTATAAAGCGGCGAGGACGCACTATGCTTCTGGACGGATAATGCGTCTTCTAGTATAAAAACAGCCAATGCTGCATTGCAAGTGGAAAAGGTTTGTTGTGCCTATAACCATGCCATGCTCAAGGTTGTGCAACATGTTATATGCCACAACGTGCAAAACAGGCTAGGTGATAATTTACGCTCACATTACTTCTCAACGTACAATAAAACAATGTTGTACTTGGACGCCTAAGTTTTCGTCTCTCCTCAAGCCTCATCCGAGTCGGTGAATCCAATATGGCGCCTGCTTGATCAAAATATCCCTCGCTCGCCAAAATATGCCTTCTTTACAGGCTAGTGAAATCCCTTAAATCCCACTGGATGTTTTTGTTCTTCCATATCGTAAATAACTAACTAAATAAATAAATAAATAAATAAATAAACTTTATCATGTATTTTTCGTAGTTGATTGGAAAAGATGCTGTTGAGGTCTCTTCGAACGTTGAAGTTGCGATCAACTGTTCTGAGTACCACAGCAACATGGTCCCTAGCAACAAAGGCACAGGAGCTTGACAACGCGAGCACGCATTTCACAACGTTAACACCAGCAGAACTCCAACCCAAAACACCCTCTAGACTGGCGGGAAAAGAGTTTTTGCCTGGTTCCACTGGAGATGGTTTTCCCGAAGCATTATCACCTCCTTCGGAAACATTTCCTCACGCCGTGAGAGTGGAGACTCGTTCAATGGATGACTGCGCCGTCCATTGCCGTCGATATCTGCAAGAGAACCTTTCGCACTATGGTGCTGTTCTACTTAGGAACCTCCCACTGAAAACTGCCGCCGACTTTTCCAATCTGTCCCAAAGGCTAGGTTACAAAGGGATGAAGTATCAAGGTGGCGCGGTGGAACGGCAAGAGCTCGATAAGACTTCTGGGACATACACGGCCAGCGATGAGCCGCCTCAAGCTGTGATAGAGCATCACAATGAGATGGCTTATAGTCCAGTGTATCCTTCTAAGGTAATAAAGCGGAGAAAGGGACGAGGGGTAGGGGTATCCCCATGGAGAGTCATTCAAGAAAGTTCGTAATAGAAGGTTCCGCCCTGAGCGGGAATTTATTTAACAATCTTACAGTCCCTGAATAAAACTAGTTAGGTAACAAACGAGAGATATAAGACCCTTGGAATGGGAGAAGATTGTTACATCTTTTTATCACAGTAACACAGTTCGCTGACTAAATCTATAAAATGCTTACAAAAAGATCAGAACTTAAAAGAAATCCGTTTTTTAAACAAAAATTACAGTGTGCGTTATTTTTTCATAATTTACGCGTATTTACAACAACTCGGCATTCCAGCGTGTTTTAGAAAGTCTGCTATAATGATCTAAAAACCATGAACAAGAAGTTATTTTCAAATTCTAGCGTTTCCACCGATATGCATGCTAGTTATGCAACGTTTTCAAGGGGTATGCCATGAAATGTCCCTCGCGAATCACTTGCATTGTCTCTATCCAGTGCGCGCCTGGCAAACTCTGGTTTGCGATCCAAAAGGGTTTCTGTTCCATGTTCCTTGTATTTTGCACACTATCAGAATTCCAACATGGTGCTATACATAATTTTCTTCCGTTCTATAATTTTGACACTCTGTTCTTTCCATAGCTTTTGTTCTTTTGCCAACAAGAGCCGGGAGAAGACTGTGGAGGAGAGACGCCGCTGGCTAAAAGTACCGACATACTTTCCCGCCTGGATGCCAGGGTTCTTCAAGCTTTCACTGACAAGAAGGTGCGTTATGTTCGTTACGCTCCTCCGCGAAGGCCTGGTGCCTACCTTCCATGGCAGGATGTATTTATGACAGAGGATCCAAAGGTATGGAATGTAACTTAAGTATTTTAAACATATTTTGGCCGGCGTTTGTAGGGCCCCTCATAGCTCTTAATATTTATTTCTGTTTAATAATATATTCATATAAATGAATAAAAAAGGGCATGGATGGTGAATTTGATGAACACTTTGCTCAAACAGATATTTTCTCGCGTAAATAATTGTACTATACACATTATAATGAGAAGTTGTAGTGTATAGGTCACGCCGTAACGCGAACCTGTGTAACGTAACATTAGTTAGGTACACAGCTAATGAAAGTAACTTCTTTTCCTAGGTTGACGACGAAGTAAATATTTCTTCTGGTTGCTACTTTCAAAAGGTCGAAAGGGATGGACCATGCATTTAATGTTTTGCTGTCAGGGTCGATATTTTCGGGAGGAGTTTACTCTCTTAACTTCACAGACGTTATGTATCAATCAACTAAAAACTTCCGCATTCCTTCTCGAGCAACCCTCGGGCATTTGAAATTTTTAATTTGGCGCTGGTGAAATTCCTATCCCGGGGCTAAAAAAAGTATCCAAACGCCTCACTTTAGAACCATACAAGACTATCAAATGCTTGTACACCGGCACATACACAGCAAAAATGAATAGTGGAAACAAAAAGACTTCACCCTCGAACATCTGTTTCATTTTCTGCTTCAATGTGTCCCAGCTAATTTTTTGCACGTGATTTAACTATCAAAGTCATTGATTTTTCAGGCGCAAAACTTTGCATTTAATTTCAAACACATCATTAAGCGTTTGGAACTCTTTTTTTTCACGCGAAGAACGGCTTTGTCTCTAAATGCCTTCTACGGGTTCACCATCATTTTCATGTCAGCTTGTTTAAATCTCGCAATATCCTCCCCTCCAATATGGTGTCAAATTCCTCACCCCGACAGCAACCAATGACGTCAAATTTCCACCTCTTTAGTGCACATCAACAATTCAAATGCCCAGGTTATGTTCCGGGGGACGGGGACGGATGTTCAATGTCTCTGTTTGATCATTATAATCAGCTCGATTGCTTACAAGCGTACATCGGTAGACGATCTATGTAAGCGTGCTAATTAGAATTTAAACTGGAGCGTTTTGTAGCATTCACTCTCTCTTTCGTTATTCCAGACAGCGGAACATTTTCTACAGCAGAAAGGGTTCAGTTTTAAATGGGAACCTTCCGGAGCTTTGTTTTACTGGCAAGTTCTGCCAGCTTTCCTCAAACACCCGGAGACTGGGGAGACTGTCTGGTTTAACCAGATTCAATCTCATCATGCTTCGCACCTAAAAGGGATGCCAAGGTTAGTTCTTTGGTCCCGGTTCAGCGCATTCGTAATGTATTGTAATTATGTAGTCACCAGTCTTCTTTGCTGTCGCTGTTTAGTTCGTCACGCACGTTTTGTTACCTTTGTCGCGCAATGATTTTTTCCTTGCTTGGATGAAGAGTTACCGCGATTCAATTAGTACTATGTTTTAATTAAACTTCTTATGACACGATGGGGGAGTGTTGTTGAACGTAGGTCGTTCCCAGTCGCTGTCTTTCTGACAGAGAAAGTAGACAGTCTAGCCGAGATCATCTGCGACGAGAACATCTTAAACGCCGCGAGACGCGTTGTGGGAAGATAGCCGTCAGCGAGATGGTCTGATATTCGCGACTGGGTGCGGTTCAGTCAAATTAGACAGTCTTGCAAAGTTTTGAGGACAGAAAATTGTCATAATTGACGAACACTGACCGGTTTGCTGATGTCAGATGTAAACCACCTATCCTTTGACGAAGACTGAAAAGGGCTTAATACTCTTTCTGGTTTCCCTTTAGGTTCAGGGACTCTGATTTACCTAATCATCACTACTCTTGCCAGACCTACTATGGAGATGGAAGCGAAATAGAGCCCGCAGTGCTTCAGCACGTAAGGGCAGTCACTTGGTCATGCGCTGTTGGATTTCCCTGGCGAAATGGTGACGTACTTGTTGTTGACAACCTTGCGGTTCAGCACGCGAGGATGAGCTTCACTGGGCCGAGGAGAATCTTGGCAATGCTCTCAGAAAATTGAATCAAACTGATTGGTTTTAGCGTTATTGTGCGACTACTTGAACCGGGCCACCTGGACGAAATCTGACCACTCGTGACGGCAATTAACGGCCTGTTTGCCTCCTCTGAGTGATATAGTCACTGTTAGAGATTCACTCCTTGATGGCTAATTGTCATAATTTTAAATCTCGCTCAAATTAGCGAAACAGAACGCAAAGCGTGATACACTAGCGCGTTCGGCGTTCGCGCATCGCGTTTTCTCAGTCCTGCTTGTTCCACGGGCTAGCGACAATTAGACCGAAACCGTTGAAAAGCGTACAACAGTAGGATCGAAATTAACCAGTCAACAAGTTTCCTGAGAGGTTACAAACACTTCGCATCCTGCTGGCTTTTCAATTTTGTTAAGATCTATTGTTCGTATTCTTCAATGTTATTGGTTTATTTGAGAAAACTGAGATTATTATCTTTTGTTCACAAGTAACTTTCTGATTGGTTAACTCTTTTCTGTGCGGCACAGTTCGAGTAGGGCGCACTGGTTCTGAAGTAACTAAACATGGTATGTTTCGTCATCGAAGATTTAATGACCCTTTAAAGTCCAAAACGAGAGCTTTCACACTTGCATTCATCAACTGATAATTTCCCCGGCTGAATGTCCAAATGAATGGGTGTTCTGGTTATTCACATTTTATGTAACGTACAACGTCAATCGGAAATTAATTATTGAAGTTGCTGCCCAACAAAAAGAAACATTCCTCTTGTCATAAACGAGCCACAAATGACCGCAAATCAATATTTAGTTTTTGGAGCATCCACGATCGCAATTTAGCCGTTATGTAATGCTCGTTCAAAAGATATGTCACAATAAATATTTTTTGTAAAGAGGAACTATTATAATTATACCTAATTGCGCCATTATCACACGTTTTGGCGGCATCGGCAGATCAGTTTGGTCGAGCTGTAGTTCTCTCGTGAGGTCAAACGAGCCTAATTTGCCGCCGAATCGTTCCCAAAGCTTTACGATTAGGGTTTTATGGTACGCGTATTCGGCCAAAATTCCAGGGATATTTTCTAGTATCTGTTAACTGTCAGGCGTTGCGATAAAGTGACGCGCGCGTGGAGTTTAGTTTTGGCGGGAAAGTGTCACAGCTTTTAAAGCCCGGAAAACCAACGCTTGGTAAGAGGAAAAAAGATGGCGGCTGTACATTTTACCACAATACTATACGAACCCTGAACGCAGCCCATTCGGCACGAGAAGAACCACAATTTTGCAGTATTTGTCCCTTAACGACAGTGTATTTTTTGAGCTTAATATTCCAGTTGTGAACCACTTTCAATTTGACTGATAGAAAACTGAGTTACTTTACTTAAAAGCAGGAACCCATAATGTTGAAAGTCATCGTGATATCGTATCCATATCAGGTCTGTAAGTTGATATCGAAGGATATAGTACAGTAGACATGGCTTCTGATTGGCTAATTGCGAATTTGGTTACGGCAACGTACTGAAACGTAGTGAGACTAGAGCAACACACATTTACATTTACATTCTCTTGGTGCTGGGATAAAATTCTGGAAGTCATGGCACTTACATCATTAGCTAAAAAAGAGTAGCTTTGTTCAATTTGGGGCTCAGTTTCTCACTTAATGTTACATAGTTTAGATTTGTTTATATCCCTGTGAACTGTCTTCTTGACTTAATAAACTGATTGATATTTTCTGAAGAAATTCTGTCACTCGAGTTACGTCGGGGTGGACATAATTCATTTTGTAATTTTGGTCAGCTTGGTTCATTATAATGTCTAGCAAGTTCATATATGCTTATATCCTGGTCGGCTGCGAGCTCATCGAAGACACGCGTTTGCTGAGGTTGACACCGGCTAAAGCCAGATCAGGAGCTCCGCTTTTAGGCTTGGCTAGTTAGATCTATATGTTGCCGGCAAGTGTTCTGAAATACGGGTATTTCCGCACTAGACGAATGTAGCTGCTGTATACATACCAGTTATTGAAGCGTGCAGTATTTTTTCAGATGCGCGGCTGGAAATTATAGGGCACCGGATACATGCTCCGGATGTTGTGTTGGGCTTTCACCAACCTTTATCAGGTCGGTTTCTGCTTTTATATATTCTTTATTTATATGTGAAGCCGATTAGATCACTATTGATCCAACGTATACCAGCAGGATCATCGTTCCGGTTGCGTGCTAAAAAATTATAGTAAATACTGTCGCTTTTTTCATCTACACTCTAAGCTACATGGACATTTGTATTCTTTTGTTGTCTAAAAAAGAATGAACTTTGGAGATCTCGGAATACTGTTCAACGTATTTGCGCTCCGCTCGTGCGTCCACTAGCGGAATTTTCTAGACATCAAGCATGATCATTTTCTTAGGTTGCGTCCACACAATGGCAGAGGATTTCGAAGACACAACTTAATTTCTGCCGTCAGGCCAGTTGTTCCCACAAATCCGTCACAAAAACGGAACTTTTCAAAACCGCTCTTCAAACCGTAGAATTTGAAAACGCCGCCGGGCTTTGCGTTTTTGTGTGCACGGAAAACATCTTGAAAATGGAGCTTTTCAAAACCGCTCTGCAAACCGTAGAATCTGAAAGCGCCGCGGGGATTCTCGCGTTTT
>Ga0126343_10001905_pt1 | contig 10278 bp, 3 predicted proteins | sample Cyp2metagenome_FD_92531 | JGI IMG/M metagenome (GOLD analysis project Ga0126343, IMG submission 92531) | Coral microbial communities from Lord Howe Island, Old Settlement Bay, Australia - Cyphastrea 2 metagenome | ecosystem: Host-associated > Invertebrates > Cnidaria > Coral ... | reverse complement strand
GCAAAAACTGATTTAGACGGTATTACGCATGAGCAGACCATTATTTGCAGGCAGTTATTTGCAGGTCACGTGGTGGGTTCCCAGCCAATGAAAATGGGGGAAAAAATCCATCGAATGATAATCTCTTTTATGCAGACAACACACAAATGTTTAGTGCAAATTTCAAAGCTCATAAAAGGCTTTTAGCCTTTTTCCTTACTAAGGAAATAACAACACATGAGCGGATTGCCGTTCGAAACATTTCTATTTGTTCTACTGGCTGTTTAGGCGAAATGTGCAGTTAAAAACGCCTTCTAACGAAACAAGCTCAACTTTACGACCATTTGGATCGAAAACTGATGCTGACACCCGATTGGCTTGCATAACTTTTGTAAAGGGCTACTTAAGGAGCCATGCAAATTGGATCCTAAAGTACAAAAATTAGAGTAAAAAGGTCGCCAAACCGTCTTTTCAACAGGAACGAAATTGAGAAAACATCTCTACCTTTCCCTCAAGCAACTTGCAACACTCTCTGTTATCAAACAACACCTGAAGAGACTTGCGTATAGAGTAGAAACCGCCGGTCCCATTGTAGCCACTGCAACTGTTGCAACAACGTGTGTGAAAGCGCCAGACTACCGAAAAGACATGCTTGTAAGAGCAAAAATACAATTTGAAGGCTTTGATAATGCGACACAACCAAAAAAACCACATTGGGAGTCCGTGCGGCTTGTCTTTGCTTTTCCTTACGAGTATAACATTCACGGCCGAAATATCAGAGAATAGAATAACTTCCCTTGATACAGTGGTTTCAAAGGAGAAAGATTCATAAAAGAATCTATCCTATATATCAAAAGTCACTTCAAGCCATCGGAAAGTTTCTAATATACCCATTTTACCTCGTGCCACCCTCCGGGGGTAAAAAACAGGCTTTATCAAAGGCAAAGCAATACGACTGCTTAGAACAAACTCATCAAAAACAACATTAGAAGAGTGCCTTGCAAACTTCAAACGGCGACTCGAAGCACGCAGGTATCTAAAGAAATATATAGAAAGTTCCTTCTGAGAGGTCACCTTTGACTTACGACAATCGGTTCAAAAAGCAGAAAAACATAACACTGCAGACAGGCTATTGCCTTTTGTCACTACATAACACCCTGCGCGGAAAAAAGACGAACAAATCGCAATGGAAAACTGAAGTTTCATAGAAAATCAGCATGTACTGAAAACAATTTTCAAAACTCTACCTATCATATCTTAGAAAAGAGGTAAATCTCTAAAAGGCAAAACTATAATTTGAAGGCCTGTCTTTGCTTTTCCTTATATATTCTACAAAGCACTTAAAAACTAAAATAATAAGGAATATCCTCCGAAATATTAACAAGGAATGGGAATATTCACCCCTGGAGAACAGCGGAATACGGAATATCTTAAGTTGAAATATTCCCCTTCTACCCCAATCCATTTATTTGGTCGTTTTGAGAAAAAAGGGTTTAAAGTATACTTCGGTCTCCAAGTGCCCAAATTAGTCGAGAGGAGGTATATCGAAATGTTCCATTGAATACCAGAATAAACACCAGTCATACCAATGTTAACCAAATGTAAGGAACGTATAAGATGGTAGAGAAAATCGTTTCAAAATGTGATTTGTAAATGAACAGGAAAGATCCAGAAATATTTATATCTGAGAGAGAGAGAGGAGAAACATTTATTTTGGAAAAGTGGCCAGATTGCCTGAACTGTATTTCTTTCCTTACCGGGCCCGGCATTACCACAAAGGAAAATCAACAAACTGTGAGTCCACCATTTTGATTTGTTTGTCTGAATTTTCATTCGATTAGCGAGTTAATCCACCTAAGTTCGTTAAGTTTAACCCGCGCGGTGGCCTCATGGTTACTGCACTCGAATCCAGCGATCGAGCCCTGGCCAGGGACATTGTGTTGTGTGCTTGGGCATGACACTCTACTCTCACAATGCCTTCTCTCCATCCTTACACATGGGGTGGGCTCCTGATTAATGGTTTCTCTGTGATTATCTATTGATCATTGATTGAACAATACCATCAGTATCGACTGATATCGATCTATCGACCGCTTTTTTCCATTGATCGGACACTCCGGGATATGTTCGTATGAGTCCCTTCTTTTCTTACTCAGTGCTTGTCGAGAAGTTGCATTACATATGTATTCAAAATGGCGGCAGTTTGAGCTGCATCCTTGCTCTATCAACACACGAGCATCAGGCAATGGACTCTTCTTTCGCGTCACCTGTTGGTAAGGAGATTGCTGCTATTTCAGCAAAACAATGGTTAACAGTCAACTGATACCTCACCGACAGTCGACCGATACCTCACCGACAGTCAACCGATACACTAGCGACTGTCGATCGCAACATATTGATCGGCCGAGGTGTCGGACGAGTGTCGACCGACATATCGACCTAAAGTGTCGACCGATGGTCTATTAACTAAAACAACATATCGACCGACACTCGACCGACATATCGGTCGAGTGTCGGTCGATATATCAGCCGAGTGTCGGTCGCCATATCGGCCAATAGTATCGACCGACACTCGGTCGACAGATGCCTTAAGTACACATGATCCAATTATTGTACTGATTGCAATTCAGTTTCTAATGTTGTTTACTTTTTTTGCATTGATTGCGTTTTTCCATATTCATTTCTATCGAGTAAACTTTGCCTTGCAAATAGAGTTAAAGCACAAAAGGTTTTGTTTGTAATTTTTTGCACCTTTTTACAACTGCACTCGGCTAATGTTAAAACGAATACACATTTTTCCCAACTCAACAGTATTGTACAGATTGGGCCACCAAATCAGATCTAACTCGCGGGTAGCTCTACCTTCCCCATGCCCGACCACTAAATTGCTTCTACAGGTAATTCTGTCTTTGGATGTTTCTCGTTGGGCTCCGTTTTTTGCAGCAGCAAGGGCCTCTCTCAGATCTATTTCACTTTGGTATTCAGTAAGTTGTGTGTCTCCATTCCATTCCACTTGTTCTTGAAGAGTGACAGTGTTTTGTTTTTCCAGGGCAACTTTGAGTATATTCAAGTCGAAAAGGCCATATGTCACCTTTCTCGCTGAGGAGCGCAAAATAGGTGCTCGCCAGTGATGCTGGTTTCCAATAGCATTAGCCTGTGGGTCGTCTAGATTTCTGAGTAGTTGCTGGAAAAACTTTAACGGAACCATATTGAACTCCAAAGTCTGCCAATTTCCTGTAAAAGGACATTGCCTATTTTATAATTGATGTTTTCAAAAACGAAAATCAAATGGCATTCTTAAATTACAAGTCGTCTGTTTTCTTAATGAAAGGAAACGTAAATGTAATGAACCAAACGGGAGGTGGGAGGCTGTACTGAAAAATATGATGAATGTTGCTCCGCTAAATTGCAGAATACCCCGCCTCCTAATTGCATCTCATTGAACAAGAGTAGCATCTACTGTTATATACCTCGTTCTTCAAAGCACGCCGACACATGTAATGGCTGGGCTGGGGTATTCTGCATTCGCTCTGCAATTTAGTGAAGGTAACATTTTTTTACAATTGATTGAAGAAAAAAAATGAAATGGGTCGCTTCTTTTTAACCACTCACTACTGAAGACCAGTTGTCTTTTGTCCTCGCACACGCGTGCGTATTGCGCTCGCGTGTTGCCTTCTCCACTACTACTTATCGTTTGAAGCACTTGCGTGTATGTACATTATAAACCTTGGTTATACCTTGGAACGAGAAAGGATAGATCGTACTCGGCTTGTCTGTTGCTAGAGTGAACTTACTTTTATGCCTTTGGTGATGAACTCCATTTACGCATTCGATGACACCAGCCAACCATGCTTTGTATTCGGCTTGTACCGCGCGAGATCTTATGGCTTGGGGAACTGTCAGCTGAACAACTTCATCATTCTGTAAAAACACTGCCCATTTTGGATGTTGCTTGTTCACGTGGTGTTGCTTAAAGTGCTTTAAAAGTGCATGGAAAGTTGTTAACGTTTTAGAACACTCGTCACAGCGAAGATACACGCATGTATCAGCCATGTTTAATGCGGACTGACGGTCGATGGTGTTGAATGGCGAACGCTTGCTGTGATTCTATTGTTATCCTAACCAATAAAATAATTTTTTCTTCGCTGAGAAACAATGGACCCTTGCTATGTTTACATTGACGTGAAAAAGTAGTTTACCCGCCTGTTCACCGTCATTTTCCATCACTCCGACTCGTGATGGAATCGGGAAGAAAACGCAAATTAAGACAGAAATAATTTACAAAAGAGCAACTTGCACACTTCAGGAAGCTTCGGAAAGAGCAAAACAAGAGGAGAGGAAAAAGAAAGAAAGAAATGTTCGGCACAAGAATTAAAGGTGGAGGAAATGACGATACTACCTCCCCGTCCAACAGCAAATGCACGCCACAACAATGAGGAGAAAAGAAAACTACAGGAGGCGGAAAATTGCTTGTCGGGAGGAAAGACAATGGATCGCGCATCACTAGAGCGGAGTGAAAAGAATATAAAAGAATTAAATCCCAGTCCACCAGCAAATGCACGCCACAGCGATGAGAAGAAAAGAAAACTAGAGGAAGTGGAAAAAACCTTGCCCAGAGGGAAGAAAATGGTACGCGCATCGCTACAGTGGAGTAAAAAGAATAGAGAAGAAGGTGCAGTCACACAAAAGGCTCCGAGGCGGAAAGTGCATTCATCCGCGAAAGCTAAAGAGAGCGACAACACAAAATTGCGGGAGATCAGTGCAGCCAACTTGACGCGTACTGCTTTTGGTACTTGCTACCCGGGCAAGTATTGGGGAATTGATGTTGTTATAAAACAATATAAGGAAAGAAGTTGTCAAGGCATCGAACGCTTGTCATTCCTACAAAAGGAGGCCCAACATGAAGCCAATGTGTTACTGCAGTTAGGAGATCACCCAGGTATTCCGTTTTTATTTGGTGTATGTCTAAAAGAAAAGCCAGTGAGCATTGTCATGAAATTCCATGGAGACAGAAAAGATAGCTTAACAGTTTACAAAGCGGCTAAGAACAAGCTCATTAGTGAAAAAAAAGAATGGAACACTATTCTTTGTGAGACCGCCGATGCCTTGGATCACGTACACCGTTGCGGTTATGCCCACAATGATCTGAAATCGAACAATGTTGTCCTAAAAAACGAGAGGATGAGCGGCTTCACCCAGTAATAATCAATTTTGGTAAAAGTGTTTTGTTAATTAAAGCAAAGAATCCTCCCGCGAAACCGATGCATGTAAGGGACCAGTACAAAGACAGTTACATTGCGCCAGAACTTGTTGACTGTACCGGAAGATCATCCATTAAAAGTGATATTTATGCGCTGTTTTCCAGATCAAATCTGTGTATAGACTTTTACGTTTTCAAAACGTTGTTGCTGTGAAGAACGCTTTAGTAATGTTGCCTAAAGAAAGACCAACAATCAAAGAATTAAAAGCGACTTTAAGTGCAGACGATTAGAGAAGTGCGAACCCTTCTCCAATTTATGGCATATTTCGTTTTGTTTCAATTTGAATTCACAATCGCTTTTGATTTATGTTTCCGAGATAAAGGAAAGTGTGGGTGTATTTTTCCGAAATCCTTTCCTACTGGTCCAGCTTACTGTAGCAATCAAAAGCGATAGCTAGCACATACAATACATGCACAATGTATCCTGTCATCGCATCTTAGCTTTAGCTTGTAGTGTTTCATGCTGTAGAAAGGTTAATAATACTCGGTGAATAAAATAATTTCAATAAACTGTTTTGGACACTGTCACAACATCATAATCATTTAATTTCAAGTTTAGTCTAAAATTAGTAAGTGTAGAAGTTCTGTTCTGTTTCGGTTCTGTTTGTTGACACGCTTGTTTTTGTCTTCGTGTGAAAAAATACCAGCCAAATTACTTTTCTCAGCGATTTAATGTAATCATCACTCGGCACTGTCATCTTTTTACAGCACACGACTAATTAGAAAAACCCCCCATCAGATGTTCATGAAGGTATAAGGTGTCAAACCATGGCATAGAGTTACTTATGCAAATTAGCTGAGGGCACATTCAATTTGCCCTCAGCTAATTTGCATAATACGTTAGACACTTTCAAAATTTTAATCAAAATCGCAATACAACCCATGACAGAAAAATCCAAGACGGTGACGTCCCAATCAGGAGTTTCTAAATATGGGCAAAAAAGTTCCAAATAGCTAGGAAATATGTAGGGAAAAATCCTACACAGCATATAAAGACTTTACAAATCAAAATCAAAAAAAAATCTTTATATAAAAAAGGTAAAAACAAATTACAAAATTTTCTAAATTCAAAAAACCTTCAAAATACTAAAGAACAACTCTTAACCAAACTCTCCCTAAAAAATCATCTCATTCTCCACAAAGTAACATGGTTCTTGCAATAAAAAAAAAAAACACACCCCAAAATGTAGGGAAAGCATCTGGGGTTAGTAAAAATGTAGGGAAAGCACCTGAGGTTAGTAGGTTAGTAGGAAAAGCATCACAAAACTGTAGGGAGAGCACCAGATGTAGGGAGAGCACCTTAAGTCAGTAGGGAAAGCATCTTGTAGTAGGGAAAGCACCTGAAACATGTAGGGTGCACTCTTGACCATGATATTGTTGGAGGACCTCGCCATTAGGGTTTGAGGACCTTCCATTGATGTTTTTTTGTTACATTATCCTTGCTCACGTTATAAGGAACCATTTGGTGTTTTTTTTTGTTGAAATTGGTTCCTTTGTTCATGAGTTATCGCGTGATTTGTGTCTAAACTTTGCGCCATAATAACTTTGCAAGGTCTTCACCGATTGGTCAGTTTACTATTAATCGAGCTTGACTAGGATATGGGCTACGTGCATGCCAAATTTTCTCGCAATTGATCAAATCCTCACAGAGTTATTAGCGGTTTTTAAGGTTTCAGGGTACACGCCTTGAAAATTGTGCTGTGGAAGGACCTTGCCATTAGGGCTTGAGGACCTTCCTCTGATGTTTTGATGTTATATTATGCTTGTTCATGTTGTTGGGAACCGTTTGGTGTTGATTTTGTTGTACTCAGTTCCTTAGTTGATGAGCTGTCATGTGATTCGTGTCAAAACGTTACCCCTTAATAACTTTGCGAGGTTTTAACAGATTGGCCGGCTTATTATCAATCGAGCTTGCCCTCAAAATGGGCTACATGCATGCCACATTTGGTTGAAATTGATAAAGTCCCTGTTAAGTTATTAGCAGTTAAAGTTTTGTACAAAATGGCGGACGCGGTTTGTAGTTACTATGCCCTAGCGGTTTTAATGCAAAAAGGAGGAAAACTTTAACTGCTCGTTACTCCTAGGATTTGATAGAATGATTTCAAACTCGCAGGGGTGATAGACTGCGGCAAGGGCTTTTCGATCAGCCTGTTGGTTTCACTAAGCAGTAAGAGAACTGCAAGTACCGCGTTGTTAAAGTCTTAAATACTTGTCTCTTAGATCATAAAACGATTAGGTTTGATATTTAAAGGATACTTCGATATTTTGCATGGGTAACTGTCGGTGTAAAAACACTTTGTGATGTTGCACTGTCACCGAGATACAGGCAGGTAAAGTCAGGTCCAAGTTTTTGCTTCCATGAGAACCCGCAAGTCTTAGTTACCGAGAGATCGGTCATTTGAAATAACCGATTTAAATGCCCAGTAAAATTGAGGACAATAGAAAGTGTTGATGGAATACGCATTATTTGCCTCCCAGGATAATGTTCTCTGTCACTCGCTTCACAGTTGTTGCGAAATTTTATATCAACAACTATCGCGGCTAACACAGGCTATACCTGCAGGATACCAAACATGATGAGATTATTTTACACAAAAATGACAATAATTTCTTCAACCAGAACTAAGAATTTTAATGCTTTTGCTTTGTGTATCTTCACGATTAACTGACAGGAGAGTAAAACGCAAACGGGAGTGACAAAATTACCAGCGATACATATACTCAAAGTACATAAAAGAGAAATCACTTTTGAACAGCAATTGCTAGTTGAGTAAAAATCTCCCTAAGGGAAGGTCTTAGTGCGGGAGAAAACGCAGTTGCTTTGGAAATAATGTTTGAAAATGAACTACCGAAACTTCTGCAACGAACTGCTCCCTCTAGCATCTTTCCAAACGAATAGACATCACTCGCACAGCTTTGCTTGTCTCCTTTCTTGACTTCCGGTGCAATGTACTCGCAACCATAGCTCCGTTTGTAACCCTTCTCTTTCAACACTGGCCCGCTTTTTCCAAAATCGATAATAATCAGACGAAATCCATCCTTCTTTGGTTCGAGTAAAACATTGTTGGATTTCAAGTCGTTGTGAAGAAAGCCTTTGCCGTGGATATATTCTAAAGTAGTACAAATATCTTGAAATGTTCTGACGGTTGATGTTTTATTGAGCAGTCTTCATTTAATTCCTTTGTGAAGGGTAAGGCTTTCCTCTCCAAAGCCGTGAAACTGGAGGACTAGACAGTACGGTTCCTGTTCAGTGCATATGCCCAAAAGAAAAGGAAGCCCAGCATGATCACCGAGGCTATGCAATATATTAGCCTGGTGAAGCACCTCAAGCTTACATCTTCCACTCTCTTTGGAAGTGTTATTCAGTCTTTTCATTTCCTTAACAACTGCTGTAATATTTTGATACCGTGCTAGGAAACATTGTCCAAATGTTCCACACCCAACTGGTTCTTGAGAAATTTTGCTTATTAACGAGCGATTGATTTCGCGCACTGACTTGGAGGTACTGCTAGGTTGCTTTTCAAGTTTACGGTTTGTGGTGAATTTAATTGTCGGTGTGAGGGTTTTGCTGAACATTTTTGGATTTTGTGCGGAAATTTCTGGCCTGTTAAATTTTGCAAGAGCAATCATTTTCTGACCTCTGCTCAAGCCCTGGCTTGCTTTATATGGGATAAATTCTTGATGCTTTGTCTTCTCAATCGACACTTGTTCCTGTGGACATCCCTCAGAGTCGACAAAACCAATTTTTGTCTTTTTTACTGCGCTAGCTCCCTCATCTTCTAGCAATTCTGCGTTACGTTTTAATTTTGTAGTTAAGAAATCCCCGCACTCAAGATCATCATTGCCGGTTTCGTCAATCTGGTTCTGCCGCACATCGGGCATGTCAATGACGGCTGATGTTCCTCTCTTTGCATCGCGCCGTTCCCTTTTTCGCTCTTGCCGCAACCTTTTCTTCCACTCCCGCTTTTGTCTCTTCTTCTCCTCTTTCGAATGTCGACGAGACCGGTACCTCTCGTCTTTCGCCGAAGACTGCAGCTTTTCCGACATCACGTAGAATACTTAACATGCTAAACCACAATAGCAACTCACTTCAGTACGTTGCGTAACAGAAGACAATTAATTCTCACTGGGACACCCACGGGATACGCAATTCGTAATTTATATTTTTCCTCCCTGACCAGCTACAATAACTGACTGACAGCAACAAGTTTTTTTAAGTATTGAAATGATTTTCATATCGTACACATTTTTCGCTCATTTCGGCGTTGCAAGCTCACTTTTTTTTTAATGCTCCGAAGATAGTTGGGGTAGGGGTAAGTGAAATTTCACGGCTTCCACTTCCGGTGACAATGCCAGCGAGAACAAAGGCCCTTCACAAAATTTTTCACATTTGTAATTCACAACGTCCGGGGCACGAGTAAATGACTAGTCTATTCACACTTTAGTATCATAATGCCGAGCTACACAACGGAGTGTCCGTGCTGCAAGAGAAGTTTCAAAACCTTATATTCTTTGGCCAAACACATCACCAAGGAGAAGGATATCCCCTGAATCCAGCTTTCAAAGATGGCGATGGTAATGTCATGACACTACCAAAGCCACGAGGGAACCTTGACCTGGAATATCAAGAAGGTTATCGTTGATGGATTGGAGGCTTGGTGGAAAGAATAAATTCTACGTTTCATCCTCGTTTACCAGGTGAATTAAAACATGTAAGGGTTCACTAAGTTGAAACCTATCACACGGTGCAATGCTTTGGTTTCCCACTAACGAGTAAAATGGTCTGGTGTTGGTCAGAATAACATCTATTAACCCCGGATTAAGTCACTGTTAGGGATTATAAGGTTGTCTTTCTCACTTCCTTCTAAAACCTATAAATCGCAAAGGGGCAAATTCTACCAGGCAATGAAGTAAGGAATGTTTGAGTCAAAAATATAGTTTTATAAGACTAAAATTAATCATTGCTAGCAATTGATTTAAGTTTTACACAAGTTCTCCCACGTATGTATTAAAATCATGAGAATGGTAGAAAGACAACT
>Ga0126343_10001904_pt1 | contig 10279 bp, 6 predicted proteins | sample Cyp2metagenome_FD_92531 | JGI IMG/M metagenome (GOLD analysis project Ga0126343, IMG submission 92531) | Coral microbial communities from Lord Howe Island, Old Settlement Bay, Australia - Cyphastrea 2 metagenome | ecosystem: Host-associated > Invertebrates > Cnidaria > Coral ... | reverse complement strand
TTAACATTTGACTTCAAATCGAAATTTCCGGATTTTTTGGCTAAATGGTAAGCACCCCTGGTCTCCCAGAGCTTGGCGGGGAGGATCCAGGGAAGGGTGCAGGAGTGCGCACCCTACTCCTCTGAGAAAAAGGCGAGTAAGCTCGTCTTCGCATGACGTCATCAAACATCCACAGAACGGGGACCGAAATTTATTTACAACTTTGACAGAAATAATATACCCGGCATAGACTGCGGTTGCAAGTATGACAAAACAGCGTATGTTGTAAAAAAAAACTTTGATTTTACAACATGCGCTGTTTTGCATGTTTGTAACCGCAGAAAAAGGTAAAGGTAAAGGTAAAATCTTTATTTAGACACGGTAATTCCTTCAGAATTAATTAATCTAACTGCCTAACTAATAAATTAACAACTGCCGTAATAGGAGAAATGATAAAAAAAACCTGCTTTACAAGGAAGCTGTGTACAAAAGGAAAATAAAAGTTAATTACATACATCTACCATCAAAATCATAATTCTTTAACTTAGATTTAATTCATCAAGAGAGGGTGACTGACGAATATCTGAGGGTAAACCATTCCACGGTACAGCTCCACTGTATGGCAGACTTCTTTTACAATAGCGGGGCTGTGGAATGGCAAGCGAACAGTCTCATTGTGAAGTAAGATAGTCTGGAACCATATTATTTAAAATCTTATACATGACTATTGATTTATCAACAAGGCATGACAGTCCAATTTAATCCAGTTTACCATTCGCAACAATTTATCGGTACTACGATCGTAATTTGAAAAAGGTACGACACGTGCAGCACGATTTTGTGTCATTTTTGTAACTTTTGAGAAAGACTCTTAGAGCAGGATCCCCACACAGAGCTGCAGTAGTCGAGATGAAGTTGGACAAATGAATTGTAGATGGAAAGTACTCATCAATGTGTACTCAATCAAATTTTACTATTGTGACTTGCTTTATCGCAAATGGACCAATCCAGTGGCGGATCCAAGGGAGGGGCCCGGGGGACCCGGCCCCCCTTATTTTGGGTAAAAAAGAAGAAATGACTGAAGGGAAAAAGGCCAGCAGGACAATAAAGTCACTTGAAAACGTTCCGGAAATGCTCAAGTTATGTCCTAAATATCACCAAAAAATATTCTAAATATCTCGAAAAACCCTCTAAATATCTCAGGCTTATTTTTGTTTAGTGCTCAATGAGCCAGAGGAGGAGAACTACTTGAAAACGTGACCAAGATCACTGAGTGCTGTACTTCCATAAAAAGACTTATTAAACCATAGAAAACATTCATTTTCTCAGTGGCGGATCTAGGGAAGGGTTAAAACAGAAGATATGACAGAAAAAAAACCCTCAACTTGTCGCGCAACATTGTTTCGTTGAAAGTTTTGGTCGATGTTTCGCGTTCATTTTCACCTTGCATGATCAACTTCATCCGCAACAGAAACATTTGTTGCAGGTCGAAGAAATGCAGCGCTCAGATTGGCTGATTTGACAGAGTGCGAGCAAATTTGTTGCGCGCCAGGTTGTGAGTTTGATGAAAAACGAGCAACAAAGCCAAAATTTGTTGCACGAAGTAGATCCGCGCTCTACTTTTCTCAACAACTATTTTGAACCATTTATTACTATCACTTGAATTTTACATTTTTAAAAGTTACAAACCCGCTTATAGCAAAGCTTATCTGGGCGGGTTGTACTATTACATTCTTACAACTTTCTTCAACCCGTAGCAAATGTTTTTGTTGCGCGACAAGTTGAGCACACGGTGAAAAACGGGAAACATCGATCAAAACTTACAACGAAACAATGTTGCGCGACAAGTTGAGGGTTTTTGTATCTCGTAAGCAAAACCGCGCACACCGCCACCCAATCCATTTCATGTCCATGAGCAGCTTGTGTACCGTCCCTGCAACAGGTTTATTCACGAAAGCCCCGCAACATGTCCTCCACAGTGTGTGCCGGATCTTATAAAAGAAGTTGATGCTTAGTTTTCTTATCAGGCGTGCAGTAGTAGATTGATACGTAAGCTACAATTTTTTTTAATTTTAATAGTGCTTAAATGAAGGTTCTCTGTTTGTCTGTCTAAAAGTTGTCTGTGCTTTTCTTGAGGTCGTGATTTGAAGCGTTCACTTGCGTTCGTTAAACGTTGCCCCTTCTGATGGCCCATCATGGGTTTAGCGGGATGCCACCCTGTAAGCAGAGCCTTTTCTTGCGGTACATAAGGATAAAAGAGGCTCTGCTCGCAGGGTGGCGGGATGCGGGATGAAAGTAAAAATGAAGGCGAGATACAAGGGATGACATGCGTTTTAATTCCTTGGGAATTTTATCCGCTCATTTGACAGACAGGGCGCGGGGTAGTTTTAAAATTGACGGTGGGAAGCGGGGTGAAAAACGGAGAACTACAACCCTACCAGGAGGAATGGAAGATGGCGGGATCGACCCAAAAATATGGCAGGATGCGGGATTAAATGTTGGACCTTCACCCCTAATATAATAGACGGAATCTAAGAACAGCTATGACATTGTGAAGTAGATATGTGAAAAATTTCAACAGTGTGTGTCATATTGGTATACTTCCTTGGTGACCAAAATAAACTGATACTGAAGTAGTTAGCTTTTGTCAGCATTATTCCTTACTTTCAATGTATGAATCACTAAAACTCCAGTTTTATCATATCTGAAAACTTAAAAATAATTCGAAAAATAGCTTTGTGTAGCATGACTTTCCTCACGCAATGTTTGTTTCGGAGTAATTTCGTGCAACTGTATACCTAATGCTGAATAAATAAACTGGGAACAACCACGGCGTCAAACTACAGAATATCTCGCCCAATGTATCAGAGTTTTTATTGTACTAGTTTAACTCACAAACACTTGGACCTGAATTTCACCTCATATTTTATTTCTAGTTTTACGAAAATAACTTCTAATTAAGTTGACGCCATTCATTAGGTTTGGCTGACCTGTATAAAACCATGAAATATAATGAGGCAACGTAGAAATTTCCAAACGTACTCGTACTCTTATGGCATAATGAAAAGAGGAACCGGCATTGGCATCACAGTGGAGGTGTATGCTGTACGCGCGAATCGAGTCAGTATTTTAATATTTTTAAAATTGTCGCGGAGGTTGTTCTCTTATCTTTGAGCCGCAAAACCGGTTTTCATAACCAAAAGAAAGAAAAACCGGTTTTATCCAAAAAAGGAGAGAAAGAAAGAAAACGGAAAGATAACAGGGTAATCTGTCTCGATTTATGGTTTTGCAGGGTATTAATAACCGAGTAATATATATCCAAGGCTATTTGAAACAGGAACCGACAAGTCCCCGGAAGGTCAGGAATGACGAGTTTGGTTTAACCCCTACTTCTGTGATGGAGACCAATGCAGGACAACGAAATAGCAATAAAAGGAAGATAAAATACGGTTTGATTTATAATTTCCTTAAAGTACTCCTGTTTGACAGTTACCGGAAGTTGCGCTCACTCCATTTCATAAACTCATGACTCATTTTAATTTTTGCAAAACACATGGAAACACAAATAAATTTCAGATAAATCCCGTTTCAGACAATGTTTTTACACTCGATGGACTTCAGGCGGGATCTTTGACTTACTTGTTGTGTTTGATATCAACTGGACGTGGATATGAATATTGCCATCGAGGTTGAAGAGGTGAATAATAATGAAGTTGCCCGGAACCTAGACTGCTTAGAGATTTCAAACGCTCACTGTTTACATCACGTCCTCGCTGACCCTAAATGAATATTTTATACGTGTTTTTCTCGACCATGCATTCTTTCTGTCACGTAGCGTGTCTATTTTAATACTTTCGATAAAGAGCAGTGTACAAAAAGGAAAAGGCCTTGATTTAAACGCAAAGTTGAGAGAATGTGCAACGTTTTATTTTCTCACCCCTCCTTTTGACACCTGCCTCGAACCAGCCTGAAATTAGAATCTGAGATATATTGATTCTGGGGCAAAGGACATCGTTATTACTACCGGAAGAGATGAATATCGGCCATCTAGAAGGAAAAACAAAGCAGCATCAAGAGATTCTTTCAAGAAGACATCTGCTGCAACGTGCACTTTCTTTTTCGTTTTTGAAATGGAAAAAAAAATCATAACTTTTTAAAATACATGCTGCCCCGCACGTTGGTAGATTCGGTCTAGTTGTCAAGCACGATAATTCCGAACTCAAAAACAGTTTTATGCTCTGGGAAATATTTTTGTAGGTACAAGTTTCGGCTAAACTTATTTTCCAGTCAATTTCACTTAGATGACTATAAACGAACGCCTTCAAAAGATCTCATATTTCAGTAATTTAAAATGCAAATTACGAACCTCATGCATTTGAACAGGTTGTAAACAATCTGCTTGAAAATAGTAGTTGCCAACCTCAAAATATCGTATTTTGAACCTTTCCCTACAAGGGGTAAATTTATTAATGCTTCGAAAACGAATTTCCTTCGATGAACAAAATGCAGGTCATCAAGACTTCAAAATATTAGCACACGGTTTTCGTGTCCACATAAAATCTAATGCTGTATAATTTTCTTGCAGATACAACGTGCATGCAAATTCGATGATGACCGATTACCCTAGCTCGTATCACCAACATTTTTATTTTTGTCTTTCATTTTCACTCAAGGCAAATTAAACATCATACTTACAAGATATTTCCATATGTACAAACTTTTAGCCATATTAGCGGACTAACTGTACAAGCACTGCTTACGATCGGACATTACAAGCTTAACTTAAAGCTTACCACGATCTCGATATCTTAAAACGCAATATGCGGTAGATTAAAGCTAAAAATTTATCTGCTATTTACAAAAAGCAGGGCGAAGATTTCTTACGAAAGAGTTCTTAATTATTTCGTTCGTATTTCAGAATGTCTGTGTTGTTTTGTAAGTATAAAAGCTCTTTTAACATTTATGAATAAAACATATCTCTGTACAAAATCCAATGAAGGCTCACTGGACATATAAAAATTTTTAGTTCACTGCGGTTCGATCCTTTCTTCGCTATTCCCAACCATTGTCTTTTATCATGTGTGCCATTTCAATGATGAATTTCCCTTCTTTGTACTTTTGGCTGTTCTCAAAGGCATGTTCCTGTAAAGGCAGAGGAAAAATAGGAAAAACTTAGACCACTCATTTAATAGCGCAGCGGAGTGTCATATTTTCAACATGGCGATAAATTTGCATTTCATCATTGTTTAGCTCCGACCCCGCGAAAAACCCACGCAACAGTAGCAGTAGAAGATCGACTTAAACTCTCGCGAGGAATTCGAAGGGAAGTGAAAGAAGCATGAAATTGGAAAATTTTACTCACGTATTTCCATCCCAAAGTTGTTTTACAGCACTCGCAATAAATGTCGGCAACTGCATGTAGTCCTGTCAACAAAACTCGTTCTTCGGCTGGACCGCAACCAACATTCACTCTACGAGGAAAGCAAACCCAAAACGAATGTCAAAAGATGAAATACGTCCACGAAACTATCAATTCACCACTCATATATCTGTAGAATATACTCACACTTTATTGAACAAGTAAGCTCGGCCTTGGCTACCTTGGAACGACTGAAATAAAATGAATTGAATCAACATGGCTGTTGTTGTCACGAACCGCGGAGGATGATCTCTTCAAACTTGTAAGTCAATTAATTTCGGTAAAGATATCGCGCTTACCTTTGAAATAAGTTCGTCGTGGTTAGCCAGGTGAGCTCGACAGTGAATGCAGCTATAAGTTCGATGACAGTGAGGAAGGTACGCTTGAAACGTTTTCACCATTATGGCAAAGGAAATGACATAGACTTTTTTCCAAAATGTATAAATGTTTCCCAAATCAAACGCTCCAACGACGAGAATGATAGCAATGAGTCTAAAGCGCGAGCAGCACTCAGTTAACAAAGTACAGCAGCGGTAGGTCAAATAATTGAGCCTAATCGAAAACGCAACTTTCTCATGTTCCTTCGCAAGGTAAACTTTTCCGTCGCATTCAATGTTGTTTTGAAATTTTGTTTTCCGATACACGTGACAGCAAAACTGGGCTTTTGTTCCTTTCCACCAATTGGAACGTACGTTTTGATAACCTGAGAACAAATGACCAATCAGCGCGCTCAAAGTAATAAACCATTAGAAAAGATCGAACCGGAAATAGAAAATCACGGATGGGTTTCGTCATACTTTTTTACTTGCCAGTTTCCGTGAACAACGAACAAGGAAGTTTGAAAACTTTTATTGTCCTCGAGTTATTTCAAATTTCTTTAGTTTAACCCAATCTGAGCAATCATTGCCCATCTAGAATATTTAATTCAACTCTGACATTCTAATTTTCGTGACGGAAGGCATGTTCCCGCGTATGTTGTTTGGAGTTCCAGCTGTGAGGGTAATTCGGATTCAGGGCACGATTCGGTGATACGCTCGAGGTATTTACAAATAATAATAGCTCCAGAAGGAAAACGAGCTTGTTCATATTCTTAATCATCCGATAAATGAAATGTCAGTCTCCTTGCAATATTGGTCGTGTGAACTATTTGGATTTCGCTGACCGTGGAATATCAACAATCGTGTTGCTATTATCGGTCCAGATGGCCCAGTGAGTTGTGCTACATCTGTTGGAATTCTCGTTTTTGGGGAGATTGGTATCTCTCAAAAAAACAGCACTCTAAATGAAGAAATCTTTGAAGATAACCGACAGAACTGGCTCGATTAGTGGTTTCTACGAAAAGCGCGGGAAAGAATAACGTGACATTATCGCGCCACTTAACCTTGGTTGGATTAAAATTAGGACAATAATCTGACCCTTCTGTGATCACAAGAGCAGGAATGTTAGTAGGGTGTAGGGTACCGTCTTCCGGTGGTATGGCATGGCATAATCTTGGGGTGGGGGCTATGTAGCGACGGGAAACTTACATTTGAGCCTCAAATATTGCATTGATATGAAACACACACACCTTTTCGCCTGATTTAATTTGTATAGAAAACGAATGTTAACTAATATCCCATTCACACCAACGTGTTAAACATGTTTAAAAGTGAATAGAGGGGTAAGTTTCTAAAGAAACTGCGGTGCTGCGTCGGTGGGAAGTATAACGAGATAATTGGGTTTTATCAACTGGGTTGATAATGTGTTTTATCAACTGGGTTGATAATGTGAATTAGCCACCGTAAAGAGATTCGAAAGCTGACGTTTCGAGCGTTAGCCCTTCGTCGGAGCGAATCCCAATTATGTTTAAAAGTGGTTTAGCAAAACAAGGTTAAAAATTAGTTGCTAACATCGTGCGCACCTCGCAACTTAAGAAGGTAAAAACCTTTTTGATTAAAATATGTTAGCAAGGTGGTTTGACATTTCTCTTCCCAAAATGACTACAAAACGTAATCAACAAATTAAATGAAACTAAACTTAGTTGGTGTGAATGGGCTATTACCGCGGTGAGTGACAAAATGCCCAGCCTCCTTCGATCACCCCGTCTTCGAGAACCTGGGTACAAGTCGTGCTATAGTCTCGTCTCTCTGGGGTCGCGAAAATTGCCTGACCTGATCATCATCCAGCACCACTTTTTCAATGATGCCTCCACTTCCCATTGTGTGGTGCTATGCAACGCCCCCTACGCCAGCTAATTCTTATATTTTACGACTGTACACCGAACACTTCACCGGTGATTTCACTCTCCTTGACCAAGTGCCCCTCAGTGATCTGAGCGAAAAGGAACGAGAGAACGTACTAGGAATACTGTGTACCGGAGGTTTTACACAGTCCTTGATCCTGGGTAAAGAGATCATGGATTCGCTGCCTAATTTAAAGGTGATAAGTACTCCGAGCACAGGCATAAATCATATTGATATGGAAGCAGCTTCTGCACGTGGAATCCGTGTAGGCCACGCGCCTGGACACTTTCTAAGTGACAGCGTCGCAGACTTTGCTTTCGGGTTACTTTTGGCTTCAGCAAGATCTATTATAAAAGCAGATGAAGTAACCAAGTCATCGCATAACACTTCTCTTCAGTTACCGGTAGGATGTACAGCTAGGTCCGCATAGCGTACATGTGTAATGAAACTCGAGACGTGAATAGGAGGTCTGAATGGGAGAACTTGACCTCATGACCAAGGTCGTTAGTACATGCCAAGCTCAATGTGATCTGTACGCATGCCCAAGGTCACAAATAAGAAAAACTTAATTTGTTTAATGTAACTGGTTTTTACTAGCTGAAAGTTTGCTGGGTTGCGAACGGCGATGGGCTGACATTCAATCTGCCAAAGTTTACTTGTCCTCTTTACTTTTTTTTTCTCATCAGGGGTTTTGGCACTCCATAAATAAGTGTTTTATTTTGCAAGTTAATTTTGTCTTATTTAATCAACTGATACTGAACATAGCGGAATATATTAATTAGCCGTAATACCATTTTTTATGTATTTTTCTCCAGTATCTTGCTCAGTATATCCCTGCTAGTCAACAAGTAACTGGCTCTACTATTGGCATTGTTGGTTTGGGAAACATTGGAAAAGCCATTGCTGAACGGGCAAAAGGTTTTAAAATGAACATCTTGTATCACAGTCAGATCCGAAAAGAAGAACAGGAAAAATATTTAGGTAGGAAATAACCAGCTGTTGCCTTCTCGTCTTTATGACCCAACTCCTTACATCCTCATCATTATGCCGTAAAGATTGGTAATAATCATCATCATCATTATTTGGAACATCATCGCTGCTCAGTAGCCAAGCACCATAATATTAGCCCCTCATGGTCAAGTGTGAATTGAATCGAGCAGTATATCAAACATAATAGAATATAGTCCCCCTTGACCTTCAAGCAGAAGGTATAATTATAATTGTCCTTTTGAAATCCCATCCTTGATTATTTCCATATCACAAATTTAGAATGGTGAATTTGATTTTTTTTGCAGGGGTTAAATTCTGTGCAGAACTGAGGGAGCTCTTGACAGAATCAGACTTTGTTGTCTTGTGCGTGCCACTCACAGCTCAAACCAAGAACTTGATTTCAGCTAAGGAGTTTAGTTGTATGAAGCCCACAGCAACCCTGATCAATGTATGCCGCGGGGGAACTGTCAATCATGATGATCTCACTGCAGCATTAAAGAACGGAGTTATCAAAGCAGCTGCTCTGGATGTGACACAACCCACATTACTTCCAAGAGACCATCCACTGTTAAACATGCCAAATGTGATTATTAGTCCACATATTGCATCTTATACAGTAAGCACTGTAGAAAAATTGTCTTTAACTGCACTTGAACATGTGAAGGCTGGAATCAAAGGCGAAGAACTACTTTACCCAGTTAACTGAGTCAGTCTGCTGATTAAGCTTGCAAATATACCGGTATTTAATACCAATTAAGTTGAGAGAATGTTCTTTTCAAAAAGGTTGTGGTTTGGAAGGTTATAGAACACATGCTTCTTCTAGTATGATTTCTGTCAAGGGACCATTTACTGTGAAGTATATATGAAATAATTCATATTTGTGCTGTGGTTGTAGATGAAAGTGAAGAAAGATTATCCCAGTAAATTTTTCAACTTAAGCAGTTGGAAAGGAGAAGCCTGAAAAAATTCAGGGCTTCAACGAGATTCGAAAAAAAAATTTAAAAAAAAAAGTTGAAGCCCTCATTTTTTTTCTGGCTTCTTCTATCCAACTGCTTAAAGGGGCTCAGTCACGATTAAACGGTTTGAAAAGTTTAGCTAAACTTTTCAATTTGAATCCATGTCAATCTTCTCCATCCTCAACCATCCTTGTTCCTTTATGTTTTGTTATAATCTCTTTGGTGTTTTTCTATCTTTGTAAAGTATTATTTTCAGGTTTCCTTCAATTTAACAGTAATTTTGTCGTTGCTCGAAATAACTCAAAATACCGTGACTGAGCTCCTTTAAGATGGAAAATTTACTGCAATGATCATTCTTCACTTTCGGACCATTTAATAGTTTTAAAAGCAAAAACAACAAAAACTTTTTCTGTAGACTGGTTTATTGGCCGATAAGTACCTATCAAAAATACCAGCTAGCCTGCCATCACTGGCCATTTTTCAGTTGTACTGAAAGTAAAGACTCCTGAAGTCATCATCAAGGAAAGCATTTCAACATGTGACATGTAAACTTATCCACTAGATAATCAACACTTAAACTGCAGACTGTTATTGTCCTTGAGTCTGGCAGTAGTTGAGGTCATTTCATTTTCAGTTCTTTGTCATGCTTTGAATGCTACTAGTGTCCCTGTTAAACGTTTTTACTGAAAAATAAAAGCTGCCTGTGAAGAAGA
>Ga0126343_10001903_pt1 | contig 10280 bp, 4 predicted proteins | sample Cyp2metagenome_FD_92531 | JGI IMG/M metagenome (GOLD analysis project Ga0126343, IMG submission 92531) | Coral microbial communities from Lord Howe Island, Old Settlement Bay, Australia - Cyphastrea 2 metagenome | ecosystem: Host-associated > Invertebrates > Cnidaria > Coral ... | reverse complement strand
GACAGCTTTGGTCTCACTATCTATCCTCGCTGTCTACCTCTTACCACAACAATCCGCGGATCTCTTTCCCATAACTTAGTTTCATGATGTGGTAAGTAATAGACAGTGAGGATATAGTACTATCCTAGATCCGCCAATGCATATTTACCAGCATTTTACCTAGTCACTGTAAGAGAGAATTATCACTTTACGTGACTTACTCTTTGCCATAGATCTGCCATATAGCCGCTCGTTGGACATGTGCTGCAGCATTGAGGTCACCAAGAGAATTCTGAGAATTGATGATGATGTTGACTTGAGAAAGGTTCTGCAAAACTCTTAGAAAAGACAATGCAGTAGTGTCACAGTATAAACTCAGGTAGCTGACCTGAAAAAAGTTGACCAAAGTTTAGATGCATAAGAAGAAAAAGATAACTTTCCTTCAAGGAGGTGGAAAACATTGCAACCGTTTAGCCGGTAGTTTACATAACGGCCCTTGCAATCAAAAAAAGCCTTCAGTCAAAAGATTTTCTGTAAAAACACCTGCAAAGCACCCAAAGTTGAAGCAAGAACAAGTTTTTACGGTCACAATTCTGATTACTATCAAGGGATTTGCGCTTGAACAAACGAATCAGTAATTCCATAACAATAAGTTAAAACCCCTGCTAAATGGTTAAATAACTTTATCTGATGTCACAATTTTCTTTGATATTGAAGGGAATGGCCAAACAATCACAATCATATGCAAGTCATATTCTAAGTCGCACAAGAAATTGAACTCCAGTTGAACCTCCCGTAAGCAAACACCCAAAATGCCAAGACTAGGTGGTCGCTTACGAGAGTTTGGTCCATTTTGGATCAACATTTTGCCTCATTTAGCATATGGTAACTGTAGACTTACCCATGTTTTATAATATTATAAAAACATGGGTGAGTTTTATTCATATGAATAGCAATTTTGAGATAAAATAGAGCACTTCCCATTGAGAAATTTCTGTCCCTTGTACTATCAAGGAATGTGATGTTACTTTATTATCAAACCTGCCAAGTGGTCACTTACAGGAGAATAAAAACAAAGGAAAATTCTAAACTTTAGGCTCTGAAAGTGGTCGCGGTCACTTACGAGGAGTGGTCGCTTACAAGAGGTTCTAAATATCATGATTTGACTTGGAAACTTTTGGTATTTTGGAAAACTGGTCGCTGAGGAGGGGTGGTCGCTTATAAGAGGTGGTCGCAACCGGAGGGTCAACTGTTTATCACAAATCTTCATCTAGCTATCTAGGACCATAAAAATGATTGATCATTCCGCCACAGCTAACTATCACCGGTATACAGTTATTTACTTGTAAGGAACTTTGTCAAATTTAATATTTTCATGCTGTTTTAGAAACTTTTTTCTCCTACACATGATGCAAACCTGATGCCAAACAACAATTCAGGACAGAAAAAACAATGAAAACAATGGCTTACTTAGGAGTGAAGGCATAGAGGCATGGTGACTTTATGGTTAGTGCGCTCATCCCCAAATCAAGCGGTCTGTTTTCAAGCGCTGGACAGGGACATTGTTGTGTTCTTGTTTAAGACACTGAACTTGCACAGTGCCTTTCTCCACCCAGGAGTATAAATGGATACTAGCAAATTGTTAAGGAAACCTAACAAATTGCGGGAGAGTGACCTGTGATGGACTAACATTCCGTCCGGGGGGGAGTAGAAACACTCCTAGCTACCTCATGCTAGGGAAACTGGGATAACCTCTAGCAGCTATGAGCCATTCGGCTCCAAGGCTTCACTTACTTGGGAGGAGGGGCACCTGCCAAGGCATCATACTGACAGTGATTCAGCATTCCAAGAGATGTTAAATACTGTAACAATAACCATGACAAAGAATCAATATACAGTATTGTAATATTAATCCTCACAAGCTTACAAAGTTGGCCACCATCCTCAGGTTTAGATGTTTGCCAAATACAAGATATTGTGGAGAATTTTACCTTGTCTATGGTCAAGAAGAGTGAACAAAAATGTAAACTGATGACCCCTTGAAAGAGAAAATTCCCCATAAATTCACAACTGAAGAAACCAGTCTACCTATCCACCAGTTAGAAAGAGAGGAAGATAGTCACTGAAGCAGATCTACAAGGTCATAACTGAAGAATTACATTTATTCACCAAAACAACAGCAAGGGAGGGATCCTATTACCTAAAGATACATAATATTTAAAATCCCAGAGGACTACCTGCAAAGGGGAAATGTGTTAGAGTTTTGACTCATGTTTATTGTTATACTGTTGAAGAAGACTATCCATATCAGGGCTGTCAATAAGGGCCGTAATCCGTAACACCACCTAGACCGAGTATGTTTGATGGACCCTTGATGTTATGGGTTAACTTGCCTGTAGTTGATACAATTTAGCACTAAAGTAGCACGTTTCTACAGGTTTTTAAGACAACCCTGCACAAGGTCTTAAAAATTAATATACTTGAAGCCATAGGAGTCGGCAGATACTGATTCTACATACAGGGATCTTCAACTCAGCAGCTCTGGCGACAAATCTGTGAAGCAGAAGCTTTGCTTGAGAACTGCCATCTTGTTCAAGCCTATAAAGCCATCCCTATAAGAAAATGGAACATTAACCTGTTACATGTAAACAATGAAAATCAAAACCAAGTTTATTCTAAGATTTAAATCCTAAATTGATGACTACGAATTTAGTGCTACTGTATCAACCTCTGTAGTACACTATGCAGGATTTTTAAGCAATTGTGGCTCTTTGGAGGCTTGCCAAAACTTCTTAGTGGCAAGGATCCTTCAAGAATCAGGATTTGACAACGATCTCACAAAGATCTTAGCTAGCATATTTAAAATGTTGCTTACTATAAGACGTTTGGTAGATCCTCAAAGACCTTTGAGGATAATGGTATTCAAAAAGATGGTATCTTTAGTTCAGTTGATTATTTTCTTTATTCCTCTCCCCTGAGATGAAAAATGTGTCACCACAATGTGGCTCAAACAATTTTTTTTGCTGTCATAGAATGCCTGGACTAAACAACTCAAAGTGTAGACATGTGTTCCAAGACATGTAGACAACTTCTGTGAGCTTGAGCTGTCAATAAAACATCCCTACAGTCATAGGACAAATTTGCAGTGTAGTCCTCTGACAAATTTGCAGCGTGGTGCTTTTTCACACATACCAAACAAACAGTATTACACAAATGCAACTACTAGACTGGCCAGCTACTTGCCCACCCGACCCACAATATTGGACACTAGTACCCACAATTTCTCCCGAGTTTCAACATTGTATTAAGCGGCCTTCACATGGCAAACTAAAGTTGGCAAACTCAAGTTGGTGTGTGTGAACGGCGCAAACACGATGGCAAACTGTTGGCGACAAATAGAACATGTTTGCCGACTGTTTTTGCGCCGTTCACACACACCAACTCGAGTTTGCCAACACGAGTTTGCCAACTTTAGTTTGCCATGTGAAGGCTGCTTTAGGTAGGGGGAGGGAGAAAAGCAACACATTTTTTTAAGAAAAGCAGTGCTTTTTCAAACTCTAGTTGTGCGTTCATACTCAGACAATTCATGACATTACTGGTACATCAATGTCATAAGGACTATTGTCTGCCATAATTGTAGCCTGAAATAAAAATGCTAATTACCAAACAATGCTCCAAACAAACATGGTCATTTGTTTCTTGTGCAATCTGAATGGCTTCCTTTAATGCAGCTAATGCCTCTTGTCTGAAAACCAGAAGTTAGATTACTTACAGATATAGCAACACTGTACTTAACATTGTTTTCTTAAAGGCTGCTCGTTAGAGGATCCTCATAGTTTCTCTCATGAAGAAATGCTAGTTCATAAGGGATAATCCCCCAAAATTTTTGTCAGGTTGTCCTTGTAAGAATCAGTACCCATTTAGAATGCTGGGTGCTGGAAAGAAGCACAGTCTGTGTGAGAGAAGTGCTTCAAAAGGGCTGTAAGTGAGAAAATAGGGTACAATGATGGATGCAGAGAAAAGAAACATTACTATAGGAGTGCAAATGGGACTTGCAAGAATGTGTCAGCTTTAGTGATCCCCTGTGTACCTCAAGGCGCACGAAGGGCATGTTTTTAACTGATCATAAAGCACAAAGAATGTCAGGCTTTGATTAAGGTTCACATAGTCGGAGGTTTAATATTAGCTATTTCAAACTACAGCTTTTTTAAACTATTTCTCATAATTTTCCCCTGAAAGTTCAAAACAGCTGGGTTCAACTGTATTACCATTAGTAAAGTGTTAAGTTATAACAATAATCAGAGACTAAAGTCTTTTGCTATCATTTTCATTCCTGTGTACAGTCATGTAGTCTTGAGCAAGACTTCATCAAAAGCATACCTGTGTCCAAATTGGCAGTGAAGAGCAGCCAGGTTCAGGGCAGCATATCTAAATCTGTGACACCTTTCTGCTTCAACATCTTCTGAATCTGATGCTATCTTTATCGCAGATTCCCCTTGCCACTGTTTTCGATCAAAGTAATGATAAAGACTGTCCAATGCCTCCTTAAATTCCTTTGTCCTCAAACAGTTAAGAAAGCTTGTGTAATGCTGCAAAATATAGGTTGATATAGTATTACATGGTTCTGCATGATTATCAAAGGGTATTACATGGTCATTGCATTGTGTTAATCATGGTAAACCATTGTTTCAGGTTATTATTTCAAGGTTCGTTGTGGTGTATACAAGGTTTTCAACAACATAGGAGTGTAAACACCCCATTTTTGTGGAAAACTGTTTTGATTACACTTTGCTCATCTGTCCACAGACCCCCTATATTGTCTTGAGTTCGTCAAGATCACAAGCTTAGCAAAACGTTAACCTGGCAAATGGAACACGCGCGGAAAAACACAGAAGGGTATGGCTGGAGAAAACATCCTAATCAATGTTCCCACTGAAAGCTGCAGAAAATATAGTTCAGCTTCTAAACTTTGCAAATTTGCTGGGAATATGGATACTTGGACAATAGTAAAAATGTAGGCCAAAAGCCTGGTGATATCTCAGTGGTATACAGGGACTTGTATATTGGCTTTTTTCAAGCATGGCTTTCTACTAAAACCTTAGTTCCAGGTAAAATGTAGCCTAGGCCAACCAAAGATCAACAATAGATGAAAAGAAATGCACAATGTTTGTGTTTTTTTGTGTTGCCATCATGAATCTACTGTGTGCTTTATTAGTAGTGTCAGACCTCTGTTGTACGTAACATCCAATCTGGCAGCAATATGGTTTGCTCATCTTGCAGTCTTAAGTTCTAAAATTGTTTTTGATTGGAAATTATCACTGACAAGACTGCTGAGGCTAAGTTCACTTACCCACTGGACCACCAAACCTCCATTTTCACCTGCTCAATTGAATGCTCAAGAACTGGGTCAGTTTTCCCTGCCTTGAACACACATACAAAAAATAAAAAAACCATGGAACATCTGAGTCTTTTTTATAAATTTAGTTACTGGACTGTAACACATGAGTCAACAACCAGATGGCCTCTAATGTCCAAGCGTTACACTACAGTCTACAGACCAGACTATATCGACGATCAGATGCTTCTTAATAAGCTAACAAGTTGCACAAAACAAAACTCACAGCCTCTGCAATATTTGGAGATGCTGTTAACATATCTGTTATTCTTGACTGTAATTCAGGTGGTGAAAGGGCTTCTTCTTCAGTGGACTGGATCAGAGAAACCTTGAGGACAAGAGATACCACAGGGTTTATTTACAGTCTTTACAATAAAATGATTTCAAATTAAAATGGCATTTTTTATCAAAACAGAAAATGATGAAGCTTCATTCTTTGTTTTAGTGCCAGACCAGTTACCATTAACAATGGAATTTGTACACATTGCGAGTGAGATTTAAATGACAAACTTTGAAGTTTAAAAGCCAGCCATAAAGGTTAGAACAAACTAAAACTTTTTTTTAACTAGTATGTAATAATTGTAAACTGCATTTTTAGGCTTTTTATTCTGTACTTGTCCATTAGAAAGTAGTTAGTTGGTCATTAATTATATTAAGTGTCCCCAGTTAGTAGAGAGGTTTTAACCCCATCGGCTAAATATCTGAAAGACACGTTAATAAAGTTTATGTATGTATGTATGTAAGAAGTGTCCAAAATGATAATAGCTGAGTTTTGCTCACTTTCCTTTAAATCTAGAAATTAATTCAGGTCTGCAGTGTTACCTGTTTTGCCAGGAAGAACTCAGCTTGTCTATTTGACACAGAACCTTGCAGGAATGGTTTCCTGAAATGAGCCATTACAGTTTCTTTAGTAAGCCACAACTAGCATCATATGCATGCAATGAGACAACAAATGTACTGTAGTTAAACCTTATGATACTTACTAATTTTAAATTATAACAACTTCAAGTGTTCGACAGGCTAGTTAATATGAATTCCCTGAATGCATTACATCCTAATGTTGGTTGGTTCTGAAATTGAACCCTTGTATATTAACTATTTGGAGTGTAAAGATCTTTACCCTATCCCTGACATGTCACTCTTAGTTCCCTCATCTTCATTCTCCACACTTTGCATGCTGACATCCAAGCTACTTGTACTTTCCATCTCTTCTTTATTGTTATCATTTTCACTGCTGCTCAAATAAGTCTTCAGCATATCCACAAAGTGACTCACTTGACTGAAACTCATCTTATAAAATGATAAGGCCATCCGTCTTGTAAACAGACCTGGAAAGAAGGCCAACTAATATGTTCTTTCTTGATTAATGAGCTAGAGAACTTCAAATTTCATGTTATACAGGATTCATCACAGAACTGGCTTTGTATCCATTTATAATATAGATAGGACCCTGCACACACTGTGATTGGTCAAAAACCCATTTCCGTTGTATTTTCAAGTGCCTGTCATGTTTTATCACAGTGTAATACACAGCTAAGACTTTCTTATTTGTTAACTGACACAAAAAATTTATAAATCATATTAAAAAACACTGCCTTCTGTAACTAGATCATAGTAGTATGGCCTGTGCTGGAATCTACCCGCCCCCCACCCAAGCTGGCCGCCAATAAAACCGACACCTAATGGCGCCCCAAATTCAATGACCTATGGGCCCGCGCCCGCGCGTGCTGACCACTTTTATAACCCTAAGGGCTAAAGTACCGCATGACCCTAAGCCGGTGCAGACTAGTAAGCCTAACTAAGCCTAACTGAGCCCAACTAAGCCTAACCCCGCTCGCATGTTGGCCGACCATAACCCTAAGCGCTAAAGCACCGCCTAACCCTAAGGGCCCCTAAGCCTAACTAAGACCAACTAAGCCCAACTGTGACTTAACTATAAGCCACACATAGCTCCTCCCCCCCTTTTTTTTCTCAGCACGCGCGCACTTGGCTGACCTTCACCGCGCTTGTGTTGGCTCGAGCTTGGGCTGCACCCGTGGACTGCCTTTAAAGCAACCCTAAAAACTGGGCGGATAAAACAACTCTAAAACTGGTGGGCACGCCGCCACCCAAGAAGCACGGTGAGACGTCCGTGTGCGAACACACTTTGTCATAATAGTTAACATTAACAAGCTGAATGGTTGTCAGAACCTGTGTTAAATAACTATATAGAGATATAGACCACACAGTAATTATAGTGTACTCCTAGTACCAGCAAAGAGGCAGGTGGGGGAAGGTTAATTCCTTGTTGTAAAATATTATATCCAGGGAAGTATAGCGTACTTAGTTACTCCAGAACTTGAATATCTAAAGCATAAACACCCTTGGAACCATCAGGCATCTCAATAAGGGAAGTGCTGATGTCCAATTACAGGAGCTGAAATATCTAAAGCATTAACACCCTTGGAACCATCAGGCATCTCACTAAGGGAAGTGCTGATGTCCAATTACCAGAGCTGAAAAGTGTAATTTTTGTATAAAGCCAGGAGAATACAGAACAAACTCTTATTGCTTAGGAGAATATTAAAAGGGTTTTGTCTTTAGAGCCTGCTTTGTGCTTTGGAAGGAGGGATGCAACCACTGCATCTGGCAGGTCTTTTGGGAATTAAACCAACTATTTTTTTTACTTTCAGGAGCATTGGAAAATCATAAACTTTAAAAATTTTGTTTATACTAAAAACTAAAATATTAATTTAGACATGTACTAGATAATTACAAAATAGATTGTCACCGAAGGAAAAAATAATTTTAAAATAACAAAGGACTTTTGTCTTTAGGGGTACTTAGGTAACCTGGATTGCCACCATTTGCTGGAGTAGATAAACAAGAAACATGCTACAATGTCTCCCTAGTGGCACTGGACTTTCCTGAGGATTGTTATCCACGCGGCCATGGGCCAAGCGTGGTTCATAATCTACCCTTGCTATACATTTTTTTTTTTCGTGTTCAGAGGCCTAGATCTCCACTCGGCCGTACCTAAGATTGTCGCGAATCATGCAACCTGAGATGTTTATCCACCAAAAGCTTTTGACACATGCATAACACGGACAGTGTCACGCATATTTTTTCCTTATTGTGTGTAAAATATAATTTCTTTTGGTGTTATGGAAGCTTTGATTCGAAGGGAATAATAATAAATACGCTGAAGAGGTATTAAGTCAGCCATAGAATGCGATGACGTTGCAAATTTCACTTTTGCTATGTGACAGATAAGATACTGTTTACTTTGCAAGTTTACTTCGCCAAGAGCGTGCCCCTTAAGTTTTCCGAGTATTTTTTGCAGTTTTAGACAAGAAAACAGAATTGTCGAGCTCTTTTATTGAAGCAAGTTTAGAGATCGGAACGAAAATGAAATCTTTGCAAGCCAAGCAAAGAACGCATTGAAGCATGCAAGGATTACCGGTTCATCATTGGTAGGGAAATAACCACCATACATAGCCGTGAACAAGGACGTTGCAGCTTTTTCTTTCGCTGCGTGACAAATAAGATCATGTTTATCCCGCTAGAAGCACCGGTTTTTAGTTTATTTGCAATTTTGCACGGATTTCTTACGGATTTATGCAGTTGAAGTGAATTCTTTAGCTGTTTGATCGTAGCGAATTAAGAGATTCAAAGGAAAATTAATTATTTGCCAAGGTAAACAAGAGCTGGCCAGAACTTGCAGCATTTATATCAATGTTCAAGACAACCATTGTAAATTTACCGTGGTAGCGTAAACCTCTGTTTGTGTGACTGGCATGACTACTACTTCTCTTTTTTTTATCCTTTACTCATGGCACAAGCAAATTAAATTTTAACCTTTACAATGTAAGCAAAAAAGGCCATTTATTGAAAGCTATGCATTTCCTGAGCGAACTTCCGGTCCAGATGTCCTCAGAAATTTCACAACGGCTGAGAGCTATGGTGCAATAAGTGATGTGGTGTGTACAGTAATCAATGAATCATCAACAACTGCCTTAGAATGTGCACTGTGTTGCAAATGTAGGGCAAAGAAAACAGTTAAATCTCTGTAAGCGCGGTTTCAAGATCTAAGATCTTCTTGTTTTAAGAACATTTCCCACACTGCACAGGATCTTATTAAGAGACTTCTTCAAAAAGATGCAGAGTAAGTTGGATGATCTGTCTCATGAAACATTTATCTGTTAAATTGTTTGAAAATGCCATTTCTGAGTTTGCTGCGACACTATGAAAGTAAGGCTAATTGCAAAGTTTTTCATGTGAAAATTAGTTTTGTTTGCATATGAATGAAAACTACAGTCAACTCCATTATTACAGATACCTTTGAAACCAGAAGAAGTGTCCATATTTGAGAGTGTCCTTATTTAGTGGGTTAATTTAAGGAAAATGTATGGAGCCAGACCAAGAAAACTGTCCGTAATAATGAGTGTCTGTAGCAGGTGTCATAAAGCGGAAATTCACTGTAGTTTTGAAATTCAAAATAAATACTTTGCACTCAGTTAGCCCTGCTTTCATAATGAGGTTCAAAACAAGTCTGACATGGCTTATTCAATTGTTTCCTTTGGTTTTTGCCATTTTTGTTGTTGACTAATATGACCCAGGCAGACTAATTTATGCTTGGGTAATAAGATTCAGAGGGTTCATTGCTTTAGACTGTACAACAGTTCACATTGTTTTACATGGAACTTGAATGAACAAGGGAATAGAAAGTTTGTCTGGAGAGAAATGATGACAAGTAAGACTGTCCACTTACATAACCACACATCAAATTTTGCATTCAAATTTTCCATACATCCAGCAACAGGAAATTCTTGTTGGTTGAACTATGGCTCTTCCTCTCCAGCTCAAAGTGTGCAGGCAGCTGCAGGTCACATATGTACATGTATGCTACTGAAGTGACTGTGTATCT
>Ga0126343_10001902_pt1 | contig 10281 bp, 12 predicted proteins | sample Cyp2metagenome_FD_92531 | JGI IMG/M metagenome (GOLD analysis project Ga0126343, IMG submission 92531) | Coral microbial communities from Lord Howe Island, Old Settlement Bay, Australia - Cyphastrea 2 metagenome | ecosystem: Host-associated > Invertebrates > Cnidaria > Coral ... | reverse complement strand
TAATTTTTATCCAAAGGAGCAAAAGTAGAATCTTAACGCTCAGCTCAAGATTTGGCTGAAGTCAAGAGAAAGAATTCAAGTTAGGTTTGTATTTGAATACCTGTGTCCTCTGAAGTTAGAGTAGTGGTAGTTAGTTTGAGAAAATAGAATAGGAGTGGGTTGCCTTTGTTTTGGATCATGGAAAAAGACCCATTAATCGTGTGTTATGAAGCACAGTACAAATAGTTTTACATGTAAGTATACTGACATACACGTGACTTCCCAGTCGCATGCTGTATAGTCTAGCCAAGTACTGATAATGATAGTGTAAAGACGTGTTAGAAATATAAATTATTAAGGGAGACACTCTCTTTTGAATCAATATTCAAATGTCAATTAACAGTTATGTTGAGGGCCGTCCTCGCGTTCGCTCGTTTTCAGCAACTTGTGGCCAATTTCCCTGAACTTGAAGCATATTTCCCGTTGCCAGAGACCCTAAGCTAACTGCAGAACCCCTTGGTTTCCGCTAAGATGCTCTCAAAAAAATTTTACATGCTTGCATCAACGCCTGTTGGAGGGCAGACTCCGCGCAGACTTCGCTTGATTTTAGCAATTTCTGGCGGATTTCCCACAACTCAAGGCATATTTCACGGTTCCAGGGACCCTGACCTAACTGCAGAAGCCCCTGGTTTTCAGCTGAAATGATCTCAAAACAAATTTGTACAAACCCGCTTCAACGACATTTGGCCCAAAATTTATCGCCCCTCTCAAACTCTTTATAAACTGGCGGAAGGGCAGACTCCACGCTCATTCGTTTTCAGCAACTTCTGGCCGATTTCCCAAAACGTAATGCTTATTTCCTGTTGCTAGGGACCCTGAGCTAGCTGCAGAAGCCCTTGCTTTCCGCTGAAATGCTCTCAAAAAAAATTTGCACACGCCTGCTTTAATGCCATTTGGCCCAAATTTATCGCCCCTCTCAAACTCTTTATAAACTGGCGAAAGGGGCAGACCTCACGCTCGCTCGTTTTCTGCAACTTTTGTCCGATTTCCCAGAACTTAAAGCTTATTTCCCATTGCCAGAGACCCTAAGCTAATTGCAGAAGCCCTTGGTTTCCGCTGGACTGCTCTCAAACAAAAATTGTGCACGCCAGTTTCAATGCCAGTTGAACGAAATTATCGCCCCTCCCAGACTCTTTTAAATTGGCGGAAGGGCAGACCTCACCCTCGCTCGTCGGCAACTTCTGCCCGATTTCCCAGAACCTAAAGCATATTTCCCATTGCCAGGGAACTAACTGCAGAAGCTCTTGGTTACCGCTGGAGTGCTCTCAAACAAAGATTGGGCACGCCAGGTTCAATGCCAGTTGAACCACATTTATCGCCCCTCCCAAACCCTTTATAAATTGGCGGAAGGGCAGACCTCGCGCTCACTCGTTTTCGGCTACTTCTGCCCTATTCTCCCGAACTTAAAGCATATTTTCTATTGCCAGGGACCCTAAAGTAACTGCAGAAGCCCTTGGTTTCCGCTGGATTGCTCTCAAACAAAAATTGTGCACGCCAGTTTCAATGCCAGTTGAACCAAATTTATCGCCCCTCCCAAACTCTTTATAAATTGGCCAAGGGCAGACCTCGCGCTCGCTCGTTTTCGGCAACTTCTGCCCCATTTTCCCGAACTTAAAGCATATTTCCTATTGCCAGGGAACTAAACTAATTGCAGAAACCCTTGGTTTTCGCTGGAGTGCTCTTAAAGAAAAATTATGCACGCCAATTTCAATGCCAGTTGAACCAAATTTATCGACCCCACCAAACTCTCTAAATTGGTACAGGGGCAGACCTCGCGCGCGATCGTTTTGGGCAACTTCTGCCCCATTTTCCCAAACGTGAAGCATATTTTCCATTGCCAATGACCCTAAACTAACTGCAGAAGCCCTTGGTTTCCGCTGGAGTGCTCTGAAACAAAAATTGTTCACGCCAGTTTTAATGCCAGTTGAACCACATTTATCGCCCCTCCTAAACTCTTTATAAATTTGAGGGAGGGTAAACCTCTCGCTCGCTCGTTTTCGGCAACCTCTGCCCCATTTCGCCGAAAGTAAAGCATATTTCCCATTGCCAGGGACCCTAAACTAACTGTAGAAGCCCTTGGTTTCCGCTGGAGTGCTCTCAAACAAAAATTGTGCACGCCAGTTTCAATGCCAGTTGAACCAAATTTATCGCCCCTCCCAAACTCTTTATAAATTGGCGGAAGGGCAGACCTCGCGGTCGGTCGTTTTCAACAACTTCTGCCCCATTTTTCCGAACTTAATGCATATTTTTGATTGTCAGGGACCCTAAACTAACTGCAGAAGCCCTTAGTTTCCGCTGGAGTGCTCTCAAACAAACATTGTGCACGCTAGTTTCAATGCAGTTGAACGAAATTTATCGTGCCTTCCAAACTCTTTATAAATTGGCGGAAGGGCAGACCTCGCGCTCGCTATTTTTCGGCAACTTTTGCCCCATTTTTCCGAACTTAAAGCATATTTCCCATTGCCAGGGACACTAAACTAACTGCAGAAGCACTTGGTTTTTGCTGTAACGCGCTTAAACAAAAATTGTGCACGCCAATTTCAGTCCCTTTGCTAAACTAACTGCAGAATCTCTTGGTTTGGAATGGTTTCGAATGGAACTCTTGGTTTCGAATGGAACATATTTCCCATTGCCAGGGACCCTAAACTAACTGCAGAATCCCTTGGTTTCGGCTGGAGTGCTTCCAAAAAAAATTTGTGCACGCCTGTTTCGGTGCCATTTGGCCCAAATTTACAGCCTCTCCGAAACTCTTTATAAAATGGCCAAAGGGTAAGCTTTGCGTCTCGCTCGTTTTCGGCCATTTCTGTCCGATTTTCCACAACCTAAAAGCAATTTCCTATTGCCAGGGACTCTAAACTAACTGCAGAATCCCTTGGTTTGGGCTAGAGTGCTTCCAAAAAAAATTTGTGCACGCCTGTTTCAGTGCCATTTGACTCCAATTTACGGTCTGTTCCAAAGTCTTTGTAAAATGACCGAGGGGTAGGCCTTGCGTTTCGCTCGTTTTCGGCCATTTCTGTCTGATTTTCCCCAACTTAAACCATATTTCCTATTGCCAGGGACCCTAAACTAACTGGAGATTCCCTTGGTTTCGGCTGGAGTGCTTCCAAAAAAAATTTGTGCACGCCTCTTTCACTGCCATTTGGCCCAAATTTACGGCCTCTCCCAAAGTCTTTATAAAATGGCCGAAAGGTAGGCTCTGCGTTTCGCTCGTTTTCGGCCATTTCTGTCCGATTTTCCGTGAACTTAAAACATATTTTCCATTGTCAGGGACCCTAAACTAACTGCAGAATCTCTTGCTTTCGGCTGGAGTGCATCCAAATAACATTTGTGCACGCCTGTCTCAGTGCCATTTGACTCAAATTCACGGCCTCTTCTAAAGTCTTTAAAAAATGGCCGAAGGGTAGGCTTTGCGTGTCGCTCGTTTTCGGCCATTTCTGTCCGATTTTCCACAACTTAAAGCATATTTTCTATTTCCAGGGACCCTAAACTAACTGGAGATTCCCTTTGTTTGGGCTGGAGTGCTTCAAAAAAAAATTTGTGCACGCCTGTTTCAGTGCCATTTGGCCCAAATTTATGGTCACTCCCAAATTATTTATAAAATGGGCAAAAAGTAGGCTTTCCGTCTCGCCGATTTTCGGCCATTTCTGTCCGATTTTCCACAACTTAAAGCATATTTCCTATTTCCAGGAACCCTAAACTAACTGCAGATTTCCTTGGTCTCGGCTGGAGTGCTTCCAAAAAGAATTTGTGCACGCCTGTTTCAGTGCCATTTGGCCCAAATTTACGGCCTCTCCTAAAGTCTTTATAAAATGGCCGAAGAGTAGGCTTTGCGTCTCCCCCGTTTTCGGCCATTTCTCTCCGACTTTCCACAACTTAAAGCATAAGTCCCATTGTCAGGGACCCTAAACTAACTGGAGATTCCCTTTGTTTGGGCTGGAGTGCTTCCAAAAACAATTTGTGCACGCCTGTTTCAATGCAATTTGGCCCAAATTTACGGCCTCTCCCAAAATCTTTATAAAATGGCCAAAGGGTATGTTTTGCTTCTCGCTCGTTTTCGGCCATTTCTGTCCGATTTTCCACAACTTAAAACATATTACCCATTGCCAAGGACCCTAAACTAACTGCAGAATCCCTTGGTTTCGGCTGGAGTGCTTCCAAAAACACTTTTTACACGCCTGTTTCAATGCAATTTGGCCCAAATATACGGCCTCTCCCAAACTCTTTATAAATTGGCCAAAGGGTAGGCTTTGCGTCTCGTTCGTTTTCGGCCATTTCTTTCCGAGTTTCCACAACTTAAACCATATTTTCCATTGCCAGGGACCTTAAACTAACTGCAGAATCCCTTGGTTTCGGCTGGAGTGCTTCCAAAAAAAAATTGTGCACGCCTGTTCAATGCTTTTGTTTGGCCAAATTTACGGCCTCTCCCAAATTCTTTATAAAATGGCCAAATGGCAGGCGTCTTGCAGGTTTTCGGCCATTTCTGTCCGATTTCCCACAACTTAAAACATATTTCCAATTGCCAGGGACCTTAAACTAACTGTAGAATCCGTTGGTTTCCGCTGGATTTCTTCCAAAAGGAATTTGTGCACGCCTGTTTCAATGTTATTTGGCCCAAATTTACGGCCTCTCCTAAATTCTTTATAAAATGGCCAAAATGTAGGCTTTGCCTCTTGCTGTTTTTCGGCCGTTTTTTTCCGATTTTCCACAACTTAAAGCATATTTCTTATTGCCAGGGACCCTAAACTAATTGCAGAATCACTTGGTTTTGGCTGGAGTGCTCCCAAAAAAAATTTGTGCACGCCATTTTCATTGCCATTTGGCCCTAATTTACGGCCTCTCTCTCAAAAAAAAAAGTGAAGCCTTATAAGCCAGACTGGCTCATACTGCCGGAGCTTATCCCGGTTTACGTAGCATGAAGCGGCTAGGAGTATTTCTACTCCCCCTGGACGGGATGCTAGTCCATCGCAGGTCCATCCCCCCCCCTGCCTCTCTCAAACTCTTTATAAAATTGCCGAAGGGTAGGCTTTGCGTCTCTCTAATTTTCGGCCATTTCTGTCCGATTTTTTACAACTTAAAGCATAATTCCCATTGCCAGGGACTCTAAACTATCTGCAGAATCCCTTGGTTTTCGCAGGAGTTCACGCCTGTTTGAATGCCATTGGGCTTAATTTTACGGCCTCTCTTAAAACCCTTTATAAAATGGCAGAAGTGTTGACCTCGCGCTCGTGCGTTGTCGGCAAGTTCTGTCTGGTTTTCTAGAACTTAAAGCTTATTTGCCATTGCTAGGGACCCTAAGCTAAGTGCACAATCCCTGGGTTTGCGCTAGAGGGCTCTCTAAACAATTAGTGCACGGTGGTTTTAATGCCATTTGGCTTAAATTTACGGCCTCTCTCAGACCCTTTATAAAATGACGGAAGTGATGACCTTGAGCTTGCTCGTTTTCGGCAAGTTGGGTCCGATTTTCCATAACTTAAATCTTATTTCCCATTGCCTGGGACTCTAAGCTAACTGCAGAAGCCCTGGGTTTGCGCTGGAGTGCTATCAAAACAATTTGTGCACGCTGGTTTCAATGCCCTTTGGCTTAAATCTAGGGCCTCTATCAAACCCTTTACAAAATGGCGTAAGGGTTGACCTCGCGCTCTCTCGTTTTAGGCAAGTTCTGTCCGATTTTCTAGAATATAAAGCTTATTTCCCATTGCCAGGGACCCTAAGCTAACAGCAGAAGCCCTCGGTTTGCGCTTGACTTCTCTCCAAAAAATTTGTGCACGCTGGTTTTAATGCAATTTGGCTTAAATTTTCGGCCTCTCTCAAACCCTTAATAAAATAGCGGAAGAGATGACCTCACGCTCGCTCATTGTCTGCAAGTTCTGTCCAGTTTAGTAGAACTTAAAGCTTATTTCCCATTGCCACTGACCCTAAACTAACAGCAGAAGCCCTTGGTTTGCGCTGGAGTGCTCTCAAAAAAATTTGTGGACGCTGGTTTCAATGCCATTTGGCTTAAATTTACGGAATCTCTCAAACCCTTTATAAAATGGCGGAATGTTTGACCCCGCGCTCGCTCGTTTTCCGCAAGTTCTGTCCGATTTTCTAGAACTTAAATCTTATTTACCATTGCCAGCGACCCTAAGCTAACTGGAGAAGCGCAGGGTTTGCGCTGGAGTGCTCTTAGAAAAATTTGTGCACGCTGGTTTCAATGCCATTTCGCTTAAATTTACGGAATCTCTCAAACCCTTTATAAAATTGCGGAAAGGGTTTTCCTCGAGGTCGCTCGTTTTTGGCAAGTTCTGTCCCATTTTCCAGAACTTGAAGCTTATTTCCCATTGCCAGGGACTCTGAGCTAACTGCAGAAGCCCTGAGTTTGCGCTGGAGTGCTCTCAAAAAAATTTGCGCACGCTGGTTTAAATGCCATTTGGCTTAAATTTACGACCTCTCTCGAACTTTTTATAAAATGGCGAAAGGGTTGACCTCGCGCTCGCTCGTTTTTGCCAGGTTCTGTCCAATTTTCCAGAACATACAGCTTTTTTTCCATTGCCAGGAGTCCTAAGCTAACTGCAGAAGCCCTGGGTTTGCGCTGGAGTTCTCTCAAAAAAATTTGTGCACGCTGGTTTCAATGCCATTTGGCTTAAATTTACGGCCTCCCTCAAACTCTTTATAAAATGGCGGAGGGGTTGACCTCGCGCTCGCTCGTTCTTTGCAAGTTCTGTCCGGTTTTCCAGAACGTAAAGCTTATTTCCCATTGCCAAGGACAGTAAGCTAACTGGGGAAGCGCTGGGTTTGCGCTGGAGGGCTCTCAAAAAAAATTTGTGCACGCTGGTTTCAATGCCATTTGGCATAAATGTACCACTTCTCTCAAACCCTTCATAAAATGGCGAAAGGGTTGACCTCGCGCTCGCTCGTTTTCGGCAAGTTCTTTCCGATTTTCTAGAACTTAAAGCTTATTCTCCATTGCTAGGGACCCTAATTTAAGTGCAAAATCCCTGGGTTTGCGCTGGAGTGCTCTCAAAACATTTGTGCAGGTTGGTTTTAATGCCATTTGGCTTAAATTGACGGCCTCTCTCAAACCCTTTATCAAATGAAGGAAGGGTTGACCTCGCGCTCGCTCGTTTTCGGCAAGTTCTGTCCGATTTTCCAGAACTTAAGGCTTATTTCCCAATGCCAGGGACCCTAAGTTAGGGTTTGCGCTGGCGTACTCTCAAAAACACTTGTGCACGCTGGTTTCAATGCCATTTGGATTAAATTTATGGCCTCTTTCAAACCCTGTATAAAATGGCAGAAGGGTTCACCTCGCGCTGACTCGTTTTCGGCAAGTTCTGTCCGATTTTCTAGCACTTAAAGCTTAGTTCCCATTGTTAGGGACTTTCAGCTAACTGCAGAAGGCCTGAGTTTGCGCTGGAGTGCTCTCAAAATAATTTGTGCACGCTGCTTTCAATGCCATTTGACTTAAATTTACGGGCCTCTCTCAAACCCTATATAAAATGGGGAAAGGGTTGACCTCGCGCTCGCTCGTTTTCAGCAAGTTCTGTCCAATTTTCCAGCTAACTGGGGAAGCCCTGGGTTTGCGCTGGACGACTCTTAAAAACATTTGTGCACGCTGGTTTCAATGCCATTTGGCACAAATTTACCGCCTCACTCTAACCCTTTATAAAATGGCGCTATGGTTGACGTCGCGCTTGCTCGTTTTCGGCAAGTTCTTTCCGATTTTCTAGAACTTAAAGCTTATTCTCCATTGCTAGGGACCCTAAGCTAAGTGCACAATACCTGGCTTTGCCCTGGGGTGCTCTTCAAAAAATTTGTGCACGTTGGTTTCAATGCCATTTGGCTTAAATTTACGGCCTCTCTGAAACCCTTTATAAAATGGCGGAAGAGTTGACTTCGCGCTCGCTCGTTTTCGGCAAGTTCTGTCCGATTTTCCAGAACTTAAGGCTTATTTCCCAATGCCACAGACCCTAAGCTAACTGCAGAAGCACTGGGTTTGCGCTGGAGTGCTCTCAAAAAAATTTGTACACCCTGGTTTTAATGCCATTTGGCTTAAACTTACGGCCTCTCTCAAAGCCTTTATAAAATTGCGGAAGGGTTGACGTCGCGCTGGCTTGTTTTCGGCAAGTTCCGTCAGATTTTCCCGAACTTAAAGCTTATTTCCAATTGCCAGGGACCCTAAGCTAACTGCAAAAGCCCTGGGTTTGCGCTGGAGAGCTCTCAATAAAAATGTGCACGCTGGCTTCAATGCCATTTGCCTTAAATTCACGGCCTCCCTCAAACCCTTTATAAAATGGCGGAGGGGTTTACCTCGCGCTCGCTTAGGGACCCTAAGCTAACTTCTGAATCCCTTGGATTCCGCTGGAGTGCTGCCAAAAAAATTATTGCGCCCCTGTTTCAATGCCATTTTAGCCAAATTTATCGTCCCTTTCACACACTGTTTACAAAATGGCGGAAGGGTAGAGCTTGCGCTCGCTCGTTTTCGGCAACGTCTGGCCGATTTTTCAGATCTTAAAGCTTATTTCCCATTGCCAGGCACTTTAAGCTAACTTCTGAGGCCCTTGGATTCCGCTGGAGTGCTCCCAAAATAATTATTGCACGCCTATTTCAATGCCATTTAAGCCAAATTTATCGCCCTTCCACACATTGTTTACCAAATGGCGGAAGGGTAGAGCTTGCGCTCGCTCGTTTTCGGCAACTTCTGTCCGATTTTCCAGATTTTAAGGCTTATTTCCCATTGCCAGGGCCCTTAAGCTTACTTCTGAGGCCCATTGATTCCGCTGGATTTCTCCCAAAAAAATAATTTCACGCCTGTTTCAATGCCATTTAAGCCAAATTTATCGCCCTTTGCACACACTGTTTGCAAAATGGCGGAAGGGTAGAGCTTGCACTCGCTCGTTTTCGGCAACGTCTGCCCGATTTTTTCAGATCTTAAAGCTTATTTCCCATTGCCAGGGACCTTAAGCTAACTTCTAAGGCCCTTGGTTTCCGCTGGAGTGCTCCCTTATTGCACGCCTGTTTCAATGCCATTTAAGCCAAATTTATCGCCCTTCCACACACTGTTTACAAAATGGCGGAAGGGTAGAGCTTGCGCTCGCTCGTTTTCGTCAACTTCTGTCCAATTTTCCAGATTTGGAAGCCATTTTCCCATTGCCAGGGACCACACACTGTTTAAAAAATGGCGGAAGGGTAGAGCTTGCGCCCGCTCGTTTTCGTCAACTTCTGTCCGATTTTCCAGATTTTAAAGCTTATTTCTTATTCCCAGAGAAAAAAATTATTGCACGCCTGTTTCAATGTCATTTGAGTCAAATTTATCGCCCCTTCCAAACACTGTTTGCAAAATGGCGGAAGGGTAGAGCTTGCGCTCGCTCGTTTTCGGCAACGTCTGGCCGATTTTTTAGATCTTAAAGCTTATTTCCCATTGCCAAGGACCTTAAGCTAACTTCTGAGGCCCTTGGATGCCGCTGGAGTGCTCCCCTAAAAATTATTGCACGCCTGTGTCAATGCCATTTAAGCCAAATTTATCGCCCTTCCACACACCGTTTACAAAATGGCGGAAAGGTAGAGCTTGCGCTCGCTCGTTTTCGGCAACTTCTGTCCGATTTTCCAGATTTTAAAGCTTATTTCCCATTGCCAGGGACCTTAAGCTAACTTCTGAGGACCTTGCTTTTGGCTGGAGTGCTACCAAAAAAGTTATTGCACCCCTGCTTCTATGCCATTTGAGCCAAATTTAAAGCCCCTTCCACACACTGTTTACAAAATGACGGAAGGGTAGAGCTTTCCCTCGCTCGTTTTCGGCAACTTCTGTCCGATTTGTCAGATTTTAAAGCTTTTTTCCCATTGCCAGGGACCCTAAGCTATTTTCTGAGGCCCTTGGATTCCGCTGGAGCGCTCCCAAAAAAATTATTGCACGCCTGTTTCAATGCCATTTGAGCCAAATTTATCGCGCCTTCCGCACACTGTTTACAAAATGGCGGAAGGGTAGAGCTTGGGCTCGCTCGTTTTCGGCAACTTCTGTCCGATTTTCCAGATATTAAAGCTTATTTCTAACTTTTGAGTCTCTTGGTTGCCGCTGGATTGCTCCAAAAAAATTATTGCACGCCTGTTTCAATGCCATTTGAGCCAAATTTATCGCCCCTTCCACACACTGTTTACAAAATGGCGGAAGGGTAGAGCTTGCGCTCGCTCGTTTTCGGCAACGTCTGGCCGATTTTTCAGATCTTAAAGCTTATTTCCCATTGCCAGGGACCTTAAGCTAACTTCTGT
>Ga0126343_10001901_pt1 | contig 10284 bp, 5 predicted proteins | sample Cyp2metagenome_FD_92531 | JGI IMG/M metagenome (GOLD analysis project Ga0126343, IMG submission 92531) | Coral microbial communities from Lord Howe Island, Old Settlement Bay, Australia - Cyphastrea 2 metagenome | ecosystem: Host-associated > Invertebrates > Cnidaria > Coral ... | reverse complement strand
CGGAAATCTTCGGAAAGTCGTCAAAAACATTGTTGTTAGTATGTTTATATAATAAACAGAATAATACATGGACGCTTGGAGATATGGAATTTATCTTCTCGTGTTCACATTCGATATCTCACTTGTTCGCTGCGCTCACTCGTTCGATATCGATGTAAACACTCAAAAATAAATTCCATATCTCTGCGCGCCCATGTATTATTCTCTATTTAATTGTAATCGCGTCTAGTGATTAGCGCAAATAGGACAATAGTCGCGACAAAAGCTTACCTGACCGGCAGACGTGCGAGGCATAGTTCGAAAGGTCTAAAGTGTCTTGCCCTCCACCGGTCGGGTGATAATTGACCAAGTTCCCAGTCTCGGTAGAGTGGTGGTGACAGCAAACTGGGCAACTTGGCGGCGTCACACATCAAAATCCACTATTGTGGCCGTCAAATTTTGACATTTTGTCAAGCTAACATGGTGAAAACTGAATGTGTAGTTCATTGGATTGCAGAGAGAGAAACTACAGGACCTTCCTTGTGATTTCAGCGAAAAATATCATGAGTAAATGCTCTTTTTGTGTGTTAATTTAAACAGGCCAAAGTCTCCTACCTTGTCTCTATTTACTACACCGTAGTACACCGAATTTTTAAATTCGCTCAAATGACCTCGAATCACGTTTAAACTCTCCAGGATGAGAAAAATGACACCATTGAGTGTTCAAGAGTCTTTATTAGGTAAATTATACGTACATTGTACGAATTTAATCAATTGAATGTCAAACTCCTGATCTTCATACAAACTCTTATATTTCAATTCAGCCACAGTCCTCCATTACTCACATTACGCATGGTTGACCTGTGGCCAAAATACAAACAACGAGCAAAAATTCCCAGCCTTCCTACACAACAAAATGTCTAATAAAAGATTTATCCAAAGTCGGTGCGGGCGAATTTTGCAGATATTTATTTACAGGGAATACGTGACAGAAGTATAAGAAGCGGAATGGAATTAGCGTGGGAAATCCAGCTAACTGATAGGTCAACAGCAGGAAACCTGTCTAGCCAGTCCTCTGGAGTACAAATACCGCGTGATATTTGCAGCTGGTTTTGGGTATTTGTACTCTATCAAGTGCAGTTGCATTAATCAAAGGTCACAGCAAACCAGGATTCATTTTTAATTTTTACTTGCCATGTTGCATATCTGCACTGCACCACAAAGTTTACTTTGTATCTATTTGATATAAACATCCAATGTCACTCGGTTTCTGTGCAAAGTACATGTTTGCCAAATATTCTGTATAAGCTAAAACTTCATCGCGAAGTGGGTTCGGTTTTGATATTGTAAATCCATTTCATGTGATTACTGGAGCTCAAAGCAAACGTAGTAGCTGCTGCTCGATGGTAAATACGAGATAAACAAATTGTTTTTGATCGTTTTCTTCTGATGTCAAAACTAAATGCCGCCGGTTTGTTCAAGAAAACCTTAGAACCCTAGGTGCCCAGTTAAGAGAGAGAGACTGGAATCCAAATTACCCAGAGAGTCTTTTATTTGTCTGGATTATTAATCTACTGACTCTATTCGGCAACAGATTCGAACAGATGGAGATTTCAGTGACACAGTAATTTTAATTTCAGTGGAACGGTAATCTTACAGCTTTGGCTCTTACCTCTAGTACCATTTTGTCATTTCGCCATTTCACCAGTTTGTCATTTTGTCATTTCGCAATTTTGTGTTGTAAACATGCCCGTCCAAGGGCCTATCTAACTACCATACAAAATTAGAATTGTCCGGAATAAAAATTAAAATCCAAGGACAAATTTTGGCTTAGCATTTTTTGTCTCGTCCTTTGCACTCCCATTAGACAATTCAGAAGCTCTCAAATTTTGTGGAAAGCTGAAAATGGCACTGATTTTCTATATTTCGTCGTAAAGATTTTTTAAGGACGTTGCCTACTAATGTGTTTAGCAAAAAAAAAAGGTTTTTGCCCCAGGTCAAGATCCTTGGGAAAAAATAGATCTTTTGCAAGGGCTATCGGAATCCACAAAGAAAAACTGGCATAGTTAATTTGCCTTGAATCTCACCAAAGATGCTGATACGACTATTTTGCTGAAAAAAGATGAAAAAGATATTTCTCTCCGGAGAAGAAATATCCAAAAGCGTTCTTGCAACGATTTTGTTATTAAAAACTCACCAGATTTTCTTAGAACTCGCCTTTGCATACAGAAAAGCAAACATATAGATCCCAAAAGTTAATGGTAAATGGTTGCTAGAGCGCTTTTGGCGTCTCTGGCAGCCTACCTCTGTTTCATCTAAAATACAGTCTAAATTGCTTTTGCTCACAACCAAAAACCAAAGACGTGTTGAATAGGCTTGCCACTTCCATTTCACAACACAAAAAGTAGGGGAAACCACATTTTTTTTTAAAGTCGTTGTTTTCCCTGTCGCATCTTCAGTACCTGAAACGCTTCCTTCCCACAGGCTACAACTTGTAGTATGCTTTTGAGGAAATGTACAATATTTTGAAAATTATAAGCCTTTAAGTGCTTATAAAAGCACTTCAAGACCTATAATTTTCAAAATATTGTACATTTCCTCAAACGCATACTACAAGTTGTAGATAATGTTGTGTTTGGCAAAACGTATTGTTATGTTTCAAAAACGATCCACTCAGTCCGAGTTTTTAGACGTTTTCTATTGTGGTCACGTGACATACCAAATATGGGCTTGGTTCGAAACATTTAAAGGAAATGTGAATCGAACAAACACGGCAAACTTTGATGCCCACTGGACTTAAGGAGCCAAAGAAATGGAGGTTTTGAGATTACCTAAGCAACAGACTTGCAGTTAAGTTTCTCCCCCCTTAACTCGTATAAATCTGGTTTGATACAGATCTGTTACACTTAAAGCTATAGGTTACTTTAAGGTTTGATTCATGATATCTGCTTGTTCCTTTGGTGTTAGAGTTTAGTGTGAAGTTGTTTTTCTCACAGGAAAGTTCTTGGTTCAGTGCTCCAAGCTGCGACCATTTTGGTCGCCATGGCGAGTGGAAAAATATTTGGTGACTAAAATTGTGGCGAAAGTCGCTGGTGACCTACAGATTAAAAGAGAAACTTCCTTGACAAAATTATCAAAAATGGGACAAATTTAATCAATAGTACAAGTGGCGGCATTTCTCTTTTCCCCTCTCATCATTCAGAAAGTTGAATGCGTCAACTTACAATGAGCTGCGGCTCAAAATGGCAAATTTGATCGATTTGAAGGGGTTTTGCTCGCCATTGGTAATGTTACCCCTGTCTCAGTAGCTTTATAATGTTGAAATAAATCGTTTTTACTACTAGACAGTCTCTTCCTTCTCTTTCTCTTACTTTAGCGAAGTGAAGTGTTGAAAACGTGCCGTTCGGCGCATTAGCCCTTGGTGTAATATGTCATAAAGTGTCCTCCCCTTCAAGTTTTTTTTGGGCGGCTGAATTTTTTTATGGCAACCATTTTACAATTGAAGGTTGCCAAAAGGTGACTTTTTGAAAAAGTGAGCTTGGAGTGCTGTGGTGTGATTTGGAAATTATTTAGTCAGTATCACTGTCAAAGTATTCTGAATCATAGTCCAAGTCATCAGACTGGTCTGTTAGCTTCAAAGCAGCTTCAAGTTCTTATGCCATCTCAACATGCTCGGACACAGAACCATGGTGATGTTCGCCTCTTTTTGTGCATCAACCAAAGTTGTGCAGAGTCTTGTACAAGTCCTTGCGCTAATAAAGTTAGATAGGTTTCTTCTCAGAAGGAATATTAAGTTAAACTTGCAACGTGATGCTAAAGCTTACAAAAAGATTAAAACGATGATTTGTCACATTTGAAGATAATATTAAGATCTTATTATTTTGCCCTTGACTGGATTGGTCGATTTGCAGGCAAATTAATATTTATTTTTTTGGGACATTTTTTCAAAGGTGGGTACATACCTTCACTTGTAGTTGTCTCTTTTGGTTAGTTACATGTAATTTCTTTCGTTTTTGACCTCGCTGGTCAGTTGTTTTCCCAGTTTCGTGCTGGTGGTCACATATGAAGACTACTCTTTCCCAGTTTCCTGCTAGCACTAATTATGCATTCATGTATTGAAATCCAATATGGTGGACAACAAATCATATTGTTTGGCCTTTTTTGGTCAAAACGACAGTCTTAAACATAACGTTTTTAAGCTGCAGATAGGCACTGCAAATGGGCACTGCAGATAGGCACTGCAAATTTTTAGCAAAGCTCTGGCAGCTGAGTGGAACCCTGTACTTGTATAGGAAAGAAAAGGACACCCATGAGTTGATGTTCTCATGGTTATCATGCCTGGGGGTATTGCTCATGGGCTAGTAGGCACGACAGTGACAGAGTTGTGCAACATGGCGGCCATGCTCCAAATAATAGGTTAGAGACATGCAGCCTTGGTTTACCGTGTACTTCTTTGTATTGGCCATCCATGTTATGATCAATTGACACCTGTCAAAACAAGGTGTCCACTGACCAGTATCATGTGCTCACATCACAGGCTCAAGTTTACAGCTCATTGAGTTCAGTGTTTTTTTGAAGTACGGAAAAAAGTGGGGAAAAATTCACCGCAAAGTTACAAAACTCAAATTGAAATTCTATGTTGAATTCCTGGGTTAGTTTAATCGGACTCTGAACAACCCGGGCCATTAGCTCTGCTTTTAGGCTGGCCTAAATCTATATATTTTCATTCAGCCCAAGTAGTTTAGACCTGATAAACATCATCTCTCGACAATATGTTGTCTTGTGAAGCAATGAAAGTAGCCGGCGAACTTCGGCAGCTGCCTGCTCCTAGATACAACCCTGACATAATGCAGATTGGTACTTATTCATGTCTGTGTCTTCCAAATCTTGCTCTTGTTATACAGAGTGTAATCCTATAAAACGATTGTTGTTGTTGTCTGTTTGTGTGTGTGTGTCACGTTGAAAAGCTGAAATTATTGTAACACAACAGTAGAAGTCCTGGCAGAGATAAGATTTTTTTGTTAAAACAATGGACTCATTTACTTGTCAAATACAGCTTCAATTTTGTTCTTCATTGTCAGAATTGAGGACCGATGACTACCAAACAAAGCTTTGGGACTTGTGAACACAAGGTTGTATTTGCCCTTTCAGGCTTCCTTCTTTTCAGTTTCTGAACTGTCTGGACCCACAACTACACCCTTGATTCCTTTTTCATGTAAGCTAGACACTTGAGGCTTCCTTCGTTTCAGTTTCTGAACTGTCTGGACCCACAACAACACCCTTGATTCCTTTTTCATGTAAGCTAGACACTTGATCATTCATTAACGAAACCAGAGGAAAAATTACGAGGCACCCTGACTGAATATCATCTCTTTTGCCATGTGTGAAGAAATCTATCGCAAATGGCGTGATATGAAAGGCAAGACGTTCTCCAGACCCTGTCGGCGAAATCATCAAATGAAAACATCTCAACCTCTGAGGTAGGCTTCTACCACTTTCCTCAATTTTCTCTGATATCTTTGAATTTAGCCTTTCAATATTTTCACAGGTCAATGTCCTGACTGAACAGTCCCTTGTTGAATGGTGTGTTGATGCGAACAGACCTCCCTAATCAGCCCTGTGATCAGTTCAATATGGAACTGTAGCTGCATCAAATTTGGATGATTTTCAGCAACCTGCATAAGAATATGAGCATTGACAATACTCTCATCTAAGCAGATCCAAAACAGGTAGCGCTACCACCTCTTTGCTCACCTTGAGGTCTCATAATACTGGTGTATTTGGTTGCTGTTATCGACTCCCCCGTGTACTTGTTGTAAAGGGTAATGGTAGGAATCATTGGAACTTTGATGTACGTTCCATCCTTCTACTTTCTGCAAACGGTTTCATCGCCTCTAACATCACACTGAGTGCTGATGAAAGATGCAACCTTCTTTTCCCTCCAGACAGTTTCCACAATGTTCCTTTTCTGCCAAAACATTGATTCCCTGTGACAAAGTGCTTTCACTGCTGGTTTGTTTGGTTTCAAATGAGCTTGGAAATTTGTCCTATTGGAAAGCGTAGTTCCACACAGATACAAATTGAAGCAAATCTTACAAGCAAATCTTCAGTCAGTCGGACAGAAGTGAATAAAGTGGTCACAAACGATGTGTTAATTTTTCCCCTGTAGGATTGCCAACAGGGTCCAAAGCAATACAATGTCAGAGGCCATGTTCAGGCTGGCCACCTTCTTTCTTGTCAAATTAGCAAGGACCCAGATTTTTATTCCTCGTTTCACAGGTTTCAGAGGCATATATTTTTTAAAGCCAAGTCTTCCCTTGTATTTTACCATGCCGTTGTCGACTGAAAGGAACTTTGAAGGCCAAATGAATAGCGGTATTCTTTGCGAAATGTAGTGAAAACCGCATCCAACAAAGGCCGCACTTTGAAAAGTTTGTCATAATTTCGGTCTTCTCTCAATATTAAACATGTTATCTTGATTGTTCAGATGCAGATACTGGCAAAGTTTCTCCAAGTGATTTCTTGGCATGATTTTGTGAACTGCTGGTACACCAAGAAGTGTATCCTTGGACCAGTAAAGTGTAGTTTCAGGTAGTGTTTTAAATCCAAACAGCACATTCCATGCGAGGAAAGCACCGTAACTACTAAAACAAGGAATGACCTTAAACCACCTACAACCACCTACAACCACTTTAAACGACCTACAACCACTTTCAAAATACCTTTTTTAATCATTTTAGTGACAATTTTGTTAACTGTTTGCTTGCACAATAAGCAACTTCAGTAAATGCACACCAGAAACTAGTAAGTCATGGGTCCTTCAAAAATTAGGGAGATAAGAAGAAATATGAAACGTTGAAGACCACTGTTAAAAGTCAAGTTTGTGTTCTTTCAACACCAGACTTGCCTGACTAATAAGTGCAGGAAATTCTTCACACAATGGCTCGCATGATGGAAAAACACAAAGAAATTGTCTACGCAGGAGTAGCGCCAACATCCCTGAGGCTTGTCGAGAAAAAAACAGACTACGTTTTTGATTTTTTGAGGTCTGCTTTATTGAAGTCTGTCTGGTCAACGGGATGCAGGAAAATTTGATGAGGTTGCAAAGTGTAACCTTTGGCCCTTTGTGAATTTTACTTGGGGGAAATTGGACCATACGAACCACCCCAAATTGCCTCAAATGTGGGCTGCTGAGTGAGCTTACAAAAAAGAAAACAAAACAGTTTAAAAAAGGTGCTGTTATTCAGAGAGAAAAGAAATGGTCTGAGGACAGGAAACTGCGAAAATAACAGTTACATTCTAGATGGTGTGACAGCTGTGATCAATAGAACTTGCAAGTTTTGCAAAATACATATAACTAAGTGAAGGGTGCACTTTACCTATTCAGAGGTCCAAAAATTTAACAGCTGTGGCTACATCGTGCTCTTCCCTGGCATGCACTCTCCGAAGTGATGTTAATGATATTTGTGTGGGTAATGCCTTTTACTCCAAAATTGCACTGATAACCTTTGGGGACAGTTAGAGCAGAAAAGGAAAATTTCGGGTCATATTCAGTGAGAGATTTGGTTAGAAAATGCAGACAAAGATTAGCGGTATACTTGACTATCTTTCCTGACTTATCAGTGCGTTCTCGCACTCCTACACTTTTGACAACAACCAAAGCCACCTTGCATTGCTTGCATCTTAAGACACTTTTCTCTGCTTACAAGCTTGTACTGATTTCCCGATACCGGTATCCTGTCAGAGTCAAGGAAGTTCACTGGACCAGTAGCTGCAGTTGGTCTTTTCTCTACCTATAAAGTTAAACTGGTTGTGCCTTGTGGCAAGTGACAACGAGGCAGAATTGTTTTATGTCTCTGGAATGTGTGAAAGTTTGACACACAGGTGGAATAATTTTACTATAAATGAATGCAGGAATGGAAGAGTGTGAAGTAACTCTGATTGGAGGCTTGGTCTTGAGGGCATAATTTTCATCACGTTTTTGAAATGTGGAATGTTGAGGGAGTATTACATAAGTTCGAAGCAATATGTTGTGATATTGAAGTGTTACCTTAGGCCTATCGGTTCTAGTATTGTTTGAATAGATGTGCACATGAATTTTCGTTTAATTTTTCTTTATTTGATCAAAAAAAGATAAACGCAAAAACGTATAAAGGTTTTTGACTAAACCCTTGGATATTACACTTTTTTTCAGTGTGTGTTATTTACACACTTCGAGATTGTTCTGTGTTAGTCCAAATATTAATGTAAAAACATTATACTCTTCGTCCACAGAATGGTGGATTGCTTTTGTGGTATTATACGCTGTTCTTTGCTAGTAGTTGTGAGTACAAATTACTGAAGTTATTTTATGGTATATCACAAAATTCAACTTAAAACTGTAAACGGTTTTCACTGAACCCTTGGGTGGTGGATTGGATCATAATTTGTTCACTACTGAGGTAAAACAGTAAGGTTGTGTATTCCAAATGGTGTGAAAACATTACAAACTTTGCACAGGGAATGGTTGATTTCTTTGTAGTATACACTGTTCTTTGTTAGCATTTGTCAGTAGGAATAACTGTACTTTTTTCACTGTTCTTATGTATAATGCATAATGAATTTTAACATAACAAAACTATGAACTTTTCTTACTGACCCCTTGTATACTGGATGGTATGGCAATTTGTTCAGCAAGTTAATATAACAGGGTGTGTTTACTTCCTTTGATCTTTTAGTGTGCAGGATTCCTTTCACAATTTTCTTTTCGCAGTTGTATTTCAACTTTATCGTTTAAGCCCATGAGGGCATCCTCTATTTCATATACTGTGCTGCTGATTGTTGCTGTTGTTTTTAACAGGTGTTCAATTTCATTTGTGAATGCTGTCAGTCACAATTGTGATTCACCATTTTGGATAATAATAATAACAATAATAATAACAACTTTATTTAAGTCTCTGATCATTCTAGCTGGGCACGAGTGCTCCACTATTTGGGGAGACTGTAAACCAAATAAATCAAATCAAATAAATGAATCAAATAAATCAAATCAAATTAAATGTTGGTTTTTGAGGAGAGGGGAAAACCGGAGTACCCTGAGAAAAACCTCTCGGAGCAGAGCTTCGCAGAGCCTTCTCTCTTGCAGTTGATCTGGCATCTCGCCGACTCGCCCAACTCATCTCCAAATTATGCATTTTTTGCAGACTTGGCAGGCACTGAACATGTTTAAGTTGGCAACATATTTGAGTTGACTTGCCACAATGCCTCTGTCTGGATTTGTCAATATTTCTGGCCCCACTAACTTTTTAAGGATTGTGTTTTCTTCTATGTAACTTGTATGCTTGTTAGTGCTTGAAAACTTGGTTCCTTGGTAGTATCATAGGGTAAGGTTTTTGAAGTTGTACTGTTTGTTTTACTCAGTTTTGTAAACAGTGGTTCCCATATGTGTAATTCCATCATGTCACTGTGATCTTCCAAAATACAGTCTTCTTTGAAGTTTGAGAGTCTATTTTCTTTGGTTGCTTGGTTCCCATTGACAGGGTTCCGCGTACACGTACTTTCTGGTTAGGGAACATGTCTTTTAATTCTGCTAAAGGGGTGGCAGAAGCTTGTGATGTTGATTTGGTGGGTTCTGATTTTATTTGGTCTACATATGTAGGAGAATTTCACATCAGAGTTTGCACATTGCAAAACAAAGGATTGCTGGTTTAAAAGCCAGTTGTTGTCTTCGTTGTCTGGAATGAGCAGGTTCTTTAGCAGTACGGTTGATTTTGTATCCTTAAAGTGCTTTATTCTTGGTTGCTTTGATTTTTCGAAGTCGACTATTCTTTGAATTTTTGTTGGCGAAACTTCAAGGTTTTAAGTCAAATCATTCATGTTTGGTCTTTGAAGATGTTTTTACTGGAGATACATTGTGGACATACCCATACTTGTTTTCTAATAGAAAGAACAGTAAAAGTGAAGGTGGTAAGATCATTAATGACCTTTAATTCTTGGCTTGCACGTAACGTCATCATTTTCCAAAATCCAAAACTAAAGATCCACCAAAGTTTATATCCACATCAGGCATTAGACGGGGGAAATTGACATCTGTTTACAACTTTTCAGCTCGGTAGCTTGCTTCGTCTGGAAACCAGCGCATTTTGAATTTCAGAATTATGGCGGTGCGTGACATAAAGCTACGATGGCGTTTGTCGAAAAATGTATTCTTATCTCGTTCTTTTTAGCCTATTCAGAAGTTAAAGTATTAGGAAAAGCCCTTATGTACATACTGGTTTGTTCAGTACAGATAATAAGTCGCCTAGATAGCCGAAGTAAGTGACAGAT
>Ga0126343_10001900_pt1 | contig 10286 bp, 1 predicted proteins | sample Cyp2metagenome_FD_92531 | JGI IMG/M metagenome (GOLD analysis project Ga0126343, IMG submission 92531) | Coral microbial communities from Lord Howe Island, Old Settlement Bay, Australia - Cyphastrea 2 metagenome | ecosystem: Host-associated > Invertebrates > Cnidaria > Coral ... | reverse complement strand
GGCCAACTCCTCGACGATTTTCAAAATGGCGGATCGTCCGGAGAAGGCCCTGGCCAAGGCTGAACTAACACCCTTGCTGATTGGCCCATTCATACGAACACGTTGATTGGCTAAGATATATCCAAAAGAAATAGGGCGGACGCAGCAACAACAGAAAGGGCTATACAGGAGACTGTATTGCAGTTCATTTCAAACGATGTTGAATCAGACTACCGTTATCGACTCGAAAGGTGAATCTTTTCAGTTATATTTGAATTTACAAGATGTAAACCATAACATAGAAGTGGAAATAAGGCCGGGAAAATATAAATAACGAGCATGTTAATGAACTTGAAGCTAAGTACCAGAAGTACTACAGATGATTGGATTCGCTGACGGCTAGCTAGCGCAGTGGAGCTCGTCACAAGCGGCGTGTTTTTTTTGTTTTTGCTCGATATTCATGCGCAATCAAATTTTCGGCGGAAGCAAAGCTAAGTAGAGCTATCGAGGGACGGGATGAGAGAGTTTGAAGCGTTTGTTATGTTCATCTAAACGGAGCTTTTGCTCGTTAATGACCATTGCTTTTTCACGGAAAATCATTTCTATTTTCTTGCAATTGTGCACGTGTCCGGACACTAGATTCGGGCTTATTTCAGATCTTGTTTGAAATACACTCTAATAATGTATTATTTTCCAGCCGAGGTTGAATATTTTCATTTCATATTGTCGATTTTGGGCAGTGTTTTGGGTTAATTGAAAATATTAAGGACATTCTTAGATTATAACGTATGTACCGAGGGATCCACTGTAATTGGCTACGCTGTAGTGGTCTCCCTGCTGAGTGAATTTTGATGTATAAGCTAGGTATTTTACTTAGGCGAAGTTAAATAAAAGAATATATATATGACACTTCTGTTGTCAATTGTATTTGGTGTCTGGATGATGTGAAAGAAATTTTAGCGCCAGCCTGCAGGCATTTAAGACTAACAGTGCACACAACTTCTTGCAGAAATGTTATTAGCATTGACTATATGGCTAGTACTATTATTGTTTTTTTTTATTGCAATTACGAATTTCAACACGCAAAACTATGACTATAGGGAGAGGTGCTTACATAAGATATTAACCGATTGAAATCATGCCTTCACCGCTTCGTCAGTGTTTTCTGTGAACAGACAAATCGAACCCAGTCTTCTAAAAGAGGTCGCGAACCTAATTCGAGTGAAAACGACGACGGGGGTTCAAATGACTGGTGCATAAAGGCTCCATTTGCTGGCCTTAATTCTAAGCTCAACCAGCAACACGGCAAAAAGCGTTAATTACAGTCAATGTGCTGCCGGTTGTGAATGTCCAGCTTAAAACTGGAATAACATTTCTTAGTTTTAGAAGAAAGGATTCTGTCGTTTTCCTCTTAAAAATGGCATCCAAGTTACATGTCAGGCATTTTCCGACGAATGTGAATATGGCCCTAAAAGAATTAATTAAAGCATTTGGTAATTTTTTCTTTTCAGGTCCACCTTTTCCCGACTCATGTGTTGCTGATAAAATACAACACTTTGTTGGTCGCCAAGAGGAGTGCAAAGCAATCCTGGAACATTTGATAGATAAACTCACTCGAATAGTTGCTATATATGGCCCACCGGGATATGGAAAGACGTCATTGGTCATTACAGTGGCACATCTATTACGAGAGATGGGGATTCCTGTCTACTTGATATCTCTTCGCGGAATGAAACACAGAGAAGAGTTAGTGTCCACACTGCTCAGTATATTTGCAGAGGTACCTAATCCTCAAATGTCCGCCCACGATGTGCTCATCGGTTGTTTACGGCAGCTGAAGAGTCGCTTTGTCCTAATGCTAGATGATGCTGACGACTTTTTGGAATCTGGAGATGCCAAACTGAGAGAAGAATTTCTGAGATTTGTAGAACAGATCCTTGAACGATGCAGTCGTATAAAGCTTCTTATTGCATGTCATGAACGCCTTGACTGCCTGCGTCTTAAGCATTCCGTCCAACTAGTGGGAGTTAGTGAACTGGATAGAGTTGCCTCGGGTGACTTAGTGAAGCTTCTGTTGCCAGATGTCTCAGACACTGACTGTAATTGCATAGTACAGGTATGCGGACAAGTTCCTCTACTACTGTGTTTGATGTGCAGCTTCGTAACAGAGCTAAATGTTTCTGTAACTGAACTTTTATCGGCTTCGAAAATTTCACCACTTCTAAATAAAGCATTGGACGACGACAGTTTTTGCTATAGCGCTCGACCAAAGGTCATCGTCAGCACGTGTATTGAAAGGCTGGGTTTTTTCCTAAAGTCCTTTGGAATAGACGAAGCCAAGATCGCTTTAAATCTGAAAACTGAAGTAGAAACCAGGGAGAAGCTTGGATCACTGAAACGAAAATCACTAATAGAATGCAACGACGATTTCGAAACCTACAAAATCCATTCTGTTTTCCGATCCATTATTGAAGAAAAGATTGTCACTGACGAAGAAATGGGAGCGGTATTTAATACCGCAAAGGGCCGTTATCACTTGTACAAATTTGGAGTCGCTAATGAGAGAAATTTAACCGGACGTTCTAATGAAGCGTTGGCAACTTTCGTTGATAACCGAGAGGACATTATTTCATCTCTTGTTAATGGAGCAAAAGATGACGAGCTCTTTAGCACGGTGGTAAACGTACTCGCCAAGGCAGAACTACTTCTCTTCACTGGATTGAGGGATGAGTTATTATTTAACTTAATTTATGACACAGCGATTGAAGAAGCAAAACGAAGAAACACCGTGGTTGCCAAAAAAAACTTGACGGCCGCCAAATCGTTTGGCTGTTACTGGGGATGGTCCTCTTCAGATCATCCCACTTGCGACCCCTTCCTGCAGAAAGGCTTCACAGATGCTGCCGATTGTCCAGCAAAGCTCCTGTGCTATTATGGCGTTCACCAGATACACTGTGGAGAACTCGAGAAGGGTATGTCATTGCTTACAAGTTCAGTGGATCGTCTAAGCAGCGGCTGCGACGAAAAAGTTCTGAAAGAACTTGTTTATTTAGTTCTTGCAGAATGTCATCGGATAAAGCAAGAACAGGAAATGGCATCACATTTTGAGAACCTCAGCATTTGGGATACCACGCCAACCGCGCCCACATCAATAGCCGAAGATGACTCGCTCCAGAATGATGTAATGATAATCGTGGACGATGGCAGTTTTTGTGTTACAGCGACAAATCTGATCGATTTAGTTCTTGAGAGCTTTGACGGGAACGGAACTGCTCCAGTTATCGACAGACCGCTCCAATTCCTTCTAGACTCCTTCGCAACTTTTGGTCGTTTTCATAATAGTCGTGGACAACTTGATGCGATCAGTGTGGTTAAAGAATCTAAGCGACTCCTTGAGTATCGCGATAGAATCTCTCAGGTTTCTCCAATTATAAACCTGTTGCAGACAGAGTTTGAGATAGACCCGGCAGACATCAGCTTCTCGCACCTGGATCAGTTTTTGTCAAGTCAGAACCCAATTGAGAGATACAATATCACCAAGCAAATGCTCCAGTCACACCTTTCTTTGCTGCAGAGGCTAACGACTGACGATCTGGACAGAGCGGACACCCTTAACGTACTCCTTTGCAGCCCAATTGCTTCCGTGGTCCGCCAAACCTTGTTTGTAGATTCATTGAAATTATTCGAAAATGTCCCTGGCATAGACTTTGAAGACCTTGCAGGAAGTTACGACACGCTTGGTTCCATTCTGCTCCTGACGAAAGACTACAGCGGGGCACAAGATTCATTTCAGAAGGGCGTACGGCTGAGGGAGGTGAACGACGGCGATCCTGCGGAAATTATCTCCAGCCTGACAATCATTGGAGAAATTAATTTTAAACTGAACAATGAAGTGGAAGCTGAAAAGGCATTTCAAAGTGCTTTGAGCCTGAGAAAAAGTTTGGGTGTGTATGATACAGCAAACATTTACGCAACACTTGGAGAATGTCACTTTTCGCATGGTAACTACAATAAAGCTCTTGGAGCACTGCAAGACGCTTTACAACTGAGAGAGAAACATCTAGGAGAGCACACTCTTACAGCGGCAAGCTTTCACGAAGTTGGACTTGTGTTTTTCGAGATGAAAGATTACGAGTCCGCCAAAGAAGCATTTCATGAAGCAAGGCGCATGAGTAGAAAGTCGCCTGGCCAAGAAAGGAACACTGCCATTTATTGCCACCACGTAGCTCGTCTGTATTATGAATTGAGAAGCGAACGAAACTTAGTTTTAGCTCGCGCGTTTTGTCAGCAAGCTTTGGCCCCGAGACTGAAGTTAGGTAATCGAGAAATGGCAAGCAGATTGCATCTTTTAGGATGTATTCATTTCGCGAAGGGCGATCTTCCTTCAGCTCTTCAAGCATTTCAGAAAGCGTCAAGACTGCAAAAAGAAACTTTAGTTGATCACCCCGATACAGCCTCGACCTTCTGTGCTACAGGACATGCTAATCTCATGTTAGGTGATAACACGTCGGCTGTCAATGCCTTCCAGGAGGCGTCACGCATAAGATCAAATCTGCTTGGTGATCACGAAGACACGGCGCGAACCTATCACTGGCTAGGTGTAGCCCAGTATCACTTAGGAGACATCAACGGAGCAATGGAATCTTTGCAGAAGGCCGTACGAATAGGGAAGGGAATTTTACCAGTGGATCACCCCGACACAGCTGAAAGCTTAAAGCTACTGAATGCTGTCTACGAAGCTTTGAGTGTAAACGAGTTAGATTGTGACTGACAATCACTAATGGACAAAAGGCAATCGACCGGCAACAGGAGGGAAGAGCGGCCTAATTTTTAGACAGCGCCGTTGGTATGAAGCTCTTATGAATGTTGAGTGAACTTGCGATGTTGTCCCCCTAACTGGCCTAACAGCTTGATAAAATGTTGCTTCTACCACCACCTTGTCATTAGGCTGTATTGGGTTTCGTCAGCAGAGTGGGAAAAGGGGAGCGCGGTGTTTGATTGACTGTGCATTGACTGTTCAAGTGCAACTGGCCCACCTACAACTCCACACGCACCGCGCACTAACCAATCGAGGAGGGAAGCCTGGAGAGGAAGCTGGCGTTGTCTTTTAAGTGACGAGATTGCATAAGCGACAGTTGAACAACCTTTTCACAGTAATTGAATGATCCTTCGGAGTAAGGCGCATATACGGAAAACGCGTTCAAAATTGTTTTGTTTTGTTTTATTTTCTGTCGATTTAATCTTCAGTTTTAGCTTAATAGCATGACGCTATACACCGAATGCAAATATGGCGGACTGCTCGGTCGTCGCTCGGGACGAGTTGCATGAAAGCGAGGCTAGTTGGGCTTTGACAGGAAAGTCTTGCGTCGTCGTCAATCTGATGTACTTTCTTTCGCCCTCCATAAAAGTTTTTGTGTTCGTAAATACTACCAGAACTGAGCGAGATCTTCCACAGTAGAGAAAGTGCTTTTTTTTTCGTTTCGCAGTTCGCCTCTGAGGGGAAAATCGACGAAGGAGAGGAGTTCTTGATCGCCGAAGGAACTGTTTAAGTTTGTTCGTTTACATTTCAGTTTACATTTCAGTTTAAGTTTGTTCGTTTACATTCAAGCGACCGCATTTAGCTCTATGTCGTTGTCATTTGGCTCAATGCTTTCACTGGTTACAATAACAGGGGTAACTGAAGTTCATTTGCACCGTAGTGTTCGTTTTGTGCGATTTCGTGCGATTGGACGCGGACGTAAACAACGTTTTGAGACAGAGGGTCTTCCAAGAGGAGCTTTTCTTTACCTTGAGGAGGACACTGGTCATGTAAGTCGTGTTGGAATACCACCAAACACCACATAAGCTCGTCATGGAAACGATTTTCTCAAAGATCTTCTAATTATAACCTGAAAAGTAGCGGACGAACTTAAGTTCCGCGGCGAACGTGAACTCCTTTCCTTCGTCTCCATTATTTTCCCTAAGCTTACGAGGCGAACGGTGGAAGAGCTCCATCCCTTCTTGTAGCATTCAAAAACACAGCAACTCGTAGGAACAGCGAAATAAAGTAGACCAGATCGACGACGAAGCAAGACTTTTCTGAAGAAGTATTGTCAAAACAAAACATCTAAGCCCAACTAGCCTCGCTTTCATGCAACTCGTCCCGGGCGACGACCGAGTGGTCCGCCATATTTGCATTCGGTGTATTGAATTGGAATGAAAGGGTCTTAACGTGACAGCTACTTCTGACTGTATGATGTCATTCCGGTCCCTGAAGCTGCTCATTTTCCTGATTTCGTTACAACTCGTTCCGCCGTAGGTTCGATTTCTGCAGCTCTATCAAATCTGCTCTACGTTCCTCCCTAAACAGCGACTGGTAATCGAGCCTGGTTTCACCGACCCGGGCTCTGAAGAAGAAATAAATAATAATCAGGAAAAACTGAGGAACATTCATAGGTCTTTGAAAAACTCAGTGCTTGTGCCCTAACCGAGACCGGAGCGTGTATTAGTCTTTCAGAACTCAAAGTTAAAGTTCACGAAATTATCTTGTTTTCCGCTTGTTTTGAAGGTTCTCCTGGGCCTTTTTGTTTCTGAAATCTGTTGTAAGATTCTTAAAATCATGTTAGCTAAACAATATGTCGTATGCATGACTATGACATGAGCTCAAAATTCACCCCTAAGCCTTGTTCGCGCAAATTGTTCTCAAATGTCTGGCACCCTGATGTTGTTTTCACTTGACAGTAAGGTATTCTTCCCATCTGGCATCTTGGGGATAGCGTCGCAACAAATTCAAATAATTCAGTAAGCCAATGAAAACTGCAATCAGCTCATGATGTAATGGGGTTAGTTTTGCTTCTGATTGGTTGAAAAAGCAGCATGTATGATTAGAGCACCGACACGGCGTAGTGACTTTTGCGTATCTCAAGGAAAAATTGACTTAATTTATTGCCTCTCCACTAGTTTTGCCTGTTCTGATCCAAGCTTAAGTTGAAAATGAACAACGCGTGTAGGAATGTTTAAACGTGATAGATAGCTAATTTTTGTAAAGGAGACGTGTTACAGGAACAAAAGGAGTGATTTTACCTTTGTCATAGCTTTTGAACAACAAACTGGAAAAAATTCGACAGCAAAACAAGCAATCTCTGACATCTCTGGTTCTCGCTAGCCCCAAGTGAAACATTGAACTCAAATAGCGCACAGGCGCACTGAAACTATTTTCATCCATTGGCGCAGGGCTAAGGAAGATTTGCAGATTCCTAGCAGTATAATTCCACAAACAAAATTAGGCTTTCTCCAGCTGGGAGTTCCCCCTTTTAATTAATTTCCCCTTTTTCAAAATCCTTTGTTACTTGTAACCACCTCGCGCTTTTGTCGTTTGGGGTCCGTTTCCTTCCCCGGGGTGCTGGAGGAGAGCTTGATGATTTCATCATAACCTGCGCGACGCGCATGATTCATGGGCGTTAACCTCAAGCGCTCCTGTACTTCCGGGATCAAAGTTTCACCTGTTCCTTATTCAGTCAACTCCCATTAACTCGAACCCTCAGAGATCTCCAAGAGAAGTTGGAAAAAAAAGTTATCAAGCGTTGGGAGCAAATGACAGAAACTAAGGGAAAAAACGGGGCTTACTGCATTTCCATTCATATAGGGTACATTTCAATCGAATAGCGAAGCGCACGAGTGACGTTATAACTCAGCCAAACTCGGACAAACAAAACGGAATGGTGGAAGGGTTGAGGCTTTTTCAAGCGCGCATTAAGCACGTGTTCCTAAAACCATTTTTAAATCGAATTGGCGTTCATGTGTCTCTTGTTTCTCTCAGAACACGCGTATGTTGTCTGATTCTGGCGGGGTTCCAATAATTTGCATTCTATTTTTAGACTTCACGCGTTTCGTTATTTAATTTATATTGAAGTCGCGTGAAAGTGGAACAAAACATTTTTAGATTACTGTGTAAAACAGAACGTGTAAACATAATGGGAATCAAAAAGAATCAAAGCAAAGAAGCTGGTGAAGTCCAGGTACTTCGAACTTTTCAAACAGAAAAACTTAGGTGCTACTGCCACAGAGTTAATGCGATTGATTTCTCCGAGAAATGCTTTCAGTGAGTTGGACTACAGTAGTGACCGTTTTGAGTTGTCACGTATTGACAAACATTGCCCGAGTTATTGAGGATACAATTATCATATAGAAAATGAGATGAACGGTTAGCTCGAGGTTCGAGTTATCGAGGGTAATGTATGACGGAGTCTCAACTTCGTTTCCAGGGCCTATCATTTTCCCGCTCTCCCGGAGAGACCCTGGGAACGAGGTGTTTGGGAAATCGATTTGGTTCGGGTTAGCGGGAGCTTCGAGTTTTCGAGCATTCAAGGGTTTGCAGATGTAAATTACACGAACCTAAAATTATGTTTAAAGGTGGGTCATGTTTTTGCACTTGATAGAAAGATGTTTATTTTTAGTCTCTCTGATTTAAAAACCATCCGTCGAGCTGCTGCACGAGGCAAATTAAAACTCCTTTAGTGTTGGGAAAAACTGCGAGGCTATGAACAGTCGCTCACTTGAGTAGCTGGAGAATTATCGACTCATAACTCCATTCACAAACTGATCGATTTTTATCTTGTTTATCTTGGTATTATACTTTGTTTAAATAATTACCAAGGCCCGTGAGAAACTTGTTAGCGGTGACCAAGTTTGACAACTCAATCGCTTGTTACATCAGATGAACTCGAAAATAAAAGTCAAATTCGTCAGCCTTCTCGAGCTATTTCGCATCAAACTCGACAATTAAATACGTTCAGGATTATAGTATTCTTTCTATCAAGTATAGAATACTTAACTGCAGTGACGTACCCATGTTTTAAAGGTTTTATTCATGTGAAAAGTCAATTTTTGAAAAAATCTGGTACTTCCCACTGAGAAATTTCCGTCTCTTCTACTGCCCAGGAGTGCGATAATGTTACAACATGTAATAACATACATGAAAAAAAGTACTCACTTCTGATTGGCTGAGAGCAGCGCAGTTGAAGTGTAACACCAGTACAAAACGTGTAACACCAGTGCAAATTACACATCGTAACTCTGGATTATAATTGGCTGAAAGACAATAGGAAATTTTCTAAGCCAATACTTTGTCCACGCGAACTTCTTCATGTTCGTATTATTAATAAGTAATCATACGGTTTTTTCCGAAGCGGCTCGTGCAATCTCAGCTTTTTAAAAAACAATTCCAAATTGAACTCGAAATCGTATGATTACTCATACTTATCATCCAATTTCTGCTCTATTATCTGTCAAGTGGTCGTTTACGGAAGGTTAGAAACAAAAGAAAATTTCAAACTTTCAGCCTTAAAAGTGGTCGCGGTCACTTACGAGAGGTGGTCGCTTACAAGCGGTTCCAAGTATAGTGATTTAACGACTAGCAAACTTTTGGTAGTTTTGAAGCTAGACACACGCTAGGGGACCGGGGATTTGTTGCAGGGACTTGTCGCACGAACTTGTCGCAGGGACTTGTAGCAAGGACTTGCTTCGGGGACCACTCCCCTAATATGTACTCGTATTTTGCATAGAAAGTCTTGTCGCACAGACCACATTTTCGGTCCCTGCGACTAGTCCCACGAATTAAGCTGGTCTGATTTCTGGGACTAGTCGCAAGGACCAATGGTCCCACAAATTGGTCAATTTTCTGGTGTGTACACACATAAGGTTCAAGTGGATTGAACATAAGATTAAATTTCTTCACGTTTGTTTTTGTTAGTATATTTCAACGGTCTACTCTTTATTGTATTCCATTTTTGTTATCTTGTCATTTATTAGTTTATTGCAACGATCCACTTTCAATTGTAATACGATAGGCTTTTCTCTTTTGTCTCGGTTGGTTAAATTGTAACGTCTTTTCTCAGTTGTAAACATACCCTGACGAAATATTTAGCAATTATTGAATGAGGCTGAGTAGGATATGAGGAATTCTGCAGGTCGAGGAGAGTGTTATCCACCGAGGCCGAAGGCTGAGGTGGATAACACCCTCCGAGATCTGCAGAATTCTTCATATCCTACGAAAGCCAAATTCAATAATTGCTTTATTATTCATTGAAAATATTTTCTTCGCTCAAACTTGTAAACTCTACTCGCGGCAATTTCTCTCTTTGTTGAATGACACAACCTTGTGTCCAGGTTTTCTCGGTCAATGGTTCAATAATCTTTGACATCAAGATTCAATAATCTGCAGTGGGCTGCACTTTTGACGTCATTTTGACGTCAATGGTTCAATAATCTGCAGCGGACTGCACTTTTGACGTCATTGGTTCAATATGACAGAATTCTTGGTCAACAGC
>Ga0126343_10001899_pt1:2500-10287 | contig 10287 bp, 3 predicted proteins | sample Cyp2metagenome_FD_92531 | JGI IMG/M metagenome (GOLD analysis project Ga0126343, IMG submission 92531) | Coral microbial communities from Lord Howe Island, Old Settlement Bay, Australia - Cyphastrea 2 metagenome | ecosystem: Host-associated > Invertebrates > Cnidaria > Coral ... | reverse complement strand
TCTCTTTCTCGGGAAGTGTTACAACTGCTTTAGTCCATGATTGTGCCTTATAATTAGCTCCCTACTTCAGACCGATGTTAAAGGAATGTCTTTTGTTGATGGTGCTGAAAACTAGTAGCTTCTTTTAAAATCACATACCAAAGTTAAAATCAAGACAATGCTGGCCAGCAGTCTATTAGCCTCCTACGCAGACGCTCTTTGGGATCGTCACGAATATTGCGTGACGAGCCTAAAGAGCGTCTGCGTAGGAGGCTAGCAGTCTATCTGATATGAGGGGGTTACCAGGAGGAGTTTCGAGGGCAATACCATGTGCTTGGCTTGCCTGTTTGGCTCTCCGTCCCTCCCTTTCACTTAGGTAAGCCATATCTTCGACACACTGTTTTTTCACAGTGCCGTGCTGAGTGGGTGTAACCTTCCATGTTACTGATGTCGCAAACGTGCCTGCCTTTTCTCAAATACACCTGGGCCGGGCTGTTCAAAACCCGATTAAGCTTTATCCAGGATTAGTGAGAATTTTGATTTCATTTTTGACTATTTTTTGTCCTTCAGTTTTGAGCTTGGGTGATCTCAATCTACACAAAACATAAGCAGTGAAAAACATTTCTAATGAGCAAAAATGTTACCTGACTTCGGTTAACTTTAATCCTGTGTTAGCGTTAAACAGCTTTGGAACAACCCGGCCCTGGTGTGCACGTTTTTCCCTTTTTCTGACCACTGCTTGTTGTCGGAGAGATTTGTCCTAAGGTTCGGTTTCATTACGGGAAAACTGTCTGTTTACTAATCTGGCCTGTGTCGGTTTGCAGATTATTGGCCGGGTTAAGGCTGATCCGGATTTTCTTCCTCGCCTGTCAGTGAGTAGTTGTTCATGTTCTGGTATCCAACACAACACGTAAGAGTGTACTTAAAAGTAATTGGTTAGTAAGATAGAAAACCACCGAAAAGATGATGATAAACCATAAAGAAACAAGGATGGTTGAGGATGGAAAAGATAAATACGGATTACAAACGATGAAGTTAAAAAAATTTAGGCTAAAATTCTCAAGAAGGCCTGGCAAAACGGGAAATGTTTGGTTCGTTTGGTTTCCAAACATTTTCCCATTTAGACACCTTGTTTAATCTTGTTGGATAAATTTTGAACGTCGAGAATTAAAAACATTTTACTCGTTTAGACGGTGGTTAAACATGATTGAAACCACTTGGCCACTCAGTACAACGCAACATGTTATCGCTTTGTTCACCCAACAATTTTGATCTTGTTTGAGTCGCCAGACATTTCCTGCTTGGACTGGCCTTATATTCCTCATTGGCTGACTTTGACTAAATTTTTTGTCTTGTCTTATCTGTTCCGTCGCAGAATTTTGGTTTAGACGAGGAGAAATTCCGCGAGGAGTTTTGCCATGGATGTCCTGAATTATTTTACAAAATAGCTTTTCTCTGTTGTGATTTGGACTCTGATAAGAGGTACAGGTTATTTCCAGCTTTACTGTTTATGTATGTTGACATCTTCACCTTCACCTGTCCCCTGGCGCCAGGATGGCGCATAGGGCTTCATGTATGTTGACACGGCACACGAAAATTGTTTCTCGCCTAATTGTCTCGTTGTTTAGAAATTTCACTTAGAAATGATGTGGATTTTTCTCGTGGTATTCTCTTCGCATACAGCTGCATAGCGAGTGCTTTCAAAATCAGTCAAACGTGTTGTTCAGCATCAGTTAGTCTCCGCTGTATGGTTTATCAGAAGTTTGCGGAAGGTGTTGTAACCAATCAGAGTTCACGCACTGTTTTTAGCTAATCAAGGTTCACGTTCTTTTAACCAACCAGAGTTCAATTACTGTTTTTTACCCAATCGAGGTTCATCTAATGTTTTTAGCCTATCAGGGTTAACGTACTGTTTTTAACCAATCAGGGTTCTCGTACTGTTTTTAACCAATCAGAGTCCACGTGCTGTCTTAATAACAAATTAGAATTTGCAAGCCGTTTTTCCGCCAACAATTATGATCTGGGTCACGGGCTTTCCTGGGCTTGGCACCGGTTCACTATGTTTTTGTGTTGTTAATGAAGTAGTTCTCATTTCAAGCAGACCTGAATTTTGCGACGTGGAGAGATGGCTAGAGTCGCTTCTGCTTCACCTTGAAGTTGGACTGCCATTGCCATCTGAAATGATGTTTACCCTTCTACCCGGCACTCTTATGAGGAAAATTAGCGAGGCTAGTGATAGCTAGACGTACCGAGGGCGGGACACAAGCTTCAGATAAGCAAATGGAAGCAGGAAGCCTGCCCTGGCACCAGCAGTCCTCGAGGGACGCAGAAATTTAGAAAAATCGTACTTTTGAGCGGTTTTTCGTTCAAATAACGTCGACAGCCTGGTTCCAACCTATGCTAGCAGCTTCTCGATCATATTTTGGGAGTCTAGGACCAAAACAGCTTCACTGCGTTTTGCATACTCTGTTCCAAGCTCCATTCGTGACTGGACTCCAGTTCCGTTGGGTCACTTTTTAGATGGTGTAGCTCTAGTAAAATATAAAAAAAAATTCTTTTGCAGAAAGACCGTTGAAATGGGAAGTACCTTTCAGACATTTGGTGGGTTTTTAAAATACGAAATATGTGCCTCTAACAGGTAAATATACTGGTAGAAATATCGACTATTTACACTCAACTGCTGTTGTAGTGTGCGCACAACTGCTCTAAATTTGTACACTCTGCACCATAAAAGAATTCAAGACAACTATTGAGTCGCAAGGTAGTTAGATTAATTCATACGTACGCATTTCGCACAAGCGCACACGCTGAAGATGAATCGAAGCAACAAAAACAGCAGGTCTCTTGTATTTTTGATTGCATGAGAGAGAATTTTTTTTTTAAAAAAGAAAATACTAGGTCATATGACAACTTTGTACAGTACAATATTTTTATTTTTGATACTCCACGTTCTTGAATCGCCGGTTATGAAATACCGTAAGTCAATAAAATGAACTCAGAAGTTAACTCTGTTTGTGTAGTGTAACGTCACCGTGAGCGCTAAACCGAAAATTGCGAGAGTGATTTTTATAAATGGGATCAGCCTAGTCACCTCTTTGTTCGGTAAAATCATTCCCAGTCACCTCTCACTGGTACGGAACCACGGTGAAAGTCTCCCAGAGGTTCGGGTGGGAAGAATTCGCTAAACAACAGCAGTGAAGGCGCAGGGTTCAACTCTACGCCTGCATTAGCTTCGCACAGCGGTTTCCTCAGCGGAGTAGTGAGAGAAAGGGTAAAAGTAACGTTAATACCATATTCGTGTTCTCGGTAGTGGACTGGAATTAGGTTGCAACTGAGGCTGACGCGGGTCATTGTTTCAAATTTAAATGTCACGCAATCTCTTTGTCACACACTGCCTCCCGTGCCGCCCGTAACCGGCCGTGACGAGCCTTGGCCTTCATTCCACTTCTGACGCCATCAGCTTTGACCAAAAATGGTATCATCTTTCCCCAACTTCTGCAGAAGGAAAATGTCTTCCCAGTGATACCCAGATCAGAGTGACATTTTAACGAAAATGCGCAAAAGTTGAGTGAAAAACTCGGACCCAAATTTCCTGCAACTGCACTTGGCTACTCCTTGGTAATGTACCTTGCGAAAGCCTCCTTGCGAAAGAATATCGCAGGAAGTATAATAGTCAAAGTATACCGCCTGCAATCCACCTTAACCGGATGCCCGAATTACTTCGCTTCCTAACGTTTGCCGCACGACGTTTACCATCCGCAATCAGGAATTCTAGTCTTTTGACATGTAATACGTCATGGCAGGTCAGCTCGGGAACTTGGGGTGGGAGGGGTGGGGGGTGACTCCCATATAAAAAGGACAGGGGTTGCTTGTCGGAAATTTTGAAAAGAGCCTCTAAGAGGTTAGTACGAAGAACCTGTTTTGTGGGCTTGGTTTGAAACGTTTCTTTACCCTTAGAGGTAACAACACGTTGTCTTGTCATATTGTTTCGGCCCAGGGGCCCGTTTCTCGAAAGCCCCGGAAAGTTTTCGGGTCCGTAAAGCCATTTTTAGATCATCTGTATCTTAAAACGCCGGAGAAGTGTATACGCCTGAAACTTCTTGTATAAAGGGAACCTCAGTTCATCTTTAGAATATGTGAATAAAACAGCTCTGTAACGGCAAGGTTCGAGATTTTGCAATGGCTTTACGGCCCCAAAAAGTTTCCGGGGCTTTCGAGAAACGGGCCCCCGTGCCCTAAAAAAGTCCCACAAAGGCTCCTGCTGTGGCTCTGTTGAGACTGGACACCCTAAAGGCAGCAAAATACGAGATACAAAAACCCTCAACTTGTCGCGCAACATTGTTTCGTTGCAAGTTTTGGTCGGTGTTTCCCGTTTTTCACCTTGCATGATCAACTTGTCGCGCAACAAAAGCATTTGTTGCAGGTTGAAGAAACTTGTTGCGAAAGGTAGAGCGCGGGTCTACTTTGAGCAACAGATTTTGGCTTTGTTGCTCGTTTTTCAACTCACAACTGGCGCGCAACAAATTTGCTTGCGCTCAGGCAAATCAACCAATCAGAGCGCTGCATTTCTTCGATCCGCAATAAATGTTTCTGTTGCGGATCAAGTTGATCATGCAAGGTGAAAAGCGCGAAACATCGACCAAAACTTGCAACGAAACAATGTTGCCCGACAAGTTGAGGGTTTTTGTATTTCGTATTTCGTCGCCTTAAGAGGTAGCGAGCCCGCTTTTTAACCTCTAAACGCTAGGACAAACACCGTTTTTTTGATACGGGATTTCCGCCTCTGGGAGGCCAGAAGCCAAAAGTCTTGATAGGAAATGTTTGGGAAATCTTGCAGCCTAGAATGTTCTTGACTTTTTGTCAAACAGTCAACAGGTACCAGCTGCTTGTTGCTGTTAGTTCTTCGTAAACATGAACTCTCATGAAATGTGTATTTAACTGAATGTATTATAAACATTTGAAACGCGCGAGTAAACATGAACATTTCTAGAACCTGCGCTCCCCTGCGAAATCTCCATCCGTCATTAAAATTGAATGATCTTCCACAACAAAATATGGCGGATCGAGATCACATTTGATTAGAGACAGGCGAATTTTCGTTTTGTTGTAGCTTTTAAACACGAGCTGAAATATCTTTCGGCGGCAGTGAATGGTTAGACCTTTTCTACCAATGGGTTAACGATTTAAGGTCGGAATTCAAGGATGAAAGAGCTGGACTACAAATTAAGGTACGATCGAGAGTGAACACTCAAGTTGTGTCTCGATAGCATACTTTTAACGCCGTGCAACGATGTGGTCTTTTCATTTGTCACAGAATCATTCAGGAGAACTGATTGTTCATTAATTCTCTGCATGATTAGAGGAAATTTAAGTTCGAATAATTCTTCAAAAGACATTTTTAAGGTTCTGACGATCATATTTGCCTTTGCTCTACCCCTGTCAGACATGAGTAGGAGAGAGGGTCTTAGCAGGTGTCCAATCATATAGTGTTTACTGTATCCTTTTGCTAGTACACTCCTGTGCACGTCTTTTTACCTCAATGAGGCACTCCTTACATAAATAGCTTGCACTCGAACCCGAGTCCCTAGCAACTAAGGGCGGGCGTGGTGTTCTAGAATACTTGATCGAAATAAAATAGCCGCGCGATTTCCCTTTTTCAGATTAACCAGTGTTTTCGTCTTTGAATCTCGGTTATAAGTAATTTCTAGAACCTTTATCATGTTTTAGTTATGGAAGGTCTTGTTACCACGAACAGTACCTCTGAGATCTTTGAATATACCCTAGCTTTTTTGTTCACAATCTCTTATATGGTAGGTTTTCCTAAAGAAACAGTCACCTTACCTCACATTTCAGTATCTTTAATATTTTCCTGTTATTCTGTTCCCCATCTAGATTTCAAGGAACACATTAAAAGGCAACATGGAGGCAAAAGATATTATAAAATGGTCGATCACTGGATTTTTCACTCTTTTTCTTCTTACTGGACTCTCGTTGATTATTTTTGCCATCACGGTTCCCACACCATTCGGAGACTATCTAACTATGAAAGGAGCTGCCTTCCCTATCAACTATGGACTAAGAATCGGTCTGTTGCTGCTTCTTTTGTTCATGACAGCGCTGAGTTTCTTTGCCATAGTAAAGGAAAACAACAGGCTATTGACTCTTCTGGCGATGTTGTTCATCATATTATTTCTGGTCGAGTTTATAATGGGAGTCGTTTATTTCACGATGAAAAGTGAAGTGAAACTCTACAAAAAGAAATTCAGCAATGGGCAGCAAATGATGGCTGAGTATGGAAAAGATGAGAAAGTCACAAAGGCCATGGATCAAATTCAGCGCACGTATGCCTGCTGTGGAATTGTAGACTATCGTGATTGGTTCACTTCAAAATGGGCGGCTAGTCAGGTTTGTGAAGACAACATAGTAGCTGAAATGCCGTTAATGGCTAATAATTCCTCCCTCACTTTTGTAACTTAAGCTTCGTGCTGTATACCTCTTCCACCCCAACCGCACTCTTAATCCTCACGGTATCAACGAAGGCTTTTCATTCAACTAAATAGCATTCTGTTGTTTTACACGTTACCATGCACTAACCAATAGCGTAGCTCCATCTCTCTCTATATATAAACCACACTCAACCCACGATTCCCCTATTCGCTCCGACGAAGGACTAACGCTCGAAACGTCAGCTTTCGAATCTCTTTACGGTGGCCAATTCACGTTATCAACTAAGTTGATAAAACCAGATTATCTTGTTATACTCCCCGCCGACACAGCACCAAAGTTTCTTTAGAAACTTACCCCTCTACCTCCTCTGAACCCCACCTTATCTGTTACCCCTTCTCTCCAACTTGAAATGCTTTGAGAGTATATTCCTTCTCCTTCCGGGGAGGGGCATTTTGTTAACGGGTTGTTCTCCTGTTTCCTCAGGGAAAAAATAACATGGTACCAACCTCCTGCTGTAAATACCCTAACGAAAACTGTGGTAAAGACATGGACACAAAGAACCCTATGGACTTCATAAATATACTAGGCTGTACGGGTCTCAATTTCTCCTACGATGACAAAATGAAAGTGGTGGGAGGGGTCGGTCTTGCTCTTGGCTTCCTCAACCTGTTTGCTTTGTTGTATACAATCATATTCTGTTTCTGCTTCAACGCCGTGCGGGGACTGAGTACAGTGGACGCTCTCAAGGGAGAGGAACCTAATGACGAGTCGTCTTCGAGATCATCTAATAAGGGCGGTCGACGCCCCTCTGCGCAAAGTACGCCTAGTTCCTTACGCCACCAGCGCTCGAAAAAGGCTGCGAGAGCGTCAAAGGAAAAACTTAACGTAGACGATGATGATGATGATGACCTACCTCCTGATGCTTATAAAGATCTACTTGATAAATCACAATCCCAGCGCGAATCCCAGAACTGAACTGGGCCCCCAGCCTGACTCCACTGGCCCAAAATTCCAAATGGTGTGCATGCTAAGATGGGAACACCTGCCTATTACGATGGCGCATATTCCATGTAGTCAACACTGAGTATGGGCGGGAAATCCTAATATTTTGTAAGACCGATAGGTCATTCTGCACTTATAACCTATAAATTGAAGCAGTTAACGTTGTCATTAATTTATAGCAATGGGCAATGACGTTATGGCCTCGAAGAAAAATATAACAAATATCGTAATAGGATTGCATCAAGGACTGAACGCTAGATCGTCGTGTCTTGACTGCATCCAGTTGAAAAAACAAACATTGGACCAAGTTAGAAAAGTTGGGAGTGACTTTTGGACGGGATCCTGGATCCTGAGAGAAC
>Ga0126343_10001898_pt1 | contig 10288 bp, 11 predicted proteins | sample Cyp2metagenome_FD_92531 | JGI IMG/M metagenome (GOLD analysis project Ga0126343, IMG submission 92531) | Coral microbial communities from Lord Howe Island, Old Settlement Bay, Australia - Cyphastrea 2 metagenome | ecosystem: Host-associated > Invertebrates > Cnidaria > Coral ... | reverse complement strand
GTTGAGTGTATGACATCATCATTTGGCTAATTTGCATATTTTAAAAACTTGAATATCTCTGGAACGAAAAGAGATATTTGAAAACAGTAAACAGCATTTTTATCCTTATGCAGGCTACATGTTCATGTCTTAAAATCGCTTAGATTTGAGAGATGTGATTTTCGTCATAGTGGCACTTTAATGTTGTTAGTAAAATTAGAATTAAATTATTGGCAAACAGTGAAAGGAAATAAGACTATACGTTGTTCTGAGAAACGCCTTATTATTTACAGTAATTTAAGTAACATTCTAAAAAATCTACATTAGAAAATTCGTCCTTTGAGCAATGCCTCTTCTTTCGGGCGAAAAAATTTACTGGCCGCACAGGTTGCAGCAACTGTTGCTGCATAGAGAGCCCGAAAGGTACAATTTTCCTATTTTACTTCTAAACGTTACAACATTTGGTGATTCTTTGAAGCTTTTTGGAAGCTTTGTAATCGATATTAAGTCAAAACCGATTACATTACACGGGCTTAAAGATGTTTCATAACTTTGCACGAGGTTATTACACGACGCAATAAACAGATTGTAGGACCAAGTTACATTTCTGAGCATTTCTACGAGTTTCTCTTAACCCGTACACTATCTGCCTTCTTCGAAACCACTGCTGTCAAGAGTTAAAAGTTGCACTTACCTTCCAATACCTTGTCCATAATTTTATCCCCTATGTCATCTGGGTCTTCATCTTTGTCCACACTCAGTGGAGTCTGCTTGTCGGGGATCATTTTGTCCAACTGCTTGGAGTTTGCTTCATCTCCTACGGCCACTGCAATGACTGTTATTCCTTCTTCTACCAGCGGTCTAGCAGCTTCTTTAACATCATCTGACGTCGAAGGCGATTTAGCATCCGTTACCACAACAAGAACTTTGTTTGCCTTAGGCCTGCCCAAATCCTTCTCAAAAACCTTCTTGGCTTCTTCTAGTAGCGCCTTGAGATCGGGCAATCCCGAGGGTTGTGGTAGTTTGTCGACAGCTTTGAGGAGTTTCCGAACGTCTTGAGGATCTTTTGAGAATGATACAACAGGTGTTGCCGAGTCGCCATAGATAACGATGCTGTAACGTATTCGATCAGGATTGTGCATGTTAATTATGCTTTTTATAGCATCCCTCAGTACTTCGAAGGTCTTATCTGCATCGGTAGCAGCGGTATTGATGGCAAAGGTGATATCCATCTCGGGTACATCTGGATAATCTAAAAGAAAACAAAGATCCCTTTAAAATTGATAAAATAAAAAAAAAAACGAAAATTCAGTCAAGTGGCAAAAGAAGCCCCTATCATGTCAGGTTACATAGGGTGTATTAGGGGAAGTAAAAGATGTATATAAGTTATAAATATATATATAATAATATTTAGCTAGGCAGTGGCATCGAGAACACAGTTATGAGAACATTGTATTATGATTGGCCATAATTGCATTTATAACAACTTTCCTGTTAAGCGCATTAAGAAAACTCTAATTTGCTTAGGAATGCTGTGTGGAAGGAGAATAACATTAACGCTGATAAGAGACAAATATAGCATTTTAGACAATTTTAACCCCATCCTAAAAGATTAACATAATTTGATTATGCTATTCAGAATATCTACTTGACGTGGCATTAGATTCCCATAGTTTTGCTTTATTAGTTCCAGTCTCTCAGATTTTACCTTCGAGAGCTTTGTCCATGATTTCTTCAGCCGTTTTCTTTGCACCATCAGTGCTGTTAGCTTCGATGACCTCACCCTGTGCAGGAGTCAAGATATCAAGCTCATCCTTATCTGACTCCTCTCCAAGAGCAACAGCAATAACCTTGATATCATCGGGCCGCATTTTCATAACTTCCGTCTTCAAATCTTCTCCTCTGCTATCGGACTTCTTGTCTGTTATAACGACTAAGACGTTCTTCGCATAGGGGCGAGCCTTAGCGGCCTCGTTTAACAGCTTAGTAGCCTCCCTGAGAACCTCGCCTAATGCTGCACCACGTCTGTTCTTTGAAATGGAGCCTGAAAACAACAAGTAGTTTTGCGTTTTCATTCATAAAGTCAGCTCTCTAAAAGCTCGCTTCACTAATGACTGATATATGAATTTGAGATTTTGTCAGTTTGACCCTGTAAAAGAGGACTCAACAAATGACAGCAACTCACTCTGAGGATAGATAACAACTATAAAGCTCAAACGAGAAATCATAACTTGTAAAACTATTTGGAAACACTGTTTGAGACAAGTTTGAAAAACGTTCTAGAGCATATAATGCTTTCATAAATTCATTACCCACAATTTTTTAAAAAAAACTTTTCCTTTTGCCAAATTTTTCAAGCGTCTTTTAGTCGCACCATAAAGTTTGGGATTCATACTTCCTCGCGTAACAAAAGCGCTCGCTATCTCAGCGAGAGCCTTGGGCAAACATGAAACACAAAACACCAGGGCCCACTTTTTCGAAGGCCGATTAGCGCTAATCCGGGATTAAATTTTGTTCATGGAAAATTTCCATTGGATAGTTTGCTCTATTATTTTTGGAGCATTCAGTCATCAAATTGTAGACAAAAAGAATTTAACTGAATTTGCTTTTTGAGCTTTCATACCTCAATTCAAATTTCGCACTTACCCTGGGTTACTTTAACCCACCTTAGTTTTTCAGCACTTACCGATGAAACGTGTTAAATCCTCGTCAGAGGGCAGCTGGCGATTGAATGGCAGCTCAGTGATTGGTCGATCACCAAACTTGATCACACTGTAGTGAATTCGGTTTGAACCAAACTTTTGCACAATCGCCTTAAGAATGTCTTTCATCTTTTCGAAGTTTGCCTCGTCATCTACCGCTCTGGCACTGATAGCAAAAGCTAAATTCGTCTCTGGTATCTTGGGAACATCTAAAAGGAGAAAAAAGAGAACGAAACAAAATGGAAGCATTAAATTGAAAAAAAAATGCAATACAATTTATCTCGACCGTGGGTACCCCGGTATGAAATAATGAGATTTTAACGTACTAACCAAGGTAACGCCCGTTTGTAACCTGGATTTTATATTTCCGATGCTTAACAGTTTTTAAGTCGAAAGTTATTTTGATACTGAAACCACAACTTTCAACGAAAAACGATGAACGATACCTTAACACCAAACTTCCCATACAAACATCGGTGATGTGTACTGTCCTTACATACCGACAGCAAATCGTATACATTCTACTTTCTTCGCAGGATGCCACTTTGGACAAGAAAATGACATGTTACAAGGATTCAATGTTGGATAGTCTAAACAACCTGAAACGATTTACGGGTTCTCGGGTACCAACTGTGATCATTATTATAAACCAAGTTACCTTTCAAAACCTTCAACAAAATTATCTCAGCAGTCACATCGGGATCATCGCCTTCGTCAACATCGACCAGGTTTTCTTTGTTTGGTGTTGTTTTAGATAGTTCAGGAATGTCTGATTCTGATCCAAGTGCTACCGGGATAACTTTAATGTCGTCATCCTCCAGGAACTTCGCTTGATTCTCCACGTTATTTAGAGAACTGCTGGATTTCTTATCGGCAATTATCACCAAGACTTTCTTGGCATTTGGGCGACCCTGTGTTTCAAAGAAATTTTTCGCTTCCGCGAGGGCACTATCTAATAATGCTCCAGAGCTCTTTCGCACAGAATCTACTAAACTCTTCAATGTTTCGTCGTCTGAGAAAGCTGTATTAAACGAGATCCTAGTAATGGGGACATTTCCAAATGTAATGACAGCATACTGGATACTAGATGTTCCGTATCGTTCAATCATGCTGTTGATTATATCCTTCATTTGTTGAAAATTTTCTCTCTCTTTCAAGGCGTTGGCACTGAGGGCGAAAAGAAGGTCCAATTCTGGAATGGCAGGGGGATCTAAAAGGGCAAGAACATAACAGAATTAATGCATGTAATTGAAGCGAATAAAGCTTGAAACCGACCTGGGTGGCATGTCTTTCTACTTTTTTTTACATCCCAGTCCTATTTCCTAGTGCTAGATATAGTTGTTTTATCTACACTAATAGGTCTGGAGGAAAAGAACGAAGCAGACAAAGGACACATGAAAGGAAACAAATAGGAACAGAACGAAAAAGAAAAAAAACAAGGAAGAACAACAACAACAACAACAACATGATGATGATGACAACGAGAGAAGTACCATGTGCAGCGCCACATCGATAAACCCAAATTTAAATTGTTACCTTTGAATACGTGGAGATAAAATTCTCACCTTCTCGGATTTTCTGTATGATTTCTTCACCCACACCTGACGGATCACCATCTTTGTCAGTTTTAATGATATTTTGCTTGTTACTTGTCATAGTTTCAAGTTCCTCCTGGTCAACATTTGAACCAACACCAACAGGCACGACTTGAATATCATCATCTTCCAAAACCTTGGCTGCTTCCTCGATAACACTGCCATTATTGATGGATTTGTTGTCAATTATAACAGCAAGGACCTTCTTAGCATCAGGTCGGGCAGTTGCTTGATCAAACAATGCCTTCGCTTCTTCTAAAGCCTTCCGCAGGTCTGGCCCGCCTCGCAGTGGAGGGAATGAATCGAGAAGAGTCGTCAGCGCCATTTTGTCAGGGAAAGTTTGTGAAAGAGGTATATATGTGTTGGCTGAATTACCAAACATGAGGACACCGTATCTAATACTGGCAAGTCCGTACGTATCCACAATATATTTCATGACATTTTTCATGTTTTCGTACGTCTGATCAGCCCCGCTGTCTGTCACACTGACTGCAAAACCAAGGTCAACCTTGAGGAGCGGCATCGAATCTGCATGGAAAGTGTAAAGAACACGATAACATGGTATCAATAGAGTTGTCTCTTGTAAAACGTCTTTGTCGCAATAAATAGTAGTATCATGTTAAAAGAGATGTGAACAATAATTTTGAAATACGTCCGGATTTCGGAAAACAGAAATGCTTCATCGTTTTTTCCTCGCCGGCGAAAAAGTGGATGACACAAAGAGTAAAGGGAATGTCAGCTTTTTTCTCTCCTCCACTCTCTTATATTCCTGTTCTTGCTCTTCTCTATTTGTTTTTTGTTGTTGTTCTTTCTTTTATCACTTGGGGTGATTTTACATGTAAGGCCTTTAGGAGTTGTGAATTCCAAGTGGATATGGGTAATTTGGTGCAAAGTATGGACACGGTTTTCATAAATCCAATCATACATGGGAAACCGTTGGCAAGACCAGCTTAGCATCGCGAAAATGTGTCCTACATGAGATTTCTTCGGGGCAAAGAGAGCCGTATTAGTGGCGCAGAGTTCGACTTCATATGTATGGACGTCTACAAGAAAAAATTCAAAAGCTAAGAAACAAACAAGAATGAAGGGAAAAACGTGAACCTGACATAATGACAATTCTTTCAAAATTCCTTGAGTTTTATATTCTCCTGACAGTGTACGAGTAGTCCAAAAATGAGTGCTCTTACCGTTGGTTGCCCTCTTCATCACTTCAGAGGCAATTTCCTTCGCACTTGCGGTGTGATTAGTCTCAATAACATTGTTAACGTTTAAGGTTGCCTCTGTCATCTCCTGCGGGTCAGCTTCTTTTCCAAATGTGACTCCAATCACTCGGATTCCATCATGCTGCAGTGATCGAGAAGAAACCGACACTGTAATTTCATCACTACCCGACATCTTGTCCATGGCAACCACTAGAATCCTTTTAGCGTTTGGACGAGTTAATGCCGCCACTTGGAAAAGCTCTCTTGCTTTTCTAAGTGCCCTTCCCAAATCTGCTCCCTCGCCATTCTTTGTAATACGCTGTAAGATTTGTCTTAATTCCTCAGAATCACTCTCGTCTCCAAAATCAAGTTCTACGTTTGGTTCTTTGCCAAATTTGATGACGCTATAGCGAACAGTGGACGAGCCATATATGCCGAGGATCTCAGTTATAACAGATTTCATCTTCATGAAGTTATCGTCTGATTTCAAGCCTCTTGCACTGAGAGCAAATGCAATATCTAGCATCTCCTCTTCATCGGGGGTATCTAGAGATTAAAAAAAACACAAAGGTAATGAAAGAACACTAAAAGCTACATTTCACTGACAAGCGAACACCTCACCTCGCCGTCTCATTCTTTGCTATAAACGATATCGGGGTGCGAACCATATAATTAATAGAATATTCGCCCATTTTAAATGTTTCAGCGCCCAGCTATTGCCAAGGGAGTCCTTGGAAAGAATATTCACGAGAGCTTAAATTCGTTAGCACTACGTTCCGCATTGCCTAAAATCTATCCCAATAGATAAAGTGCTAGAGATCACGTCCAAAACGCCAATATCCCGTACGCATATCATTGCTATTTCACGCCAAAAGTATAATCGTTATAGCATCGTTATGCCTGACACACCAATTACCTTCAAGCACTTTAATCATTATTTTCTCAGCAGCTTTGTCAGGATTCTCATCAGTATCTATCTCAACCAAGTTATTTTTGTTGCGTGTGATTTCTTCAAGTTCCTCTTCACTCGCTCCTTCTCCAAGCACCACAGGCACGACTTTCACACCAGCATTTTTCAGTTCTCTTGCCTTCTCCTTCGTCTTGTCACGATCACCTGACTGTTTCTGGTCCATGATGACAACTAACACCTTTTTAGCGTCCTGTCTGGCTGTATCCTTGAACATCCTCCTTGCTTTATCAAGGGCGTTATCCAGCGATGCACCAGAGATGCGAGCGAGTCTGTCAACCCTATCCTTTAGACTCTCGATGGTGTGACGCTCGCTCTCCGTAAATCGAACTCTCTCCGATGGTTCATCGCCAAACAAAATGAAACTGTATCGAATAACACTCTTGCCATACCGATCGATCACTGATTTGATAGTGTCCTTGATCGTTTGCAAGTTCGCTTCCGCATCTGAAGAACCAGTGCTTATTGCAAAGCCTAGGTCAAGCTTTGGAATCTCCGGTAGCTCTGTACAAAAGAAAGACATTTTACGAATTAAGGGGATACTTAACACCGCCAAAAGAGAATAATAAACGTCATCGTCACTGTTATCGTCCTCGTAATTATCATCCCGGAAATCCTCTTCGGATTGTTTACATCAGTGACTCACCTTTTAGAAACTTGTCAATTATTATTTCCGGCCATGTTTGAGGTTTAATAGGTTCACAAATTGCAATGTACTCTTTGTTCGTAGGTATGACCTCTATTTCATCGATAACTACTTCTGGACCAATCACTGCTGGTATCAGTGTAACATTCTTCTCTGTTATCGATTCGGCAGCTTCCTTCAGGTCACCGCGGCTATTGGCAGTCTTTTTGTCTACAAAAATGACAACAATTTTCCGGCTGCCTGGTCTGGGAGAAGCACTGTCAAACAGCTTGTCGGCTTCTTTCAAGGCTTTCACCACGTCTGGCTCGCCAGTAGGACGCCTGAGTTGTTGCACAGTGACCCTCAGTGCTTCTTTTCCGCGGCCATCACTGAAGTCGACGTGGACTGAAGCCGTGTCACCAAATGTCATCAAAGCGTAGCGGATCTGGTCTGTGCCATAATGCTTGATTATTGCATCCACTGTGTCTATTATCTTGCCAAAAGTGTCCTCGGCATCAACAGCAGCCGCACTCAGAGCAAAGACGAGGTCGATGTCAGGGACGTCTCGAGTATCTACGATACAATACACCAATATTACAAGAGCACCAAAGTCAGGCCTTGCAGAGACTACTATTGTGGCAAATTATGAACGACTGGAATACATTCATCCACTTGAACTACTAAGCGTTGAACGTTAGTTGGAGCGGTTTTTAATTGAGTTCGTAAAACCAAAACCAAACCAATCACTTACATATTAGACTGCTCATCTCAAACCGTAGTAAATCCAAAACCAAAGGTAAAGTAATTACTTTCGACACTCAAGTGCAACATACATCAACAGCCCAGTCGAGCTTTTGTTTAAAGATCGCCCTTCAGGAATCCTGTGTGACTGAAATTCAGCTGACAACATAAAATTAAACCCAAGGAAAACAAAGTATCGTACTCCTTACCTTTGTCGATAGTTACAATAATGACCTCCGCCACGGAATCTGGGTTATCAGTGGTATTGGTAAGAACCGTGGTCTCAGTAACATCTATTACCGGTTTATCCACTTCATCGCCAACACCAATCGCAATCACTTCGACGCCTTCAGCCTGCAATAGCCTTGACGACGCCTTGACATCGTCTAGCTTGCTATCAGACTTGCCATCAACCATTACCACGAGTATATTCTTGGCCGTTGGTCTCTGGGCAGAAGCCATATTGAAGATTTCCCGCGCCTTTTCCAACGCTTTATCAAGCGATGCTATCCCGGTTGTCTTGGTGATGGAGTCAATGATTCGTTTTCTACCCTCATCTGACAGCTGGTCGTCAAAATTAATATGAACAACAGGAGGGTCTCCAAAAGATAGAACACTGTAGAAAATATTGGATGTTGGGTAATTGTCTATAACAGACTTGATGATGTCTTGCATTTGCCTGAAGGTTCTGTCCGAATCTAAGGAGGTGACACTTATCGCAAAGCCAAGGTTGATTTGAACCAGTCGTGAAGGATCTGTGAAATAGGAAACCCCCAACACATTAATTCTCTTTCCCGAAATCACGTGAAAACGCGGTGGTTAGGACGTTAGACTACGGATGCCAGGTCATTGCTTTCTGCTATTGGGCAACGCGCTTAACTTTTACAATACGCCCGGCTCTCGACTCATATGTACAAGTCGGTACTAGAGAAGTGTTAAGGCTGCGATTTTTTGTCGGCCGACAAAAAACTGTCACTTGTAGACTAGTGTGCGGTGAATTCAGACAAGTCTGCGACAATATCGGGGCTTGCCGGGCGATATTTGACAGTGCTAGATCTCAAAACGTCTTGTCAGGCCTTGTCAGCTAGTGTGCGGTGGTCAAGACAATTTGTCGGGGTTCGCGCGTGCCTCAACCAATTAGGAAATGTCATGAGAGGGAAAGAGGAGGAGTAGATAGCTTAACGTTCCGGAGTTCATCATGATATATCTTACAATTTACCTTTGATAGCGATTTTGATCTGCTCATCAACAGTATCCGTCACATCTTTGGGTTTCTCAGTTGGTTTGACTGGAACAATGCGGTCTTCATCGTCGGTAACCGGTTCAACATGTTCCTTGTTGACTTCATCTCCGATGATGACAGGGATCACTGTTATTCCTTGATCCACCAGTTGTCGTGCTTTGGCCTTGAAAAAATGGAAACCACAGGGTCTTATTACACCGTACATTATAACAAAGACGAGAAAAGTTGAGAGGGAATTCAAAGGGAGAGACTTAAAATCCTAGGCAGAGACGGCATCAGCTGCAGAGGATTATATGGCCTTGAAGCAGAGAGACGAATTCTTCCCGTGCTCTGCCAACATCCCAAGTGGTTTATCAGCCTATAAACCAAAACGACTTGTGGTCTATTGCTTAAATAACAAAACATTTGAGCTCCAGTGTGTAGCAAGCAATTGTATTCTGTCCCATATTTATTCTGTTTTCTTCGTATTGATGGATTGGCGCATACCCAATCACCATTTATAGAAAGGACTTGGGATTTTAGATTTGGTGCTCCCCATGGTCCTTATAGAACTCCAAATAAAACACGAGATAACTATTTCTGAGCCACTTTAAAGATCTCAATGCGTTTCAACTTCTCTAAACAACCAGCTGAAATTTTATCTACCGTCTCAACAACATTCTGAAAACTTGTATTGATTATCTGCATTCTATTATACCAGCTACACATACAGTTCTATATTCTCCTAAATATCTATAACTACAGTGGGGGTTTATTCCCCAGATCCTCGTGCTGAGGTCTGGGCCAGGATTAGCGAGAATTTTGATTTCATTTTTGTAGCTTTTCAGCAAGGAGTTCTGTTTATATTTTTTGCCCCTCAGTTTTGAGCATGAGTAATCTCAAACTACACAATACATAAGCGATGGATAACACTTTTATACAAGAAAAATTGTTACCCGGTTAACTTTTAATCCTGGGTTAGCGTTAACCGGCTTTCGAACAACCCGGCCCTGTTGTTTATGGCTGAATCTGAATATATTGAAATTGGTCTATTGAGACAGAGTACCCAACCTCCTTCACCCTTGTGATTTTCTTTGTTTCAACATAATGAATCATTAATGAGTTTGAGAAATATATTTAACAAATAAAGAAGCCTAAGCCGTGTATTACACTGTGATAAAACACGACGGGCATTTGAGAACACGAGGGAAATTTAGAAAACACGAGCCGCAGGCGAGTGTTTTCTACATTTCTC
>Ga0126343_10001897_pt1 | contig 10289 bp, 6 predicted proteins | sample Cyp2metagenome_FD_92531 | JGI IMG/M metagenome (GOLD analysis project Ga0126343, IMG submission 92531) | Coral microbial communities from Lord Howe Island, Old Settlement Bay, Australia - Cyphastrea 2 metagenome | ecosystem: Host-associated > Invertebrates > Cnidaria > Coral ... | reverse complement strand
TTGTTCGTTTAATTTAATTATCAGTGGGTTTAGTGAGATGCTTTGCTGAATTTCTTAAAGGGTTATTGATAAAGGACTGGTAAAGCTACGGCCGAAAAAAGGACTGCGAAGCCGTTGGCAAAAATAACACTTGAGATTTTGCACATTTTGCGGCGCAATTTTGGCCAGAAACAGCCGAAACTACAAATTCGTCCAAAATTTGCTTCACACACTGGTCTCCGCCATTTTGATTATCCCTGTAACCCTTGCTCCACGTTTCGGTTTCCATGCTTCAGAGAGACCACACATCAGCCTGTCCCCAAAAATTCGAGTCCTCCGTCTAAGTGTTGCTTAATGTGAATTTATTTCAAGTCTTGGGATCCGTGCGCACCCATGATATGAGATAATTTTTCTATTCTTAGAACGAATTACGCCTTCCTGACGTCATCCGAGGGGATCCCCGCACATGTAGGAGGGAGGAGGGATCAATTGGTGAGAGGATATATTTTAATCTGAACCAAGATAAAAATTTTTATGACGGTAAATATATTTTATTGAGCTTTGTTTGATACTGGTTTTCATTGTGATATCGATCTTTACTAATCTGCATCATCCTCCTTTTATCATGTTCATGCCACGTTTTCTTCCCTTTCGGTTAATTTGCACTAATGCAAGCTGTTTCTCTTCAATGCTAGGAAAAAGACTCGTCAATGCCGAGATAAATGACGAAGTCCATCCGCTTATAAACTGTATTTGAAAAAGCCACATTGCATAGTCCATACACGACAGCTACCACCTTAATAATACGTTCCAAAAGAACGTTTTGCTGTTTTTGTTGACCACTTAGAACTGCATTTCTGAGGTCTGCACGAACCACTTTTACTCCCAAGGAGTTGTGAAAAGATATATTCCACTTTGACTTAACCATCCAGAAATGCCAACTCTTTATACCTTACCCGCAAAAGGCGCTTCTATCGACGACGCCTATTGCCCTCTAGAGCGCCGCTTCTTCTTCTGAGATTTTGCGAAGACTGTTCCGAATTCTTACGTTATCCTTTGATGGCCAAATCAATTTTGCACTGTTTCTGCTCATTTCATAAGAACTTTTTAAGTCATTTTGGCCTCATATGACGCTCATCTAATAACCTAACTTGAACTAGTGAGAGCACGTGAGTTGAGAGATCAGATGCAGCACACTGATTGAGTACAAAGAATGTAATGTCACCAATTTTGCATCCAATCAATCCTGCTGGGCACACGCGTCAACAAAATGCCAGGGTGATATTAACTTGATTCAGCGGACGTGCACATCAGAGAGAGAGAAATTGTAAAGAAATTTCAAAATGGCGGCTTCCGTGCCATTTGAAAATGTTTTCAAAGAAGTGACTCTTACTGACACAGAAGAGCGCAGCAAGACTCTACTGACGAGGAAAGCAACAAAAGAGATTAAGCTAATGAGTCAGCTGTCAACTATTTCAAGTTTTGCACTTGGTAAGCAAGGGGCAAAAAGATATTCAAGAAGTTTTTACGAACAACATGCTGCAGTGTAAGGCTCATGTTTTCCATTTGTGTGACTGAATATAGAGATCATCTATCTATCTATCTATCTATCTATCTATCATGGTAAACTTTGTTTGTATTGGAGCAAAACGGTCGCGGGGACCCTAAGCTACAGTGAGTTTATGGAACTTGTAATCATCAATGGTTGTATAACAAAGATGGCAGTGTAGATCCTTTCTTGTTTTTACTTGATTTATTCAAACATTTTTCCTCGTATTGTAGGGTACGTGGTAGTTTAATATGTCCAGCCTTCACAGAAAATACACATTATAGAATCAAGAGGGACGAAAAGTTTAAATTCACCAAAATATAAGATATTAAATAAAATAGTATACCTTGGGAAAACGATTGGAGGCTGCTTCGAAGACGAGAGTTGCGAAACTTTAAACGCAAAAAAACGTCACTGACATCCAGCCTCGAAATAAAGTTTGGATTCTCGCGTCAATTTAGTGGTCTATGAAAAAAGTTACAATTTATTTTTGAGCGCAATGCTTACAAAACCAAACGCTGTTACTTGCCCTGAGGCCGCTTAACAGGCAGACTTGTTACCTGCCAAAGTGTTCATTCATGTACTTTCTTAGAGTGGGTGCAACGGCATATCAGGTGAGTTTGACCGGACCGTGGTTCGCACTTTGGCGAGAGGTATTCCAGCCGAAATACCGATGGTGAGACTAAGCAAGCCCTATAACGCGTCGAAGCGTACCAAAATGTACGATTAGGTATTTACCGTTTTCTAATTCGGCCAAAAGAGCAAGAAATCGTAGCCATATCAGGTCAGTGACTTGATGTCTCAGGTTTTCAAGACAGTAGACACAGCTCTTGATTGCCTAATTGGGAACTGAGTCCGGCAATCATTAATTATTTGAAGATATTTACTCACAGTTCGTCCAGCCTGGTATTGTAGCGAAAAATATCCTCAGGTAAGTCTTTTAACTGATTGTTTTGCAAGTCCCTACCAACAAATAATTGCAATCAGTATCAATTGCACGATAAGGGGAGATTAAGGAGTGTGTGCTGAAAGGTTCCCTTCCCGATGCAGCATATCACGGTACAGAAAACAAGAACAATAAAAAAGAAAATTGGGGAAAACAAAACTACTTACAGGATACTTCCCATGTTGTTTTTGAGTCTAGAAAATTCTGAGATTCCGGAATTGTGGGATCTCTTTCATTTGTTGCACTCTGCTTATTTAGCCTGAGACTTAGGAGATTTGGGCAGAGGGTCACAAAGGGTCCTCACTGACTTAACATCGAGACTATCTTACACAACAAGCGTTTATTTTAAAAGGCAACAATTGCCTAAATTGACGGTCTTACTAAGAACCTATTAATAAACAGTTTAGCATATCAATGGCCTTTTTACAGATACAGCGGTCATTTTGAATTCTATTGTTTCAGGTATCTATTATGGGATGCTCAGAGGGCTGTGGTTATGAGTGCTTCTTACGGTGGAAATTACTCAGTGAACTTAGCGACACGCAAAGAAAGCTTCAATTCAGATAAACAGCTATAAGCCCGGTAATCGAAATTGAAGCTCTTTCGATTCGGAAGAACTTCGACCATCAAAGTGGTATCGATGTGGAAGAGAAAATCCTGTTTCGTGTCGAAAGCCACGTTTTCGTGGGCAAAGAGTTTGAAGGCAAGTGATGTTGTTCAAATTTCCATGGCTAAAGCTAATTTCTTTCCCAGAATATTTGAAGCAATTCCTCGAACATCACGGTAAATGTGACCTTCCCTACACAAGAGCATTTTCTAGGCTAGGGTGTTTCAGGTCAGTGTGAAACCCTTTGGAAACCCTTTGGAAACTCTTTTAGAAACTCTTTGGAAACGCTTTGAAAATCTTTTTGAAACCCTTTGGAAACCCTTTTGAAACGCTTTGAAACTCTTTAGAAGGTGGACGCACTTTGGAAACCCCGAAGCGGTTTTGAAAATGTCGAGAGGAAGAACATTCTCCTAATGGAAAGAACAAAAGGTAATACGCATCTGAAACTCCTCCTAAGTTTAGTGGCGAAAATTTCGGACATTTTTGGGAACATAAACGTGAATAGGTTATTTTTTACACGCGAGATTAACGATACGAGTTATCTGCATGCTGCGTAATTCCTGTGTACGTTTTGTCAAAATGGTGTTGCGAATGGTAAATGCGAGACTTTACAAGACAGCGCCCCCGGAAAATTTAAACTTTCTAGATTACGAGACCAAGACTGCAAAGTGTTTTACGTGCGAGCGCGAGACGCTCAGACTCTTAAATTTGAGCCACAGCTAAATTTAGTTGAGAGCTATCTAGAGTGAGCTTGTATTATCTTTTAGCCAGCTTCTTTAACTGAATGGAAATGGAAATTCTATTTTAACACACTGCGTTATGATATCCTAGAACGAAATAACTGTTTCTGGCACCAGACTCCGAGACAGCTTCGATTAAAAAAAAAACGAGACTGCGTACGTAACCGCTAAAAAACGAGACGGCGAGACCCGTTAATTTCGACTAAAATTTTGCGACGCCTAGAGTTTCTTAAGCCCCATTCGCTAACCCTTCAAAACTAATCCTAAAGCTTCCGAAAAACGCTTTCAGAGCTGGTCCTCACACGGACCATTTAAGAGCAAGAGTGGGGAATGAGATGTTTTTAAAGGAGCTCACTCACGGTTTGCGCATATTGAAAAGTTTAGCCTCGATTTTTTAAATTCGTTCTTTGTAGTAAATCGGTGTTAATCTTCTCCATCCTTAGCCATCCTTGTTCGTTTATGGTTTATCATTATGTCTTTGGTGTTTTTCTATCTTATTACACTGTTATTCTCAGCTTTCCTTTAATTTAAAGGTGATTTTGTTTGTGGCCAAAATCACTCCAAATACCGTGACTGAGTTCCTTTAAACTGTTTACTCGTTACAAAACCTTTGCCGCTCAAAATGGCAGATTTGAGTGATTTGCTGGGTTTAGTGCTGATTGTTACTACACGTTGTAAGAAGTCAAGGGTGGAAAGCTCATCTTCGACCACTCCAGTGCCAAGCCAATTTTCAGATCTCGAAGCTTTCGAAGCGTCCAGCATCCGCGGCCAGGATTACGTGTGCTAAAGAGCAACTGTCACGCTGTTTGCTTCACGCTGACTGGATGCATTGTTTAGCATCATCCAATCAGCGTGGAACAACAGCGTCACTGCAGATGATCTTTCAGAATATCACAAAATATCTTGTCCGGCGTTATAAACTAATCATGACGTGATGCGGTGGTAGTGATCAATTGTCGTGAATATTCGATGAAAGGTTTTCGCATGAGTGAACAGTTCATTGTGTCGACGTCAGTAGGTGTTTTTAAACAAAAAAGACACATGCTAACTGGGAAAAAATTAAAATAAACTTAGCTGAAAGAACGCGTTGCAGGAATCTAATGCTCAAGACGCTCTATCACACTAAGTTACAAGCAAAGTTTCGTCAAGGGGTTTCAAAACTTTCATAGGATAGGAAATCCGTTTGGATTGCCTTAAAAGCAACAAAAACCCTTTGGTAATTCTCTTAAGACCTGTTGCTGACGCTTTTATAAAGTCCTTTGGATAGTATGATCTTTAGAAACCCAGTTTCATGGGGCAAGGATTTCAAACCCCTTGAAAATGCATTGGAAACTCATTTGAAATTCTTTAGAAACCCGGTTTGAGTAAATTAAAACCCTTTGGAAAAGTTTAGGAAACCCTTTCAAAACGCTTTAGAAACCCTTTGGAAGCCCTTTCCGGTTTCAGATATTTGAAACCCTTTGGAAACCCGGTTTCACCCAAATCATTTGCCATGTATCATAAGGCTTGTTTCACAATGGAGGGTCACAAATAACTTCAATGTAAAACCAGTGAGAAGGGGATCTCTGTATGCTGATCGTGAAAACCGGAAGTCATCTAAACTTATACAGAATACCCAAGATCAATTTGGAGTGCAAAGTTGCGTGGCTTTTTCGTCTGTCTCGTTGAATTTGCAAAGGGAAAGTTGCCACAAATACGCCATTTGGAAGCTGCCTCTTAAATTAGCCTTTGGCAAAATACTCTAATCTAGTAGCTCATGTTGACTCATCCGTCTACAATACTTCCCAAATGACCTAAACACATCTTCCACATAAACTTCACCCGCAGCATTTCACTTTCCAGTGAAAACTACTAGTCTTATTGCCTTTACGTGAACTGCGCTACTTTTACTATCGAAAGCTAAGGTACAGAAAATTCTCTGTGATAAACTCTTAGTAAACATGGCCGCCAGGCCAATATTTGGAACACTTTAGGTAGTTTGGCCCGTGACTAAATTGTAGGTGAGCTCAAAGAGCTACTTGAACTTGCTGGAATTAATATTGAAACGCCAAAAGACAATCTATCACCTGGAGAGCGATGTGCACTAAAAAAACTTTCGCGTGACAAAAACATTATCTTTAAGAAAGCTGATAAGGGAACCACAACCGCCATAATAGATAGGGAAGACAAAACACAGGAGGGTCAAGTCCTACTAAATGACATTAACAACTACAGACCCTTAGAAACACCTATACACCGAATGCAAATATGGCGGACCGCTCGGTCGTCGCCCGGGACGAGTTGCATGAAAGTGAGGGTAGTTGGGCTTAGCTGTTTTGTTTTGACAGTAGTTCCCCAGGAAAGTCTTGCTTCGTCGTCGATCTGGTCCACTTTATTTCACTGTGCCTACGAGTTGCTGTGTCTTTGAATGCTACGAGAACGGAAAGAGCTCTTCCACAGTTCGCCTCGTAAGCTTAGGGAAAATAGTGGAGACGAGGAAAGGAGATCACGTTCGCCGCGGAACTAAAGTTCGTTCGCTACATTTCAGGTTAGAAGATCTTTGAGAAAATCGTTTTCATGACGAGCTTATGTGGTGTCTGGTGGTGTTCCAACACGACTTAAATTACCAGTACCTTCCTCATGGTAAAGAAAAGCTCCTCTTGCAAGACTTTCTGTCTCAAGAGGGAAAGTTGTTTACGTCCGCTTCCACACGGAATCACAGCAGGACACGAGTACTACGATGCAAATAAACTTCAGTTGCCCTTGTTATTGTATCCAGTGAAAGCATTGAGCCAAATGACAATGACTTAGAGGTAAATGTGGTCGCTTACGCATTTGCTAAGATATTTCAGCCTGAAACCTGCAGAAATGTAACGAACAAACTTTAACAGTTCCTTCGGCGATCAAGAACTCCTCTCCAGCTCCTTCGTCGATTTTCCCCTCAGAGGCGAACTGACAAATGAAAAAAAGCACTTTCTCTACTGTGGAAGATTTTGCTCAGTTCTGGTAGTATTTACGAACACAAAAAATTTTATAGAGGGCGAAAGAAAGTACACCAGATCGACGACGAAGCAAGACTTTCCTGGGGAACTGTTGTCAAAACAAAACAGCTAAGCCCAACTAGCCTCGCTTTCATGTAACTCGTCCTGGGCGACGACCGAGCGGTCCGCCATATTTGCATTCGGTGCATGGTTGATACCAAAGCCAAAAACTAGAATAGACGCTACCCAGCATTAGAAATAGAAAAACATCTCTCAGAAGTCAACTTCTGTGGGAGAAATCGTCTTTGAAAAATAGAAAGAGGACCGCATGAAAGCAAATTTTACCCCTTGTTACGCAATAATACCGGGCGTTATCTAATTTAAAAGAAATACTCATGGGGAGATGGCACTTGACACAGAACCAGCCACATCTAAGAAATATCTTCACTGAAGAAAGAGCCCCTTTATATCGCAAAGGAAAGTCCCTAAAAGACATTATTGCCAAGGCTAAGCTATAAAGGCTATACAGCCTTTTCATTGCAAACTGCAGGAGTCGTGAAGGTTCGTCAACACTTTTTTAATAACTCAGCTCTAATAACCTGTAATTCACGAGGACAGAATACCAAGCCAAAATCCAAGTAAATTACACAAGTAGAGCGGTGTGTAGTGTAAAAACGAACTCGACAAGAATTGATGACGTTAACGTGAACAGAGATTATTGTAGAGATAAGTATCCTAGTATAATGTTCCAAAACTCAATTGAAGAGTAACGGTAGTCGAAAAATCGCGAGGAAAGGTCACGAGGAAAAGTCGGTTCGAACTGAAATACGAGAACGAAAATAGGAACCTAAATCAACAACAGTTGTTTAAAGCGCGCGAATAATACTATAGGCAAATAACAAGCAATAATACTAGATAACATAAACAATAAAGCGATAAATCTACTTATACTACTAGCAGCACAAAAAATAGCAAAGGCGTTAAAAGCTAACGGTGTCAAGACACGCTCAACTTTGGAATAGTTGAATAATGCAGGAAACAAATCGAAAACGAGTGAGAATAAATATAACTGAACAACAAGGTAGAAATCGCACGTGTCGACAGACTGAGTTCCGATCATGCGATCAACTCGGTAACAGAAATGAATAGAGTATGAAAACAAAACTTAACAAAGAAATAGACATGGTACTCACTTTGATAAGCACACACCAAACTTGACTTGACGACGAGAACTAGCGTAGATAGATATTGGCTTAAGAGCCAGGTGGACAGTTGCTATCACCGTAGCGTCTACACTTGGACTGAACTTATTGAATAGATAGCTTACTTTTATACCTGAGAAAACGTGCTCGATAAAGGTAGCGGCTCCTTTAAGTTTAAGCTTGGCAGCCACAGATAGGGTTTGGCAACCACAAAGATTATCACTACACTAATTTCTTGGCATAACAACCAACTTGGTAATGATAAAGGAATAGCGACACGTTTCAAAACCAATCATACGAGCAATGAAAAAGGGTGAGGTAACATTAATGGTCTGCGCTAATTACTCAAAAGCTTTTGTCACGGTCTAGTTTGAGGTTATTCCCCAGTATTGCATTGTGCATCCCTACTGCGCATAATTTTACGCGTGATTAGCGCGGGCGCATTAAAAAATGGCGGCTTTTTCTTTACGGCTGGACCTCGCCAAAGAGGTAAATCGTCATTTTCTCGAAAACGAGCGTGGTGACCTATCATTTTTGTCTGTTGTATTGAATTGAATAGTAGATTTCTCTATGTAAAATAAATATGGGCCAATTCTCAGTGTTGAGCAAGAAGTAATCGTCGGAAACGTGAATTTAGCAAGCAATCATGGTGATATTTATATAGAGAATAATACATGGACGCGCGGAGATAGGGAATTTATCTTCGAGTGTTCACATCGATATCGAACGAGTGAGCGCAGCGAAGGAGTGAGATATCGAATGTGAACACAAGAAGATACATTCCATATCTCCAAGCGTCCATGTATTATTCTGTTTATTATATAAACAGCCTAACAACGACTTTCCGAAGATTTTCGACCACTTTCCGAAGATTTCCGAAGATTTTCCAAAACTCCTCCGAAAGCTTGTCGAACGTCTCCGAACAACTTCCGACCATTTTCCAAACATTTTCCGAAGATTACCGAAGGTAGCCGAAGACTTCCGAGGAAGTACCGATGACGTTTCGATCATACAACACCACCTCTGAGTACTTTTTAAGCGATTATGTTGCTATAGCAATGGCAATCTTAAGACTTGTGACAACAACTTATTATTTTCACATGTAAAATTATCGTAATTTTACGTGAAAATATATGGATTTTCTCAGTGGCAGAAATCCTGATAAAACACTGGTTTTTATATAATAAAAGGATTTATATGGTATAAACAAGGAGCTGTCGCTCCTAAACGAACATGGAGACCCCCCATTTTTATTTCCAAATTTAAGTTCCTATAACACAAACAATCAGTAGGCGAAGTTTGACAAAAATCTCAGAGTAGGTTCTATTTCAGTGGAATGATCTTAAAGCTGTTCTTGTTAAAGTCCACGAGATGGGATTTTCAAAATCATTTCTCTTCTGGGTACTGAGTTACCTTTGTGAAAGACGCCAGCTCGTTGAAATAGACGATAACTTATCTGAGTTCGCCTACGTGGAGTTCGGGGTACCTCAAGGATCTATTTTAGGCCCGGTGCTGTTCAACTTGTATGTAGCAGATCTTCAGATGAAACTTGACTGCCCATGCTATCAGTATGCAGACGATACCACTTTTTTTCTGCACCCAAAAGTAGCCGACTTGGGGACATGTGTTAAGGATATGAAAAGGTAGATTGGCTGCCGCTGATAGAGCATAGAAGTTATCAGTTACTAAAGTGCGTATTCAAAGCACTATATTTCGACTATTGGCCATGGTGCCTGACACTCGCACAACGCATACCAGCAAGAGACTTACGCTCGTCCTGTGAAGTCAGATTAAAGGTGCCTATCAAAAGTGGCACCTTTCAAGACAGCTCAGCAGCCATGTTCAACGCATTACCAAGTTATTTGCGGAACTGTAGTGACTTTCGATCTTTTGAGAGAAATTTGACATCATATCTTGTCAGTAATGCTCCAAAGAGATTAGAAGTTACATGAATCTCATCACATCTACATTTTAGCTTTTAATATTTTAATTCTTAAATTGTAATTCTTCAATTTAGAAATTTAGGTGACATTATTGTAAATTATATCACACCATTTTTGTGTAATTAGAGTAAAATAGGAATTTTTTTAGCATGTAAGAGCCAATTTATTTTTGGAATGCTAATAAACCTTTATTATTATTATTATTATTATTTTTATTATTATTACAAATGAAACCGGAAATAACAATATATAATTATATATCCCATGAAAAGGTAGATATAAGGCAAAGAAACAAAATGATGGCCGAAAAGGGTAACTTTTAATGCCATATATTACGGCGAGACATGACTAACCTTCTTCAGG
>Ga0126343_10001896_pt1 | contig 10293 bp, 5 predicted proteins | sample Cyp2metagenome_FD_92531 | JGI IMG/M metagenome (GOLD analysis project Ga0126343, IMG submission 92531) | Coral microbial communities from Lord Howe Island, Old Settlement Bay, Australia - Cyphastrea 2 metagenome | ecosystem: Host-associated > Invertebrates > Cnidaria > Coral ... | reverse complement strand
TAAGCAGAAACATGTGTTATACTTCATTTGGATGCGTTTGGGTCAGCTTACGTTTTTCCTGTTCGAAACTGCAACATAAGCATCGAAGTTTCTGGCCATTGTCGAATTTCCGGCTAAAGCTAAACAATACATGGCTTTTTAATCGTTAGATATACAGAGACCTCAGCTTACGCACGCTTATAATCAATTTACAAGTGTAAATTAAAACCACAGGCAATCTTAGAAATGGGAATTACATTTCCGTCTCAAGATCTTTCTGTTTCAAAACTTGCTTCTGTTCTTGGTACAAGTTATGCTCATTTCTGGAGTATTTCTGTTATCCATGTTCAAGAAAATTGTTCATGGTATCTCAAATTCACCGGATTTAGACAAAGACTCTCCCAGGGAATATGTGTGGAAAAACACGAACCGCACTCGGGGGAGGCATTCGACGATGTCGCAATTCTGGGGTCGGGGAAACGGAAATCCGTGGGGTATTCCAGGAAATTGTCCTTTTTACACTGTATCAAGAAAAAAAATCGATTCGTGTTAAAAACGCAACCATTGCGTTTTTAACACGAATCGATTTTTTTTCTTCTTTTTCTATAAAAGCAAGCATTTTTAGAGAAAAATAGTGAAAGGCTTAGGTGGGATTTTTTACAATTCAGTAATAGTTTGCAGTGAGTGTATAGTCCGGCCCATGTACACTGGAACCTTGATTTGAACGAAGTCCTGAACGGAGTTCCTTGTTTGTTCATTTACAGTGTCCTTAACTAGCACAACAGCACTAAATACATTTGACATTTAAGCTTTTTACTGAATTTATTTATTCACGCCCCGGTAACAACAAACCATGAAGAAGAAACCCTGTATAACGAAGCCTCGTCTTAGCGAGCAGGTTTTCCAGTCCCTTGGCCCTGTATCATAACAAGATGGGACGTCGAGAGCATTTGCTCTTACGTAACTTTGCTTGTTGCTGTGAGATTCACAATAACAACATTTCGGTGAATCCTCTTTTTTCCATTACATAACTGACAAACAACGTACCATTAGACAGACTTTACTGTTGTTTTTTTTTTTTAATTATATCCACTGAGCGGCGTTTAAATTTCGTGACGCAGCCGAAAACGATCGACGTTAATTTCCAATCAAAACAAACTGAGTATGATTTGAACAGAGACAGAGGAATTAAGCGTCCAAATCCGACAACTTGGCCAAAGTAGTAGTCTAAACATCTTTTCAGTTCCTGCGTGTGAGGTCAGCGTGCGGCCTTATTTGTAGATGATGTTATACAGAAGGTTCAAAGAGATATGAAAGAGGTATCTGTTAAGGGGCGATGTTAAGATAAGGCTATATACACCCTGAGGGTTGCAGAGAGAACACTTAATCTACAAGACGCGAAAACGGAAAATGCTTCGTGGAAGTTATCTTTTCAAAGCAGAAAGTCAAAGGACTGGAAAAAGATAGGAAGAACTAACTCACATATGAGACCTCTTGGCTAAACTTTCATAGGGCGAAAAATGGAAAACACTCAATTAAGGGCGTGTGTTTGTATTTTTGATTACAATGACACTTGCTGTGACTTGATCAACATTCTACCTAAGGCGATTAAAACTTGCAGGAAATATGCTTTGATATTGATTAATTAACACCGTATTCCTATATGAAAAACTTGCGTGTTCCTTTCCTGCTTAATAATTTATCATCTTTTGAATAAACACAGTCAATTCATAAGTGAGATCTTCAAATGCAAGTAACAAAAAATGGAACACTGCCAATTATCGCTCAATTACAGGTTATTTTTGCCAAAACGTTACCTTTTACCACAGCAAACAATGTTTGTTTTCGTGCCAAAACGCGTTAAAGATTTTCCTATGGAGCTAACTTTAACTTTTAATCCAAAATAAACGTTGGGATTAATCAGACACGTGCAATAACATGGTTGGAAAAAAAAAACAGTTTACTTTGGGCGGTATTTGTTTAGTTGTCTCACTGAAAACGCGCCGGGCAAAGGCAAGTGTCGTTATATCCCAGTCGTTCAGTCGAATTCGTTTCTAAGCAGCAGCGAGAAAGCATGTATTTTCGTGACTTTTAGTTTAAATCTTGTTTAAGATTGAAGAAGGGTTTCGCTAAAACGGCGACATCCTTTGTTTTGTAAATTGGATTAAATTTTACTCATCGTTAGCACTTGTGATCGAGGACGAGTACTACCTAGCTCTGGAAACTGGAATGGGTTTAATCCTGCAGCGTTGAAAGAACAAGATTAGAAAGTTCTACGTTATTTTCGCAGGCCGAAATCTTCTGTAATCTGCTTACACCGCATACATGACTTGGACAATTAAAACAACGGGTTATGCCGCTCAATATTCCTTGTGATTCCGTTCTTACCAAATTAGCTCAGAATAAAATAATAGTTTTAAATTAATAGTTTTTCTGATCAAGCTTTGTCATCTATGGAGGTCCGTTCCATGTGCTGTCTGTTGCAGAGGAGCTGGAGATATTCCCGCCAGCTCGACAAGTCAGTCTATAAGTGCTTTATCGCATTGACCTTAGTTGGGTCGAAAGACGCTAATGGCAGTGGCGAACATTTCAGTTTGAAGGAAAATGATGCGTCGCTTTGGAATATGTCGGCACTGAGACAGAGGATCATCGTTATGTTCGCGTGATGAGTGATTTAAGTAGAAAAAAGAAAGCGGCGAAAATGACGGAGGCTTTTCCTTCTTTATGCGCTGTAGCAGTTCTAAAGTGATGTTTGGGCGCATCCGAAAAGAAAAAAACATTTTCGACCTCTGCCTTTGTTCCAGCGTCTTATACCTGTAGTTTACCAAAGCTGTCTCACAGCCAACCCACGCTTTTTTTACTTCGGTGTCGTTGGAAAAAAAGATTGATGAATGAATTGAAAATTCTTTTCTTTCCTTTCAGCAATTATTCCAGAGAATAAAAACGTGACTCGTCACGTGTACAACATGACGGTCACAGTAAAAGAACACTCACGAAAAGCCATTAAAATCCACACGACTTCCCAGACCCCACGTGACACAGAGATCATACTGCGCATCGCTAGCCCTCCCCGGGTGGGGAGAATATTACGCGATGGAAAGATGAGCTATGAGTTTAGTGTCCAGGACTTGGAAGCAGGGTTGATCGTTTACGAGCACATTGGCAGGGAGACTGGACTTCATGGAGACGTGGATCGTTTCAATATGACACTTTTAAATGGCACGGAGACTTGGATTCGAGAAGGCAGGAGATACGAAGGTATCTGAAGGTATCTCTTTTCTGGACATTTGTTCTTTAGGTTTAAGCCCTTACACTTATTCACTTTCTGAAGTCACTCTTTTCGATGTATATCATACTACATGTATAGCTTCCTGGCACACGTGTCAAAAAATGATTAGGATCTAATAGTATGCGTACAAGCTTAGCGAGCTGGTGGATTCCCAGATATGTCCAGGATTGCACGCTAATGAGATTCGAATTCCTTATGGTAAGCATCACAAAGTGTCCTCATTGGTGAAACGTCACCAAAACGTAACATGCTCAAAAGTCACCACCGAGCCTCGTTTGCGCGACATTTTCTCAAACCTTCGTTTTCTTCGTGATGTTTTCACGTGGTTATTCTTTTCATTATTACTGCTTTGGGAATTAGTTCATGATAAAATCTAAAATTTCCATTCTCAATCCGAGGCGTGGTGGTGAATTTAGCTTGCATGATGCCATTACGCATAAAAGCTATTCTGTAAAATAACCCTGCCGAATAAGAAGTACTTGCGCTCAATTCTGGACATAAGTGTGGATTCCAGGTACGGTGAATAATTAAATTTGCCGCGTCACGGTTTGCCATCTTGAAATGTTTAGCCTAAATCTTTCAAGTTCGTAGTTTTCAATCCTTGTCAATCTTCTCCATCCCTAAACATCCTTGTTTCTTTTATGTTTTTTTTTACTATCTCTTTAGTGTTTTTCTATCAACTGTTTTTCTGTCATTTTTTTTTTTTTTTTGTTTTGCTTCAATTTCGAGGTAATTTTGTACGTGGCCAAAATAATTTAATATACCGTGACTCTCTTTTAAAATTCTCGGCTTTTTTATTTTCTGAAAAAGAAATACACTCCTGGTACTTTATTTTCGTCCAGATACCATTGTTTATAATAATCTGACAGGACAATTGGACAGTATTCAAGGTGTATAGCTACTGGTCTATTTGATTTCTATTTATGTAGCTGTTGACGTGGTTACAATGATCCTGCCAGTGGACAGCCAGCCACCCATAGTAAGCAGAATCAAACAGCTCGTGGTACTGGAGGGCGGCAAGACTAAGATCACGTCACGCCAGTTAACAATCACTGATCCTGACACGCGTGACAGTGACGTCAAATGCAGCGTCGACGTCCAGCCAACAGTGGGCTTCCTGGAAAATGTCACGCCATCTTCGGGATCAGAGATAAGTAACGCTGGAAAACCCGTTACTTCTTTCACTATTGACGATATCCGAGCTGGACGGATTAGCTATGTTCAGGACGTGTATGAAGGTAACGAGCCGACTATGGACTATTTAGCTTTCTCGTGTTCAGATGGCAATAACACGTCACCGAGATACTTACTCAATATCGATATAATCCCGCAAAATGACGAGAAGCCTCAGATTTTCACGCGCGATTTCTATGTGGACGAGGGAGATGAGAAGTTCATAGACGTGACTGTTCTGAACGCAGTCGACAATGACGAGCCTCTTGACGAGTTGATCTTCTTCGTCGTCACGCCACCTCGTCACGGAATGATCACAGACAGGCGGAAAGGTGCCACGAAACCAGTACCCAGGTTCTCTCTGACACAGATCAAGAAGTCGACCTCAGTCGTGTATCAGCATGACGGAAGTGAAAGTACACGTGACTCTTTCACACTGAGCGTGTCAGATGGCAAATTTAACACAACTCGCGCAATTCCCGTGATTATAAACCCTGTCGATGACGAAGAACCTACGTTGCATGTGAATACAGGCTTGCGCATCGCGTCTGTTGGGGAAAGCAAGACAATCACGCCGAACAATCTCAAAGCCCAGGATGTGGATTCCCCGGATGAGGACATTATATTCATAGTGCGCAGTCCTCCACGGGCAGGGTTCCTCAGGCGGATAAATGTTAATGGGTCCGTTCAAATCTTGGCACAATGGCAAAGATTCACGCAAAAGGACATCGATGAAAGACGCATAGTTTACTCGCAGGATGCCAACATCCCCAGCGAGAGAGATATGATCAAATTCGACTTGTCCGATGGGAACAACACGCGATTAAATCAAGACTTTTATGTGGAAGTTAGCGCCGGGGATAGGATTCATCCTACAGTAGTAAACAAAGGTGTGAGATTAGCCCAGGACTCCCGTATCATTATCTCAACAAATTTCTTGAGCGCCAGTGATGCCGGAAGTGCCAATGAGAAGCTGCGGTATTTCTTAGTTAAGCAGCCGCAGAAAGGACGCCTGGAGCACTTGGATGTTCCAGGAGTGCGACTTGATTCGTTCACTCAACTTGATTTGGCGGGAAACAAAATTGTTTATATTCACACGAGCGGTGACGAAGCTAGAGCGGACAGTTTTGACTTTGAAGTTTCAGATGGAACAAATGGTGTGGTAAGGACATTTTTGGTGACACTCATTAACATAGATAACAAAAAACCTGTATTAATTCACAATAAACTCGTGGTAAACGAAGGTGAGAACGTGTTAATTACACCTTTTGAGCTTCGCGCGGAAGATCAGGACACGCAACCCGAGAATCTCGTGTACACAGTCACACGCGTTCCTCTGCATGGTTGGTTACTAAACAGTGGGACGCCCTCGCGTGTGTTCACTCAAGAGGACATAAACCTCAATCGTATCTCTTACGTTCACGATGGCACGGACGTGGACAAGGACAGTTTCCAAGTCAAAGTCAGCGATGGAATGCATCACGAATTTTACGTGTTCCCGGATACTGAGAGCGTCGTTCGCGAGCCACGTGAGATCCACGTGGTTGTTGTACCGGTGGACAACAGGATTCCACAGCTGGTTCTTAACCAAGGAGCCACTAATCTTGAAATTTTGCCGCGCAATAGGATCGGGCTTGTAATAAGAAACTCCGCGTTAAAGGTGGAAGACCTGGATAGCAATAATTCTAAGTTACTTTATACTGTCACTTATCCACCGGTGAACGGAATTCTTGTAGCACAAGGGGAATATGACAGTAACAAAAGCCTATCAAACTTTACTCAATCTGACATTGACGCAGGGAATATCTCTTTTGTCCTTCACAACGGACACAATGCCACAAATGACGCGTTTGATTTTGATGTTTCCGACCCTGCTGGAAACACGCTCCGCTTTCAACGATTTTCTTTAACCTGGGCCTGGGTTTCGTTTGAGCGCCAAAACTACCAACTGAGCGAAACAGACGGAATTGCGCGCTTTGTTATTATTAGGAGGGGCTTTCTGGGAGACCCTTCTACCGTGCGCATGGACGTTAAGGGTCTTACCGCTACCCAAGGCCAGGATTTCCTGCTCGCAGGCGCTGCTCATGTGCAGTTTAGTCCCGGACAGAGTAGGGCAGAGTGGAAGTTACACGTGCAAGATGACGACAATCACGAAGGCAATGAAACTTTACAAGTGCAGTTAACAAGTCCTCAGATGTGTGTTATCAGGCAGCCTAGGATAGCTCATGTGACCATATCAGATCCAGAAGATGGTATGCATTATTTAAAATAATTGCTGTGGTGCGGTGGCCTCATTGTTAGTGCGCTCGTCTCCGGATCGAGCGGTCTGAGTTCGAGCCCCGGGAACAACGTGTTGTGTACTTGAGCGAGACGCTCAATTCTCACGGTTCCTCTCTCTACCCAGGTGTACAATTGGGCACCGGCAAACTTAATGCTGAGGGTAACTCAGCTCTGCGATGTAATAGCATTCCATCCGGGGGGGTTACAAATACTCCTAGTCGCTTCATGCTACACAACCCGGGATAAGCCCCACCCTGGTGAGCCACTTGGCTCGTATGCAGACTAAACCTACCTTTTCTAGGTCATAAGTAAAAGCGTTCCTGTATAATTATAAGGCAGAATTTTTATGAATGAACATGGTATGAATTTCCCTGGAAACAAGAGGGATTTTAGCAATCAAGGAGCAAAAATACACAGTGCATAATAACGAGATATTTAAAACTGGATACGGTCGATCACAAGCTGCATTAAGAACCAGCGCAAAGTAGAGTTTCCTCTTACTTTTTCTAAAACTTAAAGTTTTAAATTATTTTCACAGTGATAGTCGTCCTGTTTTTTTTTAATTATTATTCAGTTCCAACAGTGGAAATTGCGCGCAGTCACCTTGTTGTAGAAGAAGACATTGGAGAAATAAGAATCCCTTTGAGACGAACAGGAGACACCAGCCAGCGGTTGTATGTCAGTTGCGTGACCACCTCTCAAGCCGAGGAGGAAGGTACGTCCGGAAGTGAGCAATGCCAAACTGGTTTAAGATTTCACTGCGATCGCGATCTTTCCTGGTTTCCGCTTTACCCTTTCTGTACTCATAAACAGTTCCGTGAACACTTTCGCTTGGCTAACCTGACAGTCAAAAAATGAGAGTGTTTGAAAGTTCTCGCGTGCGTGACATGCATGGTTACTGTTTTAATCCCTGATCAGAATAGAAAAACTATATTGTCTTTGTATAGTTAGAATACCAGTGTACTTCGTTCTATACTGAGTACTAGAACCGAATTGTTGACTGTTATTCAGAGCTCAAATTGGTCTTTCTCTGTTCCAGGTTGGGCTACAGGTACCCTACCTACATCTGTATTGTCATATTCAGACTTCATCTTAAGGCCTGCGAACAAAGACAGCGTGATCACTTTTGAAAAGGTTAGCTCTAGAATGCACTTTGTCCAAAATCTTTGTAATTTTTGTTTCATTTAACAAATTGGTCTGGAGATAGTGTGGCCGAGTCAGTGGTATAAATTATAAGGCATCTGGAATCGAAAGAACAAGTACCTTTTCCACCTGGCCACTAGCCGGAGTCGTTTTACTGTAAGCCAGCTATTAATTAGTCAACTGGTTGGGACTTCCCTTAGCCTTGTGATGATCTCAGATTTGTTTATTTTTTTAACTGACTTTCTTCCTTTGTTTCTCAAGGAAGAGACAACAAAAGAATGCCCAGTAATCGTTATTGACGATTCTCTCTACGAGAACGAAGAGAAGTTCTATGTATCACTGACTTCGTATCTTGGCAGCAGAATAAACAGTGAAAGAAACACCAGTGTTGTTGTCATAGCACCGGATACAAAAGATGGTAAGAGCACACACTACATTAATAGATTAAAAACTTTTTTAAGCCAGGCGTCGAGGCGCCCGAATGCATTTCCTGGTGCAGGAAGGGGATTTCAACTTATTACGTTGCCTTCCTCCCACGCCGATGCTGTTTCATGTAATTGTTTGAAATCCGGCGTACAAATATTTCTTCAGTTAAGGAGCCAATGCTGTCACATGTGGCTCAAAATAAAGACAATTTACCCACGGACCTAATGACAAAGAAGCTAAACATAAATTAAGTTTATAAACAACAGCGCATTAGTTGGATTCTCTCCTCTATTCCGCGCCACGTTCGACGTGGTTGGGCGTATTAAGAGGCGTATGTCTTTGCAGGCTTAAAACACCCATACGCTTACAAATAAAGGCGATTACCTCATGGTTTAAGCCACTGTACGCCTCTGTCCCATGTCTGTCTGGAAATGTGATATTCAAATCAGCTTTACCATTAAAAAAAACTCTGTAAGCCGACTGCACACAATTCTTTTGGAGAAGTGACCCTTCGTTCTAATGACGCCCGTCTAATCGCCTTTTAGAGTTTGTTTAACCAAATATTCTTATTCAAATACTTTTCTAACGTCAACTTTTGCGAGAGAACTTAAGACTTTGCATGATACCCTGATAGGGTTTTTGTGAGAAGCTTTGTTTGACCTTAAGAATGATTTGTTATTGTTTACTCAGAACCAAAGATATTTTTCGATAGCCCACGTTACTCTGTTGATGAGAGTGTTGGTAAGCTTGATGTCACTCTGAGGAGGACCGGAACCGATCTTTCCAAATCATCGTCTGTGTTCGCGAGATCGAGGCAGACTGATCCGATATCCGCACGAGGTTAGTAAACACTGACACATTCCTGACCAGTGGTTTCCTTACGGTACAAAGGCGAGGTACTAAATTGAAAAAATAACATAACCGTAAACAAAAATCAAAGCAACAACTGTTGTTGTTTTAACCTCTCGGCAAGTTTTTATCCCACGATTTTAAAATCTCAACAATTGAATCCTGATAGAGTCTGATTTTTAGGCAACTTACCGTCGAGGAGTTTCAGCATGATTTCAAAGAGCTCAAACAGTTGCTAGGAAAACGTAAAAAACAAACCAATGGTTTCGTATTATAAGATAGAACCCAATAAACTGGATGAAAGTGAGGGCAGTTGTCGACTTAGGCAACAGAAACCGTCCAGAGTTTCGTTCAGATGCAATATTGTTTTTGTAGGGTGATCTCTTTACCCCAGGCTTTTCTCTTCTTTGCAAGTGGGTAAAAATGTTGTACACTTGGGCTTGGGATGTATTCCAGTGACATCGTGAGTGAACTGGAAAAGACCTTGTAATGTATGCAATACATACCATGATTGACTGGACGCATTTATTTTGCAGCCAGTGAAGACTACATCCCCCTCATTCAAATGGTGTACTTTCCACCTTTCTCCGAGCATCAGACAGTGCAAGTAGTCATCCGTGACGACCAAGGCCTCCCCAGGGTAGAGGGGACAGAAAAATTTGAACTCGTTCTCAGGACTCCCATTAACACTAGGATTGGAGAGACTAGCAAAACTGTCATTGCTATCGACGACGTAGTGTCTGATTGTGAGTTTTGTTTGATACTGTTCGCTATAAGTTTAGAGAAAAAGACCTAAAACCCTGATTAATGATTTAACGTTTCGTATGCCTCAACACATACATCCTCAGAAGTGACGGACTCAAGAGAAAAAGACTGGAACCTAATTATGACAATAGTGAAAAACACTGATAGTGTTCAGACCTAGCATACGAAACGTTGAGTCATTAATCAAAGTTTTTAAAACATGCGTTGTTTTGTCATGTTTGTAACCGCAGTTTGTATATTATTTCTGTTAAAGTTCCCCTGTGATAAAAAAAATCACTTCCTTTTTTTCTTGGGATTTTGAAAGTGTGTCTGCTTAACACTTGACTGGCAAAATTTTGACCTTTGATTTTTATCCAAAAGCCGTTTACTTTGAGAGTAAATTTTGGATT
>Ga0126343_10001895_pt1 | contig 10296 bp, 12 predicted proteins | sample Cyp2metagenome_FD_92531 | JGI IMG/M metagenome (GOLD analysis project Ga0126343, IMG submission 92531) | Coral microbial communities from Lord Howe Island, Old Settlement Bay, Australia - Cyphastrea 2 metagenome | ecosystem: Host-associated > Invertebrates > Cnidaria > Coral ... | reverse complement strand
GTTAACCATCATGGATCATATGTGACTATAGTAAGTTCCACTTCACTTCTGGCACTGCCGCATCAATGGCGCTGGCAGAAGAGACTGCTGCGCAACGCTGACACTCAGCTCAAGTCAATGTAGAAAGCCTCAAATGCACCAGGGGTGGCAAAGCTGGAATTTGCAGTACTTGGGACACATTCTCATTGTTCAAATTCAAAGAGTTGCAGGTGAGCAAATGTGAGCAGTAATGGGCACCATTTTTTCAAGCCTGAAAGCGCGCAAATCACGCACGGAAATGTTCACATCCCCTAGCTGTAGCGACCAGCACAACAGAAATTTGGACTGTTGAACTGCTGCTGAACCCATTTAAAGTGTAGTCGTTCAGCGACTGCTTCATCCCTAGGACGAATTGAACTTGTTCAGCCACTTCTTGACCACAGTGCTGTTGCGCGGACCATTTTTGAGGATCCACCTGAGAATGAGGGGCACCAAAGAACATTGACAGGAAATATAAGATAAAAGGATGAAACATGATGAAACAAGACATGAAAACACAGTGGCAGCACTGGCAGCACCTATGTCAACATGATTTATGTGCCTATGCTACAATAAGACCAGGTACTCTTTGCGAGCTGCTTGGGCATACTCCCAAGCATCTGCTGCCGACTTTCCTTCTGCCTTTGCTGCTTTCTGCGCTGCTGAATATACCTTGGCAGGATGCAGTGAAAAACTGGAAAGTAAGGTGTAAATCAAAGACATGGTGTGGGATCTGGAGGAACCTAAACAGCAGGTGAGGCACACAGTGGATCTTCTTTGCAAGTTCTTCTTCATGCTCTTCCGACTCTTGCTCTTCTTTCTTGGTTTTCTTTGAGCCCGCTGCTTCACCTTTCCCTTTCTTGGTCATCTGTTCACCTTTGGCATGCTCTTTCTTCACAGTAGCCTTTGCCTTTGCTGCCTTTGTCTTTCCTGCCTTTGCCTTTGCTGCTGAGACTTTCTTTGCATGCCGATCCTGTTTTGGTTTCGGTGCAGCGTTCTTTGGGCCATCCTTTGCATTTCTCACTTTCTCTTCTGTGTGCTCCCCAGGGGCATTGTCAGAAGTCTCTTTGTTTTGATTTTTGTCTTCCTGTTCTTTCAAACTTTCAGCTTCTTTCATGTCGGTCGCATTGTCCTCTTTGATCTCCAGCACCATGCCATCTGCAGGGGGCTGGGTGTCTTTGGCGTCCTCCTTGTTGATCTCAAGTGGCACATCACCTGCAGGGAGCTTGGTGTCTTTGGTGTCCTGCTCTTTGATCTTATTGTCCACCTGAGTGTCACGTGCAGGGACATTGTCAATCTCCTTGTCAGCTCCTTGGTGGGCACTTCCTTTTGCTTGCCTTCTCTTTCCCCAAATTTGTTCATCCATCATCTTCTCAAGGGCAGCTCTTGCCTCCTTTTCTTTTTTCTTCATGTGTGCATTTTCAAGCACTTTCAGGGGTACTTGGAATCCAGGTCGAACAGAAAGAGCGAGGTTCTTTTCCATCATGATCCGATCATTGTCAGAAACTCCCACCTGCAAGCAAGGTATGAAACAGCACCAAACACACAGATAGTGCAAATACAATAGTTCAATGGAAAATTGACAGTGTGTTTTGACAGTATGTTTTGCCAGTCCTTGGGCGTCTCGATGTCACTTCGGCATGGGGTAGCCACCGGTGTGTGAGCAGGTGTAGACAGCACAGGTTCAGGCTTCTTCGGCTCAGGGATGTTCTCAGCTTGGTCCTGGGATTGGGATTCGGCACAGATGGGTGCAAGGCTTAAGCTGAAAAGTGAAAGAACAAAAGTTACAGGCACAGTTGTTGGCTCACCTTCAAAAACAAAGTTTACTGTTTGTAAATTATAAGAGTCCTGCTCGCTGGTGTTGTCATGGCAGTCATCCAGGCGCAGGGTCTTCTGGGAGTCCACGTCATCCTGCAAACTGCACTGAAAAAATTGCGCTCGAATCAAAATTTGACAAAACAACCCAGTATTACCCAGTCCTCTTTTTTTTCCAAAGCTGTGGTGTCAGCCTTGCCAGTCTCTGCAATCGCTGCGATGTCTCTCAGGGATATGCCATTGAGCGCCTTGTCAAACCGGCTGCTGTCCTCACCACCTTCATTCTCCTGACCATCAGTATGTTTCTTGCCCTTGCCTCTGGTTTTCTTCTCCTTCTCCTTACCCTTTGGTTCCTTGGCAGGCTTCTTCTGTCGTGGTTTCTTGGCTGCTGGTTTCTTGGAAAGTGTGGTTGGGCCATCATCACCATCAGCCCCATCGTTGTCAGGTTCGTCATCATCAAGCCCCTTGAAGTGTTCATCAGCAGAGTCATCATCAGTTTGTTTCTTTCGCTTCTTCTCATTATCTTCATCCTTAGTCTTCGCTTCTTTGTCCTTCTTCGACTTGCTCTTGTCTTTTTCTGCCTTTTTGTCTTTCTCTGCCTTTTTGTCTTTTTCTGCCTTTTTGTCTTTTTTGCTCTTTTGATCTTCGTCACCCTTTGGTGAGTCTGAGGAACTGTTCAAGGCTACACGTCCAAAAGATGGGACAGATGAACGTCCACCCTGTGTCGGCATGGGACCTGGGCAACGGAAACACAAATATGATGGTTCAACTAGGGAAAGGTTTTCAATTAGCAAATTATCAACACACTTTTCAAACATCAGGCCATCTCAGTATAGGAGCCAAGGAAAAGGGGAACTGAAACATCAAGGAAAAACAGCCAAGCCACTTGACGAGGCTGCTTGGCCACCTTGACCTTGACCATCTGGTGCACCAGATTGACTCAGCAAGTCTGTGTAGTCTGCCACACTGAACTTCCTTGATATTTGCATGTTGCCAGCACCACCAACTGGACCTTCATCTTCTGATGACGATGACACTTGAGTCGCCATGTGACAAAGGATCCGGCGAGATCCAGGGCACTAGAAAATTACTGCACCCCTTTTGAACTCAAATGTAAATTCAAGGAATTGTGAACAACTTGCGACTTCAATGATTTCATGATTGATTGGCCTGTTGGCAATTATGCAACTATGCTTAATGGCTTACCGCTGATTTTTTTCAACTCACCAACCTAGGATTGGTGTTCAAAATGACCCATATTGTGCCTGCCATCGGACTGGCATGGCACTGACATTCAGCCAGTAAGAGCCAGCAGGGGCAAGCAACCCAGACCCACCATTTGGTAGGCATTGTGTGCCATAGCCCTTTTGGAAGAAACAGGGTCACTGGAGATTTTGTTTTCAAATTTGTTTTTACTTAGTTGGCCAAGATTGGAATCATCATATCGAAGATCACCACGCAAATTCCATTAGGCTATACATGGCACCACCCCTGTCTTGTGAAACTTGATCACATCAGTCGGTACATCTTGTCAGCTTCCATTGCCATGCTCCCAGGAAGGATCATCACTGGGCGCATGGGAGCCAGCTCCTTGCTATTCTCGCCGTTCGACTGCAACCTCATTGGGAATCATGCTGCGTCAGGGGTATGATAAGTCACAACCCAGAGGGTAGGTTCCCTTGCTGGGTGACTTGGTGATTTCTGTTCCCCACAAACTTGAAGTATTGTTGGATAGCTGGGTGGATGGTTCTATTTCCCAACTATTTCTGAACATTTATTTGGATTTTACATGTCAATGTGATATCACCCGGAAGACTTTTAGTTTTGGGTAACTGGAGGATCCTCTTTGGGTATTCCTGGTGTAATTTACAGCACCCATCATTTGTTAAGTATTGGATGGGGTGATCAGTTAAGTATAGGGAGATTTGAAAAAAGTCCAGTGTAACAAGTGGCTTTACGCGCCAGCAGATTTTCAAATTCGAAGCGCTGCGAAGCTTGGCCATGTTGAGGCGAGCTCCAAATGTAGGTGCCGCGCCCACCTTCAGGGATGTAGGACAAAGTGTTTATGGTATCTGGATTGAAACTTGGAAGGTGTGGGAATGTCCCATGTACAAATCAATTCGAAAATTGTTTTTGGATGTTTTTGGCAAATGCAGCCTTCTTCTGCATCGTTTTCTCTTTGGGTGCGTCCAAGACAAAACAACAAGGCTTGTTGCTTGACAGCGTTGCACCATCACTGGTATGCAGTGCAAGCGTGATACCAATCTCACCAGCATTCTCCATCGATCGGAGGAAGTCACTGATCTTGATCACCTGCCATGGGCTCATTCCAAACATGCAGATATGGTTGATTTGATGTTGATTTGAATTGGTATTTCTGCTGTTTGTTTGAAGGGGATTGATATTTCCTTGATTGGTGGAAGAAATCCTGCCACTTCAAAATTGGAACTTGTATGGAATGGGACATGCCCCCAAAAATGGCCTTGTTGAAGACACTCAAGGACTTGATGTGATCACCAAGCCTTCTGTCAGTCTCTGCAATCACAAACTCATCAGTGGAGGCAATCTGATAAGAAACCCAGCGCCCTGACTTGCTCGTGTCATTCATGATGTCCTTCGCTTCCTGATCGAGTCAGTAACACCAGGGAAAGCCACATGAAATAATTTGATAGAGCCTGTCAAGTAGTGGGGGATTGCTACTCAGTATATTTTTGATGTGATTTCCCACCCAATTGATCTTGGTCCATGATTAACGCAATATCCATCGAACAAGATAAACACTTGTGATTTTTGATCTCCTTGTACTTGGTTTAAAGTTTCAATTATCATATTCCTCCCATTAGTTCTGGTGGTGGATAAAAGATATAAAATATTGTAGATGATGTAATATCAAAAAGTCAAAATGTGTGGTTTGCTATCCAAGACTATCCAAGTTTCTGTGCTCATGGCGAAGTCACCCGATCCAAATCCGAAGAGTTCGGTCAAACCAGGGATTTCCACTTGCACCCCAGTTTTCTCCGGGCCAACCCATAGAGTATCCTCCTTCTTGTCCAGCACCAGCTTGAAGGTGCCACAAGGCAAAGTGACCCTGAATATGGGGACCCATAGGTTTAGAAAATTGCACAGAATGAGATTTCCAAAAGAAATTGATGTAAATGTGGGGTGACATGATTGAAATGAGATACTAAGTTGTGCTGGGGAGCTTGTCTTCCAGCAGTGACTCATCAGAGAGATTCATAGCCTTTTCAATGCAGAGCCGTTTCCTTTCAGGCTCCTCCCGTGCCTCATTCTCAGCATTGCTCGGCTCCCCCCTCTTCACACCACGAGGATTGAAGCGATTGTTGTGATCTCGAATCAGCTGTTCCTGGCAGTAGCAACTCTGCAGTATCTCGAATCGGCAGGATTGTGGGGAGATGTGGGGAGTGTATAATGTAGTATAGCATGGAAGCAAATACCAAAGATCCAAACATCACAGAGTAGAAGCCAGGGCAACATGACAGGGATCCAAATAGACATAGTTCTGCATTTACTGTAACATGGCGATGATGGTGATGATGATAATGATTATAATGATGTTGTTGATGGTGGTGGTATGTGGTGGTGGTGGTGGTGGTGGTGATACTGAAAATGATAATGATGATAATAATGATGTCGATGATGATGGCGATGATAACTATGATTATGATTTAGACAATGACTTTGACTATGACTATGACTATATAATGATGATGATGATGATGATGATGATGAAGAAGGACACAATCAAGATCATGGTGATGATGATGATGATGATGATGATTATGATGATTATGATGATTATGATTATACAAAAGAAATCATGATCAATTCTGCCAAGGCACTGCTTCGTCTTTGAACCCCTCATTCTTGATCGTCCAAAGGTCGATCAAAGCTGATTTGATCACCAAGCCCCCATCAGGTAACGGAGTGCAGATCGAATATTCTGGCTTGGCTGTTGTCACAGAAGACTTCCGCAACTCAGTCAGCACTGCCTTGAAGTTGGGAAAGCCTGGGATTTTCAGCGTTCCTCAGGATTTGTTGCTGGCTAATTTCACAAAGGGTCATGCACTGTAACTGCAGTGATCTCCTTCTTCATAGATTAGGGGTTGTGAAATTCCCTTTATGTTCGGGGTGTTTCAAACCTTTGGGAAAAAATAAACAAAAACAGGATTCCTTCTCGACCCAGGGAAAAGATCTTGTTGCTGGTGATTTCAGCCACGAACGAGGTTTCGTGAAGGCAATGGCACACAGTCCCTGTAGCCCACTTGTTCCCCTTGCAGAGCTCATTCAGGGCGAATGCTGCCGTCCACCCATCAAACCCCAAGAGGTCCACCACAATGTTGTAGTTGTCCGAAGGATCCGTGAGGGAACCAATGATCTTTTCCACAACGCTGATCCCGGCCATGTGCTGAGAGGGTTGAACACTAGATTTTATCTAATATTGTTGGCTACAACATTCTATTACCCAGGAATGCAAAGTTTCTTGAACCCTTACCTGAATGTTTTTATACCAACCACCCCTCATATGGCTGAATTATGCTGAATTGCTTTATCGGATGGTCACCTTTTACTCAGAACTTGTGCCCACCTAATTCATGACTCCAATCCAAAAAAACAATGAAGCCAAGTTAAGCCAAGGATGGAACGCATCACAGTTGAAAGTTGGTCATGGGGATATATTTGGAACATTGTGGAACAATCTATCATTAATTAATTTGTTGTGAACCTGACTCATTTATTCAATAATATAATATAATTTAGTGGTGCAAATTTGTGGGGCCATTTTGAACACCAGCCTGCTTGAGCTCCTGGACTCTCGTGAGACGGGCTTCTGAGGCGAAGCCTTTGCTGCATCGCTCCACCTTCAGCATGTCTGCTCTCGGAAGCATGGCTGCACCCTGAACAACCCCAGTCTTCCAAGCTTTGCTCTTCAAGAAGACGTTGTTCTTGTCGTTGGATGTCACCAGCAAACACTGATGGACCCCAGCACGGTTTCCATACACTGTGTTCTCATCAAAGACCATGCTGCAGTTGCGCACCTTCAGTCACAGTTATGAGACATGAGACTGTGCGATTTATATAATAAACATTACTCATCTTAGATACCCCGCATAAATATCTTTGATGGCTATTAGATATTTCCATTAACACCAAAAGACTAAAGGATTAAAGTATCATAAAGTATCCATGTGAGCTTGACCCAGTAAAATCGATGAATAATATGCTAACCTGATAATAGTTCTTTGATGTTGGAAGCCACTCTGCACAAGATGTTGTCTTGCTACGCTATGATTTTTAACAAGTTTCATGGCTTAATTTCAACATTAAGGATGATAAGGATTGGAATCCCAGAGTTGAAAAATACATGCTTGGAAACAATGGGTATGAACACACCATTCATTTTTTTAGTAACCCAGGTACACGCAGAGCTCTCTCAGATTCCAAGAAGTAGCTTTTGAGCTTGTACACAAACTCATGCAGCACTAACTCAGCCGAATCCTGTTTTTTGTCATCCTCGTCATCCTCATCCTCGACTGTTACCATGTGAGCGTCCATCGATCCTCCAGGGTTAGTTTGTGATCCCCCATGGAAGATTAACCAAACAACATGTCCCAACTGGCAACTGCTTGATATTTTCTTTGTTGGTTCGTGAAGCTGTCCTAACTCTTTGACCTCAAAGTCATTGTCATCGTCTTCCTCCTGCTTTTCTTGCCTAAGGAATAGTGTTGCCCCCCCCCCTGTTGAGCAAAGTTGGCAGCTGTGACACCACTAGAGACAAGAAGCAAAGTCACACAAAAACAAAATAACCAAAGAAAACATAAATACATCAAGGAACTTGGTCGGAAGTCTGAGGTCACCCGATCGGTTGGGAAGCACCACCACTGCCACGAACTGACGTGGATTGCTGTGAGCCATGGACGTGATGGTGTTCACAGCGAACTCCGTTTTCCCAGCTGAAAGCACCCCCGCAGTCACGCAATTGCACCATGCGATGATCCGCTCTGACTCTGATCTTCGCACCCCACTTGCGCAGTTCATCAGAGTGCTTTGAACCCATGGAACCACCTTTGCTGAAATAGCACTGATGGTCTTCTCTCTTTCCCCATCTGCAACAGGGACATTCTCAGGGATGATATTTTCTGAATTTCACCCAGCAAACCTAGGTTTAGACAAAACATAAATTGTTGGAGTGAAGATGTCACCATTTTCCTACAAAGTGTCACCATTTTCAAAACATAAATTGATCACCATTTTCCTTACCCAGGCCTTGTGCCTTCTTTGGGGCAGCATTCCACGTAGGAAGATTTTCACTGGCAAAAGTCTGGACCAGGGACCACGCTGTGGTGTGCATTTTCTGTCAGGGTCACAGGCTTTTAACCATCCAACAACCAAAACTCACAGCAACCAATCACATATTTGTTATTACCCAACCTGCCTCTAAAGAACCCAGAACTGCACTGCGGGCTTTTGCCTCATCTGTCTTTGAAGCTGCCAAGTGCCGTTCATGAAGTACTTGGTCGTTGCCCAGCGAAGTCCGGAAGAGGTTGAATCCAGCTTGTAGGGAGCTTTTCCGCGCGTTGGCAACAGCATTTTGTGCCTCCAAAATGTGCCCCTCTTGAACTGTTCCTGTGGCCTCTGCAAAAAACGCCAACTTGTTGATGTCAAAGGAGGGATCGTTGCCCTTCACGTGTGCCCGCAATTCAGAGTCCAGGGCCCTTAGTCGATTGAACTCAGGATTTGGTTTTGGCAGCACATGGCAGCACTGATGGTGCATGGTATCACTGGATGTGACGAATGAGCAGGATGGACTTTGGAAGCACTGATGGCACTTGGAATGTTTTTGGGATTGTACCCCCAGCAGCACTAATGCCAAGTTGGAGTTGATCGAAAAAAATTGCCCAATCAGTGGAGCATCATATGATATCATAATATATTATGTTTCATCCTATGATATGATAATAGTATATTGTATTTTTATTGTTGGTATATGTTGTAAATATTATGAGTCATCATATGATATCATAATATATTATATTGTGTTTTTATTGTTGATATATGTTGTAAATATTTTGAGTCACCATATGATATCATAATATATGATAAATTTATATTGTTTTTATTGTTGGTACATGTTGTAAAAATGAAATACACTGCATGAATATGAGAAGCACACAGGAGTTCCCAAGACCGACTGTTACAATCTTTCAAGAATGTCAGTTTGGTTCTGCAATTAGTTTGAACACAGATTTGACACTGGACATTCTTGACTTTTTTGTGACGCATGCACCAACAAAGATGTTGCTGTGCTAATTTTCCACTTGGGTTGGTCCACCCCGAAAAAGCCCCCCACAAGTCCCAAAATCGTTCATGAAATTCAGGGAAAACACTTTTTTGGGGGGACTTGTGGGGGGCTTTTTTGGTGAACCAACCCAAGTGGAGATTTGCCATGTTGCTGGGTCCATGATGTTTATCGACTGCACCCCAAATGTTCCCAAATAAGAAGCTGGCCCACTTGGAGGTTGACCTTCAGAAAAGATTAACAGCTTGGCATGCAGTACCATGGGGGAGTCAACATCCTGTAAATCTTGCCATTGGAATTTGTATGGCAATGTGTTTAATGAATGAACCTACACAGAACCATTCACAAGTTAAGCACTGACAGGAGCAACACTATGTTACCCCAAAAGGGTTTTTAGTCAAATAGCCCAATGCACCAAAGTTGTTTGCCCAAACGTCACGATATGTTGAAATATCCAAAGATAGGTTGGGGATGCTTGGGGTATAATGAGGAAAGAAATGAATGCCCCACACATCATTTTTTCAATTAAAAAAAGGAGTCTTGGGGCATCCATGGGCACATGTATTCTGGGTCAGCCCCATATTTATTTTGGGATACATTCACCTCATTATTCCTCCATGATGATATCCAATGAGATCACAGGTCAATACAAGCAGCATACAATCAGCAAATGATGTGTAGCCTGTTCTTCTGATTTTTGGTGGTTTGGGAGATGTTTTTTGGGGTGGCCCAAGGAACACAGTTGCTATCATTTAGCATTCGAATCCCCAGTTGAAATGGTTTAATCCCCCTTGTTTGTCTTGGTGTTTGGCAATGTGCTCGCAGTAGCTGCAGTCCTTGGAGAATTTTGTTGTTTTTGTTCATGTTCCTCTTCTTTAGTTCTTAGGCCTACAGCTACTAGAGCTTTTAGTCTATGTACAGTTTCCAGCCTGCAACTTCTACAGCTTTGTAGCCTACAGTTTCAAACCTTCCTCTTTATCTTTACAGCTTCTAGCCTACAGTTTTTCAGCCATACTCCTCGAGTGTTGCGGTTTTTTTCAGCCATACTCCTCGAGTGTTGCGGTTTTTTTTTGCCTTACTCCTCAAGTGTTGCGTTTTTTTTCCCTACTCCTCAAGTGTTGCGGTTTTTTTTTGCCCTACTCCTC
>Ga0126343_10001894_pt1 | contig 10298 bp, 8 predicted proteins | sample Cyp2metagenome_FD_92531 | JGI IMG/M metagenome (GOLD analysis project Ga0126343, IMG submission 92531) | Coral microbial communities from Lord Howe Island, Old Settlement Bay, Australia - Cyphastrea 2 metagenome | ecosystem: Host-associated > Invertebrates > Cnidaria > Coral ... | reverse complement strand
GCCATACTACCCCTCGCCTTCTTCTCTACACGGCCAACGCCATTTGCGTTCGCGGTCGTTCGTGATGACTAAACGCTCGTCCTAGTGACCCTTAGAGAAAAAACCGGCTGCCAGCAGACTAACACCCAAAAAAAGAACGAGGCCAACATCCTGCCATCTTGACCGAGCATGCAAGCTTAGTTAATAAAGGAATTATTATAATGGCTTTCGGGGAAATTTTTCTGGCGGGATACAGCGGGTAATCCCGAGCGGGCAAGAAAGCTCCATCTTGCCCCCTTGCGTAGTCAATCATAGCGCGCGATTTGGTTCATCTTGCCCGCTCACGGATAATTAACAATTATCCTGCGAAATCGCGCGGAATATCGTCTGATACTTAGCCGACGAGGCCCTAGGCCGAGTTGGCTAAAATCAGACGATATTCCGCGAGATTGAGCAGGATAATTGTTTTATTATTCAACAAATTGATAACAAAACTCGTAACATTTTAAAATCTTTCTGTCGACATTTTTTCACTTCACTTTTTCTTCCCACGTACGAAGCTACGTATATCGCCGGATATCTGTTACATACGGATGACAGATATCGAGAGCATCATGACCATATTTGGATAGTGTTACAATTTGCTGAATAATAAGACCAAATATATGTATACAGTATAAATATGTATGCAGGTTCTTAGATTTTGCTGAGTGAGGTATATAATTGACTTAACTTGTTTGCATTGGTCCTCAAAAGCCCCGATGGTGAGTGGCCAATTAAGTATACATTTTCATTTTCAACTGGGTAATAGCAAAGTAGACATAGCTCTTAAATGATATGACACCTGCTTGAAGATTTTAATATGTAAGGGCCTGTTTACATGGAGGGAGGGTGCCCCGGCTAACCGAGCTACCCGGGGAGGGCTAACTTCCCATACGTCTCTTTCAAAAATGCATCGAAGCGTTTACATGCTAGACAGGGTAGCCCACCCGGGGCACCCTGTCTACTTACCCGAGGCACCCGGCTAGGCAGGGTAGCTTTTTGCCATGTAAACGGTTCGTGCCGGGCTATCCCGGGTAACCGAGTGAGATAAACCGCGAAAATACGGCGGCACGAAGTGAATTTTTTCGTAGTTACCATTTGCCAGTGTTATCAGCTGCCGAACAGAGTGACAGTCAATCTGAAGAGATCAATGTAAGCTGAAATAAGATGGAAAAAGTTTCCTTGGTCGGCCGTTATGTTTGTCGTGCTTAGCGGCTGCTCAAAAGATAGCCCACGCAGCCCACTCAATGTCCCGGTTAGGTGAGTTGCATGTAAAGGCGGGCTATGTTTCACTGAACACTTCTAGCCGCGTAGCCCGGTTAGCTGGGGCACTTTTCCTCCATGTAAACAGGCCCTAAATGTGGGAATTGTTTGAAAATCAAGTTCAAGACCGCAAGATACTGCACGAAAACCTCGTCAATTATAAATACTGTATTTAAGGTTGGATTATCGTTGCTAAATAAAAGACCGTACAGATGTTTTTGTACTTGAATTGTTCCTTTTGGTCCTCTTTCTTCGCCCTCTGAATATATTTTGTGAAGACCACGTTACCACAAAACGGCACTAAGAAACTGAAATAAAGACCATGAAAAGTATAAAATTTACCAAGATTACAATGGGGAACACTGATGAAAATGAAAGCCGAAATAAAAATCCCAAGATTTCTCATTTCTTCCCAGCTTTACTTTTTCAGTAATATCCACTCAAACTGACAAAACAAACGAACCTTTTCATTTCTCCTAGAATTTACGTAATATCATGTTGTTGTTATTTCTGTTAGTATACTCACTTAGGGAGTTAGTTGGACGCGTCTTGATATGCCTTAATGTGACCGCGTGATGCTGTTAGTGAGTTCATATGTGATGTGTTAATGTGATAGCGCGATACTGTTAAGCCCGGGCCAAACGGAGCGGCAAGTAGTCGCAAGTGAACGCAAGTTCAACTTGCGTAGAAACTTGCGTTGGGTGGGCAAATGAACTCGCAAGTTTTACCGCAAGTACACGCAAGTCGCATAAAAAAACATTTTAAGGCCGACTATCCTCTATTTCTTTGGTTAATAAAAGGTTAATGGACGCCAATCAACTTCCGTTGACTTGGGTTGGGTGGCCAAACGGTGAAAAACTTGCTTAATTGACTTGCGTGTAAATTTGATCTCGACCAAAGTGAGCGCAAGTCAACGCAAGTGCACGCAAGCCCTGGCCAAGCGGAGTCGCAAGTAGCCCCAAGTTTTCAACTTGCTTCTACTTGCGACTCCGTTTGTCCAGCCCGGGCTTTAGTGAGTTCATATGAGCCAGCACGTGGCTGAGTAGCCGCGCGATGCGGTTCCAGTCAATACCCACAATTTGACCCTTGCTCACCACAGAGTTCCCAGTAGCTCAGTGGTAGAGCATCCGACTAGACCACGGAGGGTCGTGGGTTCAAATCCCATCTGGGACTCGGATATTTTCCGAGTCTACGTTTCTCCTAGAATTTACATAATATCTTAATGGTCTTAATTCAGATATTGTTGTTCTTGTGTAAACTTTGCATATAGAAACAATTCATCAAACAGAGAGCCATTCGTTTTATATTACATAGCTTTTAAAAATGATAAAAAATTGCAATCGTTCGGACATTAGACTTAAAAGTTTCACCGAAAGATATATTTAATAGGTAGCCTTTTACCCCATAATCTCGTACTCCTTACTGTTCGATCTTATTCATGTCCTAGCAAAAAAAAAACAAACAAACTTAGAGAAAATTGGATCTCTACCAGCGTTATCGGAAAGGAAAGCTAAAGCAGTTCTGTAAAGAAAAAAACCTTCCGAGGTGGAAAATTTCTGTTCCAGTCATATTCCAGTTGAAATTTTCGGCATTGGATCAAGAGGTACGCCATTTAAGTGGTCGACGCCCAACCAACAATTATCTCCTAATTTTATGCACAGGTCTGTGCTGACAGCTGTGTGAATAGTCTTCGCCTATATTGTCCATCATTAAAGGCGGATCTGAATTCTCTTGACCTATGACTCTCAGTAAAAAAATGTAACGTAAAAACTTCGATTCTTATTAGTAGCAGAATGAGGCACTATATATATACAGCCCCAAACAAGTAAGGGTGCTCGCTTCCGAAATAGTTTTAGAGCGATGATGCAAACTAAGAGCTTTTTAGTTATATCGCCTAAAAGCATGCTACTAACATTTGGATTGTGAATCCATTCTTGACTCGACACATGCCTTTGTTGAATCCTAACTAAGCAATTTGGGTCGTTCTGTCTTAACATGATGGTTTGGTTTTCCCGGACATATAAAGCTAACACATCGTCAATGCAGGACGAAGCGGTACGAATAAAATACTTCTCGGTCCATAATTACGGCTGAGTGGAAGCTGGCGAATTATATCTTCCTTCGCCGTTTAATCAAGTTCATTTGCCCATGCAGTGAGTTTTCTAGCCGTATGAGGAGTTTGAACAGCATCGGCATGTGTGTTAAAACAAGGACAGGCGATAAAAGTTCTGTTGAACGCTGCATACGAAAAAAAGTCTCCAATAACATATAACTCGAAAAAAAAATATACATAGTGAGAAAGAATAGGGAGGAGAGTGGCTCAGGAACCACCTGCCTGTATGCATCTCTTGTATGATGTGATAGACACTACTGACCAGGTAGCACGTGTCGAATAGTTGTCTATCCCAAGAGTACCACATATCACAGTTGGCGTCACTGGATTTTTGTTATCTTTCGAGGACTCGACTTGCTGTCTCTGCCTGTTTGAAATCATTATGATAGAATTTGGTCGCATGTCATCGCCAGGGAAATGATCAAATAGAATTCTCCTTTCCAGATTGAATAAGATGGATGACCTGTATCCGGTACATTTGTATAGAACTGATCAAATAAGAGCAGGTTTTACACGTAGAACCAGCAACTTTCAATGTTGAGCCGGCAACTGAATTCTATAAACGAAAATTAGCAAGGCTGATCAGTATAGGCATATCAGTATTTTTTCCAATATTTCGGAAGGCACGGCCTTCCTTCTTTAGGGTGTTACAGAGAATAACTAAAGTTTTTAACGTTACAAGTTTAAAATATGGGAAATACGATATAACAAATGAAAAGATAAATCAAAAAACGACTGATAGACAGGGCTAGGTAATAAGTACCGATGAAAAAAGTCAAGTAAAAATTCAAAATTTAAAACTTTAAAAATATGGGAAAACGTTACAGCCTGAAAAGTAGTAATGAGCAGCTATAAATAGTACAAATGACCTAAACATAGAACGCTAATACAAAGTTTCCTTGAACCTCATGGTCTTAACAAGAAAGATGAAACTTTGTGTTAGCGTTCTATGTTTAAGTATGTTTAGGTCATTTGTACTATTTATAGCTGCTCATTACTACTCCTAGTCACTTAATGCTACAGAAACCGGGATAAGCTCCGGCCTGATGAGCCATTTGGCTCTTTCGATGCAGACTTCAACTTTACCTTCATGCATAGCCATGCATGCAGCAACCAAAGTTGCAGTCCAGAACCAATAAGCTTTTCCTAGGATAAAATTGATTTTTAAAGCTATCTTTGGAAAGTTTTAGTCCAGGGTCCAAGCGCATTTTAGGGACACATTTGAACTGAGACTGTTTTATAGTTCATTGTAGAATATCTCAGGTCACTTGAAGATTGACTGTTGTTATTTGTTGTTGTTTTGTTCTTTACTCGGATTACTGGACGGTTGTAGCAATCCTACTCAACCTTTACCGAAGAGAATTTGATTCATGCCCTAGCGTGCATCACTGAGTTATGACAGTTATGATACCCTCGGGCAGTTTCGAGAGCACGAAAGAAGATTTAGTGTTCGAGACGGAACTATTTCTTGGTCAGTTATATTCACACGCGATTAGGAACTTAGTGATCAGATATATGCTTAAAGACAATGATAACGCTTCAGTACTCGTAGCCGCCGGCGCGGACAGAGCAGATACGCATCCTGTGATAAAACAATCATCCTGGAATAACAAAATGTGGGTTTTTCAAACTGCTGCGGTTTTAACTTAATTGCTTTCCTACCCATCTTAGGATGTTTGTCGGTTGCGTAGCAGAGAAAATGATAGCAACTAGTCGGATAGGGCCGATCCGCACTAGCAGAAAATTTGTTTATTTAGACAAAATTCTTGTCATCACCAACGCTCTACAAGTGCGGATGGTTTGTCGCGACTTGACAATTTTTGGCTGAAGCGGACAAAACTTCAAATGCACCGCCGACAAAATTTGTCCCGGAAAAAAATTTGACAAAATCGTTTAAATAAACAAATTTTGTTTATCTTGTCATTGATTTATGTCATAAAGCTTTTAACCGTATAAATTTAGCGTCTCAGTCATTTCTCGTGTTAATGTTGCGAAACTAGATTTCACAATTTTCGCAGTGGACAAAATGAATCGTAATGCTTCATGGAATTTAAACCAAACGGCAAGCTATCCTTTATATAAACAACCGAATCCTGTGCGGCGCTGTAATGTCCCCCTCGCGATGACCAGTTTGGCTATCGACATGTTGCAGGGAGACGCTTTGAGAAGAGCAATTTTTCAAACACGCCAGTTGCCATCCGACGACACAATTTGAAGACTTTAACCATGTCAATGCGGATGCGACAGACGAGACAAAAATTGTCACGACAAAATTTGTCCTTGGATTTTGCCACGGACAATTGCGATTTTGTCTGCTAGTGCGGATCGGCCCGATTCGCACTCCAGGAGCGAAACAGATTCATGGCAAGTTTGGAATCCACAACTGGAATTCAGTCTTAGGCTGGATAAGTTCTCGGTATCACGACTAAAGGAACTATTGTGCGCTAGCGAGTAGACAAGAGATTGTTTCTTCGTATTTGAAAGCACAATGATTGACAGCTGCATAGTTTTTGACCATTCAGAATTTACCATGTAAATTTTTGTCGTCCTCAAAGGGTCTAATGATCACCTATTAAGTTCATGTCAAGCTATATTATATAAGCATGATCAAACTCAAGGAAAGGCAATCAAAACTAGCAATAATCAGCGGAAGATCGACGATTAACAATTTGAAAAATTTCATTTTACAACATTTTACACCCTGAGAACCTAGATTGGGTAGGACCAGCTGGAGACTCAATATAAAGAAATGAATAACAGCGCTTCGCCGTCTGATTCAGCGGACTTCAGGTTCTTTCTTTACACCCAGATCGCTACTGGCATTTCCTTGGCAGTTCTATCACCAATAACAATCACCAGTAATGCGTTGTTATTACTCACTATCTCAAAGGATCCTCTCAAATGCTTCCGTGAACCAGCTACGTATTTGATCGCCGCTTTAGCCCTGGCTAACTTAGCGACGGGCCTTCTTGTTGAACCTTTCTTTGTAATGTATCGTGTGGCAAGCTATATGCAGTGGTCCCCGACACCAGATGAGCCATATGACAGTTTGATTTCATTTGCAATGTGGTGTTCCACCGTGGTCCTCAGCGCGTCGTTTCTGTTTGTTCTGGGTCTTGTTCGGTTGCAGTTTATCGCCATAACATACCCGCGTCACTATCACTCATTCGTGACAACGCGTATGATCTTCGGGTTTGTTGGGTTCGCGTTCGTTTACTTCACCTTATTTGCGTTGCTGCAGTTCGCGGGAGTTTCTACATTTACCTTACTGCAAGTAGACCTTCACCTTCACGCGACACCTATCACGATTTTACTTATAATCGGTTGTGGCATGCTTTTGAAGTCGTTTCATCGATATGCCGCAGCGTCTCGTCAGTTTGTGGGTGCGTGCAGCCAAGAGAATCGAGACGTGATCAGGCCTCTATCGAAACGAATAAGTGAGAGACAGTTCACGATTGTAATCTTAATGATGGCAGGAATTCTCATATTGTGCACTCTGCCTCATATCATTACTGTCAATATCATGTTTTACAAGAAGCAGCAAATTCTACAAGAGAGTCTTGATTTGTGGGCTGCGGTTACTCTCGCGGACGAAATGATGTTCGTAAAGGTGGCATTAGATGCGTTCATCTACGCATGGAGACTAACAAAATACCGAAGGTCGTTGAAACTTGTGCTTACTTGTCAAACATCAACACATCAACATGAAACTGTAACCCTTGAAATGACAACAGTGGCGAACAATACACAAAGTTCAAGCCGTTGTCACTGACTGAAAGCGATCATAAAACAAACTCCAAATACTTTGCACCGCAGGTTTGGCCGTGATGTATGCCGGCCGTGTGTTGTACTGTTTACGGAAGTAAGCCAAAAACTAATGGGAGGTTGCTAAAATGCTCGCAAGATACCGTTTTAGACAAGTGGGACTACTGAAATGCAACCTCTGTTTTAACTGGCCTTAATCGAAGAACTGGTTCTTTTTCCAGGATTAATTAATCCCACCAAACCGACTGACTAGAAAACATTAAGACTCATTATCAATCGACATCACTCCAGTCGTTCGCTTGTTTTTTCATTGCTTCGGAAATCAAACCGAGCTGTTCGATTTTGTTCGAATTAAAGGGCACAAAAGTCGATAAGCTACGTTCATTTGACAAAGAATATGTTTATTACTATAACTCCGTAAGATGTAGGAAATAATACTACGGAACAATGACAGGTTAGTAAATGCCGAGTAAAACTCGGTTAAAACTGTGTTTTGAGTAATGTGGCCTTATGTCAGGAAATCTCCATGATAAAAATAGGCGCTGATTCCAACTATGTTTACTGCTTGGACGATTTGACATTTACTCCAGTAAGTAAATGTCATTTATTTCATCATGCATTCATTACATCCACTCATCATTACAATACGTTTATCAGGTTACATGTAATTTAAATATAGAAAACACCTTTCAATAGGCCACGTTCGATGGCTCCGAAACTTTCGGGTAAAAAATGTAATATTTTTCAAGTTTCTTTTGCCTCTCAATTCCCAAAAGAGACTTGAATACAAAGAAAACAACACCAAATATAGAAGTTTGTTAGGAATTTTGATATATCGAACGTGGCCTATTGTTTTTACAGGAACACAAAACACATTGCAACAGATTATCATTATTATTATTATTATTATTATTATTATTATTATAGGATTCAAGATCACAAATATCTTGGAAACTTGTAGGAAATTTAAGTGAGCTTTCAAACACGCCTTACTTGGTCACCCTTATAAAGAAAGACAAGCATTCTCTTGATTGTCATGTAAGGAGTACCACAAGCAGGTGTCGGTAGGGTTTATCTCAGGCAGACTCAGTGAGCATATGTAAATACATGGAAATTGTACAGACAGAAACTGACAGCAAAATAAGAGTTACACTCGTAGCTTTCTCATTTTAAAACTGTCTGTTGCATTTGTAAAGCCCAAGATAAAAAAAAGCAGCAGATTAATCTCAACGAATTGAGCTGCGAGCAGCGAATTCGAAAGCGGAAGAGAGTAGAGATTTGCATACTAAATTAATCATTTGTACATCTCGATCAGTTAAGTTTCGTTTATGCATATGTTCTGCATTAAAGAAAGAAACTTCACTTTGTCCAGTCTAGGGGATACTCGTGTGGTTCGTTTACATCAACTTTGGTTCAATTCTGGAACAATTCGCCCCGATCACTAAAACAAATAAGTCTTTGAAATCCTTTAAGGTTGAATTATGGAAGACATAACTAAATTCTCAGAAGACAAAGCTAGGGATCGTTTGATATAAATTAATGACAATAGATAGATGTTTTTGCGTTCTTTTCGTTTTTAAATCGATTTATCTAGTTATTAAATTCTAGGATATTTTTTGTTTTTTATTCTATTGTAAATAGTATCTATTCCTAATGTAGTTTTATAAATTGTATTTTGTATTTTTAGAGGGCCTAAAGTTCATCAGTAATGTTAGTTACTGTCACGTGTCATCGTCATAAAATAAAGTCTTTCTCAATTCTAAAAGAGAAGAAAACCCAGTTGAGCCGGACCTGTGGACGACCAGCAGTATCAACACTGGCAATTAAGATGATTTCCGCACAACATTCGAGCAATAACGGCAAAAATTTAGTTACCAGAAAAACCTCGTGGTATGTTATTGTTTTGAAGCCGGTTAATAAGAACTTATCGAGAATTAAGCTCTCAAGCTGACCCCGCGAGAGAAAATTGAACTTGAAGTTGTCCATATTTCACTTAAAAGAGATGTTTCCCTTCAGTTAAAAACACATTAACGCACACTTCAAGCATTCTTACGATGTTTGACATTTAGTTTCTCGAGAATGCTTGAGAATTTAATCGCGGGGTCACTGAGAGAAATGAACTGAAGTGAGTTGTTTTAGATAGTATTCCAAAAGTTACTGTGCTATGAGTAGATTTTTAGTTATTTATTTTTGCACTTATTGCTCGAGCTTTGAGCGGCATCCGTCTTAATACGCGCCAGCTTGTTTCACAAAATAGCAAATCGAATTAGAACGATTTTAACGGAAGCCAACACATTGCAATCCGCAAAGAGGGTCGTTCTCTATACGATTCTGATTAACTTTTAAACTGTCTTTTGAGATAAAGAATAAAATGAGATAATGTAAATAAAAACTGACCACAAATTTCGTTTGTAATTTAGAGGACAAACAATTTTTGTTCCCTTTGTCAGTTTCCCTTGAGAATTTCAACACTTCAAGCAATTTGTCCTTCCAAATGATGTAGTACGTGTCAAAAGCAAATGACAACAATTGTCATCTTTTCAGTGGCAGCAGCAGATTGTTGTCATATTTGTTGTTCCTGAATAAACATTCGATAATCTTTACATTTAAAAAACAACTAAAGAAAGGAAATTATTTTTGACTGCCTCTTAAATTGAACTCAGGAAAATGTTTCGCAATCCTTGTCACGGGTAATCATGGTCAAGGTCACGGGTAATCATGTCATGTATGACCGCAGTGCATGATTTCTAAGTTTAATCATTTCAAGTTCGCGCGCTTTGTGCTGTTTGACTTTAATTTTTTCTGTTCAATGCATAATAAAACAATTATTAGATTCGGTTTTTGTGATATCCAGAATAATTGAGGTCTCAGTAAGGGTTATCAGCCTCAGCCTTTGGCTTCCGCTGATAACCCCTACCTCGACCTCGATTATTCTGGGTATCACAAAAAACCTCATCCAATAATTGTTTAATATCAGGAAATAACCAAACTCAACATACTTACGTGTCTGGTAGGTTTCTTGAAGGCTGACTCTTCAATAATATAGCAGCTACTAAATTAGCTGGTGACTTCAAGCTTCAATATTTGCAAGGCATAATTAATATTATGTTCATTCAAACAGCAATGTTCTGCTGGT
>Ga0126343_10001893_pt1:5000-10300 | contig 10300 bp, 9 predicted proteins | sample Cyp2metagenome_FD_92531 | JGI IMG/M metagenome (GOLD analysis project Ga0126343, IMG submission 92531) | Coral microbial communities from Lord Howe Island, Old Settlement Bay, Australia - Cyphastrea 2 metagenome | ecosystem: Host-associated > Invertebrates > Cnidaria > Coral ... | reverse complement strand
CGGGGTTTTGTAGACAGCGTTCGTCAGTTGTTGATTAACTGGCCGTTGGGATGAGAGGGGGGCAGACTCCCATACAACTTCAAGCCACACCCACAACACAGGATCTTGGTACCTCTTGGGGAATCTCAGGGGGTCAAAGTTCTCCGAGGAGCACCCCCGTCCTTCTTGTTTACCCCTTCCCACCCGGATGGTCCATGTCACCATCTTTACTCACTTTGCAAACCGTCAGATATCGACATACTTGATACAGTGGCTGATTGTCACACAACCCTTATTTCCGGAATAATTCAAACTGGAACCACCAAACAAAGTCAAGTACTTACTCAACTAACATCATAGCAGTTATTCGGAATGGCGAACAGAATGACGTAGTCTTGGGAAAGAGATCGAATCCTAGGAACTATTGTACAAAAGAAATCTGTGTAGCAACCACCTTTCCTTGTGGAACGGGCCACATGAAACTAATCATACGAACCATACATCAAACAGTCTAATCCGTTTATTTGCAACCACGATGTTGAGATCAATTACAACTTTACCGTGAAAGATAAGCATTACAGGATGATGCTCACCAAACTGTCCGGGTTAGGACTGTCAAAGACTGTAATGGAACGTACTCGAGAGTGGCTTCGAATGAAACTTGAATAAACTGGTAGCGAAACTACAAAACTCACTGACGATGTGAATCGCTTTTTGCTCTCATGCACAAGGAGCCTTCAACCAACAAGGTCCTGTATGGAACTAGGCAATTAGGGAATGACAGGATGCGCAACGTAATGCCAACAACCAAGAAGGCGTTACAATCTGGACAGCACAGTGCGATTAACAAAGAAACCGTTGTGATTTTCTTTATTCTTGCCTATGTTTTACAGCTGGCGGACGATTGTTGGAACACTCCAAGAAAAATGATGTCACAGCATGTGGTTTATAATGGAGGTATGTGCCATACTGATTAGGTGATAGGAAAAGAACGATTCATCTATAAGTCTGGTTAAAAAAAGAAAGGAACAATTGTACCCATCAGAATTGATTCATCTATGAGTCTGGTAAAAAAGGAAAGGAACAATTGCAGCTTAAATTAGTAAATTATTAAAAGGGCTATTACTTGACTGCTGAGGACCCATCAGGATGGTATTACACTGTAAATGATTGCACATCGAATTTTGTTTGTTTGTTTGTTTTCCTTTAAGGAGGAAGAGTCATTTGACCAGTGTGTCAACGACACTGCATTCCCAAGAATTGTTGGTTCGGGGGAATTTTGGTCCCTGGATCCTCTCTGCATAGCTGCAGGGGGGAAGAACTAATCAGAATGGGTGCTGGATCTCCCATAGCTTGTGCTCCAGGACTTCTTCTTTCAGCGTATTACGTATTCAACATTGCCTCTCCAGCCAAGGCTAGTAATGTTTACTTTTCTTGCGAAATGCTAATAGGCATTGAACAAGATGCCAAAAAAAGAAATTCCACTGAACAAGTTTATTTCAGCCCTCTAAGGTGGCTTATAACTGATTCAAGCACTTTCAAATATGTGAATTTTAGTGTTATATATAAAGGATGAGTTCAACTTGTTAACCAATGATTAGGAATTTGTATGATACCGTTATTGTAGCATAAACAGTGGCAGTATTCATCCTTCAAAGTTTAGCTGTTGGAAAGTGCTTGGAACTGCTGCCAGCCTCCTTAAAGTGCCTATGAAGTAAAAAATAATTGCTGCTTAATTGAAAGGCTTTCCAAAGTATGGCATTTTCCTTATTGCAATACTCTTTTTCGTTCTAGAGACATTCGAGTTTTTGTATCAAAAGTGATGATGCCATAGGTGGTTCCACCAAAACAGCACAACACTCACTAGAGAATAACTCTAGAAATATTAAAGCACTGTTCTTCAAATTTGGCTCCAGCAATTCACATAAGTTAAATATTTCTAGAGTTCTTCGTGATTGAGCATTGTGCTGTTTTAGTGATACCACCTATGCGTCATCACTTTCCTCATTTGCACAATACAAAAAACGTGAATCTCACCAAAACGAAAAAAGATATGCCAAAATGTAAAACACTTTTTTTACTCTGAATAGCCTTTCAAATAATCTGCAATTATCAGATCTTTCAAGTCACACTATGTTGACAGTTTACACCCTACTCTGTCCAGTATTTTGTAAAATACATTTTTCCTTTCTTCATGGGAGTGCCTTCTTTTCATTCATTGATTTTCCATTTGTTTGTTTGTTCATTGACATTGGTGGATGAATATTGATTCATTAAGTATTTACAGTTTTTGAGTTGACTGTTGTTGTTTTTTTTTCTCAGATTCTCAGGATTGGCAAGAAGAACAAAACTATTGCATCAACAAAGTTCAACCACTGCTCCAGTCGCAGGTTAACACAGTCAAAATAATGCTTTAATTTATTGATCAATGATACTTTAATTTATTGATCTGACCAACACTGTAAACTGTCGCTTATCACGTAAACCCCTTAAAGGCTTTGAGAACGGCTTACATCTGAGAGGGCTTACAACCTGATTTAAAAAAAACAATACAACTAAAAATGAGCTATACTTGTGCTGAACACCATAATAAAACGAGTTGAAATCAAGGAAAACTAGAGAGGTAGATGAGTCTATAGCTGAGGGGTCTTGAAAGTGGCAGTTGCTGTTTACTGTAGTCTATGCGTAACAAAACACAAATGACAAAGAAATTTATTTTGATGACTTAGAAGCCAAACTATTTCCTTTCCTCTTCAGTCACTGTATATTCAACCTTAAGATGTTAAGAGTTGGTGACCTGGAAGACCGTTATGTCACGCATGTCAGTAGGTAGGGTTTATGCCATAAAAAAGTACCCATTAGTTATGCTTTGCTATGTGCAACTGCTTTTCAATCAATTGTAATACCTCAGGCAAACTGCATGTACAATTTGTTTAGTGCCGCATAATGTGAAATAGCGTGTATACACCTTCATAGGCACTATATAGTCAGTTGTATAATGCAAGTGACCACCACAGTTTCATTTTTCTTTTACCTATACCATTGTAAATAGCTTTGGCCTTAGTGACGATAATATTAGTGGACGTTGAAAGCAACACCACTCGTAAATTAGTGATCTTCAAAACTTCCACTTTTTAAAAGTTACAATGTTAATTTTGACACCAATTAAAATCTTGTTATATTTCCACGATGCTGTTTCTTGTTGGTCACTTGCAGATTCATGTGTTTACCCTGTATCTCAGACGGAGAAGGGCTAATTGTTTGTTTGAAGGAAATTTGTACAAATTATTGGTTTCAGAAAATCAGGATTTCATTAAGATCTTAAACAGGTTTAGCTTACAGTTTCTTAAATGTTTTTTTGTTGATGGTGTTGTTCTTGTTTCGTTAATGAAAAAAGTAGAAATGTTGTACTGTAAGTAAACAGCTCAAGTTGTATATGCAGGTTTTGTTAGGGAGGAAATTGCAAATTATATGACAACGTAAACAGCAAATTTTGAAACTGTCGAAAGGTTTTGTGGCAATGTAATTTAGATATAAAAAGTTAAAGTTATGTCACTTTGTTAAAAAGAAGTTTTTCTACATTTGTGTACATGCTACATATTGTTTCTGTGTACTTGCTTCATACACGTTCACATAATTTGCATTTTTGCTATGTTAAATACATGTACGTAGCTTGTGATTACTGTTTTAGTATTAAACCAATAGTACCTACCATATTAGCGTTTTCTAGAGACCTGAAAAAATTATTGCATGTCGATCATGCAGTTATTACAATTTAAGCTAAAGAAAGATAACTTGATATTTATTTTTATATACAATTAAAGCTAAATAGAGAACTTCATATTTATTTTATACCCGTGTAGCAATATAAATTTCTTACTGGAAATATTGTGCTAAAAAAATGTTTTTGAACACGAGGGTGAGTGATGTTGTTTTTGCAGCTCATTTAGTCCCTTAGAAATTACGAAAAACTAAGAGGCCTAATAACCAATTATTTTGACAGGGAAAATGAAGCTGTTGCCCAAATGGATTAAGGGATGAAAGTTACTAGAAAAAGGAGTTATTCTATCACATGACCGGAGGCTAGGAGATCCCATGAGATAGCACAACACGTGCAAGAGTCATTGCACATGTGTTGCAGTGTGAGAAACATAGAAGATCGATGATCTCCTGATAATTTTATAAAAGCTCGGCCTATTTCCCACGCGGTTGGAAAAAACTACTGGGCCTCAACAGAAATAACACAGCACCAACATAGTTGGTGGTTATCGACACAAAGTCTAGCGTTCCAACACAGTTGGAAAAGCATCACTGCCCGCCGACAAGCTTCATACAAATGGCGGCGACGGACAGGGTTATCATTGATACGAGCGCGTGTTCGACTGGCAGCTCAGAGGAGTCAACTCTAGCTGCAATGTTCAAGTCAGTATTGACTGAGTTAAAAGAACTGAAACAAACAGTCGCTCCTTTGGTGGAACCCGGTTAGGATGATGAAGGAGATGATATCTTAGAGCGGGACGACGAAGAAGCAACCGCTTTAGGCGGGAACAAACACCCGGCTGATGACACCGGCAGTAAACCAACAGAAAAGGCCTCAGGCAGCAAACTGCTTGCAGAAATAATCCAGGAACTCAACATTAATGAAAAAACGGGGGATGAAGGGGATGAAGGGCTGAAGTGGATGAAGTTGATGGACGGACTCCTCGAAGATATACTACAGGAGGACAAAGTCCAAACTAGAATTGAAAAATATCCACGGCCCGGAAATGTTGAGGGGTTGCGAACCCCAAGAGTGAATCCACTTATCTGGAACAAAATACCCGCACAAGTTCGCACCAGTGACTCAAAATCGCAAAAGTCACAACGCAGTTGTTGCCTCTATTGTTACCATGATCAAAACGACTAATTTGGTGCTAGAACAAGAAAATGAAGACGCCACAGCGAAGAACAAAGCAGTGGTTTCAGCGTTGACAGATGCCATAACATTGGCCATGCAATGTTTTCATGATATGAACTTGTCGAGGCGCGAGGCGATGAAAAAAGACCTACATCATGACTACGCGGCCCTCCGCACTTCGACAACAATCCCTCCTACCTCGGAGTACTTGTTTGGGGATCTATCCAAACTCACAAAGGATATTTCTGACGCCAACAAGCTGGCTAAGAAAGTCAGGCCAGAGCAAGCGCGAGCTCACGGCAGGAAATACAGCTCGAGCTCCCAGCAGAATCAGGGGCATCAAGGCAATCGGCGATACCAGCCTCACCAGCGGCTATGGAATGATTTTTTAACCAAAGGCCATCTCCCAAGATCAAAATTCATG
>Ga0126343_10001892_pt1 | contig 10301 bp, 7 predicted proteins | sample Cyp2metagenome_FD_92531 | JGI IMG/M metagenome (GOLD analysis project Ga0126343, IMG submission 92531) | Coral microbial communities from Lord Howe Island, Old Settlement Bay, Australia - Cyphastrea 2 metagenome | ecosystem: Host-associated > Invertebrates > Cnidaria > Coral ... | reverse complement strand
GAAAACAGTGGTGCATTTTCTAGCCATGCAAGCGTGTCAATGTGAGGTGAACCCCGTTGCTGGTATTCCACTCTGTAGAACCAGTCAGAAATGTTTCCTAATACTAGTGCTTCGCCATTTTTTCCGACATACCTGTTTCCACATGTATGGTATAATTATGTTAGTTCATGCTATGGCCCAGGAAAAATTATTGGGTCCGAGGGAATTTAACGACGAAATAAAAAAGCAACGAAATATAAAAGTGGCAGAAAGAAACACTGCTATTGATAAAACCATTTCTTACTCCTGCATGGGACAAACAACACTACAATTATCCTAAAGCTTCTCAACCCAATAATGGGAATGAGTAATTAAAAAAATACGAACACATGTTTCGAAACCACAGTTACATTAATCACAAGAGATTTCTCAGGGTACAACAATAGCTGCATGGAAACGGTCAATTCCCAGTATCAATCCTGCACTAGACACAAGTTTAGTTTAGTTTCGTTCGCTTCAAAGCAAAGGAAAACCTCCAAAGCTGTCGGTATGCCTACTTTGATATTTTAATATCAAAGAAGCAAAGGAGAATGGAGACCAAATCAATGAGTCACTACACGACGGCTAAATGGCCGAGTTCGAGAAATCGGGGGAAAATGACAGTGTTCGACTGAAGTGAGGGAAACGACTTTTGGTTCGGGAGGTTCGAAAAAATGAGGGTTCGACAAATCGGGATTCCACCAACTCGAATCGTGTCGTGCGGTTAATAAACCTACGTGAATCAACTTGTAAATCAACATCCTTCGGACAGACGCGCGCGCGTGTATATGGCACTAAGCCACAATCCTGCCGAGGTATGACAATAGGCCAGTTAAACTTTTGACCTACCGACATTTCCTAACTCACCCACTGTTAGTCTGTCTGTGTTTTCCCTAGTAGGCTCCCGTGGAGAACCAACTGAAATGTCATCACCGACTACATCCGACTTAACCCGAGTCTAAGTTCGGGTCACCGAACAGAAAAGTCCCTACTACGGGCAGATAACAAAAGCTTCATTGTCTTACAAAATCCTAACCATAGTAATAGGCAAAGTTTGATACTCCCCGGCAGTCCGCCTAGACTACTTGTCCTTTATACCCTAAAGAAAAGCCACAAATCTAAACCGGTCAGAAGACCTATCATATTCCGGTGTGAAGGCCCTACAAGGAGAATATCATCATTTGTGGATAGACTGCTCCAGCAAATGGCTCAAAGGCAAACATCCTACAGACTTGATTAACTTTGTGCAAAGAAAGCAATACTCCTCGACACTATTCTAGTGTCTGGATGTCACAAGCTTGAATACAAATATACCACAAGAGAGGGGAATGAGACAGTATGTCGGGCATACGACATATAAGCGGAGCGCGAGCGGAGCCCCATAGAGCATGTCGAAAATATCATAATGGCCAAGTTTGAGGCCCCCATCATTAAAGAATGAAGATTTACGACAGTCTAAATTGTTGAAAGAATAAAAAGATTTGAATGGGAAAAGCTATTGGAGAGCAAGAGCTTGCTCTCCAGCAACATTTTCTAAACATATCCTCTACATAAACCTCTTTAGTATAATTTCAGAGCTGAACATAGAGTTTCCAGCGATCTGATTGGTCGAACTGTTCCTTATATATAGAGGATATTACACGGTGGCGAGAAGATATGGATTTTATGTTCGAATGGCAAGAACAATATCTCACGCGACGCGAAAAACCAATTCAGAGAAAAGCAAAAGGCGGGAATCGTGACGTCATTGAACGATACGACACTCACAAAGGTGTCATACGGAAAATACGCCACTCGGGTCCCGGATGAAGTGGCGTATGGAATCTACGAGTGGGTTAGTTCCCAGTAAAACACTCTCCTCCATATAATAAGACGCTATATAAACCGCTCCAGGCGGTTTATACAACATTTTGGAGGCCCGGCTACTAAGGTCGCCACCTATGCCATCTCGGCAAGTACACATGGCGGACAGTTGGTGAATGAATTTTTCATCTATTCGGAAGATATCAGTCTACCTCCGGGATATTTGAAAAGTTGAATCTGTCATCTTTGGGACAGAATCGTAAACGCAGTGGTTGCGTTGATTGCCAGCAGGTCAGATCGATTGACCGAAATCTGTTGTTCTCCAAACTAAGGCTACTCACTTTGAGACGATGATGACAACTGTGGAAGAAGTCAACAGCGGTAAATAAAACAAAGGTACCGGATGAATTTATTTTTCCTAGTGTTTTGCTTGATTGTTTTACTGACGAACTCGACGAGTAAACTGATTCACAGTCGATGTAAGCTTACATGTAAGCTTAAGCTTTCTAATAAAATTATACGCCTGCAAACGAACACTGAATTGGGCCCCTGTTTTTATGTTTTAGTCAGTTATTCTCTATTGTTCATCTCTGAAATTATACTAAAACAATTATTCGCCTCAGACTCGGTGAATATTGTCGAATGATCCCCTCGACTTCGTCTCGGGGATTATTCGACAATATTCACCTCACCTTTGGCGGATAATTGTTAAATATAAAGTTATTCTTACTCTGTATAGACTCACTCTTACATTCCAGGGGACTCAAACAAGGCTATTTCGGTATTTTTGATTCGCTCTTTCCCTTTTTGGCATTCTTTGAGTTATAGCCCATAATTGAAAAGTAGGTCACGTGATGGCTTAGCTGCAAAGGGTCTATTGGAGTACGGACGGACAGACGCACTTGCGAACAGTCACGTGACAGCCAAAATTTTTCAGATCAATGGGCCTACCAAAATTTCTAAGGTATGGGCCTCCGCTCGCGCGCCTTCGGCGTAACCCCAGCTGCAAAGGGCCTCTACCTTGAAAACTAAAAGAGTAGCAAAATTACCATGGCTACATCTTGGATTTTGGGCGTCCACGCTGTTGTTAATTGACAGCTGTTAAAACAAGTTACTTGCTGACCAGTATCACGTGACTATATTGCGCGCTCTGGTTTAGAGCTCATCGAGGATGCGTGTTTTTTTACGTTGGCTGGTAACCAGGTACTGATTTACCTATGAGATCGCGGGCTCAGGTCAAGTTATTTCTCTCGCAAAGGCAAAATTTGGGCGCAAATTAGCCCCTGGCGCTTTGTTGACTTTTTTTCTGGCATATACCTTGCAGGTTCTTGCACAATCGTCTCTTGGAAAGTCCCTGATATATTGCTACGTAATTTCTACAATTTTTGATTAGGCTTGTTGGGTATACCTGAATGATTAAATGCTCACAATTGATCATATTTTGAGTTTCTGATCCAACAAAACATAATTTTCTTTTTCCTTTATCATCAGTTATTGCAAACAGGAGCTACGCTTTTAGGCTTGGCTAAATCTATATATTGGCTTGTTCATTGAACAAATCGGTGTCTTGCTCAGCTTACTTTGACTGATTTCATAGGGAGGAAACGTTGTCGATGTAACGTTTCCATTCTGCTGGCTTGATTTTGCCTTGGCGATTGAGTTTTGTTTCAATTTCTGCCACGAAGATGTTTGCATATGCAACTACCATTTTAGTACCGATGGCAGTAGCGTGAGTTTGAACCAGTTACACCCGTCAATCAAATTCACAGCTGAAATTTCACAGAGCAAATTTACTTTCCTCGACACAGTACTATACAAAGGGACCCTATGCTGGACAACAAGACCCACCACAAACCAGCAGAAACCTTCCAATACATACACCTCATGCATTAGGGCATCAATCGAGGTTTTATCAAAGGTGAAGCAAAAAGAATCCCTAGATTGAACTCTTGAAGAGTGCCTCTCAAACTCCAAACTGCGCCCCAAAACGCACGGATATCCTAATACTCTCACTGAGAGGTTCCCTACCAGGAGTCCGCTTTGAAGACCCTCCAACAAAGAAAAAAAGATTCAAACAAAAGTTTTGTCATTTGTCACAACATATCACCCAGCAGTTCGTCGCCCAAAGAAAATTTTAATGAATTACACTGGGTTGTAATACAAAACAAACCGTTGCTGAAAAATATCTATACAAAACCTCCCATTCTCATTGCCCGTATTACCGGACCTTACAGTGAGGTCTTGAGCAAGACCCCGCACGCCAGTCTTCCAGACATTAAAACGACTTGCTACGCCCTGTTAACACAAAGATTTTTGCGTGTTTCGTTTGAAACCGCATACCTTATACCACATATTTATAGCCTGCAAATACAGCCGCCACAACGATGGCAAATGTAGATTGTCTTGTCTGATTATCTATATCTTTCTGGTGCGAACGTAACACTGACGCAATTCCGAATCTAATCTACAGGTCCGCCATGCTGCTTTAATAAGAAACTTCCCGACTTACATTGCGTGCCTACGAATATTTTGTATGACACGTTGACATGTACCTTACAAACACTACATCCCTTCCTTTTTTAGTATAATCATTTTGATTAGAGGGAAATGCCAACACAATGGAAAGCCAACTAAAAACCTAGAACAATTACAACTCACAACACGGCTTGCCACAAAATTGATTAATTCTCCTCTTTTGAACCGTGACAGTCAATGATGACATTAAGTTTGTAATAATGGCACTCAAGTTAAAACAGAGTCCTTAACAATGACGCTCAGGTCATAACAAAGTCTCTAAATCTTTCCGGCAGTTTCCTGACCCTTGTTGGTCTCATCATAACTGGGCTGCTCAGTTTTTCTCGTTCTGCTTCCGGTTTCACAGGATCAGTAACGTCAAGCAATGGAGTTGCTTCCTCAGGATTCTTTTTACATGGGTCGTGTTTCGCATAAGCTAGAAACGTTCTGGAGATTCAACGACAACACTGTTTCCAGTTTTGATGACAACATCTTAAGGCTCAGGAGCGAATGGTGTCGACAACTTGCTTTTGCGTTCTTCTTTTACTAACACGTGGTCACCTGGAGCTAGGTCAGACTCCTGGGCATTCCTCTTCTTATCTGCATACCGTTTAGGTTTGGCTTTCATTTCGCAATCTCTGTCTCGCATCTCACACTCTGTGCTCTCCTCTTTCAGTTCAGGTAGTTTAGAGTTTCTGCACTTGATAGCCTCCTCTTGAACTCATTGAATGCGTTCTTCTGCTCTTCTCCAAACTCGAAACGAACATGAAATGGACATTGTAGTTTGCCAGTCCCAGAAAACTTCTACCTTCTGACGCACTCTGTGGTTCTCTTACATCAACGATCGCCTTTACCTTGTCTTTGGCAGGGCCAATACCATTGTCACTTAACACCAGTCCCATGAAGACCATCTGGGTCATGTGGAACTTGCACTTCTCCGCATTCAGCGTGAGATTCTTCTCTTTCAGCCTCTCCAAAACTCGCTGCAATCTTCTGTCATGTTCTTCAGTGTTCTTCCCATGAATAATGATATCATCTGAGATGTTGGCAACACCTTAACAGCCTTGTAATGATAGCTGAATGACATGGTGGCACACCTCCGGAGCTGAGTTTATCCCAAACATGAGGCGCTTGTACTGGTATAGACCACAGTGTGTAGTGAACGTTGTGATACTTCTGAAATCCGGATGGAGTGCTAATTGGTGGTAACCCCATTCTAAATCCAGCTTACTGAACACTGTGCTTTGGTTGAGGCTTTGGAAAACTTCGTCCACTGTGGGTATGGGATAACGTTCTCTGATAATGGCTTCATTAGCTCTTGGCATGTCAACAAGAAGGTGTATTTCGTCATTCTGCTTTGGGACCACTACAACTGGGCTAACCCATGGGGTCGGGCCCTCTACTGGTTCAATAATGTCCCTGGTTATTAGTTTTTCAATCTACTCCTTAACCTTGTCGCGAAGATGAAATGGGGTGCGCCTGACTGGTTGCCGTCACCTGGGGTACATCTGCATTCACATGCAACTTAACTTGGTAATCTTTTAATTTTCCCACACCTTCGAAGATTTCTTTGTAATCACACATGATCGTCTCATTAGATATCAGTGCCGATCTTGGTTCCTAATTTCAAAACGCCTAGCTGTATGGCAGTTTCCCTTCACACACTTAATCTTGTCTTGCTTTAATTTTGACCACAGATTTTTGTCAATCACATTGGTGCTGGCACCCGAATCAATTAACATCTCAACTACAACTCCGCCCAGTCACATCTATTTTCTCAGGTGATGTAGCAGAATTCACAGTAAATGCATACACTGTAAATTCAAAAGATCTGTTTCATCCCCAAAGTGCCGATTCAGCTCTACGGCCCCTGGAGATGATTTGACCCCTTAAGGGGCCATTTTGTCATTTTGGTCTATATCGACCCCAATAAAAACTATTTGTGCCCCACCAAAAACTGATTTGGCACGCGGTGTGCAATAATTCAGGCCCTTGGTGTGGATCAGCACCTATCACTATAGCCGTTTTGACACAAACTGGTAGACCTGTTTCTGTTTAAGTCTAGTTGGCTCTGGTTTAGGGCAGTCTAAGCTCCTATTCATGGAGCCGTTCTCACACCGAGAAGCATACAGTGAACGCAGCACTTTGCCAAATCCTTTTCTAAAGATGAAGTCAAGTCATGGCTGGAGGTAAACGGGTTTTCAAAAAGCAACCATCGGAAGTACATCAGGGAAGTAGTAGTTGATTTGACATGCTTTCGCGTTTACAACTGAATCGGAGTTGAAGCCCATGTCATCGCCCGTGCTCGATCCTGTTCAACTGGTCAATTTTTTTGGATGATTTCCTAGTTGGAGTTGATATAGTTGCAGTATGTGAGGATGCCGATGAAGAATGTCGTTTCTGTTTCGCGGATCGGAGTCCAAGGAACGATCAAGATTCAAGGGTCTTGCCAAGGCTGGAGCAGAGAAAAATCAGATAAGAAGATTTATAACATTGCATTGCGAATCTCATTTTCCCGCGAATAGTGAGAGCCAACCTTGCTCCCAGGGTCTTCTCTCGAAAGAGTCTGGATACTAACTTACGTCTTGAGAGCGCTCTTCCAAAATGCGCATGTCAAATCTTTAGGCGGGTGGATTCCGACGGAAAATGTCCGTGTAGTCACTGTGCGAATCGAGTGCGAATCTGCAATCGCTCCGATTCTTCTGCAAAGGAAAGTCATATTGTGGATATTCGATTCCCTTGAGCCTTTCCACTGTAGGTTCGAATTCTACACGCAGCGAATCTCCCATATATACTCAGGTAGCATCTAGATCTGATAGCAGTGCTGATGATTCTTCAACATGTAACCAGATGTACATGTAACTCGGGATTATTGGTAAGCTACCGTCAAAGTTTACTATCGTCATTTGCATTCGATTTTTCTACCATGCTCTAGCTGAAGTGCACCATTGTTATTTGTTCCTCAAAGCAGATCTGCTGCTGTGTTTTAATTTAGAATAAATCACCCAAAAGAAGGTGAAGTTCGATAACTCATTGTGTGTCTGTTTTAGGTTGGGGATGCAGCACAGGAAGATGGGGAAGAGGAGGAAGTACATGTACATGTAACCCTGATTTCCTCTACGCCAAGATCCAAAAACAAAAGAATTCCGAAAGAAACGCCATCAAGTTCGAAAAAGGCCAGTGATTTTTTTTCATTTTGAAATTAACTTATTAGAACTCAGTTTTATGCCAAGCTACCCTATCTTAAAGCAACAGTTTTTAACATGTTCCAATGTAAATATAATCATTATCATTGTTAATCATTTTATATAATGTTTAGCTGCTATGCAGTACTGTGATCAAGGTATATGCCAGCTAGGTGTGAAGCTTTTTGCTGATGAATCCTTTATGTTAGGTGTAGCTAAAGCAGTTGAGCTGTGCGCGCGCGATGTACGACACTTGAAGCGGCGCGCGCATATGAGACAAATTTCGTACGCCCAACATTACGCAAGCTTCCGCAAGTTTCCTATTTAAGCTGTTTTACGTTTAATTGCGATAGATTTTGATCTTAAGAGTATTAGTTTAGTTGTTGGAAGTTCCTTTAACGTGTGTCCAGTTATTTAAGGCTTTTTTATACTTCGCCTGTACGCTACTTTTGTTTCTAAATCTTTCTAGTAAGTTCTGTGGTGTCGCAAAGCACAAGCGTATTGCCGCGACACCCAACTAGCATTATTATTATACATTGAACTCGCTCTCTCTTTTCCCATTGGCCGAAAGCGTACAGTGAATTTTCGGAATCGGCGCCCGTGACGTCATAACTGCAGATTATAACAATAATCATGTCAAGGACACTCAGGGTCACAAGTAATCATGTCATGTACGACCGCGGTGCATGATTTCGCCGTCAGTGAAGAAACAAAAACATGACCTTAATTTCTTCTGTTCAATGTATAATAAAACAATTATTAGATTCGGTTTTTGTGATATCTAGAATAATCGAGGTCTCGGTAAGGATTATCAGCCTCAGCCTTCGGCTTCGAGTGATAACCCCTACCTCGACCTCGATTATTCTGGATATCACAAAAACCTCATCCAATAATTGTTTATAAAAGGTTAGTTTTTCCGTTGGAAAGATCAGTTGACGCAAGATCTGTTCACCGCATGTTAACCAGTTCGTCCAAGTTTTTCATTGTTCTGGTGATCAAGGCAGCACCAAGGTAAATAGTCTTTACGCTATTTTAGTTTGTTTATGCAAGCGGTTTGCATCTTTAGTAGCTTATGTTCAGTTTCAACGCTTATGAATTGTAAAATTAGGACTTATGGTTGTAGATTGAGTCAAGTTGTATACGACATCGTTCACCATTATTTGTAAATCGATCTTAAGTTTTATCCGTTCATTTTTCTAACTTTTGAAGCATGTAAGTGTATTTATCCTGTTATTTTCGCAAGCTAATTTGTAATTTATTTTTATCTGTTACTTTAGTTCTCACGGTGTTTATAGAGTTAAAGAATTCTAATAAACAGCAGTTTGTGAACTGACGTCCCAAATCACTGGAGCAATCAGGCATTGATTGATCATTAACCAGTAGATGCAATGCTTCAAATGATCAATTTCGGTTTTTTTCCTTGCTCTTCTGAAGTGTGATCAAGGTATATGTACATGTACATCACTTTTATTTACCCTCGGATTTTCGGAGTAGCTTATGCAGCTAATATCTCCGAGCATTTAACCATCATATGAGAGATAGACCACCACACCGGAAACATCGTCCCCTACTCTTTCCAAGCACTATGTTTATGTTTTGGATGTTCGCATGCAGCGATAATTTAAACTACCAAGTCAATCAGACAACAAACTATCCAAGTCTGGTATCAAGGAGAAAAATCGAGCTTTGAAGGCTTAAATGAGGAAATCATCCCGTTTAGAATACGGCACCGTAAATTTGCCCATATATGACGTACCTACCCGTAAGTACGTCATGTATGGGGACATACACTCTACCGTATTCATCTTACAGCGATCTTCCTCAAAATTTAGCCTTCAAAAGCTCGATGTTTCTCCTTGATACCAGATCAGACTTGGATAGATTGTTGTCTGATTCTTGAAGAAATCCAGCTCTGAAACGATGTTTTGATAGCGTATTTTAGCCCAAAATGTGACCATGGAGTCGAGCTTTGTTCGCTTCCAAGAAACTCGACGAGGTCGTGCTCAAGATTCCAAGCCAAAACCTACCTATTCAGCCTATTTGCTGACACTGCTTCTGAATTCAACAACGTGAAAGCTTGGAAAATGACGTAAGTTGGAGATAAACTCAAGTTTCGAAGCAGGTAAGCTGTAGTTATAGTAAAATCTGCTCGGATGGATCGATTTTGATATAGGCTTGAATGTCGGAAATGAACATAAACATAAAACATAAATAACTTTATTTAACGAGGGTAAAGACATTGATTACTGGTCACCCAGTAGTTTTCATAATGGCCCTCCTACAATGCTCGTACATGTGCTGATACAAACGGCCATAACTTTTGAAATAGAGGGATTTTTGCCGATAAAGGTCTACACTTTGCGGCTGTGTAGACTAGATGTTTCAGCTAGGTCCCAAGTTCTAAAAATTAGCTTCTAAATGAAGACCTTTTCCAGCCATCGTTCGATGGCGATTAATAGTGTTCAGTAATATGCTTGATTTCGTCTTGCCACTTAAATTGAGACAAAAGTTGTTAGTCGGTTGGAAAACAAGAAAGGTTTATGAGTAAAATGACATAAGTTTCATTACTAGATGTTGCGAATGAAATATTTTACAGCGTCACGAAAAATGCCAATTTTATGCTTTTGGAGACGGCGCGACTGGCTTTCACGAGGCGAAATATTAAGAGTAACTTTCAGTAAAAATCAAAGAAATCGCGGACACAGGTCAAAATTCAATTTCGCCCATACTTTGTCCATTGGTAGGCCTAGGTCCCATACATATTAGAAGGATGTTCGTTTG
>Ga0126343_10001891_pt1 | contig 10304 bp, 10 predicted proteins | sample Cyp2metagenome_FD_92531 | JGI IMG/M metagenome (GOLD analysis project Ga0126343, IMG submission 92531) | Coral microbial communities from Lord Howe Island, Old Settlement Bay, Australia - Cyphastrea 2 metagenome | ecosystem: Host-associated > Invertebrates > Cnidaria > Coral ... | reverse complement strand
TTACTATCAAGCTGAATTTTAATATGTCGAAAGAACCCTATTGTTTTCATGATGCCTTAGTTCAATTGATATCTCTTTCAGCGATGCCGTATGTTATTACTTGGAGGCCGTGTAGCATAGTCTGCTGACTTCCGGTTTCTTAGATGTGAAATCAACATCTCGTTCCAAGTGAATGAAGAATAATTCGAACTGCTCACGAAACACTTATTTCGATTAAATTAGGTTACTTTGGTGTTTCAATTGAATTGTTTTCCCAGCATACTATGAGTGAAAGTAGGCAATTTGTTGATCAATTCAAAAAACTAATAATACAAGGTTGTTAAAGCTCATACACGTCTCTCCTTAAGAAACCACGCAGCAGTCTATTGTTATATTTTGCTGATGTTTTCAATGAAATGTAGCTTTTTCAGCGGCCCCTCAAAAACTACTCGAAGAAGAACCCAAGCTGGTATTTACATATGTTTGAAAACATCATAAAAGGTTTATGCAGGCGAAGTTTGAGGGAATTTGGAGTTATGGCACATGTCGAAAAATATCTGTGAATTATATTCCTTAACTGGGAATATCAGCTTAGTAAACAAAAGCAATTTTTCAACATTTGATAGATAGATAGATAGATAGATAGATAGATAGATAGATAGATAGATAGATAGATAGATAGATAGATAGATAGATAGATAGATAGGTAAACTGTGTTTATTAAGAAAAACATCGCAGTTAAAAAACTGAATTGCGCCTCTTTACAAGTAAGAATATAAGAAATGATTTAAAGCTACTACTATTATAAAATTACAAAGCGACTACTCTCGGAAATTACTTAAATGCTTCCCTCGCACTCTTAACTATGAATGAATTCGCAAATCTATTTGTCTTTTCAAGAGGCGTCGCAAACCTCCTCTGCCTTCTCAGCTCATGTGAGATAGAGACTGCGGGAGACAGGAGGCTGGTAATCTTACTACGTGGATCAGTTGAGGGTTTTTCCTCAACAGGGGCTCAAGACAAGTTAAAGCCTGTTTTTGTTAGCTGAATACTTTGTCTTTTAAGAAAAAGTATCGGGAAGTTTTGGTTGTATTTGACGCACGAACGCCAATTGAGTTTAGATTTCTACCTTTCAGCCTTTGCGCTCGACCAATTTTGCCATAGTCGGGGCGAAATTCGTTTTCCTTGATTTTCTCGAATCTAAAGCGTTAAAAGCGGAAAAAAAACTTTATCACATTTCATATCTACCTTAGGGCTATACGTGGACGAAAATAGAGAAAAATCGATTTTTCGATTTCTGCCGTCGTCCGTTTGGTAATAGGTGAAATTCACTCTTAAATGCTAATTGTTTCGTCGGGAAGGTAAATGTCAATTTACATTGGGACGCCCTATCAACAGGTTAATTATACTTCGTAGCAATTATGTGTGCATGCAACAGCCTTCCCTGACCGTCAGTAAATACAGAGATCGTGCTGGATTTTAATGGCTACTTAAGTGGCGTTTAACTGACAAAAGTCACTAACAAGTTGTGATTACAATAGCACACTGTTATAACGAAAAGTTATAAATCACTATGACATTTCAACTCAGGAAAAATTAGGTGGGGGCAAACTACGTCCTCACTAGAATAAAAACAAGATTAGAAAACAACCAAAGAGGCGTTGTGCGGGGGTGGGACAAAATGAGAAGCGATAGACTTTCACTTTCGCCGGGATGTGCTCGCTGAGCTTGTTCGCAGAAAAAAAGGAAGAACTGAGCTTGTTCGCAGAAAAAGAGGACGAACTTACGTGTCGCAGCCTTAACATAGCTAATGACTCTCCACGTGGCAGATAAAAGACTGTGTAATGAACCGCAGAGGCCACCTACAAAAATTAATGCTTATCGCAATGCCGGTCATAGTTGTTATCTACTGATAAGGTTGTCTTTTCGTCCCAACATGAATTACATTATGTCCCTTCCTTACAAAATGTTGGCCTTTAATCTTTTACATTTTGTGTAGCGCTAAAACAAGCAAATAAGACAGAAAACATTAAGTTTTAATGTGGTAAAAAAAAGTTGCCGTTATTCATCGCAGTGAAGAACAATAATAATGAAGTGTTCTCATTTGTCTCACGGTGTGGTCACTTGTGAGTTATGTAATAACCCAAGTTCTTCTAACATTTTGATTGGTTCTCGCCTATGATCTATTAGAGGACAGATGCACGATTGACGTCATCATTTCATAGTTTTTCCCTTTGTGTTATAAAATGGCGGAAAGTTTTAAGACTTTAGATAATATGTTACATGACTGGGAAAAAAGTAAGTACAAAAAAGTAACGTCGAAGCATTGAACAGGTACGAGAGGCATAGTCTAGCATTAAAAGAAAGATAAAGCCGTTTCTTCCTCAGAAAATGGCTCAGAAAAAATACTCGACCAGTTCGCAGTCGAGCGATACTAAAATCAAACACAAAATTGGTCTTGGTGAACCGAGAACCATTGCTTTATCTCGAATTTAACAAATCCAATAAGCAAAACGTTTTTGAGATTGACTCCTTTATAAATTCAACTTTTTCTCGGGAATGCGGAACATTAAAACACTTCTTAAAATCAAATAAAATAAACACATTAACCTTGCTTTCCAATGCGAATATTCCCGTCCATTTCAGGGCACAGCAGCGAGCGAAGTGAAGCTCACTACAGCTCACGGCCAACTGTATTGCAGCTAAAAGGTGCATCCAACACAATTTCAAACTGCTTTGAGAATCACCGATCACAGAGGACACAAATTTCCACCGTTACTAACGCCACTTTCCGTTCAAAACTCGAATCGAGTGGCCTCCATCGCAAGTTTTCCGAGAGTGTTTTTCAACTCCTGCAATAGTCAAGGCAACATCCAAGCCCTTCGGCTCACTGGGCTGCTCGGATGACAAAAACTGACTCGACTTTTCTAGCATTTTATTTAAGAATTGTAAATTTCGCAGTTCAATTCTTCCGTCGCTGTAAGTTGTCATTCCACGAGAAGATCGAGTCAAGTTTGATGGTGGCGTGATTTTCCTGGACCAATCGCAATTCTTTTCTACCCATAGCAGCCAATGAGATTGCTGTATAGATAATAGGTTACGTCAAATGGCTTTTTTCGCGTTCGCCAAAGACGGCAAAGGCCGACTTTCGCTGAAAGATTTTCAAGTAAAAAAGTTTCATCTGCAGTGGTTTATTTCGTTATTATATGAAACAAATAGATTCCATGTTGCCGTGCATCTGTCCATTAATAGATCACAGAAGACGTCAAAATGTGGTAAGAACATCAGCGACACACTCGGCTATCGCCTAGTGTGCAACGCTTTTGTTCTTACTACATTTTGACGTCATCTGTAATCTATTACTGGACAGATGCACGGCAACATGGAATCTATTTGTTGTGCAGATCGCGGCGTTTCGACTGTATACTGCGAGTCTCCATCAGGCGATGAGGTCAACTCGTTCCGCCGTTTCAGAACACGCTAACAACATCGGACACATCCAGCTTTGGAACGAAGTAAAGTTTATTGATCGTAATCCTTATTGGTACACACGCAGGGTCAAAGAAGCGATTCACCCTAACAACATTAAGAAGATAGTGGAGTAGAAATTCCGGAAGCATGGATGCCTAAGATCAAGAAACACAACAACAGGAGAACCGTGCGACAGCGGACGGTCGAGGGAACAGTACAACGAAACAGCAAGGATCAAAATGCATCAATCAGAGCTGCTGAAAACTAACCAATCACAGCGGAGCATCTTGCTTAAAAGGTGACGCGTAACCAGTCGACGTCATTGCCTGATAAATAAAAAACTGGCAGTATACAGCCGAAACGTCACGATGTACATCACAAGTGACCACATCGTGAAACAAACGAGAATACTCTATTGTTAGTAAGTTTTAATACTCCTGCTCAAGACGCAGTTGAGCAGCATAAAGAGAATAAATAGGTTAAAGAGAGAACGCCTTGGAGTTTTGTAACTCATTCTGTACTTCCAGATGATAAAATGCAGAAGGCGATGAGCAAACTGCCGTAGACGATTTTAGGTTTGTTAACAATCAGGATAAACAAAAAGTTATTTATCAATACTTTTTCTCATTGTGCTGGTTTTCCGTTCTGCCATATGTTTTGCTTAAATTCGGTGAAGAGTAGTGTTATTAAAAGGACATCGGTCTTTTTTGTTGAAACGATTAGAGCAAATTGAACTTGTGAGTAATGAAACGTTTCTCAGTTTGCACTATTCAGTGGCGCCGCTCGTTGAATTTGATCTAAATTGTTTCTTGAACAGGCCCGATTCCTTACAAAATAGTATTGTGCTTACTATTAACCGAGATGCCTTAACATTACTCTATTACTCCAACGGTGAACTCACCATTGTTGATCACAGCATAGAAAGCCTTCAGTGCTGTCCGATCATAATAACGACCGCGGAGCATGACTAGGGCATAGCTTCCCGAAACCAGAAATGCAAATGGTTCCTTTTGACCACAAAAGTACCTACGTTCGCCGTTACCAGTTCGAACTCTACCAGAACTGAAATACAACAGGAAGAAACAAAAGTAATCCACTGTACTTTGACTATCAAATCCAACTCAGCACACAGCATCGTCCATCGCCTTAAAGCCCTGGTTAAACGGACTTCCAAATACTGAGACGCACGTTGACTTGAATTGACTTGGGATGACTTTCGCTCACTGGTCGATACGCCGACCCAAGTCAACACAAGTTGACGGTTGACCTATCATTAGAAAGGAAACACAGGATATCTCTGCCTTGAAAAAGGTTTTTTTGCGTGCACTTGAGTGTACTAGAGAGGAAACTTGCGAGTCCGTTTGGCCACCCACCACAAGTATCTAGGCAAGTTCAATTCTCGACTACTTGCTACTAGTCCGTTTGGTCAAGACTTAAAGGGCAGTAGAACTTTCAGTAGCAGCGAATATGCGATTGTGGTTTAACAATGGATAGGTTAACAGGCAGAAACCAAACGCTCGTGAGTTCGCAACAGAACGCAATGCTTATCTGTCGCTAGAAATCAATGGAAGTTCATTTCTTGCTTTTGATAAGAAACCATCCAGGGAAAAAAAACCCTTGTATATTCCGATGTGCATTGAAATTAGGCAGAATCTTGCTAATTAAGGCTGAATTAAGTAGGCAACGATACTGGTTTATGATGAGATTGAAAGAATATCACGACTGTAGGTCTGGAGGGTATACAACAATTTTGAATTGAAGGGCTAAACGTCTCATAAAAAACATGTGCGTAATTAGTCACTATTGGGTTTTCATAGTCTTCAAAGTTTGTACAGTTTTGCATTTGGACGTGGTGTATACATTTTGGAAGCATAGGTGTATTCAGGTCAGTATTTTTAGTATTGCTACCGATCATATGTTCATCCAGCTTTGTGATAGCCTTGTGTTCTTATAAGGAAGAAAAACGATTCCGTGAATCCAAATTTTGCTGATACGGGACATTCTAGTGACATGATGTCGACCCACCTTGAGGGCAAAGCACAAGATTTTGCGCTCGCCTTTTTGTTTGTTGGTTTGGGTTTTTTTTGTTTGTTTGTTTGTTTGTTTGTTTATTCATATCGCGATAGGCTAAAACTAGTACTAACGCGTGGAGTAGGATTATGACAACAATGGAGTAATCAAAAGTTCTTACCTGCAATACCGCGCTTGGAAGTGTTCAACAACTAGAAGTATACTTGAGTTCATTAACGGTGATTGTATTTCCCAATAGCAATATCCTGAATAGTATGTGTTCATTACATTGATTTCACCTGTAGTACCGTTGAAGGTTCCTCCACAAGCTGTAAAATGAAACACGCAACAATTACCAAATCGTTTCCCTCGTCTTCCTTGTATGATGAACAGCATGTTCTCAACAGGAAGCCTTTACAACGGCGAAGGGCAGAATACAAGTCAAATATTAGTTGCGGTTACACTCGTCTCCTTCCCGAGGTAACCCGGTGGGTAATTGCCCTGGGTTGGGAACGGTTTGGGTTTGGGTTTCCGGTCAGATTTAGTCCTCCAGTTACATAGTAAATAATTACACAAGGTCAACTTTTGACCTGGCGGTATTTGGCGGGAAATTTAATTCATCACGGAGATCGCAAGTCTAGAAACGTATGGCTTGCTTGCGGTCGTTCTTCTGCTTCTGATACGGCAATACCCGGTCAGAAAAACTATGCCGCAGTAAAAGAAATCGAACTAATGGGTATTTAGAGCAAGGACAAGTAAAATATACTCACTGTGAACTTGGAAAGTTAGCCATGTTTGATACCACGTGTATTGAAGCTTATTGAATTTAGTAATGCCAGGATATTTGCCGCAATTTCACCGCAACACCACTGAAATGTACCCAGCACGTGCTGCGGTTTCCGGATTTTCTTTTTTCTTGCACCCGTTTGGTTAAACTACTCTTGTGGTTAGATAACCCAAGACTAAACCCTACGACTTGGTTCGGGAAACGTCATGGGTAATTCTTTTGTTCTTTTTGATGTATCCATAGTGATTTCCCATGGGCAGTTTCACTGTGGAAATAGAGGTCACACACAAAACACAGACTTCCCATGGGTAAAGTCTCACTTTCTCGTGGGCAAAAGGTCTAGTGGAACCGCAACTATTGTTTTAAAAGAGAGCGGGAGTGGGCAGTTCATGCTACAGAAAACTGTGGTGCTTTACTACAAATCTGGGCGACAAATCCTACAAAACGGTCTAAGACCAACCTCGGAGACCCAAGGGCTACTAGTCGGGAATATTTTCGGGCGAGCGACATTTTTGGCGCGAAAGTTTATTTCAAGGCACTTTTTCGTACCAAACGAGTTCCAGAAGCGTCGAAATCCGTTCCGCTTATTGATATTTTTCTGGCCAATCAACGAAGAGATCTAGCCGGGTAACTCCCTTTTAAACAAAGTGGTTTTTTTCATTGATCGAACAGGAAGATTCCCGTGTGGAGTTTCAGAAAAAAAATTTGACGAAGCCGAGGAAATCGAAAACCATAACATGGAAGCTAGCAATACTCTTCTATCAATTTTCTTGGAGGATTTATCGAAGCTATATCGTCAAACTCACGAGTGTCGTGTTTTTCTTAAAAATTGAAATAAATTTATAGAGCAAATCTACGCGGTTTCTGTACTGTTATGTTTGGTTGCGAGGAAAGCTAGTTGAGAACACAAGCTTAAGCTTACTTACTATTTCTCCTCGATCTTTGCACAACTTCTAAAACTTTCCACGATATGCAAATCACCGTTGCACGGGCCACGCAGCTATGTCGACCGAACATGGGAACGATCGGCTTATTACAGCGCGCGCACCTTCTTGCTACCTATCTCCACACCGACCACTATCTCAAAAATTCTTGCGAATTCCCCAACGATATTTTGTTTCCTTCCCTTATCCAAAAAAATAAACCCACACAATCTGCAACTATCGACCTCACGCTGTGGATCCATCGTACGAAAGACGAACTCAAGTTACAGCGCGATTGCTAGCAAGCAGGTGCGTGCACTGTAATTAGCCGATCGTTTCCACGTTTGGTCGATATAGTTGCGTGGCCCGTGCAACGGTGATTTGCATATCGTGGAAAGTTTCAGAAGTTGTGCAAAGATCGAGGAGAAATAATGTTATGGTTTGCGATTTCCTCGGCTTCGTCAAATCTCCTTTTTCTGAAACTCCTCACGGGAATCTTCCCCCTCGATCGATGAAGGAAACCACTTCGTGTGAAAAGGAGACAGAATTACCCGGCTAGATCTCCTCGTTGATTGGCCAGAAAAATATTTTTCTGGCCAATTAGCGGAACGGATTTCGACACTTCTGGAACTCGAAAAAGTGCCCAGGGGCTCTTCAGCCCTTGAAATAAACTTTTGTGCCAAAAATGTCGCACGCCCAAAAATATCGCATCGTTCCGACTAGTAGCTCCTGGGTCTCCGAGGATGTCTAAGACCATGACGTGACAAAACACAGGCGCCACGCAAGGCATGCATGAGTTATTTTTTTGTGAATTGAAAACCTCTGGGCGTACCAGCATTGCCATTAGATTAGTCCGCTATTCAGCAAAAAAAACATTCAGTGGAGCTTTTCCCGGCAAGACAGCTCAATTATGCAGTGTGTAATTGTACTTAAAGGGGCAGTATCACGAAGACAAGTTTTTGTGCAAACTATGCTAAAGTCATAAAGGTGCACTCACTGATCAACAAAATAAACTTAAGAGCACAAATAAGACACAATAAAATCAATCTCTAAGAGATCAATGAGTTTCAGTGATTTTCGTCCAAGTAACATTGTCAAACTTGAAAACGTCGGCCCGACGTTTTCAAGTTTTAGACCACTTCTTTTCTACTATACCGACACATTCATTGGCGTTTTTTAAAGAAGCGCTAAATTTGGTGAGACTGCCCCTTCATAATAAGAACTAATTTAGTGCAATAACATGGTCTTATGCTGCTCCCAACATTCATCAGATTAATTATAGTTTCTTCAGTTTTGCCATTCTAAGTAATATCGATTTTAACAGCCATCCAAACGAGAAGAAACTTATGAAGGCAAAACAACTAGACCTCTGAAAGAAAGTTTAAGTCCTCGAGATCTGTAGAGTTTGGGAAGTGTAATCTTATCACATAACCCTTTCCAATACCTGTGAGCCTTTTCGATGACAAAAAGAAGTTACAAAGAAAGTAAATTTGTGGCAGACGTAAAATTTACCTCTCTTAACTCTTCAATCTGTTTTAACAACACACCGTCTCATTTTGTAAACGATTCTTCGATTGGTTCTTCAATCAAACCCCCAATGTGATTGGTTTTCGGTAAACCCTGATAACATTCCCCCTTCCTCCCAAACAGTGTTGATTTTCTTAATTCTAAGACGATGCAGATCACAGCACCTAAAAAACGTAGCTGCACCTAGCTAGTTCTCAGGTATGCCACTTAGACTAAAAGAAAGAATATGCGAACGACACATAAAAAGCTTACAATCCTAACAGGTGAAAGGCAGACTATTTGGCTATTTGTAAGCATGACCCGGCGAGAAGCAGAACTTGAGTTTGCCGAGAAAAAAATCCAGCTAAGTGGTAATAAGAGGCAAGAGCGGGACTTAGCCCGTGAAGTCCGCATGTGTGGGCGAACTTTGGCAATACGTATTACGCAGGCACAGATGATCACGAAGCCAAAACAACACAAAAATTGGCAATTAAGAAATGGACAAACTAAGCATGTCTGTGCAGCTACCAACCTGTGCTCACATATCTGGTATGTAACAGACCCTCTCCAACAGATGTACGACCAGCAACTTTGATTTCATAAGTCGTGGCCTCTAAGAGACCTGTAATCCTCAATATTTGGGTACTTGTGTTCACCTTGACAGTGGTGAAGCTTTCGATGGAGCCTTTAGGTCTATAATACACGACGTAGCCAAGAAGAACTCCATGAGTATCTTCTTCAGGTATAGGAGACCAGTGAATCGCGAGAGAGTAGGAACCACGATCGTATCCATAGACCGACGGAACATAACCTGGAACTAAACGACAAAAGCAACAAAAACAATAGTTTGAAATTAGGGAAGCGGTGAGCGCCGTTTAGCTACAAAATTCTCAATAGAAACCATGGATTAGTGAGGTGAGCGGTAAAATAAGCAACTCTTGTTCGTTCTTTCATCAATACATGTACTACCAGTCCATATCAGTTGGTGATAAAATAATATTTTAAAGTAGACTACGAGTAGAAAACGTGCTTTTAACTCAACGACTTATGAGATCCTACTATTTTTAAAATTATCTTCAGTATGCTAATACCTATTTCTTTGACAGAAACTGTAACGACATTGCGTGACAACAGTCGAACTTTCTACATGTACGAACATTACATTGTCTGACGACTGTTTTCTGATAAGAACATTTTGGAACCTTCCGTTTTACCTTCGTCATTTATAGGTCTGACGATCTTCAGATATTTAGAGAATATTTGTCATTTAGAAACTCCTAGATACTGACGTAATGCAAGAGAAGTGAGTGAGTGTTGCTAATCAGTAGACGCTGTAACAGGAACCAAATTGAAGGCCTGGAATAAACAAATACGTTGTTCTACTTTGCTTATACCGTTGATCGGCTGTCTTGTTCACGGGTAAGTTTCTAAAGAAACTGTGGTGCTGCGTCGGTGGGAAGTATAACGAGATAATTGGGTTTTATCAACTGGGTTGATAATGTGAATTAGCCAACGTAAACAGATTCGAAAGCTGACGTTTCGAGCGTTAGCCCTTCGTCGGAGCGAATCAAGGAAATATGGGTTGTGTGTGGTTTATATACAGAAATTTGGAGCTACGCTATTGGTTG
>Ga0126343_10001890_pt1 | contig 10307 bp, 9 predicted proteins | sample Cyp2metagenome_FD_92531 | JGI IMG/M metagenome (GOLD analysis project Ga0126343, IMG submission 92531) | Coral microbial communities from Lord Howe Island, Old Settlement Bay, Australia - Cyphastrea 2 metagenome | ecosystem: Host-associated > Invertebrates > Cnidaria > Coral ... | reverse complement strand
GTTGAGACTCTATGTTCATCAGAGTATGGTGGACGATAGATGATAACAAGGCGAAGATTGTGCAGAGATGGTGACGTAACAATCCACTCAGAGAATTCAAACGAAGCCCTTTCTCCCGCGTCAAGTTTCTTAATGCCCAATGAACTCCGATATACAAGTCCTGTTCCACCAGCACGACGACCAAAGCGGGGGTGGTCGATAAACTTGTACCCGTCAGGGCACAATTCCGCCCGTACAGCCGCATCATCGTCGCTCAGCCAAGTCTCCGTAATAGTAAAAAGATCAGCTTTACAATCGCAAATACAGTCCACGATATCAGCGCTCTTGTTTTTGACCGAACGAGCATTGAATGTGCATAATGTCATTGGGTGTTGATGTCCATTCAGTCTGGTGGAACAATTGATATTAATTAAGTCTCCAGGATTGCGAGATGGCCTTGACAATTCGGCTATGTGTCGGTGATCACTGCGTGTTGAAATAACAACAGGTATGCAATTACCAGTGGAACCAGGATTCAACTTAAACACAAGATCTCCAATTAACAGAGCATGGAATGTAGCTGTTGTATTGGAGTAATACGCATATGGACGTTTATACCTACTGATTTTGAGTTGCCCTTGTGATGCAGGACAAGGATTCATGTACGTTGACACCAACGCTTGGTTAATATGTGCGATTGCAGCATTCTATGACCCGGAAGACAATGGTTGATTGCCGGCGAAATTGCTGCTATTGTTAACGAAGCAGACGATGAGATTCAAGGCACCAACAGAGAGCGATGGCAAAACAGCAGAAACTGGATTTCCTGCCACAAAAATTAGAATTTCCAAAACCAAAAAGCTCCTGGACATGAACAGATATGTTGCAACTGGTCTGCCATTTCCGTAGTCTTGAAATAAAAAACTCGGAAGGAGAAGAAACGATAGAATAGCGCAGATCAAGAAAACACGTCCAAGCCTCATTATGCATAATCCGAATGAAACTGACTTTATATTACATATTCTTTATCCTAGAGAATTCTTTGCGCATGCACTCCAGTATCAATGTGAGCTGCCTACGCACTGCACCGGCACAACTTTCGTAGCTAGCTTCTGCAGACAAAGAGAGCTTTGATTGTAATCCTTCTGCTACGTCCTTACTAGAATTCCCTTTGTGAACAACAACTTCAATGGAAAACGAATGGCAGAGAAGGATTACAGAGTAGTCTCCGTCAGGGGAATAAAATTTGGCGAAAATTTGGTATAAGTGGGCCTTTCCCAAGCTCACACGTTCGTGTTTCGCTCTGTAAAAGAACTGCACCAGTCGGGGAAACAAGCCAGGCGGAACAAGACCAGATTCAAATTGAAGAAAAAGAGACGACAATTAAGCAGATTTAATCAGCTTCACGATTTCCTCTGGTGCACAAGACTTCAACATGGATGGAACCAGGTACTGCTCCCTACAGGACGCGTCAGAGGGAGGCAAATGACAAAGCAGTGTGAATTTTTCCATGATCGCAATAAGACTCTCAGAGGTTTCTTGGGAAAGGAATAAATCGCTCCAGATATGTCCTAGAAGCTTTTCATCTAGTAATCCTTCCTTCTCAAGCTTGCACCATAGCTGTTTAAATTTCTTCTATTCACCACAGTAGGGCCTGACAGTTATTACTCCCTTGAACACGTCGATCGACCACTGAGGGTCCAAGACCACCAATCTGTTAAGTTCTGGGGTGTCATCAAAGTGAATAAAAATCCTACGGTCATGTAAAAAGTTTAGTAACATATGGAATTGTTTATCGTCAACGATATTACATTCTTTAGATGCGACTTGTTTTGCTCTGTCAAGAGAGATGTATTTGAGGCCATCATTCTTTACATTGTGAAGTGCCCTCTCATATCTTAATCTCTGGATTGGAATGGCCTCTTTCATCTGTGGTAATTCCTTAGCAACGTCAAAAACTTCCGTAGGCAAACGCAAGACGTCTGAACATTCAAATTTAGTGCCAGACTTGGTGTTATCGACAACAAAGACATCATCATATAAGTTGGTATCGTATAGCTTGTGTTGTAGAGAACTGCGTACTTTATAGGCCAGTTTCCTTGGACCACCACCATCGTAAGGTTTGTCAGCATGAGTGCATACTAGGAAAACTGGGGGAAGCTTGTCTGGCAACAATTCAGACTTGGGACCTTGTTGGTCACCATCATCTTCAATGGCTATTGAAGCAATCGACGACATCCAAAAGTCAAGATAATCCAAGTTGGTTCCGAAATCCAAGCTGTCCTCGGATGTTTCGTACATTCCTTGCTTCATGACTGATTTGGCTCTTTCACACGGATCCTGACTGAGGTCATTGACTAACAGGTAGATCGCTCTTGACGTAAGAAAGAGCGGGTGTGTTACATAGTAAACTGATTGTCTACCAAAGTCCCACAATACTGAATAGATGTCTTCTTTGTCCATTACCTTATTGTCTTCCAGCATTTTTCAATCAAAGTTGCTATATTGTCTGGCATGCTAGCTATGGTGTCAGTGCTAGGCTCCTGGTCACTGGGTGTCTCGGCATGGAATGCTGGGAGCCCTAGTATGGAGTCTTTTGTATTAGATACATCTGAACTGGTTGACGTTAAATTATCATGCTCATCGCTATATATTCCTTGGAAGTGCTTTATACTTTCCTTAGGGTATCAGCCAACCCAAAATTGACCGTTTTTCATAATTTTGGATTTCTATGTTTCGATAGATCTTGGGAGTAGCTTTCATTTAGAAAAAATTCCACAAAAAAATGTTTTTCGTACGAGAAGTTATTGAGCGAAAACAATTTTGCCGTCTTAATTACTCTAATTAGCTGCTGACAACTTCCTGCCATCGCGTTGTCAAATAAGGAGAGATTACGTGACAGCTAAACTCATGTATGCTTGTGTTTCACAAAACACGCACGATTCGCCACCTTGGAAGCTCTCAAAGTTGTCGTCTCGTGAATCTACAAATGTCTTCGAAAAAGAAAAAACGATTGTGTCCCTTTTCTTCGTCAAAGCTAAGGAAAAAGAAATGGAAGACATGATTTAGCGTTGAAGCGGCAGCAGACCTCGCTTCGAGCGAGCAGGGTTCCTTCTACAACCAAGAGGAATGGCTACAAGAAATCGACAAACGGGATACCAGTAGACAGCAGTCGGCTGAAATGAGTGCGTTTGCTTCATCGCCAATCGCTTCAGTCGCTTTAGTTGGCCGCTTTCTCGATTTCGCCGACTTCTATACTGACCTGGACAGAATTTCAAAAGAAAAATTTTTCTTTTATTGTGTAATCTGGAATTGTTTCTTTTAAGCCCATAAAACAACAGTTGCGAGTTCACAGACCTTCCGTTTGCATTGTCGCCGATATCTACTGGCGCCAGACTGCTATCTGTAGCTCGCGAGTGCTTTCTTGGGTTTGGCATCTTTACAAACCTAGCTATAATTAAAGATGAAGTCACGAAGATGTTTTCATAGCTGCGTGTAATCGGAACTATTTGAAAGGTCAGTCAAATGATTCGGCGTTTTCTAACCTCGAGGAATAAATAAGCTGGCCTTGGAAGTGGCTTTTTCTCAAGAAGATAGTTTCCCACCGCCGCGAAAATTTGTCTGTTTCTTGTCACTTGTCAAACTGCTATCGTTCAAGAAAACTGATGCTTTCTTTTATCAACTAACACTTCATTTGTTTGACGCTAATCCCATTACGGTCGAAATTCTATTTTTCCCTGTTTCTCGAAATCAAAATTTAGCTGGCGGGGGCGATAATTTCTCATCCCCGAATATATTTGCTTGTAAAAATAAAAAGAACGCGCCTTTCCGGGAATCTGAGACATGGTTTTAGGCAAACGTGTGAAGAAATGAAAGCTGTGTTAATCGTTTCCTTCCGTTTGTTTTTGGTGAGCGTGGAACTTAATGGATAAAACCACTTAGTTTTACAAAAACCTCCTCCTATTTTAAGCGCATTTAATTTTTTTTATCTGTAAAAGTGACTACTCAGCTTTCAGAAAATATGCGGCTTATGGGGGTTTATGTTGAAAAAAAGAGCGCTAGAACGATCCGCGCGCAGACCACCCCGTTGGGTTGGCTGATATCTTAAATGTTCGACGGCCAATGATGCGGAATCATTATACTCATCGTTATATTCAGTGGGCACCACATTTAATGAGAAATTTTGCATAAGCTCTGGATCGCTTTTCTTAGAGCTGTTCTCTATCTGCTTTAAATTTTCGACGGTCAGTCGAGCTGCATGATGTTCATAAGAGATATATGTCTTAGAATTTGTTTCTTGATTCGTCTCCCCTACTTTCCACATCTCAGTTGAAACTTTGAAATGAGACGGATCAACAGTTATCCCTGCAGTGCTGTTATGACCTGCATTGAACGGTTTTCCCCTGAGTAAGTTTTTCAAACTAGTCTTTCCTGACAGTGAACGATCCTGTCCGATCAACATGATCGGCACCCTCTTATCGCAAATCTCACCTTCAATAAGGGCCTTATTGTAGGGGTCCAAGGCCGAAGGTCGTGTTGCAAGAATCTGTTGAGGTACCACCTTGGAAGCACCTGTCAAAATATCCAAGATCATTCTATAGCTAGATTAGAAAATTCAAGAAGCAGTTTCTGACAAAAAGTCTTCGTTATTCTAGGGAACAATTTCAGAGAATGAGCAGATCTAGCATATTCTTAAAGACCAAATGCCAAAAATTTGAACAAATTTCGTTTGCCTTTGCCTTTTAAAAAAAACTTCATCACACCAATATAACATCGCTTTAATGGGTGTATGTAAGAGGGGTAAATGCGAATTGTAGCGTGGCAAGTATGACTTCCAAGTTGCGAGTTAAGAGACCCTTCTTGGGTGCTGCGAGCAAGACATGCTACCTCTTCAAAGAGCGTTCCGTCAATGGACTATCTTGAGATCTATTAAGGAGTCTATTCACGGCTGATCTTTTGTGTCTATTTTCTGCTCAGTGGCAGCTAATTATGATTGACGCATCTGTTGGCCTGACAACGCAGACGTATTCTGGTGGTTCTGGTCTCCAAAAACGACCTAGCGAGATACAGCATGCTCATAAACCTAACCAGTGAAAGTAAAGTCACCTCGCCTCATATTAAGTGCACGGAGTTTGCTGGGATCGTCTGGATTGTCCAACATCTCCACAATGTTATGATCTTGCAAAGACCACATGAAGTCATCTAGAACTTGACTTGGTTCAGCATTATTTTTAGAAATAATAGAACAAAATACCCTTATGAGCAAAGGTACATGACCGCAGATTATCGAAACTTGCTTGCAGTCATAGACGGTTAGATTTGGAAGTAATTTGTTAGCAAGGTTTTGAGAAGAAGGTTCGTCTAATGGACTTATTCTTACACCCTGGTGGCCTTGGTATTGCTCATTCATGAATTCTAAAGATTCCCTTGTGATTATCACGAATCTCAGTTTCTCGTTTCGTCTGAGAATGTTTGCGAGGAAATGTGTGAAATCCTCTTTCGCTTTCGGCCCTTCACTTAATAACACGTCAGCATTATCCAGAATTATTGTAAAAGGTTCCAAAAGTTCACTAAAAAGATGAGATAGCTCATCATCAATTGAAGGATCAATTGAAGGATCTTGTTGATTTTGTTGTTCACTTGCGACAGGTCGTCTGAAAAGACTAAGAAGCTTTGATGCCAGATCAGCTGTTGACTGACGCCCTCGTAAGGATAGGTAGTACACGGACAATCCCTGTAAATGGAGATAATGCCCCACGGCGATTGCAACCGACGTTTTGCCAAGCCCAGGTGAACCCCAGATGGACACGATACGGGCTGATCCAAAAGTCACATGACCAATGATTTTTTTCCACTCCTTCCGACGGCCAGTAAAGTGAGGAACCATTGGAACAAGACATGACTTTGCTGGGGATGGCTTTCTATCTTTTGAAAGACAAATTAAAACCACTAATAATCAAGAATATGTATACATCTCAATGTACATATATAAATGTTCCAATAGCATGGCGACTTTGATCTAATCAAACAAAGATATTTAAATGAAACCGCTTTAAAGACAAGTCGAGAACTAAGAGAGTTTATTCTCCCCGTCTTTCCCAAGCTATTTATGATTTTGTAGGCTCGAGCACTAAGAAAAGCCTAAAAAACGAAGTAAAATCAATTCATTTTAAAGAGTGACTTTAGATCCTGACGAAAAAAAAAATTACCTTTAAAAAATATTTCGACTTCTCAGTAAGCTTATGTCATAACAGACTTGGTTCACGATTTTAGCCACGAGTCTTCGGACTTATTTATTCGCTTGGGATGGGATAGCCAGAGAGCACTCCAAAAGCTGAAGAACCCGGCCTTTAGCTACGCGTAGAACAACCGAAACTCTTCACTTTGCCTTTCGACAGACTCGCACTTAAACTCGAGATACGCACGTCAAGCATGAAACAATTCTTGTTGTCGTAAGTCAGATTATTCTCGTATTCTATTTTATTGTTGGTTATGATCTATTAGAGAACTGACGTATAGATGCCGTTCTGAACATTTTTTTTGTTTCTTTGCTCTATATTCTACGTTGCCATGCGTATGTCAAAAATAGATCACAGACGACGTCAAAATGTGGTACGAGCAACAACAATATGCTCTCATCTATATGTAGTGTGCTCCTTGTTTTTTATTACGACATTGTGATCTGTGATCTATTGCTGAAGAGACTTTTGACTTTATGCATTATGATTGCGGTGGAGTCATCCCAGGGTTGGAAACCAGGGCGTTGTCCAAAGGTGCTGTCCCACATGGATCTGAACGTTTGGCGTAAAGCCTTGGGAAATTCACTCAGTACAATGGAAGCAAACTTGAAATAGTTCAATTCCTCGTCCTTAAACGGCTGCAGATACATCCTTTCTTATCGGCAAATATCAAGGAGCTGATCACGAAAAGGATAGAAAACTTGAGGTTGGTTAAAAATGTTTCGTAAATAATTTAGTGGCGGATCTAGGGGAGAAGCCCGGGAGGCACGCGATCTCCCTCCCCCCTGCCCCCACTCCTCTTATTTTGGGTAAAATAAATCTTAGAAGAAAGAAAAACCAGTAGGGGCACAAAAAAATGTGACCCCCTTTTCCTTTTGCTCACGATCTGGATCCGCCACTGAATATAATGGATTGGACAATTGCAAATGCCTTAAGATTACTTATGTGAGAGACGTGGAGGTTCTGCAACTGTTCTTCACCTGAGCATCCGAATGAAAAATTGACACCAGTTCCTAAGTTGATTCAAATCACTATCAGTGAGTTTGTAAGGGAACTGACGCACGATAACAGCAGGAGTATGCCTGCTATATACAAGAAATCAGAAATAAGATAAATTTATTTGCAACTTCTGTACCGCAGCTAGGATGCAAAAGCTTACCAACAGAAATTTGTCTCGATGGTATTCATAGCGTATTTTTGACAGCTGTAAGACGTTGCGCTGAGAAAGGTTTTAAATGTTTCAGTATTAGGTCCTTTTCATGACTTTATGAATCATGGTTGCAGTTCTGATACGCTACAAGACAGAGACTACACCGTTTCTTGCGGAGCCTAAGAGCAGGACTTTCCGACCTCGCAGGGTCAGCTCTGGTCTTAAACAGAATAAATTTATGAAAAGTTTCATTGTTGAATAATGTTTCAAATGTTAAAAGGAGAGGAAAAATAATAAATCGGTGCCAAGACTTAATTTGACCATTTACAACCAGCAAAGCTCCATACAGAATATAGGACCGCAATGCATACATGTTGGGGCTTAGCTTTAATTTGGCAGCTCAGTGCAGGAGGAGGGGGATGCATTGGAAACAAAGTACTTTTATCAGGAGGATGCTCTTTTATATTTGCTTCTTTGCTAGCTACTTTATCTAGGATACCTGAGATGCCCTCCTTCCTCCACTCGCGTGCGCGTGTTGGTGTAAGTAAGAAAAAAAACACTTTACAAAACTCAGGGGCATATCTGAAGGGACGCCTTTTTCTTTATAATCGCTTTCAAAATTTGTTTAATTCACCAGTCAGTTACGTCATTTCTTAGTGGCGCACCCCGTCCTAAGAAAAATCCTAAATCCACCCCTGATTAACTACCGTTGCCTTGTTTAATGAAAGCAGCTCCTTATTCCGGGTATTTATGTTTTATAGAAGATCAATTTGTATAGAAAGTCTTTCGTAATAAGTTCTAGCTATTATATCAAATTTTTAATGCCTGATGTAATTACCGTCTCATTAAATAAAGATGATGATTATGCTGGTAACCTTTTGAGTTATCTAGGTTCATTCAAGTTAAAGAAATGCTGATGTAAATTGCTTCCATTTTCACCTAAAGGCCTGGAACTTTTTTAGGTTGCCGTGGCTAAAGCTTTAGAAGATAGACCACCCCCTCCCCCTAATTATTTGATGCAATAAAGTGAGAGCCATGCCTTGGTATTAACATAGAACCTATGAATCGTGTTAATCAAGTAGAACTTACTCTGCCTGTATGTTGATGGATTACTGAGTGGGTACCTCTGAACCAAGTTCACTGAAGGATAAGAAAAATCACAGTAAGCAATTGATTGCGCAGCAGGTCATGTTTTTAGGAGCAACTGCTTCCATGATAATGTCGACAAATTATACACATAATATTATTTCGAAAAATTTGAATCGCATTGGAGGTAAATCGTTTTGGTAAGCAAGGGTGATACAGGGGAGTGAATGTCATCGCACAAATTCGGATTTAAATTTAATCATGTTTAAAAAAAAAGTGCCGGAGTGATGAATCCTTACACTTAGAGCGAAAAACTACATTGCTTGTATCTAATTGTTTAACGCCAAGTTCGAGATTCATGATATCACATTTCAAGAAAATAAAAATCGGACAATTTCTGGAAAGCATGCTCCTCACATCATTGGTTGGCTAACGCTTAGGCATTTCTGCAAAAGCTCCCTTCAACCCCCACTCCCCCTCCCCCTTTACCCCAACTCCCCACAATTTAAAACGTTTTTGCAAGTACAATGGTGTTATCAATAAGTGACAAAACAAACAGCAACAACAACGCGGAAAAGTTGGCAAAACACTCTCTAGAAAATCTGGCACGACTTTTTCAAGTCAATCGTGTTGCGTGGTAGTTGAAATTTAAACCAATTACCTTTCGAGTTCAAATCAATTACCACTCTATGTATTAGTCTCGATAACGGTTTTACTGAAACCAGCTCCCCCTCCCACCCCAAAATGAAATTTGTCCACACAGACATAACAATTTGGCGTGTTGGATGATGAATCTCTTATTAGACGTTTTCTGGTTGAGTATTGCTGAGAATTTTTACTCGTTGCTTTGACTCGCCCTACGGGCTCCTCAAAATACGGCACAACTCGTAAAAATACTCATTGATACTACACAACAAAACGTCTAATCTTGGCTAGCACTGTCATGCAATGTAAAAATGAATCTAAAACCATTTAGTGGATAAAGTCAAGAAATTGTGATGTTATAGGAGACTGGCAAAGATGACACTTGTCCAAGGTTAAAGTCTGAGCCTTTTCCTAAACTTCACTGAGATATTCCTCGAAATATATTTTTGCATAAATTTGTATAGACTACGGAGCCGCCATGTCGTAGCTTTATGTCACGAACCGCCGTAACTCTGAAATTCAAATGCGCTGGTTTCCAGACGAAGCAAGCTACTGAGCTGAAAAGTTGTAAACAGATGTCAATGTACCCCCTCTAATGCCTAATTAGGATAAAAACTTTGGTGGGTCTTTAGTTTTGGATTTTCAGTTTGTGTGACGAAGTCATATTCCTAGATTAAAAACTACCTTTCCTTCTGAGGTTTCAGTTGCATCAGATAAAAGTTCCTATAGAATTGAACATGACGTTTGCCAATGTTTTAGCTCGACGGGCTTCTCCTTTTAAGCAACAGAGCACTTTTTCCGTGTTTGCATAGCCTTATCTAAACACGAGGAAGGCTGGGAGAATTCGAGACAGGCATGCAAACCCGAGACGAAGTCGAGGGTTTGCATAACTTTCGAGAATTCTCTCAGCCCTCGAGTGTTTAGATGAGGCTATGTAAACACGGAAAATAGTGCCCTATGGCTTTTATAAAATAATTCTCGAAAGTACGCGCGAATCTTAAGAACGAATGTCGCTAAGGCTTGAGCAAAATTGGAAATGGTCATAAAAAACTTTCCTTCATACTTTGTGTGCAGTTAAACCTTGGTATGAACCTACTTGCTGTGGCATTTGTTTGGTTTCTGATGCAAACCTGCACTGAGCACCAGGGGGGGAAGTTCAGGCCTAAAAATGCAATATTCTTTACCGTTTTTTACCAAAAAATTGGAAT